>WNFL01094716.1_pt1 | contig 12820 bp, 11 predicted proteins | sample 5400361 | NCBI WGS metagenome assembly WNFL01 (sample SAMN13153351, study PRJNA577476) | soil metagenome | isolation source: 40 cm soil on Douglas fir-dominated hillslope | place: USA:California | collected 2013-09-17
GTCTTCTGTTCGCCATTCACCACCGCGATCGAAGCACAGCGTGCGTATGCGCTCATACACCTGCGCGCCGGCTGCGAGCCGCGGAGCCGGCGGTGGGAGGTGGCCGTCTACGTCCGCAACGTCGGAAACCGGGAGTACCTGACTTCCGCGACCGCGACGAACGTCGGCTTCCCCGCGTTCACCGGACGTCCAGGGGAGCCGCGCCACTGGGGCGTGCAGTTCACGATGCGCCGTCGACACTCTTGACTCATCCCAGCTTCTGCGGACGGTGGCTCCCTCTACTTCTTCAAGACCGCCGTCCAGTTGAGCATGACCGTAATTGGCGAAGACTGTGCTTCGTCGGTCGCGCTGGTCATCAGGAAGCGTTGACCATCGGGGGAGACCGCGTAATGGTGTGCCACCGCCTGAATCTCCATCCACTTGATGCGAGTGGGAAACAACGCCTTCGGGGGGCTGAATTCGACGGTCGTCTGGTTGCGCTTGACGTCCACCGCCATCAAGGTCTGATCGGGCGCCCGGTAGAAGAGCTCTCGGCCGTCAAGTCGCCACTGCGGCTCGAAGCCGCCCAGCGTCGAAACCTGCCGCCTGAATCCGGTCGCAGGAAACGCTTCGACGTACACCTCGTAGGGGCCTGTCTCGTTCGAGATGTAGGCCAGCCACCGTCCGTCGGGCGACGGCGTGCCGTAGTGCTCGTCGGCCAACGTACGGACGACCGGATACGGCTCGGGCTTGCCGACGAGCGGCAGGGCCCAGATGTCTCCGCCGGTCTGCGGATCCACGGTATCGTAGAAGAGTAGGCGTCCGTCTCTGGACCACCCCGAGGGATTCTTCGGGAAGTTGGTCTTGAGAAGAAGCTTCTCGCTCCCCGCGCCGTTCGCGTTCAGCTCGTACAACTGCGGTGGAGGCTCGCGGAGCGAGGAGAACGCGATGCGCGTGCCGTCGGGCGACCAGAGCGGAAATATTTCGTGAGACGGGTGGAAGGTCAGCCGGGAAGGGACGCCTCTAGCGAAATCGAGGCGCCACAGACCGAGGGTTCTGTTGCGGGGTTCGGCCTGATCGTAGACGACGCTGGTGGCATCGGGGGACAACGACAAGCTGTTGAAGATGCCTCTCGGCCCAGCCTCCCCGATTCGCCGGCCGGCTCTATCGACCCACACGAGCTCTGACTGGCCGACGGCGCCCGCGAAGAAGACGAGGGTGCCGGAGTTCGATACGGAAAACAACCCCTGGTTCGTGACTGAATTGAGTCCGACGTCGTTCGCGACGGACACGGGATCCTCACTCACTTCGAGACGGTTTGCATCGAACGCTTGTGCCAGGAGCGCCCCTTCCCGCCAGAAGAGGAGATATCCGGGCGTCGCATAGACCGCACGTGATCGGGCGGTGACCAGTCGCTTCGCCGCGCTCGAATCGAGCGAGGCCACAAACACGCCGGAGTTCTCTGGCTCCGCGGGCGCCGGAGAGAAAACCAGGAAGTGCCGGCCGTCCGGAAGGAAGGAAGGGAACCAGGTTAACACGTCGATCTTCACCGGGGTGGGCTGGCCCCCGGCCGCGGAAACGCGGTACACGCCGGTACCAGGGCGTGGCACGAACAGAATGACATCGTCCTGGTTCCAGGTGCCCCCTCGGCCGCCCTGCGCGTCAGTGAGCGTCCGGATTTGTCGCGTTTCTATGTCAACCCTCTTGAGCATGCCTTGCGCAAAGAATCCGACCGATTGGCTGTTCGGTGACCAGAAGGGCAACGAGGCGCCATCGGTGTTCGCCACCGGCTCCGCGGATGCCGCCACTTCGAACGCACGGGTGTAGAGCAGTTGCTTCCCGGTGGCGTCGTACCCGACGAACACCAGCCGGCGGCCGTCGGGCGAAATGGCGGGCGCTTCGTTGGTGTCGAGCGCCGCGCCGGAAGGCGCCAGCACCGACAACACCTGCGTGCGCACGCTCGGTGTCGGGCGTCGTAGAGCCCAGCTCCAGCACGCCGCGACTGCGAGCACGGCCATTGCCGCAACCGTCCATGCGAGAAGGTCGCGGCGCCGTTTCCCGATGACGTCGCCAGGGACCGCCACCGCCGATCCATCGTGAGCGATCCACTCCAGCTGCAGGAGGACGTCATGAACGCTCGCCCACCGCTCGTCACGGTCCTTCGCCAGACAGGTTCGAATCACCCGATCGAGGGCGGGTGGCGTCAGCGGCTGGAGAGCGGAAATCGCGGGAGGGTCGGACGACACTATGGCGGAGATCAGGCTCGCCTGACTGGGCTCCTCAAACGCCCTTCTGCCCGTGATCAGTTCGTAGAGCACCGTGCCGAACGCGAAGATGTCGGCGCGTTCGTCCACGTCCCTTGCGTCGAGCTGCTCGGGCGCCATGTACGGCAGGGTGCCCATGATGAGCCCGGGCATCGTCTGGGCGCCGGTCACTGCACCTGCCGGCGTCGGCGAACCGCCCCCGGCGGGGGCGCGGAGCCGCGCCAGCCCGAAGTCGAGCAGCTTCGCGCCACTCTTCGTCAGCATGACGTTGCTCGGCTTCAGGTCGCGATGGACGATGCTTTGCGCATGCGCGGCGGCGAGCGCCTCGCCGATCTCGACGGCGGTGCGCACAGCTTCCGCGAGTAGCAGCGGCCCGCGGCGCAGCCGGGCCGCTAGCGTCTCGCCCTCGAGATACTCCATGACAAGGAAGTCGACCCCGTCGTGATGGCCCATTTCATGGACGGCACAGATGCGCGGATGCGAGAGTCGCGCGATAGCGCGGGCTTCGTACGCGAAGCGCACCCGGGCGCGCGGATCGGTCGCGGCGGCAGGCCCCAGCACCTTGATCGCGACATGGCGATCCAGCCGCGTGTCACGGGCCCGGTAGACCTCGCCCATCCCTCCGGCTCCGACGAAGCTCTCGACCTCGAAGACGCCAAGCCGCGTCCCACGACTGAGAGTGGGTGAGACGGGTCCCGACTGGTTTACCTCCTCGCCGGTACGAGGGCGATGGCCGGAGAGAAACCCATGGGCGTCGCCGTGGGCCGCGAGCAGCGACTCCACCTCCTCGCGCAGGCGCGGGTCGTCGCCACACTCGCTCGAGAGGAACGCCCCGCGGTCCGCCTCCGGCCGGGCGAGGGCCGCGTCGAAGAGCGCGAACGCGTGTTCCAACCGGTCGGCAGCCATCTCGATGGGTGCTGCTCAGCCCTCGCTGACCTGCCGGCCCGGCTTCTCCGGATCGCGCACCGCGGCCCGCAGCTCGCGGAACAGCCACGCCCGGGCGTGAGTCCAATCCCGCTTGACGGTGGCTGGAGACAGCCCGAGGGCGTCGGCCGCTTCCTCGACCGTCAGCCCTCCGAAGAACCGCAGCACCACCAGTTCGCCGAGGCGGGCGTCGATGGCCGCGAGCTTGCCGAGCGCGGCGTCCAGGTCGAGCAGGTCCACCTCCGGCGGCGCCGTGGCGCCGACCGCGTCTGCCAGCGGCACTTTCCAGCCGGGGCCACCACGTTTGGCGGCCGCATGAGCGCGGGCATGATCCACGAGAATCTGCCGCATCACGCGTGCGGCAATCGCGAAGAACTGAGCGCGGTTCTGCCAGCGCACACGGGCGGTCGGGGCCAGCGAGTGGTCGGCCCGCTCCGCGCGCAACCGCCGGCGCGCGACCCGACGCAGATCCTCGTAGACAACTGCGATCAGCCGGCTGTCCGCGGCCGGGTCGCCCTGCCCCCACGCCACCAGCATTCCCGTTACATCGTCGCCGGCGCGAGACATGGCATTGATCCTGGCTGCCCGATCTTAGCCCAGGACGCAGGCCGATGAGCCCTTTCTTGGCGGGACTCCGCTTCTGATAGGTGAGCGCAGCACCGGCGTCGCGGAGACGCCAAAAGTGCGCGACTAAAGGAGTCAGTCATGCAACGAATGAGTTGGGCAGCCGCAGGTTTCAATTTCCTGAAGTTGGCAGTCGCGGCCGCAATCGCCGTCGGCTTCTTGGTGGGCTCGGCGAGCGCGCAGCCGGTGGTGAAGGGCACCTTCACGCTCCCCTACGAAGTTCACTGGGGGAAGGCAGTCCTGCCGCCGGGCCATTATTCGATCACGATCGATGATGGGCGCCGACCGGCGATGGTGATCAACACGCTGACACGACAGATTGCGTTCGTGATGGCAAGGGCGCTCGATGATGCTACGAAGGGCCAGCCGACCGCTCTGCTCATCACGAAGACGGAGAACGAGCGTTTCGTCCGCTCCTTCAACTGGCGCGAAGGCAACCAGAGTTTCATCTACCGGGCCCTCGCCAAGAGCGAGCGCACGCAGCTCGCAAGCGCGAGCGAGCCGGTGGCAGTGCCTATCCTGGCCCAGAGGTAAGCCCTCATCGTGAACCGCACCCCGGCGCCGGCTCGCGAGGGCCGGTGCCCCTTTTTGCGACGGGGCCATAGGCAAGCGATTAGTGGCGAAGAGGATCGGGATCTGGCTGCGGGCACGGCAATAGCGGTCCCGCAGGCTGGCAAGGACGCGTGTATCTCTAACCGCGACGCGCGACCCGACGCAGATCCTCGTAGACAACTGCGATCAGCCGGCTGTCCGCGGCCTGGTTCCCCTGCCCCCACGCCGCTAGCATTCCCGTTACATCGTCGCCGGCGCGAGACATGGTATTGATCCTGGCCGCCCGATCTTACCCCGGCCGGCAGGCCGATGAGCCCTTTTTGGGCGGGACTCCGCTTCTGATGGGTGAGCGCAGCACCGGCGTCGTGGAGACGCCAAGGGTGCGCGCCTAAAGGAGTCAGACATGCGACGAACGAGTTGGGCAGCCGCAGTCGGGGCGGTCGTGCTGGCCGGCGCTGGAATCGGCGCCGGAACCGGGTTTGGCGGAGACAATCGGAGCGACGACCAGGAGCTGAGCGACGGGGTGTGCAGCGAGGCCACGCTCCGCGGGGCCTACGGCCTCCAGTTTCAGGGCACGCGGCCGGTGCGGCCGCCGTTCCCCCCGGGCACCGAGTCGTTCATCGGCATCGCCGTCCGAACGTATGACGGCGAGGGGCAGTTCACGCAGATCTCGAACGTGAAGGGGTCCGTCATCGGTGTCGAGGCGGACGTGGAGAGCACGGGGACGTATCAGGTAAACGAGAACTGCTCCGGGACTGATAGGTCGCAGTTCGTCGCTGGCGGCCCCGTCGTCACTGATCGGCTGGTGATCGTGAACAACGGGCGGGAAGTATGGATCGCCGTGATGACACCGCTTGCCATCGTGAACACGGGAGTGATGAAGCAGATCCAGAAGCGCTGAGCCCCACTGACGTGGCATTCATCGGGACCCGCGACGTGCGACGGCTTTCCGACGGGGCATCTCGGAGTCCCCGCGCGTCGCGGGACCCTTCGTGAGCATGAAGTAGCTGGTGATGGCGCCAAGTGGCCGATGGCCACCTTCAGTGGGGCCGCCGCAAGGTGCACCTTCTGCGCGAGACCCGCCATTGCCAGCGGCCCCTTGTGCGGCAGCGCCTCCAGGATGGCGAAGTCGGCGGTGTGGATTCCCTCGCGCGCGCATTCGCAAACTGAGGCTCGCGGCTTCGCGCGCCGCCTCGCTCTCTAGGCCGTGGGGACGGTGCCGCCGTCGATGACGAATTCCGTGCCCGTGATCGATCCCGCCTGGGGGGAGACGAGAAAGGCAATCAGGTCGGCGACTTCCCTGGGCTTCGCGGGGCGTCCGATCGGGATGCCGCCGAGCGAGCTCATCAGCAGCTTCTGGGCGCCCGCATAGTCCGTGTCCTTCTGCCGGGCGATCTCCCGAACGAGACCGACCGCGGCCTCCGTTTCCACCCAACCGGGTGAGACCCGGACCACTCGCACACCCTTCGGGCTGACCTCTTTCGACAGGCCCTTGCTGTAGTTCGAGAGGGCGGCCTTCGCCGCGGCGTACGCGATCGTGGCGTCAGGCAGCGGCAGCTCGCGTTGGATCGACGTCACGTGGACGATCACGCCCGAGCCTTGAGCGAGCATCATGGGCAGGAGAGCCCGATCGAGCCGCACCGCCGGGAGCAGGTTGAGGTCGAGCGCCCGCCGCCATTCCTGGTCATCGAGCACGGCGAAGCCGCCCGCCGGGGCGGATGAGCCGCCCACCACGTGGACGATGACGTCCACGCCGCCTAGCTGGCTGCGCACAGCATCGGCCACCGCGGCGCAGCCTTCGGCAGTTGTGACGTCGGCCGCTACGAACAGATCGGCATCGACCCGATCGCCTGGCCGCGTGCGAGCGGTCGTGAGGACGGTGGCGCCGCCTTCGCGCAGCCGCTCTGCCACCGCCTCGCCGATCCCCTTGGTACCGCCGGTCACCAGCGCCTTGCGGCCGGCGAGCTCGCCAGTGTCGGCCATCAGCGGATCTCCAGCGACGAGATCCTGTCGCCTACGATCTCGAAGACATGGTCGAGGCTGACGGGGCTGTTCGGAAAGTTGCCGGCCACCTTTGCCGACACGACCGTCTTGCCGTCACGCTTCGCGATTTGGAGCGGCTCGACGGAGTGCTGGTACTTCGCCTTGGCGTCCTTCATCCATTGCTTGATGTGGGGGACGCCCTCGATCGTTCGGCCTTCGTCTCGCACCACGGCCTGGGCGGCAAAGCACGCTCCCAAGGCGTCGACGTCGCCCTTGTTCTCGGCCGCGAAAAAAGCGGCGAGGAGATCGGGTAGAACAGGAGACATTGGATTCCTCCCTTGAATGGTCGAGATTGGCCCTCGCCCGTCGACCTCCTGCAAGGTAGGATTGAGCCGTCCAAATGGCAAGAACCCACGAGAAAGTAAGGTACCCACCGACAAGTAAGGGCGCACCGCTCACGCCCGCTACGGCCGCCGCCGGCGTCGAACAGGCGCTGAAGATTCTCGAGGGTCGCTGGAAGCTGGTGATTCTCTTCCAACTCTTCGGAGGGAAGCTGCTCCGGTTCTCGGACCTCGAGCGCGCGATCCCTGCTATCAGCCAGAAGATGCTGATCCAGCAGCTTCGACAGATGGAGAGGGACGGCATCGTCCGGAGGATCGTTCATCACCAGGTGCCCCCGAAGGTCGAATACGGCCTTACGTCCTGGGGCCAGGCGCTCTGCCCGGCGCTCGATGCTCTCCTCAAGTGGGCGGCTCTGCGTGACGGGCTCTCGGGGAGCGACCGAACAACCGACTGAAAGGCGATCGCCTCCAAGGACCCTGGCCCCCGGGCTGGTTCGACGTACCGTGTGTCTGTGGGACCAACGCCCGAGATCTCGACCAGGACGGCCTCCGCACCAGTCCTCGCGAAGTGATTGCCTCCACCGGGCTCGGAGTACACGCTGCCCGGAGGAAGGGTCTTGAGCGCGCGCTCGTCGAAGCGATTGCCGAAGCCGATCTGCCATGTGCCTGATACGACCGTGGCCATGCGATCGTCCCGGTGGGCGTGCGCCGGAATCGTGGTGTTCGGTGGCACGGACAACACGATCGCGTAGAAACCGGCTTTCGATGGATCGCCGAAAAGAGCTGTCGTCGAAACGCCGGGAAGGTACGAGCTGCCGATCTGGTTCGAGCCCGTTCGGATCTCACGCGCCTCCTCGGGCGTCAGTCGCATCTCCGGCAGCGAGGATGCCGGAGGCGTCGCCACCTGCTGCCCGACTCTCTCTCCGGCGATGAAGCGGATGAGGGCGTCCTGGGTCTCGCGCGGACTCTCCTCCATGATCCAGTGGCCAGTGTGGGCAAGCACGAGCGAGCTCGAATTCGTGGCCACGAGCCGTCCCTGCTCGGCGAGCGCCGCACCGTTCGCCTTGTCCCCGCCGATGGTCAGCAACGGCATCGCCAGTTTCGTCCGCGAGAACTTCTCGAACTCCATCGCGGCCTGCTGAAACGACACGAAGTAGGCCCAGCCCGCTCGCATCCGCCCAGGCCGCGCGTAGTCGGCGGCATACGCCTGGCGATCGGCCTCGGGGATCGAGCGCGTGCCGTCGGCGGCGAAGTTATTCCAGAAGTGCTCGAAGTACGTCCGCTCCCGGCCCTTCACCAGGGCTTCGGGTGTCGCACCGTTGAAGCGGAAGTGCCAGATCGCCGGGTGGTTGTAGATGGCCTCCCACCCCTTGACGCCGGGGAGGAACGCGTCCATCAAGACGAGGCGATTCACCTCGTCTGGAAACTGCGCCGCGTACGCGTAGGCCACCATCAATCCGATGTCGTGACCCACGACGACCGCATGCTCCACGCCGAGCTGTCGGATCAGCGCGTGGATGCGTCGGGCCGCGCTTGCCATGTCCAGGCCGTCCTTGGGGACCGCCGACCCTCCGATCCCGGGCAAATCGGGAGCGATCACGCGGTGGCGGTCGGACAGCTGCGGCATCAGGGGGCGCCACATCCGCGATGTCTCGGCATAGCCGTGCAGCAGCACCACGGCTGGTCCGCGGCCAGCCTCGAGGTATTGCAGGGTGAGGCCATCCACGAGGGCCGTGCGGACGGCCACTGCTGCAGCCGGTTGCTCCGCGCCGGCCGCGCCCACCAGGATCAGCAACGTCAGGGCCGCCAGAAAGCCAAAGGTCCGGCGTCCGAAGACGCCCTTGTCGGCAGAAGAGTTCTTCATGGTTCTGGACTCTACAGTCCAGAACTGGGGCGCGTCAAGGGTCGAGGGGTAAGCTACGGGTTGGGACGCTCATGGCTCGACCGAAGGCATTCAACAGGGACGACGCGCTAGCCGCCGCCATGGAGGTGTTCTGGAGGACCGGCTACGAGCGGGCCTCCCTCGATGTCCTCCTAAAGGCCATGGGCATCTCGAAACAGAGCCTGTACGACACCTTCGGCGACAAGCGCGGGTTGTACCTCAAGGCCCTGTCCCACTACCGAGAGCTGACGCTCACGTCGATGCGTACGCTCTTTGCGTCCGTAGGGAGCGCCCGAGATGGATTCTCGCGGTTGCTCCTCGGGCTGAGCGCCGAATCCGAGGAGCAGCATGCAAGGGGCTGCCTCCTGTTGAGCGCGAATCTCGATCGGGAGACGAGCGACGCCGTGATCGCGCAGTTCCTCCGTGAGAACCAGGCGGCAGTCGAGAAGATCTTTGCCGACGCGATCACTCGAGGCCAGGCCCGAAGGGAGCTGTCGAAGACTCTCGACCCTCAGTCGCTCGCGCGGTTCTTCGCTGTCACCATCCAGGGGATGCGGACGATGGCCAGGCTGAAGTCCGATCGCCGGGCCCTTCGCCAAGTGGCAAGGGTTGCGCTGTCTGCTCTCGACTCTCGGTAGCTGCCGACATTCACAAGAGGTCCACAATGTCGGTGCCAGTCGTCCTCTTCGGACCACGGATCGCGGCGCCACTGTTCAAGGCGCGGCCCGTGGCTCGACCGTATGCTAGGAAGGCCAAAGCCTGCAGGCGGGGGCCGTCATAAGGGCCTCCCTCCGGGGCCCTGGGCGTTTCGATGGGAGCGGAGAAGGGATCGACGAAGGGAAATGACGTGCGGGGAGGCGTCTCCGTCTATCCGATACTGTTCGTCAACTTCGTCGGTACCCTGGGTTTCAGCATCGTCCTTCCCTTCCTCGTGTTTCTGGTCACGCGGTGGGGAGGAAACGGGTTCGTGTATGGGGTCCTGGGCGCCACCTACTCCGTCTTCCAGCTCGTAGGCGCGCCCCTCCTTGGGCAATGGTCGGACGCGTGGGGCCGCCGCAAGGTTCTGTTGTTGAGCCAGTTGGGGACGCTCGTGTCCTGGGCGATCTTCGTCGTGGCCTTCTTCGTCCCGGTGCGTCCGCTCCTGGCGGTCGATTCCAAGGTCGTGGGCAGCTTCTCGCTTACGCTGCCTCTCGTCGTGATCTTCCTGGCCCGGGCGTGCGACGGCATTACCGGCGGGAACGTCTCGGTCGCAAATGCCTATCTCGCCGACATCACCGACGAAGCTCACCGCGCCCGAAACTTCGGCCGGATGGCGGTGGCCGCCAACCTGGGCTTCATACTGGGGCCGGCGATAGCGGGCCTCCTTGCCGGGACGCGTATCGGGGAGCTCGCGCCTGTCCTCGGAGCTCTCGTCATCTCCCTGGTGGCGACGCTGCTGATCGCCTTTGGCTTGCCAGACGTGACTCCCTCCGTTCTCGATGCGGACCCTGAGCGGCCCAGCGTGCGCAGGATCATGGGCCAGGAGCCCAGACACTGTTTCGAGATCGAGGGAGCGCGCAACCTGGGCGTGGGAACGCTGCTCGGCCTGGCGGGCGTCCCCCTCCTGCTGGCCATCTACTTTCTCGTCATGCTGGGATTCAACCTCTACTACGCCGCCTTTCCCGTGTACGCGGCGACGTCGCTTGGGTGGAGCGGGCGCGAGACCGGGGTCTACTTCTCGGTCATGAGCCTGTTGATGGCAACGGTCCAGGGGCCGGTGCTCAGTCGAGCGTCGAGGCGGTGGGGCGATCGCGCCTTGGTCATCAGCGGCGGCCTGGTCCTGGCCCTCAGCTTCCTGTTCTTCATTTCTCGAAGCGCCACATCGATCTACTGCGGCGTCGCCCTGCTCGCCCTGGGGAACGGGCTCATGTGGCCCTCGGTGGTGTCTCTGTTGAGCCTCGCGGCCGGGAAACGCCATCAGGGGGCGGTCCAGGGCTTCGCCGGGGGTGCTGGCGCGGTCGCGAGCATCCTCGGGCTCCTCTTGGGCGGCGCCCTGTACGCCAGGGTCGGGTCCGAGGTGTTCGGTGTGTCCGCCCTCGCTATCCTTGCGGCTTTCCTGCTCGCGCCCTTACTGTCGAAGGCTGTTCCAGTCCAAGGTCGCTCATGACGGTTCGAATCCTCTCGCCCCGGCCATTCTCCGGCTAGACTGACGTGTCTGCGCCCGATTGGAACGACGCTTCAGGGGACCATGGACCATATCCGCAACTTCTGCATCATCGCCCACATCGACCACGGCAAGTCGACGCTCGCCGACCGCCTCATCCAGCGCTGCGGGGCGGTCGAAGATCGGGAGTTCCGCGACCAGATTCTCGACTCCATGGACCTCGAACGGGAGCGCGGGATCACGATCAAGGCGAACACCGTCACCCTGCCGTACACCGCCAGGGACGGAAGGACGTACGAGCTCAACCTGATCGACACCCCCGGGCACGTCGACTTCTCGCACGAGGTGCGCCGCTCATTGATGAGCTGCGAGGGCGCGTTGCTGGTGGTCGATGCGTCCCAGGGGGTCGAGGCGCAGACCCTCGCCAACCTGTATCTCGCGATGGAGCTCGGGCTGGAGATCGTGCCCGTCATCAACAAGATCGATCTCCCGTCCGCCGACGTGGACCGGGTGATGGAGGAGATCGATCGCGACCTCGGGCTCGACCCTTTCGCCTCGATTCAGGTCTCGGCCAAGCTGGGCACGGGGATCGACGAGCTGCTGGAGGCGATCGTCACGAAGCTTCCCCCGCCCCAGGGGGACCCGCAGGCTCCATTGCGGGCACTGTTGTTCGACGCTCAATACGACTCCTATCGCGGCGCCGTGCTGCTGGTGCGGCTCTTCGACGGCACGCTCCAAGCCCCGACGCGCGTGCGGCTGATGCACTCGGATGCGGAGCACAAGGTCGAGGAGGTGGGCAACCAGCGCCTCAAGCGGGTGCCCGTCCCCAAGCTGTCGGCGGGGGAGGTCGGCTACGTGCTCGCGGGCATGAAGAGCCTAGCGGGTCTGGCCATCGGCGACACCCTCACGGAGGCCGACCGGCCCGCCGCGGAGCCGGTTCCCGGCTATCGCGAGGCGAAGCCCGTCGTTTTCTCGTCGATCTACCCGATGGCCACCGACGACTACGAGGACCTGACGAAGGCCCTCGAGAAGCTGAAGCTCAACGACGCGTCGCTCATCTACGAGAAGGACAGCTCGGCCGCCCTGGGCTTCGGCTTCCGCTGCGGGTTCCTGGGGCTGCTCCACCTCGACGTGGTGCAGGCGCGGCTCGAGCGTGAGTACGACCTGTCGCTGATTCTCTCCGCCCCCTCGGTGCGCTATCGGGTCGTGCTCAACGATGATTCCGAGGTCTGGGTCGACAATCCGACCTATTATCCCGAGCCCGGCTCGATCAAGGAGGCGTACGAGCCGTACATCAAGGCGACGATCATGACCCCCGAGCGCTACCTCGGGACGGTGATGGAGCTCTGCCGCGAGCGGCGAGGGGTGGAGACCACCTACAACTACCTCGCCGCCGGCCGGATGGAAGTCATCAGCCAGGTGCCCCTGGCCGAGGTGCTCTTCGACTTCTACGACCGGCTGAAGTCGATCACCCAGGGCTACGGCTCGTTCGACTACGAGCTGCTGGACTACCGCCTGGGCGACATGGTGAAGGTGGACATCCTCGTCAACAGCGAGAAGGTCGACGCCTTGTCGCAGCTGGTCCACCGGGAGTTCTCGCGTCCGCGGGCGCTGCGCTATTGCGAGCGGCTGGCCAAGAAGATCCCGCGCCAGCAGTTCAAGATCGCCATCCAGGGCGCGATCGGCGGCCAGATCATCGCCCGGACCACCATCAACCCCTTCCGCAAGGACGTGACCGCCAAGTGCTACGGCGGCGACATAAGCCGCAAGCGCAAGCTCCTCGAGAAGCAGAAGGAAGGCAAGAAGAAGATGAAGATGGTGGGATCGGTGGAGATCCCGCAGTCGGCCTTCGTGTCCGTGCTCAAGACGGAGGACGACGACGATGAATAGGCCCGGGCTGTATCTGCACATTCCCTTCTGCTCGGCCATCTGCCCGTACTGCGACTTCTCGGTGATGCGCGCGGCATCCCCGGCCCGCCAGCGCTTCGCCTCTCGCCTGGTGGAAGAGGTGGCGCTCGCCGCGGGCGAGTGGCGCGACACCAGGCCGTTCGACACCGTGTACTTCGGCGGGGGAACGCCCTCGCAGCTGTCGCCCGAAGAGCTCGGCCGCGTGCTCGACGCGTGTGGC
>WNFL01084987.1_pt1 | contig 12819 bp, 10 predicted proteins | sample 5400361 | NCBI WGS metagenome assembly WNFL01 (sample SAMN13153351, study PRJNA577476) | soil metagenome | isolation source: 40 cm soil on Douglas fir-dominated hillslope | place: USA:California | collected 2013-09-17
ATCGCGACGCGGCGGCGTCCGCCCGGCACAAACGTTACCCATTCAGCCTGTACATCAACCATTTTGTTTCATCTCCTCTTTTGTCTCGTAATCCTGATGATATGGCGCTAAATCGCTGGCCCAGGTCGGTAGAAATCGCATGGCCCGTACCGATGGGTATATGAATCCTGAGCGCGGCCGGGCAATGATTGTCACCGTTGGAACCAGTGGTAGCAGCGCATCATGTAGGGGATGTAGCCAGGGCTTCAGCCAAAGCGCCGTCGCCACAACCTGTAACACATCGTAGCCTGCCCGCTGCACGACCATCCGCAGTAGACGCGGCGTGAAGAAATAAATATGGGCCTGGGCGTCGTAGCCCGGCATCATTCGCAATCGTAGCAGTCGATCAAACCAAGCAGGTGGGACGGTTGGCACACGCAGACACAACAGCCCGTCAGGCTTGAGAAATCGCCGGAATCGCATTAAGACGACGTGCGGCGCAAGCACTTCTTCGAGAGTACCACTGAAAAACAGTGCATCAAAGGTCTCCGCATATTCGGGGAACTGCTCCTCAATATTGGCTTCCTGAACATCCAGCCCCATCTCCCGCGCAAATTGGAGATACTGCGGCGAACCGTCGACTCCCTGGCTACCTTCGCCAAAGTGGACGAGGTGATAGCCATAGTGGCAACCGACATCTAGCACGGCTTTGGTATCCAGACCATACTCCTGGCACAGAAAGCGTACCGTCGCACTCGGCTCGGCAAAGTATTTATTATAGATACGTTCACGCTCTGAAAGTGAGAAACTCGTCACACGAGCAACACGGGCGCGAATCTCTGATTGTGGCCGCATAGTCTGCCCATTCACCTGGAGTTAATAGAAGGTTCAAAGTACCGCGTTTTCCGGGGAATTGCCAATATACATTTCAGGTTGGGGCAAGCGTTGCCCGTGGCTAAAAGGCTTGTCCGGTACTGAAAAGAAGGTGGGAAGTCCAGTACAATCCGAATCAACGACGATGAGGATTGAGAAATGGATATCGACACCTTCTTTACGGAATTGTATGTGATAACGGATGATTGGTACAAGGCGGAACTGGCAGGAGAGCTTCACAAGCACGCGGGAGCGACAGTCCAAATGAGCGATAGCGAAGTGCTGACGGTGATGCTGGCAGGACAGTGGCGCAAAGGCGTGCCGTGGAGTAGTGAGCGCGGGATATTGCGGTGGTTAGAGGCGCATGGACGAGGGCTGTTTCCACGCTTGCTGAAGCGCAGTGGATTCAATGAGCGAGGCCGCTGGCTATGGGGAGCCTTCATCAAGTTGCAACACTGGTTGGCCGAAGCGTTAGGCCGCGACCAGGCGTCGTATGAATGCATCGATGGCGAGCCAGTGCCAGCCTACAGTTGTGGGCAAGAGCTGCGTGAAAACGGACACTGGCTGTGGGAAAGTCAACGCGGGCATGGTGGCACAGGCGGTGGTTGGTTTATTGGAGACCGCTTGTTTGCCAGTGTGACGGATAATGGGATTATCACGGGCTGGCTGCTAGGCATTGCCAACGTCAACGAGCGCTGGTTATTGCAAGCTTTCTTGAGTACCCGTGCCGGACAAACCGACCTGGCTGGTCCGTCACCTGACAAGCGTCACGCACGTGGCGATATCACGCCGCCGGTAGAACGCATTGGTCCCTTGTCAGCCGTAGGCTGTCCCGCTGGTGTGCCGTATGTCGCTGACCGTGGTTTCAATGGGCAACGCTGGCGCGACCATTGGCGGCAAACCTGCCAGTCCACTGTCTTGACCGTTCCGCCTGACAATGCCCCTAACGCCTGGTCTCCTGCCGACAAGCATATCCTGGCCTCGTGGCGGCAGATTATTGAGACCGTATTCGGCATTCTGGCTGACGTTTTTGCTCTCAAGCGCGTCAATGCTCATTCTTATCTGGGCTTGTACACCCGTGTCGCTGCTAAGTGTGCCGCCTTCAATCTCGGCATTCTGCTTAATCGTCGTCACCACCGACCCGATCTTGCCCATGCTACCCTCATTCTCTAGTACCGGACAAGCCTTTTAGCCAGGGTACTTTTGATCCTGGTAACTATGCCTTCTTTGGCAATCTCAAATCCACACCCCGCATCTTTACATAATTTTGACGCGATTTGCCATAATTTTGACACTTCTTTTACGCCCTTCGCAAGATAATTCTCCCTTGTTTTTCAAGACGCATTCCCAATAAGGATTGGCGTTTTTTGTTGCCAAAGACCGGCAACAGTTCAAAGCTAAGGTAGTTTGAGGCCTATATGCCTGATATCTTCAATCAAATCCTCCATCAAATCACAACAAATCCCGGTGACAATATCAGAGGCATCATCATTATCCTGGTCCTGCTGGCAATTGCATTCAAGTTAGCCCCCAGAGGGGTTTCGATTGCCGGACATGACGCAGGACAGTTGTTTCTGCTAGCCGCTCTGCCTCTGTTTTTCATTGACTTTGCGACCAGTGCCGAGTACGCCGCAGGCGAACTGCATTCGGTGTTGGCTGAGGCGCATTTACAATCCTATGCGCCCATCGCCGATATCACGATTGCCCTCCTCAACATTGCGTTTGGAGGTCTGTATATCTATGCGCTGGGCGTCTTCCGCGACGGCGGCGGAGCCAGCACAGCGAGCTTACGTTACCTGGGACCAATGGCTGCCATTATGGTTGCCTTTCTGCTTCTCGAAGACTACACATTGACAGTCGTTGTCAGCAGTCTGAGCGGTGCGGATCAGCTTCTTTCGACAATTAACCAGTTAGACGCATCGCCGATCTGGCACATCCTGCTAGGGGTCGGTATCGCCTGGTTGACCTGTTGGTTGACACTGCGCGGAAGAAAAGGCGCATCGTTTGTCACCTTTATTATCCTGTTTATGTATGCCTCGTTGATGGTCATCACTTTCATTGCCCTCGGCGTACAAACCGCGCAGGGTGTGAAAACTGTCCCCAATGCTGCTGGTCAATTCGTACCAATCACGCCGCTGGCAGCCCCTGCTGCAAATATTGATGCAGCGCATATTGTCGGGGTCGTTGCAAACTCGGTCCTACATGGGCTGGTCGCCCTCACCGGACTGGAAGCCGTGAGCAATGGCTTGCAATTCATCAAGGATGACGACGCCAATTATGTGAAATGGGCCAAAAAGCACTTGCCCAAATGGCAGGGATTATGGCAGTTTCTGTCGGGACGCGTGGGCGTGGGCCGGACCATTCAATTCGGCTTCCTGTTCTGGGGCGGTCTGACAACGACGTTTAACTCCTATTTCTCCAACTACTTCAACGTGATTGACAAGACGAATGGTCGAACACTGGTCGGGAACCTGGCCTATATTGGCTTGATTCCGCTAGGGGGATTTGTCCTTTACTTTTTCCGTCAGGTCTGGTCGTCGCTAACACTTTCCTTTGCCAATATGACCGCCTACGAAGATATTCAATCGACAGCCTACCGCGACGGGGTGCGCGGTATCTTGCCAGTCGCCCTGGTGTATCGCGCACCCAACGGCAATTTCCCGCGCCCTGTCTTGCTTACTTTTGGTGTTGCCACTTTAATCATGGTTTTGGTCGGCGGCAACACAAGCGCAGCGATTCCTTTTTATGGGATCGGTGTGTTTGCTCCAATCGCGTTCATGGGTTTTTCAGTTCGCCAGCACCTGCTGCATACCAAGCCGCGCGGCTACAAGATTGCCGCAGGGGCTACTTTTCTGATCGCAAGCCTGTCAGTCTTCATTTTCATGAGCCAGATCGTCGGTAAATTCGAGGAGGGTGGCTGGATTCGGCTGATAACCTTCTCGTCATTGTACATTATGGGACACATCATTTTGCTCTCGAAGGCGGGCGAACGCAGCAATGCCATGGCCCATCACCTGATCCACGATGTGTCACGCATTGAAGGGACGATGGCCGAACTGCTCACGTGGCAAACAAACATGATGCAAACCTATCGTGAGAATCTGATGCGCCGCCGCCGCAATCTGCAAAATCATGAGGAGGTTGTGCTGCCTATACTGCCTTATCCTCCCTACCAGATACATTACGACCAACATTAGGTTCAACATTGGCAGCTAGATCGACAAAACTTGATCTAGCTGCCTACACGCTGTTTACCCATTGCCGTATTTCTTCCGTCATTTCTCCCAACGTCAATTGCGCACCACGTTCCCATGCTGACTCAAACGCCTCTGTGCCGAGCGTGTGGTTTCTAGCTGATCACGTAGCCGTGAAAACCATCCCCATTGCTTTGTCCAGCCCATCGGAAAGGGACCGCCTATATAGGAAACCGTGTGATCCAGGAATGCCCGCATGAACTCAGTCGCGCGAATAGCTTGCCCTTCATCGACCAGCACCACAAGACGGTAAAGGAGCAGAAACTGAGAGAAAATCCGTTGAAGACTGGTCGGCACTCCGCCGAGAAACAAAGACTTATAGCTCTGAATTATTTGTGCGTTGCCCTGTCCGCAGGCAACAATGATTATTCCAAACGGTGCAATTAACGTTCGGAAATCAATACCAGCGTCTGACGGATATGCCTCTTCGATCAGGTTCCTGGCCCCTAAATAGTCCTCATCACGCAACGCGATGAGGATGCCATTGAGCAACTGAACCAGGCTCTTGACCACTGGATCACCGATATCTATCGCGTTTGGATATGCCTCATCAAGCAGCAGGGCCACACGCCCAAAGTCGCCCTTAAAAATGAGATCAGCCGCCTGCAAACTTGCATTCCAGGCGATGCCCAGGCGGTCATTCATTTCGTAGGTAATGACTTTCGCCGCCTGCCAATAATTGAAGGCAGTGTCGGTGATCTGCATGAACCCACCCGCTGCGCCTCCCATATTCCTCAGTGAATTTGCGGTGCCAATCTTGTCGCCGATTTCGCGCCGCAGATCGAGACTTTGTTGGACAAGCATCCGTTGTTTGTCCGGCTGCATCATCAGATTCCAGCTCCAGCCCAGATCGTCCAGGACCTGCGCAATGTAGAACTTGTCGCCGAGTGCCTGATAGCCTTCCAGGCTGGCTTCCAGCGCGGGAATCCCCTCATCCTGATTGAACTCAGTATGTGATAACCAATGACCCAGAAGCCGCTGGCAGAAAGCAATTTCAGCAGGATCGTCGTGCTGCTGCGCAATCGCCAGCCCACGGCGAAAGCGCTCGACAGGCGGTTGTTCCGGGTAGCGCACTAACACCTGTCCAGCCAGCAGCGGCGGATTTCCACTGTCAGCCTTCCAGGTTTGCCGGGCCGTGCGGAATAGCTGTTCGCCGTCCATAAAGCGATTACGGAGGGTAAGAAACAGGTACAGACCTTCCATTCCCCGGCTAATGGCCTCTGCATCGCGCTGCTGGACGGCCCAATTCCAGGCGGTGCGGATATTTTCAAAGTCGGTTTCAATGAGATTAAGGGCGTCCAACTGCCCGTAACCCTTGAGCTTGGGCGTGAGTTGCGCCAGCAGCCCCATGTAATATTGGGCGAGTGCATCGTGAATTATGCCCGTATCACTCAATTCGCTGAGCTTTTCCTCGGCGTACTGACGCAGCAGTTCGTGGATATCGTAACGCCCGGTGACGTTATCGCGATGCAGCAGCGATTTGTTGATCATCGCCGTCAGCGCGAGCAGATTCGTGCCCGTGATATGCTGGGCCGCCTCGCGAGTAAATCCGCCGCGAAACACCGAGAATTGCGCAAAAAGCGCCTGCTCCTTTTCGGTCAGCAGATGCCATGAATATTCAAACACGGCCCGCAGACTGCGCTGGCGTTCGGGCAAATCGTGCATCTGGGTTTCGAGGAAATCCAGACTGTGCTTGATTTCCTCGGCGATTTCACGCGGCGAAAGGGCTTCCAACCAGGCCGCCGCTAACAGGATGCCGAGCGGTGTTCCCTGCACGGAGCGGCATATTCGTGCCACGTAAGGGAGGTCATCTGCTTCCAATTGAAAATCCGAACGGACGCGGCGGGCGCTCTGCATAAACAGCTTGACCGCGCCATATTCAAGCGCATCTTCCGGGGTTTCCCATTTTGGGAATTCCATACCGCTGAGCGCAAAGACCGTTTCAGCGCTCAAATTCAGTTTTTCGCGGGACGTAGCGACGATTTTGACCAACGGTGCTGCCTGCAAGATGTCCTGTACCAGCGTGCGCCCGGCAACGACATGCTCAAAATTGTCCATAATCAGCAGTGTATTTTTCTCGCGCAGATAATCGAGAAGCTGCTGTTTGGCTCCGCGTTCTTCCTGCTGGAAAGAGTAGCCCACTGCCTCGGCAACCGTCTGTACCATATTCTCAGCGGAGGTGAGAGGTGCCAGATCAATAAAGTAAATGCCGTTTTCAAATAAGGTATCGCCGTGTGTCTGGCGTAGCAATTTACCCGCTAGCTCTAGCGACAGCCGTGTTTTGCCCATGCCGCCGGGCGCAAGAATGGTGAGCAGTCGGACCGATGAGTCCCGCACCAACTTTTCGAAGGCATCCAGTTCGTGTTCGCGCCCGACAAACGGCGTTGTTTGGATTGGCAGGTTGTTGCGAATTGCGTTTACTGACGCAGGCGACGGCGTAGCAAAGCGGCTGGCTGCGACGTTCTCGCTGAACACAACAGTACGCGGCGTCTCAGTCGTGGGGAATGGTTCGCCCGAAAGCAGCGCCTCCAATTCGACGCCCACCAGTCGCATCCGAGGAATTCGCTCTGCGGTGTTCTTTGTCATCATACGGTTAATCAAGTCGATTAATGCGGCTGGCGCGTCGGGACGTAAGGCTTCGAGATCGGGCAGCGGTTGACTGAGGATGGCGTAGATCAGCGCGCCGGGATTGCTGCCTTTGAACGGGTGATCGCCGACCAGCATTTCGTACAGCATGACGCCCATCGACCAGATGTCGGAACGTGCGTCGGCTGGATCACCCTGAAGCACTTCCGGGGCGATATAGGCGGCAGTCCCGATGATACTGCCCGTTTCTGTGATTTCCGAGCCGCCGACGCGGGCAATGCCAAAATCGGTCAGCCGGGGCATTCCGTCCTTTGCCAGCAGCACATTCGCGGGTTTTATGTCGCGGTGAACAACGTTCAGGCGATGGGCACGCGTCAGGGCGTCCGCCAAATCCAGCGCGATATTCAGTACCTGCAGTACGGGCAGTTGGGGGGTACGCCGCAATAACTCGTCAAGTGCGCCGCCTTCCACCAAATCCATGACCAAATAATACTTATCGTTCTCCTGAACAGCATCAAGCATGGTGACGATGTTCGGGTGGTTCAACTGGCGCAATGCTTCGCCTTCCCGAATGAAGCGGGCGACCATCTCCTGCGTCGCCAGTTCTGACTTGAGCACCTTGACCGCAATCGGGGTATCGGTGCGCTGATCCAGGCCGCGAAAGACATCTCCCATGCCACCTGAACCAATTTTTTGATCGAGGGTATACCGGTTTGCAACGATGTGTGTGACCATAGGCGATCTGCTCTCGCTATGAGATACATGCGAATGTGCTAATTGTATGCTGTTCCGGGAAATGTGCCTAAACGGCGCTGGAAATCAAAAATGGCCCATGCGTCGACTTTAAAGCTAGCCTCAAAGTCGCGCACGAGCCACTCATGCGTCAGTCAATATTACAGGTGATTACTGCAAGAACGGAACGCTGCTCACTGCACCCGAAGCGTTGCCCAGCGTCTTATTGATCCAACCTTTGCCAAGCTGGCCGCTGACATACCACCAGCCGTTTTTGCTTTGACCGATGATCGTCAGGTTCATGCCAGCATCCGCATTGAAGACGACATCGAAGCCGAGGCCCGGCCCGCTGCGCACGTGAGCCTGCCCGCCAAGCACTCTAAACGTCGCCTCAGTCACTGCGCCCGTCGGTTCGACGATGGGTGCGCTGCCAAAATAATCGCGCGTGATGACATGGATGGTATTGACCCAGCCAGTGCCACGGTGCCACCTCTGACCGTTCCGAGCGACGTGAAGCCGAGGCCCGGCCCGGTGCGGATATTGAGCGCGCCTGCATTGACGATGGCGCGTGGTCCGCTGTTAACGACTGCGGCGGCAGTCGCAAGCCCTGTCGTTGTTATGCTCGTCAGCGAGGTCTTAACCCAGCCTTTGCCAAAGCGCCAATGGATATTGAGCCACGTTCCATCAGGACGCATACCAATAACAAAGAACTGTTGACCGCGCGACATCATGCCAACTTGCTGCGATCCAACACCAGCACCGCCCCGAATGGAAACGATGCCGGCGGTTATCGTGCCGACGTTGCTGACATCAGCGACGGGCACAGCGCCAGCATTCGTCACGTTCACATCCAGGAACCACAGGTAGCCAATGCCAAAGCGGGTGCTCACCTGCCAGAACTGGTGATCAGGACTCTGCCCGGTGACTGGCAGCGGGTCTGCCGTGATGGCCGTACCCAGCACCCAGAACCCGCGTCCTGGTCCGGCCCAGATATTGATGCGGTGGACAGGGGTGGCGATTGCCCCTGGTATGGGTGCGGGAGTCTGTGTTGCATCCTGAGCGGCAACTGGGGTTAATGCCTGACTCGGCAAGATAGCGAGTGCGGCGACCACAGTAGCGAAGAATCCAACCCAGGTAATAAGACGGCGTAATTTTAGTCCCATCCAAACCTCCTAGCGGAAGGCGTTTGAGTATTATCTTACCAAATAAAACCAGCAGTGAAGTGTACTGTTGGTAAGCTGGTTGGTCAAATTTCCAATTAACCGGGTTCGCTCGCCTTCTCGCGCTCGACAAAGGCTAGCACTGCTTCGCTCCACGGACGCAGCCGGATACCCATGTGCGCCGCGATGAAATTTGACAGCGCGGAATATTCGGGAGGCCGTGATGGTCGTGAATATTGCGCGTTAATCATGCGTGTAATCGGCACATCAGCATAGCCATAGCAATCCAGGATATACCGCGCAAAATCAAACCGCGACACATGGCCCTCGTTGGTCAGGTGATAGGTGCCATAGCGCCCGGCTGCCAGCAGCGCCGTGAGCGCTTCGACAAAATCCTCGGCGTAAGTCGGGCACGCTACCTCATTGGTGACGACGGACAGCGGCTGCCCTGCGGCGGCACGCTGGACAATCTTCTGTAAGAAATTCATGCCACCGTGCGCAAATACCCAGGAGGTGCGCACAATGAAATGGTTGGGCAGCGCCTCGCGGACCATCTGCTCGCCGACCCATTTGCTGTAGCCATAAGGGTTGATAGGATGCGGCGGATCGTATTCCAGGTAGGCCGTCCCGCATTGACCGTCGAAAACTTCATTGGTACTTACGTAGCAAAGGCTGGCCCCGCTGCGGGCGCAGGCCAGCGCCATGTTTTGCGTGCCGATGGCGTTGACTCGCAGTGCCAGTTCGGGCTGTTGAGCGCACAGATCAACATTGGTCAACGCCGCGCAGTGTATGACCATATCAGGCTGCACGGCGTCAACCTGCGCGATAACCGCATTGAAATCGGTAATATCCACGTTCCCGATATCTGTGCCAACCGTGGTATGTCCCTGATCGGTCATGGCCCGCAAAAGCCGCCCGCCGATACTGCCGTCCGCGCCTGTGATGAGGATTTTCAAGAGTCATGCCCACCTTTCGAATGAGTACCAGATTATAGCCAACCTCGCACAGGAGGCTAATCAAAGACATAGTGCAATATATTTGAAATACGTCTTTGATCGAAATCCGCTATCCAACGATCTCAAGTTGGGGTAAGCTGAAAGCAAATTCTCAACAGTCGTGTAGGTGAAACGATGGGTAGAAAGTTATTGTGCTGTCTGTTGATGCTGGCATTCGTGGTACCAGTGGCGCTGCTAAATACTCAACCTGCCAACGCGCAGCAAAAAGTCCCCAAGTTTGACCAGGGCAAGTGTCAATTTGATGTACCGAAGAGCCTGAAAGTGGTCTGCGGAACCCTGACCGTGTTGGAGCAGCACGACGTGACCGACGGCCCGACGATCAAGCTGGCGGTTGCCATCTTCAAAGCAGCGAAGACCACAAAGCCGAAAGCCGACCCGATCCTGTATCTGGATGGCGGGCCGGGCGGACACACGCTCGAAGCCGCAACATTCCGCTATTTCGACGCCTTCGCCGGATTCGCCCAGGACCGCGATTTCATCATGTTTGACCAACGCGGCGTCGGTTTTTCCGAGCCAGCGCTGGACTGCCCAGAAACGACCAAAGCAATTAACGACAATCTTGGCAAGCAGTTGACGACGAAAGATCAGCAGGCACTCAGCGACAAAGCGCTAGTCGATTGCCACGCGCGCCTGGTCAAAGCGGGTATCAATCTGGCGGCCTACAACTCGGCTGAAAACGCCGCCGATGTCGAAGATTTGCGTGTCGCACTTGGCTACAAATCATGGAACCTGTACGGCATTTCCTACGGAACGCGGCTGGCCCTGACCGTGATGCGCGATTATCCCGACGGTCTGCGAAGCGTTATCCTTGATTCAACAGTTCCGTTGCAGGTTGATCTGTATAGCAAAATCCCGGAAGACGCCAATCGCGCGTTTAACGTCTTTTTCGATGCCTGTCTGAAAAGTCTGGCGTGCAATGGCGCGTTTCCGAATCTGAACAAGGTCTTTTATGATCTCGTTGCCAGGCTCGACACAAATCCTGCGACCCTTAGCGTTAAAGATCCCTACACTGGCAAGACGCGCAAAGTGCTGCTGGATGGCGACACCTATGTCAACATCCTATATCATGCGTTGTACTCAATCCAGGTGATCATCATTTTGCCCAAGATGATCTGGCAGGCGCATAACTCAGACTTCCGCCTGATGGAGCTGATCATGAGCAAGGGCAAGGTCGAGCCATCATCCGTCAGCGAGGGCATGTACTTTTCTGTGCAATGCGGTGAAGAAGTTAGCTTCGATGATCGCGACACGCTGACGAATGCCACTACCAAATTCCCCAAGCTGGCGAGTGCATTCGACATGACAAATTACTATGACATTTGCCAGAACTGGAATGTCCCGCAGCGGCCCGCTATCGAAAAGAAGGCAGTCACCAGTGCAGTCCCAACACTGGTTCTCGCCGGAGAATATGATCCGATCACGCCGCCGGGTTGGGGCTATTTGGCCTCACAAACGCTGAAGCACAGCTATTACCTGCAATTCCCCGGTGTTGGGCACGGGGTAAGCATCGGCGATACGTGCCCCTACCGGGTGACACAATCGTTCCTGAAAGACCCGACCATCCGGCCTGACATCGGCTGCATGTCGTTTATGGGCGATCCGGTGTTTATCACGAAATAACCCGACGTCGCCACTCAGCATTGTCCATCAATAGAATGATTTTGGCCTGTCCAGTTGCGGCTGCGTAACCGCATAGAACCATAGGCCGGGCGTTTTTGCACTGTTCAGCACGCTCGGTATAATAATCTTATTCCTCGTCGCAAACTAGGCATTAATAGCCATTTCACTGCTATTCCATTGGTTGTCTCGCGTATCCGGCGGTTAGTTGGAGCGCCCAACATGTTGAAAACACCGCTCCAATCACATTGACGATTCAAATACAGGTTACAGAAGCGTCATTCCATAAAGGAGATAGATTCCCATGACAGCGCTTACCGCCCATGAACAGCAGCAGGTCGAGCGTGCCAATGAGTCCGGCAAGCAGCCCGTCGTGTTCGTACACGGCTTGTGGCTCCTTGCCAGCAGTTGGGACCCCTGGCGGGCACTGTTTGAAGAGCAAGGCTACACCACCGTTGCGCCGGGCTGGCCGGATGATCCAGAAACCGTCGAGGAGGCAAAGCACGACCCGGAGGCTTTTGCCCACAAACGGGTCAAGCAGGTGACGGATTATTACGTTGACGCTATCAGCCAGCTGAAGACGAAGCCAGCCGTTATCGGTCATTCCTTCGGCGGTCTCATTGCACAGCGGCTAGCCGGAGAAGGCGTCGCTGCCGTCACAGTGGCAATCGATCCCGCGCCATTTCGCGGGGTGCTGCCCTTACCGCTCTCAGCGCTGAAGTCGGCGTCGCCAGTCCTGAGCAACCCGCTCAACTACACCCGCGCCGTTCCGCTGACCTTCGAGCAGTTCCGATTCTCTTTCGCCAATGTCGTCGACGAGAGCGAAGCCCATGAGTTGTATGAAAAGTACTCCGTACCTGGCTCCGGTGTGCCACTCTTCCAGGCAGCCACCGCCAATCTCAACCCGTGGACAGAAGCCCAGGTCGATACGAAAAACCCCGCGCGTGGGCCGCTGCTGATCATCTCCGGCGAACACGACAACACAGTCCCGTGGGCGATTGCCCATGCCTCCTACGTGCAACAGGAGAAGAATCCCAGCGTGACAGAGATCAAGGAAATACCTGACCGTGGACATTCACTCGTCATCGACCACGGGTGGCGAGAAGTAGCGGAGACCGCCCTCGCGTTTATCAAGAGTCATCTTCCGAAACCGCAGTAATCGCAGCATGACACGGGCGAGGGCATTTTACTGTATTAGAATGCGCAGCCGAGGTGATAAAGCTGGAATGGTCCGTCTGCCAATATCACAGCACTGCCACGGACCCGAATCGGTTGCAGCCACGCGCCGGAGTCGCTGGCGGGCGTGGCAAAATATGATGGTTTTGTAGCAGCACATACAGCACGCGCTAAAGCCTGCGGAGTCGGCTGGAAGACCATGCGAACGCTGCTATGGTCGCCCAGGTAAAAATCCAGTTCCCATTCCAGGGAATAATCATAGACAATTGTTCCGGCTGGCAAGCTGTTAATCGCAGCAGCCAGCCGTTCGATTCCGCTATGCTGGCCCCGGTCACCGCCAATTTCCAGTTGACCACGCAGCGCCTGAGCCGTGAAGGGCAGGATGCAGACCACCGCCACAATTGGCAGGAACATGTTGAGGCGGCT
>WNFL01106733.1_pt1 | contig 12819 bp, 9 predicted proteins | sample 5400361 | NCBI WGS metagenome assembly WNFL01 (sample SAMN13153351, study PRJNA577476) | soil metagenome | isolation source: 40 cm soil on Douglas fir-dominated hillslope | place: USA:California | collected 2013-09-17
GGGCGCTGGCGACGTCGCAGGATAGGCGATGAGCCATCAGCCGCCTGAACCTTCGTAATCTTTCGTTTGCCCTGGCGGTAGGACTGTAAAAACGCTTTTAGCTGCTCACGCGCCTCGGCAGCAATAGGCTTCATCACCGGATTATCATGATAGTTCCATTTGCTGCGCCACACTACACGTCGAAGCGCCATGAGAAACTCACCTGACGTTGGCGGTTGAATCTGCTCTGGCGAGACCGCATTCTTCTCGACGCGGAAAATCACGTTGGGAATGGGACAAAAGGCTTCGCAAATACCGCAGTCTGTACACAGATCAGCCACGATAGTGTGCTGATAATTGCTATTGATGACAATCGCCCCCGGAATCGGACAGTAACGGCGACAGCGTCCACACTCAATGCAGGTCTTCTCATCAATAGCAAAAACAAAATCGGTCATGAGACTCTTCCGGCCATTCAGGCAATCACGTTATTAAATATTGCTGTCTTGCGATGTTTTTCAGCAGACTCTTGCGCTGCTTCTTTCAACCCCTGGTAGAGATCGTTTTCTGTTTGCGTGCGGAACTGCACCACGTCGTTGCGGTACACGGGATTGTCCGTCGTCAGGCGGGGTAGCCAATCCGCGCCGATTTTGATATGCAGCCATTCGTCCGTCAGCAGATATTCAAACAACCGCGCGGATCGCTCGTCGCCAAGACCCCGGCAAATTTCGACCATCATGGCAAAGTCATCCATGACCCAGCCTTCAATCACCTGATTAAGCTGCACCAATCGCTTGGCAATATCCGTTTGTTTAGCGCACGGCAAATATAGCGGGAAGGTATCTCTGACAGGCAGCATATCAAGCTTGCCGCCTAGCTCCCAGAAGCGCTGTAAGCTCAATTCCGCGTGGCGTGCCTCATCCCAAAGCTGTTGAGCGATCTTATAACGCAGTTCCCACGGTGCATTGGGGAAGTCGAACAGGGTGCGACCACAGTTTTCTGTAGCCTCAATCTCTCCCTCAACCATCATGAACATATAGTTGACCAGAGATTCACGATCCCACACATCCGTCGCAGCACGGCCCTCATGTCGATGGTAAGCCTCGATCCGGAAGCGCGAATCGCGGACGGGCGGATCACTTCGGAAACGCTTCCCAGGCCCTGCATCACGCACCGCGACATCCGGAACTGAAAGATCACCGGAGGTTTTGCCAGTGACGCCACCTGCAACATTTAACAGAGTAAGCAGATGCAGCCGCCATGCTTCGGCCTTCGTCCAGTCTGCTTCGGAGAGCAGCAAACTATGCAATACCGTTTGCCCCCAGGTGGCATACTTTTCATGATCGTCAATGGCATGTTGCAGCAAACGCACGGTTGGAAAGTTGGCAACATTATCATCGTGGGAAATCTGGTGGCGATAGGTGGCCGCCAGATGGGGACGCAGCACCTGATAAACGCCGACAAATTGTTCGATCAGGTCTTCGCTATTGGTGAGTTCATTGCAGAAGGTTACAAAGGCTTCATTCGGGGGTTGGGTCTGTTCACCGAACGCGCCCACCTCTGGCAATCGAGCACGCATCGCGTTTACGTGGGTGGCGTCATCATAAAGCTGGTAGCCCAGTTCGATCTTTAACTCATATTGCGGGACAAAGGCAAGCCAACCAGCCTGAGCTTCCATGAGTCGAAGCTCTGCATAACTATAATAACTGAGCCACCGGGCTACTGTCTGGACGTTCAGGTTACTGGCGATGTGCCGAGGTGAACTCTGAGGAATAATGATAGGTCGCATAGAGCATTCTCGGATATTTCACAAGTAAATGAAGAATAAAACTATATTAACAAGTTATTGCGAATCTGGTGCGCTGTCAAGAAGTTGTCACAGGTTTGTGGACTCTGACAAATATAGTTATCACGCATCGAGTCGAATTCGGGGATTCAGATAGGCATATAAAACATCTGCAGTGAGGTTCGCTAACACATAAAATAACACCGTCACCATCGCAATGGCTTGCATCATGTCCAGATCACGACGGCTGATCGCGTCGATCATTTGCCGACCCAGCCCTGGATATAGAAATACGTTCTCGATGACAACCAACCCACTGATTAACCAGCCGAAACTGATGGCAATCACCGTAATTGTGGGCAGGAGGGCGTTACGCAAAATATGGCTGCTGACGACCTTGCGCCAGGGCAATCCCTTTAGCACAGCAGTACGAACATAGGCTTTTTTCAGAACCTCGATCACGCCCGCGCGAGTCAGACGAATCACGTAGGCTAACAAAACCAGGGTTGCAGTGAGCGCGGGCAGAATCAATGACGGAAGCGCTTGCTGAAATGTTGCCGTTGGACTGATTGGAGAGCTGGCTGGTAGCCAGTGCAACTGATAGGAAAAGAGGCCAATCAATGCAATGCCACTCACAAATTCCGGGAAGCCAACCAACGCGAGACTGGTAACCGAGATGATGCCGTCGATAGGCTTATTCGCATTCAGACCAGCAATCACACCCAACGCAATTGAGAGCGGCACGGCAATGACCAACGTTACCAGCGCCAACCACATCGATTTGGTCAGCCGATCCATCACCAGTGGGTAAACCGGTGAACCGTCGGTGTAGGAAGTGCCCCAGTCACCCTGTACAAAGCCACTGAGCCAACGCAGATAACGCACCGGGGCTGGGTCATTCAGGGCGAGTTTGACACGGAGTGCGGCGACGGCTTCATCGCTGGCTTCGCGCCCCAACCGGATTCGGGCAATATCGCCGGGCAGTACCTGAGAGATGGAAAAGATAATGATCGATGTCAGCAGCAGAGTCAGGACCAGAAAACCCAGACGGCGTAAAATGTAGAGGATCATCGTTTTTCCTCCTGCCAGATCGCCAGCGAGTCGCGCTGAAGTTCGGCAAGTTCGTCCAGTGGATAGTGACAGCGAATTTGATGCCCATCCCCTGCGTTTTGCCAGGGCGGTGTCTCCTGCTCACAGATCGGTCCCCATTTGCGGGGACAGCGCGTATGAAAGCGACAGCCAGAAGGCAAGTTCACCGGGCTAGGCGCGTCGCTTTCGAGGCGAATGCGTTCGCGCTGGTTTTCAGGATCGGGGATTGGGACGGCTGACAGCAGTGCTTCGGTATATGGGTGTACGGGCGGTGTCAGCAGTTTTTCGCGTGGGACCAATTCAAATAGCTGGCCCAGATACATCACGGCAATGACATCGGCAATATAGCCGACCACACCCAGATCATGCGAGATGAACAGGTATGACACATGGTTATTTAGGTTTAGCTCGGAAAGCAAATTCAAGATCGCAGCTTGCACCGAGACATCCAACGCTGAGACGGCTTCATCAAGGACCACGACTTCGGGCGCACTGGCAAATGCGCGGGCGATGGCGACCCGCTGCTTTTCGCCACCGCTGAGTTCTCCGGGCAGCCGCTGCGCGTACTCGGCTGGCAGTTGGACGGCATTTAGCAGCGCCGTAATGCGGGAGTCAGCTTCGGCATGGCTAAGTTTAAGCAAGGTCATGAGCGGACGCCGCAGCACTTCCCCGATGGTTTGATAGGGATTGAATGATTCTTCCGGATTCTGGAAAACCATCTGCAACTGCTTGAGCGCTTCCACGGATCGTTGGTTCACGCCGGGCGCGACATCGACGTTGAGCAGATCAATTTCTCCGCCGTCGCGCTTGATCAGGCCAACGATGCAGCGGGCCATCGTGGTTTTGCCGCTGCCTGACTCCCCGACGAGGCCGATGATTTGCCCCCGTTGCAGCGTTAACGAAACATCGTCAACCGCCCGCACGGCCTGAGGCTTTCTTTCTAGCAAACGCTCCAAAGGACCACCAACGTCGAATTGCTTCGTGATATCCTGAAGCTCGAGCACTGGCTCAGTCGCATCTACCGGGACGGTTTCTTTGGCTTTGGCGGCGATAGGCTCATCAGGCCATTTCAGCAGACCATCTCTCATTTCCTCCCAGCGATGGCACGCGACGCGGCGATTGCCTTCGACCTCTTCGAGCGGCGGTTTGACCTGACGGCAAACGTCGAGCACGAACGGGCAGCGGTCAGAAAAGATACAGGCAGGCGGCAAGTTCTGACGGGAAGGCAATTTGCCTTTAATCGATTGTAGCGTCTTGCCGCGTCGATCCAGCCGAGGAATCGCGTTTAGGAGGCCCAATGTATAGGGGTGGAGCGGCTGCCGAAATAATTCACCAACTGGCGCATCTTCAATCACTTCCCCTGCATACATTACGGCGACCCGTGTGCATAACTGCGCGATTACGCCGAGATTGTGCGTCACATAGAGCGTTGCGGCCTGAACCTTGCTGATCAACGCCGAGAGCAGGTCCAGTACAGCCGCCTCTGTCGTCACATCCAGATTGGTCGTCGGTTCATCGAGGATCAGCAAGCTCGGTTGGGTTGTTAGTGCCATTGCAATCAGCACGCGCTGCTGCATTCCGCCGCTCAACTGGTGAGGATAGCGTCCAGCTATGCGTTCAGGGTCCGCAATATTGACATCGCGCAGCATTTCGATACCGCGCCGCCATGCTGCCTGATGACTTAAGCCGCCATGCTGCTGAGAAATCTCGGCAAGTTGTTCGCCAACCCGGATAGCCGGGTTCAGGGCGCTGCTTGGGTCTTGAGGAACGAACGCCATTTTCGCGCCCCAAAGCTGCCGCATTCTGGTAAGCGGCAGGTTCAGCAAATTTTCTCCCTCAAATGTGATAGTGCCGTTGGCTACCTTACCATTGTCGGCAAGGTAACGCATGATTGCTAAAGCCAGGGTGCTCTTGCCGGAACCAGATTCACCGACCAGCCCGTAGATTTCCTGCTTGCCGATTTGCAACGACACATTGCGCACCACGTCTGTCCACGAATCGCCAACTTTATACGCAATGGTCACATTATCGACAGATAAAATTGGGGCCATGTCCGGCATACTTTCTATTCAAGATTAGTTTGCAGAAGCTGTTTGAGGCCGTCTGACATGAGGTTAACCCCCACAATCAGCGTGGCGATTGCCGCACAGGGGAAAAACAGCGTCCAGGGCGCGGTAAACACATATCCACGATATTGTGCAACCATCAGACCCCAATCAGGCGCAGGCGGTTGAACACCAACACCGAGGAAGCCAAGCGTGGCGACAAGAAAAATGGCATACGAAAACCGGAGTGACGCTTCTACAACCAACGCGGGCATCACGTTCGGCAGAATTTCGCGAGTTAAAATATAGACCCGACCTTCGCCACGCAGACGCGCGGCTTCGACAAATGCACGTGTCTTTATGTCGAGAACGACACTGCGGACTACGCGCGCAACAATAGGGATATAGACGACGACAATGATCCAGAGAATGCTTTCCCGTGATGGGCCAACTGCTCCCAGGAGCAACAGGGCCAGCAGCCCGGCGGGCAGTGCCAGCACACTATCAAACAACCGCATCACGATTTCTTCCAGCCAGCCGCCCTCATAGGTAACGGTCAATCCTATCGCCGTTCCGAGAATCACGGCGATGACAGTGCCAACTCCCGCCAGACTGATAATGTCACGGCTTCCCGCCACAACGCGACTGAACACGTCGCGACCAAAATTGTCTGTACCAAATAGATGTCGTAGCGACGGCGGCTGTTTAATATCTGCGGTGAGTTGATCAAAAGCGTAAGGCGTTAAGAGGGGGCCAATCGCAGCCATGAGTAGAAAAAGCACAACAATCGCTGTGCCGACACTTGCCAGGAAATTGTGACGCAGCAACTGAAAAACCGCGCGGGGCAATTTGCGGACTCGCTGAAGCGGTGGCTGCTGGATTACCGTGCCTACATTCAGTTGAGGATCCGATTCTAAACTTGTCATTGGAAAGACTTAATAGGGGTACACTGCCAAAAGAGTGTACCCCAGTTACAGTTACATCGGGTTGTGAGTTTAGCTAACGGCGGCTGTTGCGAAGCTGGTCAAGCCAGGATCGGGCGAGATGGTGATGCCGCTAACATTCTTTGCCTGAGCGTAGAACAGTGGTTGGAAGTAGGGGATATAGCTTGGACCATCATCGATCAGCAGCTTTTGAATTTGCGAGAGAATGCCAGCACGCTTCTTGGCATCTGTTTCCGCACGGGCCTGATCGATCAGCTTATCCAACGCTGGATTTGAATAGTGCGCTTCGTTGTAGTCTGCACCAGACTTGAACAATTGGTCCAGATATGCCTGCGGATCGGGACGGCTCGCCCAGAAGGTGACAGCAAGGTCGGCGTTCAGCCAGTACAGCGGTGACTTATCATCGCCATAGTAGACGCTCTGGTCAATAACCTTGATATTGACGTTGATGTTGGCTTCTTTCCATTGCGATTGCAGTGCAGTTGCCAACGTATCGCTGCCTTCTTCGCCCTTCGGCACTGCGAAATCAAGCGTGAGGCCATCCTTATAGCCAGCGTCGGCTAGCAGTTTTTGAGCCGCTGCCACGTCGCGCTTGGGAGCAACCGCCGAGGGGTCAATCAGGCTACCATACAGCGGCCCGACGGGGTTATCCTGACCAACCGCAGCATTGCCCTGGAACGTTATCTGGTTGAGGGCAGCGCGGTCCAGCGCTAAACGGAGTGCCTTGCGAACATTGGGATCAGAACCGGGCTTACGGTCTGAGCGGATGCGCACATTGGAGAATCCATTGGTAACGCTCGTGCCCACAGTCAGATTGCTATCAGTCTTCAATTCATCATACGATTCCAATGGCAGACGAGCAACCCAATCGACCTGACCGCCGTGCAGCGCTGGAACCAGATCGGCAGCAGCGGCGACATAGATAAATTCTAGCTTGGAAATCTTGGGTGCGCCCTTCCAGTAGTCTGGCTTGGCGGTAAATTCACCTCGGCTGGTGGCGTCGAAGCTAACTTCCTTAAAAGGTCCGGTTCCGTTGAATTCTTTGGAGGGGTCTTTGGTGCCCTTCTTGAGGATTGCGGTGTGATAATCCGCGAGTGAATCAAGGAAAATGCTGTTGGGTGATTTTAGGGTGAACTTGACCGTCAGCGGATCAACCGCATCAATGCTAGCCACATCGGCAAACAGTGCTGACGCGCCGGACTTAAGCGCCGGGTCCTGGAAGCGCTCGAATGTAAATTTAACATCGTCCGCCGTAAAGTCAGAGCCGTCGTTGAACTTGACACCAGATTGTAGGGAGAGCGTATACGTCTTGGCGTCTGGACTGACTGTCCAGGACTTGGCAAGGCTCGGAACGAGGTTTGACTTCTGATCAAGGGTGATCAGATAGTCATAAACGGCGACGCCAACCGAAATATCAGGCGCGTCGGCAAACAGCGCGGGGTCAAGCTTCGTTGGTGCGGTCCAGCCGACGCGCAACGTGCCAGTGCCAGCCGCTGACGCAGTTTGCGCGCGAGTGATTGACAGCGCGTTCACAGTCAGCAGGCTCACGACGAGAACTAACGTCAAAGTAATAAGACGTGTTAGAAGTTTTGAGCGGCGAAAGCTCTTCAACATATTTCCCCTCTTTCTTGTCATCCGGCGAAACAAGCGGTGCAATTACTCGGAACAGACATTCGTTCCGCGACACCCAACGTTACCAAGCACTCGTGACAATTTGCTGTGATGAGGGTGATAGTTTTGTGACAAGCGTTGTAAAACTGACCCTACTTGTTATGATTATCTTACCTAATAAAGCGTAACACATATGTTCAGGGATGTCGAATGGAAAGTAGCCATAGCACTGTATTAATCGTGGGCGGTGGCGGGATGGGATTGGCAACGGCATGGCGGCTTGCCAAACAGGGCCATGATGTGCGTGTTTTGGAGCAGTTCGAGTTGTTTCACAAGCGAGGTAGTTCGCATACCGAGCATCGCATTATTCGCCGTACTTATAACGACGACATCTATTCCCGCCTGATGCCGGAGGCTTACCGGCTGTGGGCAGAGCTTGAGGCTGACAGTGGCAAGAAACTGATTTACCTTGTCGGCGGCGTCGAATTCGGCCCGGAAGATGACCCAACGCTGCTGGACATCATTCGCATCAATCAGGAACTCAATCTGCCATCTGAGGTGATGACACCTGCCGAGGCTGCTAAACGCTATCCGCAATTTCACTTGCGCCCCGATTATTTGATGGTTTACTGTCCGCTCAATGGCTTCATTGCGGTTGATGACACAATGCGGGCCAAAGCTGAACAGGCGCAGCGATTTGGTGCTGACATCCATGACAACGAGCCAGTCCTTGAGATCACACCGCTGGCCCACGGCGCGAAAGTTCAAACGACAAAAGGCACATACACCTGCGACAAGATGGTTCTGACCGCTGGCCCGTATGTGAAAAACCTTATGCACCAGTTGGGACTAGACGCGCCCTATACGATTGAGCTAAACCAGGCGCACTGGTTCAAGGTCGATGTGCCAGAGATGTACACGCCAGATCGTTTTCCGGTGTTCATTGTCCGCAATGACCGTGACCAGATGGGCGGCGTGTACGGATTCCCGACATTCCGCAATCCCGGTATCAAGGTTAGTGTGCATCACTCCAACAACTATATCGAAGCGAAGGATTACGACATGACACCTCGGTCAAACACGACTGAACGGGTGTGGAACTGGGTGCGGGAGTTCATTCCCGGCGCGGCCTCGGAAGTGCTCAACGTTGGTGCGTGTCTCTATGACTTCCCGCCGGACGAGCATTTTGTCCTGTCGCTGCACCCACAGTATCCTGATATTGTGATGGCGAACATGGCCGGACATGGCTACAAATTCGCGTCAGTCGTCGGTGAAATCATGGCGCAGCTTGCCATCAACGGACGTACCGAGTATGACCTGACAGGCTTCGGCGTGGATCGTTTCTTTTCAGAGACAGCCGCCCGTCGGCCTGCTATTCACGTTGATATTATGAGACCCAAAGATCACTAATAACGCGGAAGGATTTGTACCATGAGCGGAATTCTGGAACGTCTGAACAAGGGCGTCGTTTTAGGCGCTGAGGGCTACCTGTTTGAACTTGAACGGCGCGGCTATGTGCAGGCCGGTCCGTTCGTGCCGGAAGTCGTGTTAGATAATCCCGAAGCTGTAAAGCAGCTCCACCGGGAGTTTTTGCGGGCGGGCGCGGAGGTGATGGTCGCCTTCACCTATTACGCGCACAAGGAAAAGATGCGGACGATTGGGCGCGAAAAGGACCTTGAGCCGCTGAATCGCAACGCGATCCGGCTGGCGCGTGAAGTCGCGAAAGAAGGCGATGCGCTGGTGGCGGGCAATATCTGCAATACATGGGTCTACGACCCGGCAAACCCCGAAGAGTCGGGCAAGGTCGTGCGCGATATGTATTATGAACAGATCAAGTGGGCCACCGAGGAAGGCGTGGACTTCATCATCTCCGAGACGAATGACTACCTGGGCGAAGCGCTCATCGGGCTGGAAGTGATCAAAGAGTTCAATCTGCCCGCGATGGTCACGTTTGCCTCGACCTCTGATCAGACCATTGACGGCTATACCTTTGATGTCGCCTGCAAACGACTCGAAGACAACGGCTGCGAAATCGTAGGTCTTAACTGCTCACGCGGGCCAGAGACATTTTTACCGCTGATGCAGCAGGTGCGTTCTGCTGTCAAGTGCTACACCGCCGCGCAGCCTGTGCCGTATCACACGCACGCTGATCAACCGACTTTTCAATCGCTGAAAGACGCACATGGCAATCGCGCTTTCCCGGTTGGCCTCGATCCTTTCCTTTGCACACGCTTCGAGATGGCAAATTTTGCGGTTGAAGCCAGGGATATGGGCGTAAACTATATCGGCATCTGCTGCGGTGGCGCACCGCATCACGTCCGCGCAATGGCTGAAGCGCTTGGTCGCAAGCCAGAAGCCAGCCGCTATTCACCCGATATCTCGCTACATCCAATCCTGGGGACGCACGTGAAAGAGAACACCAGCAACTTCAAAAACTGGAAGGATTAGTAATGACGGGGAGGCCTCACCTTCTGCAACAATTGGTCTGCTTTTCAAGCAACCGATGCTTGACAGGCATAGGTGTCCTGCTATAATCCCTTTTCGCTGCCCGGATATTCCGGGTGTACTTGTGTTAAATAAGGAGTCTTACCGTGGGTCCTCTGCCCAAGCGCAAACTTTCGCGTCGACGCAAATTAAATCGTCGCGCTCATGATAAGCTGACACTCACTCATCTCGTGCGTTGTGACAACTGCGGCGAGTACAAGCCTTCTCACCATGTTTGCCCGACATGTGGGACATACCACGGTCACCAGGTAATCGCCGTTAGCGACAGCGAATAGTTGAGAATCTGCGCGAAAAAGTTCGGGCCGCGTTTCTATAAGCTAGAGGCGCGGCCTTTTGCGTTAATACTTTTCTGTTTGAGGAGCACTTAGTATGATTGATTGGTCCACCACCGCGCTTGTTTTTCCGGGTCAAGGATCTCAGCATGTCGGCATGAGCGCTGATCTGGTCCAGCAATATCCCGCCGCTGCCCAAACGTTTGAACAGGCCGATCAAATTCTTGGCTTTTCGCTGAGCAAATTATGCTTTGAAGGTCCGGCTGAGACGCTCGATGAAACGATCAATACCCAACCAGCGCTATATGTCGCGGGCATTGCGACGCTGCATATCCTTGAAGCAACGCACGGACCAGCGCCGCTGGCGGTTGCCGGACACAGCCTCGGCGAACTGACCGCACTGACAGCAGCAGGCGCGCTGCCTTTCGAGGCGGGAGTCAAGCTGGTGCGTGAGCGTGGTCGCCTGATGAAAGAAGCAGGTGAGAAGAATCCCGGGGCGATGGCGGCACTGCTTGGTGTGGAGCTTGCCGATGTCCGAGATATTTGCCAGCAGGCCAGCACTCAGACTGGCAAGCCCGTCGTCGTTGCCAATGATAATTGTCCGGGGCAGGTCGTCATTTCCGGCGACTCGCAAGCACTCGATACAGCGTTAGAGATTGCCAAAGGGCGCGGCGTAAAGCGAGCGGTCAAACTTGCGGTTAGTATTGCTGCCCATTCCCCGCTTATGGCCCATTCCTCGGCGGCATTCCAGCAGGCACTGTCTCAAGTTCCGTTTGAAGCGCCACGCGTTCCGGTCATCGGTAACGTGAATGCCGCACCGCTGCGCACCCGCGAAGATATTCAGGCCGAACTTCACGCCCAACTAACCTCGTCGGTGCGTTGGACCGAGTCGGTGCAGGCGTTGCAAGCACTCGGCGTTAAAACATTCTTAGAACTTGGTCCGAAAGACGTTTTGACTGGCCTCCTCAGGCGCATAGATCGGGCAGCAAATGGCGTCGCCATCAATAGTATTGAGGCCATTTCATCGCTGTAGCCTCACATTGGTTTGTGGGATAGAATCTGCTATACTCAATGGTAGGTAACAATCCAGAAGTTTACCTTCCCGGATGGGTTTTAAAGGGCGGCATACCATGATTGAAGTAACTATTGATAGTATACGTGTTAGTTTGATGTCTCAACACCGTATCGTAATTCTGAAGGATGTTGGTAGCGACCGTTATTTGCCGATCTGGATTGGGCCGTGTGAAGCCGATGCTATTACGGTTGAGTTGCAAGAGGTCGAAGTGTCGCGACCTCTCACGCACGACCTGCTCAAGTCGATGATTTCCCAGATGGGCGCAGAGGTCGTTCATATCATGATCAATGAACTGCGCAATGACGTGTTCTTTGCGCGGATCGTGCTGAACCAGAATGGACGCCGCATGGAAATCGACTCGCGACCCAGCGATGCAATTGCGCTGGCAGTGCGGGTGCACGTCCCAATCTATGTGGACGAGACCGTCATGGAGAAAGCTGCCAACACACCAGAGGCGGAAGTTGATGGTGAACCGGGCAACACGGAAACACCAGACGAGCGCCTGAGCATCTTCAAGGATTTCGTGGATACGCTCGATCTTGATGACCTGGACGAAAACGAATAGCTTTGCAGTGCTCGACATGCTGAGCGGGGCTACCCGATGTTTGTGCCGGGTCGGCCCCGTTTTAGACTCTAGATTGTGTGGCAAAACATGACAGATAACACGTCCAGCAGTTCCCCTGACCGTGTAGCGCCAAATTCAACCGAAGCTGAGGAAGCAGTTCTCGGCTCGATTCTGATCAACCCGGAAGCAATGCTCGAAGTCGCCTCGTTTTTGCAACCCTCCGATTTTTTCATTGTGCGAAATCAGTGGGTTTATGAGGCGATCTGCGCGGTACAGGAGCGCGGCGAGGCTATCGACAATCTCACCGTGATCCAGGAATTGCAGAGCCGCAATCAGTTGGAGAGCATTGGTGGGTCAGCCTACATTACGCGGCTGATCAACAACACACCTACGCACATCCACGCTGAAACATATGGGCGAATCGTGGAGCGGGCCGCCATCCGACGACGGCTACTATCTGCCGCCGGAGAAATTGCGCAGGTGGCGCTGGAGGAAAACGCCGAGATCGGTGATGTGATCGATCATGCCGAATCGACGCTGTTCGCGGTTACGGAACGTCGCCAACGCCGTGAAATGATTCCAATCCAAATTGCAGCCAGTGAGTATTTTGACCGCATCGAGTTTCTGTACAATCACCAGGATGAGCCGCTTGGCCTCCCGACAGGCTTTACCGATCTTGATCACTTGCTCGGCGGCTTGCAGCGCTCCGACCTGTGTATTGTGGCTGCCCGTCCGGGTGTCGGCAAAACCAGCTTCATGCTCAGCATTGCGCTCAATGCGGCGCGGCAGGGCGCGGGCCGTATTGCGATTTACAGCATGGAAATGTCCACCGAGCAGCTAATTCAACGCTTGATCTCCGCTGAGACAAATATCAACTCGCAAAAGCTGCGGCTCGGCAATCTGGATGAATTTGAATGGGGCAAGTTTGTCGAAGCGACGGGGCGGCTC
>WNFL01015396.1_pt1 | contig 12812 bp, 18 predicted proteins | sample 5400361 | NCBI WGS metagenome assembly WNFL01 (sample SAMN13153351, study PRJNA577476) | soil metagenome | isolation source: 40 cm soil on Douglas fir-dominated hillslope | place: USA:California | collected 2013-09-17
TACCTGTCCCGCGCGACGACGAAGGCGACCTCCTGGCCCTGGAACCTGACCTTGTCAGTTGCCAGGACGGCCTGCACGTCGGCGGACAGGGTGGGCATCCACGCGAGGTTGCGCCCGGCCAGGGTCCTGCCCGTGATGACGGCTTCGACGCTCGGATGGGCCTCGGCGGCGACCGTATCGACCGAGCGGATCCTGGCGTGCGCCAGCGGGCTGCGCAGTATCGCCCCGTAGAGCATTCCGGGCAGGGTGACGTCGTCCACGAACGTGCCCTTGCCGCGGATGAACCTCGCGTCCTCCTTGCGCGGCACCGGCCCGTAGGCCCGGTTAGAAATCATGCGAGCTCACCGGTGTCGCCGGGATCTCCGCGGCTGTCAGCGACTGAGTCCTCGACTGTGGCAGCTTCATGCTGGGCGGCCCAGCGGACGGCCCTGACGATGTTCTCGTATCCGGTGCACCGGCAGATCTGGCCGGATATCGCGGCGCGGATCTCCTCGTCCGACGGGTCGGGGTTGTGGTCGAGCAGCCAGCGCGCGGTCAGCATCATGCCCGGTGTGCAGAAACCGCACTGGAGGCCGTGGCAGCGGGCGAATCCTTGTTGCACCGGGTCGAGCTCGCCGCCGCGCTCCAGGCCCTCCACGGTGCGTACCCGGCGGCCGTCGGCCATGGCCGCGAGCACCGTGCAGGACTTCACCGGCATGTCGTCGAGCCAGAGGACGCATGCGCCGCAGTTCGATGTGTCGCACCCCCAGTGCGAGCCGGTCAGGCCGAGATCATCTCTGATGAAATGAATGAGGAGCAGTCTCGGCTCGACGATGCGAGAGTACTCGGTCCCGTTGACGTTCACGGCGATCTGCACGTCAGGTTCCCCGCATCCCGGGTACCGCGCCGCGCGTCCCGGGCTGGCTGTCTCGCGCCCTGGCTAGCGCGCGGCTCAGCGCCCTGGCGGTGAGCTCGCCGACCAGGTGGCGCTTGTAATCAGCCGGGCCGCGCTGGTCTGAGACCGGATGGCAGTGCTCGGCGGCGATCTGGCCGGCCCGCGTGAAGTTCTCCCGCGTCGCTGGCTGGCCGCGCAGGAAGTCCTCGGCGGCCGCCGCGGAGAAGTGCTCGGCGCCGACGGCCGTCAATCCGATTCCCGTGTCGGCGACGGCGCCGCTGGTGGGGTCCAGCCAGATCGCCGCCCCGGCCGCGGCGACCGGCCAGTCGCCGACCCGGCGTCCCACCTTCTGATAGGCGCTTCCGCCGCCGGCGACGATCGGGATCCTGAACTCGGTAAGGATCTCGCAGGGGCGGACGACTGTCTCGTACGGCCCGGTGTGGAAGTCCCTGGCCTGTACCGTCCTGGTCCCGGCCAGACCGTGGATCACCATCGTGGCCTTCAGGGCTGCGAACGCGGCGGAGAGGTCCTCCGACGGGTCGGCCTGGCACAGCGAGCCGCCGACTGTGCCCCACAGCCGCACGATCGGGTCGGCGATCACCCGCTCGGCGTCGTGCAGGATCGCGAAATGCTGGCCGGCGGCGGCGGAGTCGAGCAGCTGCGCGTGCCTGGTCATGGCGCCGATCCGCAGCTCGCCGTCGGTGACCTCGACATAGGAAAGTTCTGTTAGCCCGTTGATGTCGATCAGCGTCTCAGGCTGGGCGAGCCTCAGCTTCATCATCGGGATGAGGCTGTGCCCGCCGGCCAGCACCTTCGCTTCAGGGCCGAACCTGGTGAGCAGGTTCAGCGCATGCTCAAGGCTGGTCGCCTTCTCGTACTCGACGTATGCAGGCACCTGCAATGCTGCCTCCCCGGGGCCTCCGTCATGCCCTGTGCAGTTTACGAGGCGGCGCGGGGATGGCCCGGTCTGCGTGATAATCGGGAGAGTCATGACGCTCACGCAGCTCAACGCTTTCGTGCTGGTCGCCAGGCTGGGCTCGGTCACCGCCGCGGCCAACGCGCTGGGAGTCAGCGAGCCGGCCGTGTCCCAGGCGCTGTCCGCGCTGCGGGTCCACCTCGGCGACCAGCTGCTCAGCCGCGGTCCGTCCGGCATGACGCTGACGGCCGGCGGGTCGCGGCTGCTCGCCACCGCCTCGCAGATCGTCGTGCTCGGCGCCGAGGCGCACGCCGCCGTCCGGGCGGCTCAGGGCGCTCCGGAACAGCTCAGGATGGTTGCGACAGCCAATGTCGCCGAGTTCGTAACGACGCCACTGATCGAGGCCTTCACCAAGCGGTTCGCCGGAAGCGTCGAGGTGTCATGTGGCGTCGCCGTCACGAAGGAGATGCCGGTGCTCGTCGCCAACCGGCTAGCCGACGTGGCCATCGGAACCCGCGCCACCGCGGACCCCGGGCTGCCGGTGGTGAGCGAGCCGATCTTCAAGTACCGCCTGGTTGTCGTAACCGCAGGGAACACGCGGCCGCACGGCAATCCGCGGCAGTGGCGCTGGCTGGTCGATCCGTCGGCAACCGACCCGGACAGCGACGTCGCCCATGTTCTCGCGGCGCTGCGGATACCGGATGACCGGACCGGCGTGTGCGGGAGCCAGACTGCCGCCTGGGCGGCGGCAGCCGACGGTGGCGGTGTCTCGCTCGCGGTTGAGCATCTGGTGTCGCACCACTTGCGGCGTGGCGACCTCTCCCTCGTGGACGTTCCGGGGCTGCCGGTCGAGGGGTGCTGGTTCGTGACGATGCTTGAGCGGTCGCAGCGCAGCGCGGTGGCGAGTTCGCTGCGCCGGTTCCTCAGCACTCCCGACGCGATGCAGCTGATGAGGGCGCCCGCGGCCGGCGTGCCGCCCTCGAGGTTCCGGCCCCCGGTATACGTCACGATCTGGAGTTGAGCCGCGTCGACACTCGAATGGTCAAGCGTCAGAAAGCCGGCGGCGCCTTCCCCACCACGGGTTAGGTCTTACCTCGGCTTCCCAGTGATCGACCTTTCCGAGGCTGCTTCCGTGCTGGTGCGAGCATCGCAGCATGGCTGGCAGCACACTGTGGCAGAGGTCGCTGGTTACATGGGGCACGCGACTATTAATAGCGGGGCGTTCAGGGGAAAGCTCGCTGCGCTGCGCGACTACGGGCTGGTATCGGGCCGCGGTGAGTCCCTCGAGATCACTCCCATAGGTCGGAAGATCGCGATTCCGTAGACAGAAGCGGAACGGCAAGCGGCGCTGGGGGAGGCCTTCACTAAGACTGTGTTCGGTGCGGTCTACCAGGAGTCCGTGAAGGGGTCGCCCATCTCGATCGAGAGCATCGGGCGGAGAGCTGTGAACAGGCTAGGGGTGGCGCCTGGTTCTCAGGGATCGTTCGGGGAAGTTTTCGCGCGGAGCGCGTCTGCCGCTGGGCTCGCCGAGACGACCGGCGACGGCAAGGTGACGCTGTTCGCCAAACCGTATGCGGGATCCGACGTTGCCGAACCTTCCGGATCAACTGGTGGCATGCCAGCTGCGACCCCGCCCGCCGCAGAACAGCCCTCGGCCGCCCCGAAGATCTCCAAGCCAGTGCTAGACCAGCGCTGGCCCTTCCCGGATGGCGAGGTTGCGCTCATCGTCACGACCGACCGACCCTTGTCCGCAAAAGACTTCGCCTCTATCGGCGTGGTTGTCGGGGAGATCGAGCGGCTTGTTGCGGGCCTGACCCGCCGTGATGACCGTGCCTGAGCCGTGGCTGATCCACTTCTTCCAGCGCCACCAGGACGAGGACCCGGCGCGCCCTACGCCCACGATCGAGTTCCTCGATGGCCTGCCAGACAAGATAGCGGCACAAATCCAAGCGGTCCTTGAGGCCGTGGCTGCAGCACCGCCACCGTCCTTCTCGGGCGGCGGCAAGTGGGAGGCCATGCACGATGACATGGCCGGGATCTACGAAGTGCGGGTTCAAGGCGCGGGTGCCAACCACCGTTTGTTCTGTCTTCTTGAGCGCAACGGCGATGATCTCGGCGGTCCCTCAGTCGTATGTCTCGGCGGACTGACCAAGCCCGTGCGCTCCGCAGCCAACCCGCGCGACTACAGTCGCGTCAGGCAGTACGCCGATGAGTTCCGGAAGCGTCGGACTGTTCATGGTCAGCCGGGCTCGGCGCGCTGATCGTCACGTCCAGCGACATCGCGCTCGCCAGGGAGATTACCGTCGTGAGCGTTGGGTTAGTGCGGCCAGATCCGAGCAGTCGGCGCACTACCTCAGGGCGCATCCCAGCCTGCCGCGCCAACTCGGCCTTTGAGAGCCCGAGAACCTTGCGCCGCTCATCAAGTGCTCGCACCACGCTGTCAACGGCAGCGATGCGTGAGCGGGCGGCTTCTAGGGCCTCTCGATAATCTGGGCTGCTTGCAGCGCGCGCCTCGAAATACCGCTCTGCACCAGTCGGTCTTGCCATGCAAGGAAGCGTAACATAAAAGTCACGTAGCGGCTAGCAGCGCCGTGATGCCGGAGCAAGTAGCCAATTCGTGCCTGGTCTCCAAACGCGTCACTGGCCGAGGCTGCCAGGTGCCGGAGCCTCAGGCCCAACGGACCTCCGACGACCCTGGCTAGGGCGCCGCTCGGACTGCCCGGCTGGCCCGGCTAACATCAACCGGCTTGAGGTCTGTCGTGGATGGTTCGTTCTCGCAGGTCAGGGAGATACCGCCCGGCGGTCACGAACTCGCTGTCGTCGTGCAGCACAACGAGGTCGTGGTGCGCTGCGGTAGCGCAGATCAATAGGTCCACGGCTGACAACGCGCGGTGTGCCCCATGACGTAGCAAGCGGTATTGCGCGGATTCGATCCACCGCCAAGCGCTCTTGGGGATCAGGGCATCGGGGTAGAGCGCATCGAACATTTCCGACATCTGTTCGTATTCATCAATGGTGCGTGCCGAACGACGGAACTCAACGCGCTGGGGATGACAGGAACCGATCACGCCCAAGGCGACGACGTCGGCCCAGGAGGCTCGCAGCTTGGCATCCCGCAGGATCCGCCACAGGGCGGACGAGTCGAGGAGGTAGCGAATCACACTGCCGGGTCTTTGTCAGCCGCCCGCCGGTGTTCCCACTCCTCGAAGTCCCACCGCTCCGCGAGCGTTGCGTAATGCTCGAGGGCCGCAGCCCGGCGGTGCCGGGCAGCGAACTCGCGAAGGGCCAAGTTGACCGTGTCCTTCTTCGTCTTCGCGCCGGATAGCCGCATGGCCTCGGTGAGGGCGTCTTGATCGATGTCGATCTGAGTCAGCGCCACTGTGGCCTTTCACGATGTTGATGACATACATGCGGAGTGTACATTGTCAACATCATATGCGGCGGCGACGCTCATCGGGTAGGGAGGCGTGCGCAGCGCCCGCAACCGGGCACGGACCCTCTAGGTTCAGCGTAGTTAAGCAAGAACTTATTAGCTGGTTGCGGGGCATTCCTGCCGGGTGGACCATGAGCCTTGCTGCTGCAACGAAAGCAGCCAGCCGACGGTGCCTGCGGCCCCGTCCAAAGCCTGGAGTGCGCCATGCGGATCGAGTCCGACGGGCATAGCAGCGGCAACCCCCGCCTGTATGAGCTGATCGAGCACACGCCCAAGACCGGCAGGAGCCCGACGGTCTGGGCCTGGCCACAGCTCATCGACTACCTGAAGGTTGCCGGGCAGCCGGTGCCTGGGCCGTGGCCGCCGCACCAGGAACCGCGGCCCGATCCCGAAGAGGACACGTTGCCGGTCGCCGTGGCTGACACGGACGACTAGGGAACTGGTCGGGCCTGCGGTTCAAGTCCAGACAGGACACTGGAGGATCGGATGTATCCGTCTCGGTTCCGCTACGAGGCACCGCGCTCGATCGCCGAGGCGATCTCCCTGCTGCACGAGGGCGGGGACGACGCGAAGGTATTGGCCGGTGGCCAGAGCCTGGTGCCCCTGATGAAGCTGCGCTTCGCCTCGCCCGAGTTGATCGTCGACATCAACAACCTGCCCGGCCTCGACTACCACCACGAGGACCCGGACGGCACGATCAGGGTCGGTGCGCTGTGCCGGCACGCCGACCTCGAGCGCTCGGCCCTGCTCAAGAGCAAGCAGCCAGTCATGGCGGCTGCCGCTCCATTGATCGCCGACCCGATCGTCAGGAACCGCGGCACGCTCGTCGGCTCGCTCTGTCACGCCGACCCGCAGGGTGACTGGGCGTCGGTGGTGACCGCACTCGGCGGCCATCACAGAGTTCGTGACCGGCCCGTTCCAGAACGCCCTGGCACCGGATGAGATCGCGGTCGAGGCCGTGATCCCGCCGCCGAAGGGAACGCCGGCGGGCGGCTACCTGAAGCTCGAGCGCCGGGTCGGCGACTTCGCGACCGTCGGCGTCGCAGCGGCGATCGAGACCTCGGGCGAGGTGGTAATCAGGGCAGGCATCGCGCTAACCGGAGTCGGCGGGTCGACGATTAGCGCGACTGAGGCAAGCCAGTCGCTGGTGGGGCGGCCGCTGACGGCCGGGAGCATCGCGGAGGCGGCGGACCTGGCGGCCGCGGCGGCGCGGCCGAGGACGGATCACAGGGGCAGCGCGGAGTACAAGCGGCACATGGTCCGGACGTTCGTGGTCCGCATCCTCGGCCGGACCAACGGCAGCGTGGAAAGGGCAGCCTGACATGACGATCGTCTACGAGGACCGCGGCGACGAAGCCGCCAGTGACGTACCGGTCAACCGGATCAGGTTCAGCATCAACGGGCAGAAGAAGATAGCGGAGGTCGAGCCAAGGCTGCTGCTCTCCCACCTGATCAGGCGCGGGCTCGGGCTTACCGGCACGCACATGGGCTGCGACACGACCAACTGCGGCGCGTGCACCGTGCTCGTCGACGGCCGCCCGGTCAAGTCCTGCACGATGCTCGCCGTGCAGGCCGACGGCCACGCGATCGAGACCGTGGAGGGCCTGTCGGGGCGCAGTGAGCTGCATCCGCTCCAGGAGGGCTTCAAGCAGGAGCACGGGCTGCAGTGCGGGTTCTGCACGCCGGGCATGATGATGGCCGCCAAGGCGCTCCTCACCGAGAACCCGAACCCGACTGAGGAGGACGTGCGCTGGGCCCTGTCGGGCAATCTCTGCCGGTGCACGGGCTACCAGAACATCGTCAAGTCGGTGCTCTGGGCGGCCGACAAGCTCAGGTCCCAGAGTTAGGGGTCAAAACAGTGTCAGTGTCGCAGGCGCTAGACGAGATCAAGATCGGCGGACTCGGCGCGAGCCGCAGGCGCGTCGAGGATGACCGCTTCATCCGGGGCAAGGGCAACTACACAGACGACATCACCCTGCCCGGCATGCTGCACCTGGAGATCCTGCGCAGCCCGCTCGCGCACGCGCGGATCAAGTCGATCGACACGAGCAAGGCATGGGACATCCCAGGGGTTCATCTCGTCCTGACGGGCGAGATGATGGCGACCCGCAACCTGGCCTGGATGCCGACCCTGTCGTATGACACCCAGGCCGTGCTGGCGACCGACAAGGTTCGCTTCCAGGGCCAGGAGGTCGCGTGCGTGATCGCTGACGACCCGTACATCGCCAAGGACGCCTGCGAGGCGATCGACGTCGAGTACGAGCCGCTGCCCGCCATCGTCAACCCGGCCCAGGCTGTCGCCGACGGCGCGCCGGTGATCAGGGACGACAAGGAGAACCAGCCCGACAACGTGATCTACAACTGGGAGGTCGGCGACAAGGCGGGCACCGACCGCGCGTTCGAGCAGGCCGACGTCGTCTCCCGGCTACAGCTGCACTACCCGCGGTCCCATCCGTCCCCGATCGAGTGCTGCGGATCGATCGCCGACTTCAACCGGGCCACGTCCAAGCTCACCGTGTACATGACCACGCAGGCGCCGCACATCATCCGCGCCGCCGTCGCACTGGTCGCCGAGCTTCCCGAGCACATGATCAGGATCGTGTCCCCTGACATCGGCGGCGGGTTCGGCAACAAGGTCCCCGTCTACCCGGGCTACGTCTGCTCGATCCTGGCGTCGATCCTGCTTGAGCGGCCGGTCAAGTGGATCGAGGACAAGTCGGGGAACCTGATCTCGACCGGCTTCGCGCGCGACATCTACCTTGACGGTGAGCTCGCGCTGCGCAAGGACGGCAAGATTCTCGCAGTTCGCATGCACGCCGACGCCGACCACGGCGCGTTCTTCTCCGACGCCCAGCCGAGCAAGTTCAAGATCGGCCTGCTGCACTCCACGTTCGCCTGTTACGACGTGCCTGTCGCACACCTGACCGCTCGAGGCACTTACAGCAACAAAGCGCCCGGAGGAGTCGCCTACCGATGCTCATTCCGTGTCACGGAAGCGATGTTCTTCCAGGAGCGGATGATTGCCGCGGCCGCCGCCGACCTGGGAATGGACCCGGCAGAGTTCCGCCGGATGAACTTCGTCACGGACGAGCAGTTCCCGCACCGCACGCCGTTCGGGTTCCTGCTCGACTCTGGCCAGTACGCCAAATGCCTCGACGTCGGCCTGAAGGCCGTCGGCTACGAGGACTTCAGGCGGCAGCAGGAGGAGGCGAGGAAGCGGGGCAAACTGCTCGGCCTCGGTATCTCGACGATGACCGAGCCCCTCGGCGCTGGTAATAGCCGCGAGTACGACATCCTCGGCATCAAGATGTTCGACTCGGCCGAGCTCAAGGTCCACATGACCGGGAAGGCGATCCTGCGGACCGGCGCCAAGACGCAAGGACAGGGCCACGAGACAACCTGGGCACAAATCGTCGCGCACGAGCTCGGCCTGCCAGCTGAGGACGTGATCGTCGAGGAGGGCGATACCGACACCGCGCCGTTCGGGATGGGCACCTACGCCTCCCGCAGCACCCCGGTCGCAGGCGCCGCAGTATCCATGGTGGCGAGGAAGATCAGGGCCAAGGCACGCAGGCTGGCGGCGCATTTGCTCGAGGTGTCAGAGGAGGACGTCGAGTGGGAACTCGGCAGGTTCTACGTCCGCAGTTCGCCTGACCGCGGCGTGACAATCCAGGAATGCGCGATGGCGGCCTACAGCAATATGCCAGACGGCATGGAGCCCGGCCTTGAGAACACCGCTTTCTACGACCCGCCGAACCTGACCTGGCCGTTCGCCGTTTACCTCGTCACCGTCGAGGTCGACCAGGAAACCGGAGTCTGGGACGTGCTGAACATCGTGGCCGTCGACGACTGCGGCGTCCGGATCAACCCGATGATCGTCGAGGGCCAGATCATGGGCGGCCTGACCGAGGCCTATGCCATGGCCAACATGCAGTTCATCACGTTCGATGCCGAGGGCAACTGCGTCGGCGCGAACTACATGGATTACCTGCTGCCCACCGCCTGGGAGACGCCCGGCTTCGAGCTGCACAGCGAGGTGGTCACGCCGAGCCCGCACCACCCGATCGGGGCCAAGGGCGTCGGCGAGTGCGCGGCCGTGGGCGGCCCGGCGGCCTTCGTCAACGCGGTAATTGACGCGATCGCCGGCACCGGCGTCCGCAACATCGACATGCCGCTGCTGCCTGACCGGGTCTGGGAGGCGATCACGCACGGCCACGACGTGTCGGGCGCTCCGCCGGTACGCGCGGACGACTAATGGGAGCACCGAACATGGAAGGCTGGCAGGTGATCGAACAGGCCGCAGCGCTCGCCCAGCGTGGCGAGGCCGTCGCGCTCGCCACGGTGGTCTGGCGGCAAGGCCCGTCATCTGGCCAGGTTGGCTCCCGCGCCATCATCACCGAGTCCGGCGAGGTGCGCGGCTGGATTGGCGGCGCCTGCGCGGAGCCATCGGTGATCCGCCAGGCACGGGCTGTTATCGCCGAGGGAGCCCCGCGGCTGCTGCTGCTCGGGACCACGGACAAGTTCGGTGATGCGATTCCCGAGGGCATGACGGTGGTGCCGATCGCGTGCCAGAGCGAGGGCGCGCTTGAGGTCTACATCGAACCCGTGCTGCCCGCACCGCACCTGGTGGTGGTCGGCCGCTCGCCCATGGCGCACACTCTCGCCGAGCTGGCAGGCGCGCTCGGCTGGCGGGCCGACCGGCTGGACTGGAGCACGTTCTCAGCGGCCGACGCGAACGAGCGGTCGATGGTCGTGGTGGCCACCCAGGGCCACGGTGACGAGGACGCGATCAAGCAAGCCATCGCTGCCCGGCCCGCGTATCTCGGGCTGGTCGGGTCCCGCAAGCGCGGCACGGCAGTGCTCGGCTACCTGGCCGAACGCGGCGTTGCGAAGGAACAGCTCGACTTGGTGCGAGTCCCTGCGGGCCTGGACCTCGGCAAGACCTCACACACTGAGATCGCCGTCGCGATCCTGGCCGAGCTCGTGCAGCTGCGCGCGGCCGGCGAGCTCGGGGCGCGGGAACGCCCAGCCGAGCCATCCGAGGCCGTCGATCCGGTCTGCGGCATGACGGTGCCCGCAAGCCCTGCAGGCCTCGCAATGGAGCACGAGGGCGTCACCTACTACTTCTGCTGCGCGGGCTGTCGCTCTCAGTTCGAGTCCAGTCCCGCTTCCTTTGCCAGTGCTAGTCGGAGCGCGCGCGTCGGGCAAGCCGCCGCGCGGCCGCTCGGGAAGAGGCGCGATGCTGATCAACAATGATTTCGAGGTCGCGCAACCGGTCGAGGCGGTGTGGCAGTTCTTTGGCGACATCCCTCGGGTGGCGAGCTGCCTGCCGGGTGCCGAGCTGACCGAGACACTGGGGGACGACAAGTACGGCGGCCGGATCGCGGTCAGGATGGGCCCGGTCAGGCTCCAGTTCGCCGGGACCGCCGAGATCACCGAGCGGGACGAGGCGGCGAAGCGCATCGTCGTGCACGCGACCGGTGCCGAGGAACGCGGCCGGGGGCAGGCGTCCATGGTCGTGTCGGCGACGCTTGCCGCAGCCGGCCGCGGTACCAAGGTGGCCGTCACCCAGGACCTGCAGCTCGCCGGCGCCGCCGCCCAGTACGGGCGGGGCATGATCGCCGATGTCACTGCCGTGCTGATGCGGGACTTCGCGGCCAACTTGGCGAACCAGATCGCGAGGGCCGAGCGAGGCGAGGCCGTTCAGGCCGGGGCGGCGCCAGCCGGAGGCCTCGCGATCGGCCTGCGCGCCGCATTGATGGCGCTGCGGCGAGTATTCCGCAGGTTCTTCGTCCCCTACCAGGCTGCGAGCTGAGGAGAACACGCCATGGTCTTGTGGTGGATAGGCAATGTAATTCTGCTGCTCGTGATCCTGCCGGTGGTGATCGCCCTGCTGAACCGGGTGCTCGCCGCCCTTGAGCGCATCAGGGCGGCCTGCGACAGCATCCTGGCGGGCGGGGGCGCGCTGGTCAGCGAGCTGGAAGGCGTTCCCGAGGGACTCGCAACGACCGATGCCACGGTCCGCGCCATCTCGGTCGGCGCCGTCAGGTACGCCGGTTCCGTCGCCAAGCTGCTCGGCTAGCCGGGACTACGGACTAACCAGAAAGGAGCACGAGTCATGCCTGCAGCTGCCTGGGTGACCCTCATCATCGCGGCGCTGATCATCGCCATCACCGCGGTGGGTTTGCTGCGCGTCATATTTCATCTGCGCGCCATCCGTGCGACGCTGCGCCAGGTCACCGGCGGAGTCGCCGCCGTCGCGCAGCTGACCAGCACCGTGCCCGACCGGCTGACGTCGGTGAACGCCAGCCTGAAGCCGGTCAGAGACTTCTGCGAGACGGTCTGAGCGGGCGAAGGAGAGACAGATGAGCCATTACGCCCTGGTGCAGGTCGCCGGGCACAGCACCAGCACCTTCGGCTGGATCCTCGGCTATGTGATCGGCGGCGTGATCGTCCTTGTGGTGGTCGCGCTTGTGGTGCCGATCCTCATGCTGGCCCGGTCGATCGGTGCCGAGGCACCCAAGATTAACGACGAGCTAGCCAAGGCCGTGCGTAACACCGCCGCGCTCGGTGGCCTGCGCACGACCATCGAGCACGCCACGATCATCATCGGCGGCCTGCAGCGCGGCCGCGCAAGGCTGGGAGGGTAGCGATGCGTGATCTGGCTATGACCTCGACCGAACACACCCTCTGGGTGAGCGTAATAATCGTGGGCTTCGTCGTCGTGCTGGCCGTCGCAGCGCTACTGAGCCTGCTGATCTACCTGGTGAAGATCATCGACCGGCGCGTGGTGGAGGTCAGGGACACACTGAAGGCCGCCGCGGCCAATACCGCAGACACCGTGCTGATTCCGCAGGTTGCCGAAGGAGTAGAGGCGGTGCTCGCCGAGGGCCTGCAGCATCACCTGTTCCTCGGCAGGGTCCTAGGAAAGGTCAAGGCATGACCAGCCTCGTCGTCCTGACTGTCGTCGACATCGTCTTGCTCATCGCGGGACTCGCGTTCTACCTGTACTGGGCGGGGTCGCTGCTGAACAGGATCGCGGCGAATCTCGAAGACAGCTTCGAGTCGGCCGCGGCGATCCTCGGGCACGCCAGGCTGATCGGCCCCGGCGTGGGGCACATTAACCGGACCGGCGGCGTGGTGGCCGGGGCGCTGCCGCTGCTGTACGGGATGGCCGAGGAGATCGTCACTGATATCTCTCCGCCGGCCGCCGCGCAGCCACATGTGCGCGAGGCGGCATCTGAGTCCACGGCTCAGCCGGGATACGAGCCAACTCAGCCTGCGTCAGGTCACCGCCGGTCGCGGCTCCTAGAACTGGTCGGCTTCGCAATGGAGGGGTAAAGACTCGAGCCGACTATAAGGCGGCGTAATCGGGCGCCAATAGCGCCCGGATGTCGGCGCGAAGGGTGCGGGCAGCGTTCAGCTCCACGCGGGTGCCTGTGACTGTAGTACGTGCCTGCCCCGGCCGGCCACCCGTCCGGTGGGCGCCGCTCGACCTGCTCACCGATGGTGCTCATCGCCAGCCAGATCCGCCCGGCGCGTCGTGCCGCTCAGGCCACTGCCAGGCACCAGTTTGCTACCTCCGCTGG
>WNFL01077048.1_pt4 | contig 12809 bp, 12 predicted proteins | sample 5400361 | NCBI WGS metagenome assembly WNFL01 (sample SAMN13153351, study PRJNA577476) | soil metagenome | isolation source: 40 cm soil on Douglas fir-dominated hillslope | place: USA:California | collected 2013-09-17
GTCGCCGCGCTCGACGGCGGCTCGCGCCAGCTTCGCGAGCCCGGCGCCACTCGCGTACGACTCGACGTGGCCCACGCCGCCGCACCCACAGACTGGGCCATCGAGCGAGACCGGGACGTGGCCCAGCTCGCCGGCAAGGCCATCCGGGCCGTGCAGCAGCCGGCCACCGGTGACGATCGCCCCGCCGACCCCTGTCGAGACCGTCAGGTAGATGAAATCGTCGTACCCCTTCGCGGCCCCGTAGGCACGTTCGCCGAGCGCGGCGACGTTCGTATCGCGGTCGAGGTACGCCGGGAGGCCCATCGCAGCGCTCAGCGTGTCCGTGATCGGGATGTCGCGGAACTCCGGGCCGAGGTTGGGCGGTTCGACGATGTGGCCGGTCCGGGGGTCGACGGGCCCCGGCGAGGAGATGCCGATCCCTGCGATCTCCGTCGCGATCTCAGCAGGTGATGAGTCTCGCGCCGCGCGAAGGGACCGGACGCATTCGGCGAGCACAGCACCAGGCCCATCGTCGACCGGCGTGTCGGTCGCCGTGCGCGCAATACGGGTCCCGTCCGGCTGGATCACGGCGGCCCGGACTCGCGTGCCGCCGAGGTCAAGCGCAAGAACGGGCGGCAGAGTCAGGAGAGGACCTCGACGTGCGGGGGAAGTCCCCCAATTCTAAACCGGAGACGGAACGACCCCTGCCAGCTTCCCGGCAGGGGTCGCGTGATCCGCGTGAGCGGGATCAGCCGCCGATCTTGAAGACCTTCGTCCCGCACTTCGGACAAGTGCCCGAAAGGGCCTTCTTGCCGTTCTTCATGATGACCTGGGTCGGGTTCATGACCTCGACCTTCATCTTGTCCTTCACGCAGTAGGCCTGTGCCATGAGTGAGGGCCTCCTCGAGCTCCCGGTGCGCCATCGGGCTCAGTGCCCGTGGTCGCGTTACTGCCTAGATTCCAAGCGACGGTCTCCAATGATCCGTCGCCGCCTCTCGTGCGCGGCGGTCCATGTCCGCGAGGATCACGAGGCTTTCCAGCCCCGTCTCCACGCAGGCCGCTTCCGCCGCATCCCTTGCGTCTCCCGTCACGAAGTCGCCCGTGGTTCGCTGTGCGTAGACCGCACAGACGACGCCGGCGCGACAGCGGGCGAGACCCGCCAGTACGAGCAGTGCTGAAGCTTCCATCTCGAAGTTCATGACGCGTTCCCGCGCCATGTCCTCTGCGAGATCAGGGTACCGGATGGGAAGTTGAGGGATCGGGCGGCCTTGCGCCCCGAAAAAGCCGGGGGCCGTGGCCGTCAGGCCGATGTGGTAGCGATGGCCGAGCCGCGTGGCAGCTTCGATGAGCGCGATCACGGCCTCGTAATGGGCAACGGCCGGGTGGCCGTCATGGACGAACCAGCTCGTCGTCGTCTCGAGACGGACCGCGCCGGTGGTGATCGCGAGGTCGCCCAGGCCCATCTCGGGCTGGAGCGCGCCGCACGAGCCAACGCGGATGAACGTGGGTCGAGTCGTGATCGCGAGGATCTCAGCGACCGCGATCTCGACGTTGTCGGTCCCGATGCCCGTGGAGACGACCGAGACCGGGAGGCCGCGGTACGTTCCCGTGGCGGATGCGAACTCGCGGTGCTGGTGTTCGCGGTCGACGTGGTCGAACCGCTGCGCGATCTTGGCCGTTCGTTCGGGATCGCCGGGGAGGAGGATGTACTCGGCCAGCTCTCCGGGGCCGAGTCCGATGTGATATTGCCGCTCCCCGGCGGGGAGCGCGACGCGGTGGTCCGCGTTCGGCAAGCTCCGATCTCCTCCTCGTTCGTGTACGGCCGCGAGGCTCGATCAAGCGTAGACGTGGCTTCGAACGAGCGTCAAGCCGAATCACGCTCGATTCTGGGTCGACTCCCGATCGGACGGAAGGCCTCCAGCCGCGCCAAGACGACCGCGCGGAGGCGCCGCCGCTCCTGACGTCGGCGCAGGAGGGTCACGCAGAGCGACGTGAGCGACAGCCCGGCCATCGCCAGGACGCCGAACGGGGCCGCCATCGGGTCGATGCCGTTTGCCATCGCGAGCGACGGTCCGCCGCCCATCCCCGGCGAGCCGGCGCCGCCCGGGCTCGGGCTCGCGTCGCCGCCGGCGATCGGCACGGCCTGCCCGAGATCCCCGACCCGAACGAGGTCGGCGGCGCCCGCAACCGTGACATTGAACTCTCCCGCGACTTCGCTGACCGTGCCGGTCGCGGCGAGCGCATCGCCGACGCGCAGGTGCGGGAGCAGTTCGAGGGCATCGCCCGTGAGCACGATCGGCGCGGTCCCGGTGCCATCGTCGAGGACGAAGCCGTCGCGATTGAGGACGGCGATGAGCCCGCCGACGTGGACCTGCTCGCCGAGGTGGTCACCGAGCGTCGCGAGGTCCGTGTCCGGCGTGATCGCGGCGATCGTGCCCGTGCCTTGACCGAGCCCGGCAGCGGGATCCGCGGCTGATCCCCCAGCGGCGCGCGACGAGGACGGGCCAATGGCGACGTCGGCACTCGACCGAGGAACCAGGGCATACCGATGGTCCGTCGCGGTCGGGTAGGGCCGCTTCGCGATCCCGACGAGCGTGGCTGCTCGGCCCTCCACGAGCGTGGTCGAGGAGATTCCGGCGCCGGCGAGGCCGAGGATCGGGACCCGGAGGTCGCCGCCGCCGGCGAGCCGCAGCTCGGCCCGCCACCGATCGCCGAGCCGCTCGAGCTTGACGATCGTGCCGGTCAACCGGACCAGTCGCCATTCGTCGGCCTCTCCGAGCGCGCCGCCGTGGGCAACCGGGAAGATCTGCACGCTCGCGTGGCCGTCCGTGACGAGCGTCGCCCGCAGTCGCGGCGCGCCCCACGCGTGAGCGGTCGTCCCGGTGACCATGATCACACCTCCAACCGACGGCGCTCGGCTGCCCATCGGCAGCAACACCTCGATCGCGCCGGTCGCGTCCTGGACGACGATCCGCCGGCCGCTTGCATCGAGCAACGTCGCGGTCACGGTGACGGAGCCCTCGATCGAGATCGACGCGCCGTCGGTGAGGTGCAATGCGGAGGCAATCGGGACGGCCGGGTTCGTCGCCGGAGACGTCACGACGCTGCCGAGCTGGACGATGTCGCCGCGATCGCGGAGCCAGACCCGATAGCCGTCGAGCACGCCCTTGCGCGAGGCCCGCTGGCCCGCGATCCCGGTGACCCGAAGGCCCTTGCCGACCGGCAGGTCGCTCAAGGTGATCCCGCTCGAGCCGTCGACCATCACGTGGAAGCTCGTGCCGGAGGCGTCGACGAGGTCGATCGAAAGATCGCCGCTCGTGCCCTTGACGGCCTTGACGCTCCCTGTGCCGGTGAGCTGCACGAGGCGGGCTTCCGTCGCCTCGCCGAGTCCCGCCGCGTCGACGGACGCGGTTCCGGGCAGGGTTGCCGGGCCGGTGAGCCGGATTCCGCCGGCGGCCGGACGAAGCTCGAGCTGGCCGTACGGATCGGCGATCGGGCCGACGACGACCACGCCTGTGCCTCGAGGCGGAGCGACGAATCCGTCGGGGACCCGGACGACGATACCGCCGGTCGAGTCCTGGATCGCGAAGAGCGGCGGGGCCACGAGCGTCCCGGATCGCGATCGGCGAGGGAGCTGGCGTGGGCGTGGGCGTGGGCGTCGGCGACGGCACGGGGGTCGGGGTCGGGGTCGGTGTCGGCGTGGGAGTCGGCACCGGCGTCGGGGTCTGGGTCGCGCCCGGTGTCGCGGTGGGCACTGGCGTAGCGGTCGGTGCAGGAGTTGGTGTCGGCGCCGCGGTCGCGGTCGGGGTGGGAGTCGGGGATGGCGTGGGCGGCGGGACGACGATCGTCAGCTCGCCGGCTTCGGTCGCGTGGATGCGATAGCTGGCCGTGCCGGTCCCGGAGCTGTCGTGCTGGCCCACCGGGCCGATCGCGATGACCTGCGTTCCCGACGGGAGCGTGGCGCCCCCGAGTGCGACGGCGCTGACGATGACCCGGACGCTGCCGGTGCCGTCGTCAACGAGGATCCCGGCGCCGTCGGCGAACGCCGTCGGCGATCCAACCGTCGTGCCCATGACCTCGACGCGCGTGCCTTCGATCGCCTCGCCGACGGAGCCCGAGGTGACAAAGACGGCATCCGGAACCGCGGCGCCTCCGAGGATCTCGACCTCTGCTGCGGCGATTCGAAGCGTTCGCTGGGCGTAGCGATCGTCAACCGTGCCATGAACGCGGATCAGGGTGCCCGCCGGGATCGGATCGAGCGCGACCGCGTCGAGATACAGCGCGATGCCGCCCGTGATGTCCTGGATGAACCCGGTACGCCCGGATTCGAGGGCTCCGAGACCGGTCGTGAGGGTTCCCTGGATCGTGGCGGCGGTCCCATCGAGCTGAGACCGGGCGTCGGCGATCGCCACGACGATCGGCGTCGGGAGCGGCGTGGGGGTCGGAGCGACGGTCGGCGTCGGGGAGGCGGTCGGTTCCGGCGTCGGCTCGGGCGTGACGACGGGCGTGGCCGTCGGTTCTGGAGTCGGGACCGCGGTCGGCTCGGGTGTCGGCGCGAATGTCGGCGCGACCGTCGGCTCGGGTGTCGGTGCGACAGTCGGGACAACGGTTGGCTCCGGCGTCGGAGCGATCGTCTCCGTCGAGGTCGGCGTCTCGGACGGACCTGCGCTCGGCTCGACGCTCGGTGTCGGGATGGGCGTGGCCGTCGGAGCAGGCGTTGCTGTCGGCGCCGTCGTCGGCGCGGTCGTCGGCGTCGGAGTCGGAGTGGGCGCCACCGTGGGACTCGCGCTCGGCGCCGGAACCGGGGGCGAGAGCAGCGCCTGTGGGTTCGGACTCGCCTGGGCGAAGAAGTCGGTCGAGTTGTTGTTGCTGTCGATCGTGTTGCCCGCGGGTCCGCCAGGCTTCCGCTCGATGCTCGCGGACGCCGTTGGCGCCGCGGCGACCGTCCCCTCGACGAAAGCGTTCGTCGCGTCGCCCCAGCCGACAGCATCGATCGGGGCGCCGCCGATGGCTCGGAGGACGATCGCACCGCCCGTGGCCGCGAAGCCGCCGCTGTACGTCGCATCGGCAAGCGGCGCGAAGATCCCGGATGCATTGGCGATGAGCAGGTGCCGGCCCGGCGCAAGCAGGGTCGATGTCGTCCAGGACGCCTTCCGGGTGATCGTGCCGCCGGTCGATGTCACATAGACGACCTCGAGGCCGCTGAGGTCGACCGAGGCCGCTCCCGCGTTCGTCAGCTCAGCGAACTCATCGGAGGCGGACGCACCCCCCGTCTGGAGCTCGGAGACGAGCAGCGTCCACGTGGGCCGGGCCACCGCGATGGAGACAAGGATGAGCGGGGCGGCGACCGCCGCGATTCGAGCACGCTGCACGACGTACGACCTCCCGGCGGGGGATCGACGCCGGGCGAGACGGCCCGCAATGTCTAGCAGTCGCGCCTCATCGGGCGCTCACCACCGGCTTACCCGCGGCTCCCCTCGCGGTTCGGACGCCCGGTGATCGCGTACGATGCGACTCCCCGCACGCTGAGGAGAGTCGTGGCCCGCGCGAAGCAGACCGCCCGAGCCGAGGCCCGCCGTCGTGCGCGTCTCGCCAACCGCCCCGTCGAGCCGGCCGACGACCTCGAGATCGAGGACGACGACGAGGTCGCCGACGCTCCCAGGTCGGCCGATCGGCCGGCGCGCCCAGCGACATCGCCGGCGACGGGCGGCTCCGTGTTCCAGCGCCTGACCGGCTCCTTCCGCGGCGCGTACCGCCGCCCGAACGTCCGCGAAGACCTGCGTGCGTGGCGCTCGATCGTCATCAGCCCGGCCTTCGCCGGTGGCGTCGCCCTGATCCTCGTCGGCGGACTGGCCTACCTCTTCTTCCCGGGCTACAGCGGCGCGACCCTCGCGTTCCAGTACTTCGTGGCGCCACCCCCGGTCGGGTCGATCTTCATCGCCGGCTTCTTCGCCGTCCGAGGGAGCTACCTGATGGGCATCCTCCTCGGGGTTGTTGACGTGGCGGTGCTCTGGGCCCTGTCCGCGCGCGGCATCCTGCCGTTCACCTTCGTGCCATACGCGCTGTTGCTCGTCCCGCTGTCCTCGCGAGCACGAGCTCACGGCGCGCGGCCGCGCCGCGCGGCGGTGCGAAGGGCAAGACGCCCGCCAAGGCTGCCCGCCGCCGCTGACCGGCGTCGAGCTCGGGCTACCCGAGCCGGCGCATCCCGGCATGCGCGAGGAGTTCCCTGGAACGCCGGGAGCCGAGCGGTGATTCGGCCGCTATCCCGCCATCTCGCCCCCGTGGCCCGATTCGGATACGAGGCCGAGACGCACGGCAATCGCCGCGATCTCCGCCCGGCCGTTTGCTCCGAGCTTCGACTTGATGTTCGATACGTGCACGCTCGCCGTCTTCTCGCTGATGAACAGGTCGGCAGCGATCTCCCGGTTCGTGCTCCCCACGGTGAGGCGCTCAAGGACGTCCTGCTCGCGGTGCGTCAGCCTGAACGGAGCGCGGCCCGCGGGGGCGGCGGCGGGCGCTCGCCCGGAGGCCGCAGGCGGGGCGATGTCCCGCTGGAGGGGAACTGCCCCCAGGTTGCTCGCGACCCGGTGCGCCTCCACGGCTGCCGCCTGCGCGGCCGTGCGTGACCCGCGCGCGAGCAGGAGCGCTTCGGCCTGGCGGAATCGGGCATAGGCGGCGTCGTGGGGATGCTGCAGCTCGTCGGCAGCGGCCGCCGCCGTGGCCCACGCCGTTGCACTCGAGCGACCCACGAGCCGGCTCGACTCTGCCTCGCCGAGTGCCGCGTCGAGTGCCAGATGGGGGTCGCCTCCACCAGGCAACGCGCGCACGAGCTGCTGGTGACGATCGAGCCTTCCCTCGAACTCTCGTCCGATCGCGAGGGCCCGGTCCAGCGCCGCCGCATCGCCGAGCGGGCGGGCCACCTCGGCGAGGTCTGCCGCGGCCCGGATTGCCAGGCGGTGGCTGACGCGCATGTGGACGTCGCGCTCCGGGTCAGCCGAGCGCTCCAGGCTCTCTCTCACCGAGTCGATGGCCTCCAACGGTTGCCCGCGCGCGATCGATAGCAGGGCCATGCTCGAGTACAGGTCGGTCCATCCGTAGGCGGTTGCGGTGAAGGCCCGGCACATCAGCAGGACGACTTCGAGGTGCTCAGCGGCCGACTCCAACCTGCCGCGGCCCAGGTCGAGGAGCGCCCGGGCGCCATGCGCCAGGACACCGTGGGAGCCCACCGGATCTCGCGCGAGCGCCGCCGAGATCCAATCGTCGGCCTCAGCCCAGTGCCCGAGGCGGAAGGCCGACAAGCCCCGTATGGCTCGCAGCGCGCTCCCAAATCCCTCCGTTCCCCAGCGACCGCTCTCGACGATTCCCTCATCGGCGACCCTGCAGGCCTCGTCCAGGTCTCCGGCCCAGTGGAGTGCCAGCGCCAGCTCGATGGAGATCTCGGCGGCCCCCGTGAAGTCTCCGACGGAGCGGGCACGGGCCAGCGCCTCGCGCAAGGTCCGTACGCCCGCCTCGGCTTCACCGACGGCGGCCGCATTGCGCCCGATGCAACCCAGCGCGCGGATCTCGGCCGTGGCCGAGCCAACCAGACGCGCGGCTGCCAGGGCCTCCTGGGCGATGCGGTCCGACTCAGTGAAGTGGCACTTCATCCCCAGCGCCTGGGCCAGCACGCCCAGCACCTGGGCTCGCGCGACCGATGGAGGGTCGTCCGGCAGGAGGTCCAGCGCTCGGAGCGCCAGCGGCTCCGCAGCGTCGGGATTGCCCGAGCCGAGGTGATAGACGGCCAGCCGCTCGAGCAACGACCCGGTGCGGGTCGGGTCGGGCTCGACGAGGGACTCCAGCGCTGCCTGCACCAGCTCGATCGCACGACCGTATGCCCCGGTCAGTGCGGCTGACTCGGCGGTCCGCATCGTCAGCTCCAGGCGCGTCACACCTCCGACGGTCTCGGCGGCCGTCGGCCACAGGCTCAAGGCGAGGTGGTATTGGGCGAACGCGTTGCCAAACGCGAACATCTGCTCCGCGGCCTGTCCGGCGCGCAACAACGCGGGCAGGGCCCGTCGCGGATCGCGTGCCTCGTACCAGTGGTGAGCGAGCTCGGATGCCACCGCCGCATCGATGTCCATGCCGGCGTGGAGCGATTCGAGCGCTGCTGCAACTGCGGCATGTAGCGCCAGCCGCTCACCCGGCAGAAGCTCGCCGTAGGCCGCTTCCCGCAGGAGGAGGTGGCGGAACTGCATGACGTCACCGTCGCCCGCCACCAGCAGGTGGCGGTCGATTGGCTCCCGCAGCACGGCAGCCATCTCGGCCTGCCGCATGTGGGTCACGATCGCCAGGACGTCGTGTCGCGCGGACGGACCAGCGACGGCGACGACCCGCAACAGGTCTCGAGCGGCGGGCGACAGGCCGCCGACTCGGGCCAGCAGCGTCTCGCGAAGGGAGAGGCCAGGGCGTTGATCGCCGCGCATCTCCACGGCGAGCAGCTCCTCGGTGAAGAAGGCATTACCTCCGCCGCGCTCGTGGAGGCGAACGGTGAGGGCTCGTCCGGGCGGTTTGCCGAGGATCCCTGCGAGCTGGTCGTGAACCTCGTTGGCCGTGAATGGGGCCAGCTCGATGCGTTCAACGTCCCCGCTGCGCCCGAGCTCGGCGAGAAGGGTGAGGAACGGATGGCGTTCGTTCAGCTCGTCGGTCCGGTACGTCCCGATCAGCATCACGCGAGCGTGGGTGAGGTTTCGCACCAGGAACCGGAGCATGTCGCGCGTCGATCGATCGGACCAATGCAGGTCCTCCAGCGCGATAACGGTGGTCGTGTCTGCCGCGATGCGCTCGATCAACGCGAGGACGTGGAGGTAGAGGGAGGACTGACTCGCCGAACTGGGGCCTTCGGCTGGAGCGCCGCCCCCGGCGCCGGGCTCAAGGTCCGGGATCAACTGCAGGACAGCGGATCGCGCCGGCCCGACGATCCGGTCGAAGTCCTTCGGGGGCAGTTCCTTCAGCCACGGACGGAGCGCATTGACGAGCGGGTCGTACGGCGGGGCTCCATCGCCCAGGTCGACACAGGCACCCCCGAGGAACCGCAGCCCGGCGGACTGGACTCCAGCCCGGAGCTCGGCAAGCAGACGGGTCTTGCCGACGCCGGCCTCGCCGCCCACGATGACCGTACTCGCGAGCCCAGATCGAGCGCGTTCCAGCACGGTCCGGAGCTGCTGGAGCTCCTCAGCGCGCCCGACGAACACCGGACTCGAGATCCTGGCCGACACGGGCGGATTATCTGCCAGCTGGCATGGGCCTAAGGAACTTTCCTGCCGGAAAATGAGGAGCGCCCCATTGCCGCGGCCCGCCATCCAGCCATATCGTGCCGGCAACGTGACAGCGAACGGGAGCGGCCGATGACCGATCTATCGAGGGCCCCGGCGGCCCATGTTCGGATGGATCTCCTCGGACAGGCCTGCGCGACCTTGACGCCGATCATCGCCTCGCGGATGCGCCAACTGGAGTCCGGCCAGGTCCTGGAGGTGGTCTCCGACGACCCCACCGCGCGCAGCGGCCTGGCTGCCTGGTCGAGGCTGACCGGCAATCCCGTCGTCGCCGTCGTCGAGGACGGGTCAGGCCGGACCCGCTACTACCTGCGTCGGAAGTAGGCCAGGAGGAGGAGATCGATGCCGAGATTCATGGCGCAATCCACGCACGGTCGCGACGATCCGGAACGAGCCACGCTGCCATTTATCGTGGCGAACGTAGCCGCATCGGCCGATCAGGAGGCCATCGTCCTGCTCACGATCGATGGGGTGTGGCTGGCGACGAAAGGCTACGCGGACGACATCCACCATGAGGGCATGCCGCCGCTCCGAGAGGTCCTTGCCTCGCTGCTCGCCAACGGCGGGGAGATCTGGGCTTGCGGCGCCTGCACAAAACCACGGGGCATCACCGAGGAGCACCTGATCGAGGGGGCCCGGATCATTTCGGCGGTGGACTTCGTCGCCGAGCTCGCAAGCGGCACGCCCCTATACACCTGCTGATTTGCGGCCGGGAAATGAGGAATCTCAGGCGGGCCGCCTAAGGACCGTCCCGATGTGGCGGGCCGACCCGAGGACCACTCTCCCCTGGATCGAACGGATGGAGAGGGAACGATGACCGGCTCCGCAGCAAGCGAATCCACGCCCGATCGCCGTCGACCAACTGGCGGTAGACGAGTCGTAGGGTCCATTTGCGCCAGGGTGACTGCATCGATCGGACTCGGCGCGCTTGTCGCGCTGTCAGCGAGCCGTCTCGCGCTCGCGGCGACGGCGTATACGGATCCCGTCGGCGACGCCTTGTTTCACGCCCCTGCGTACGCGGACATCGTCGCGGGGACGGTGAATGAGGACGCCGGCGTTTTCGAGTTCACCATCACGGTCGCGGACGAGATCCCGGTAACGCCGAAGCTCACCCCGCCCGGTGTCCAGGCGCTCCGGTGGGTCGTTTCGCTCGACCTCGATCCCGCGGCCTTCCCGGTCGGGTGGCCGTTCGCTCCGGGGGCACCCCAGTCCGCACAGAAGGGCGCCGCCGACGCGTTCCTGGCTGTCGCATGGGACGGAACCGGGTTCTCCGGGACGCTATTCGACAGGCGACCACTCCTGAGCGGTGGCGAGGTCGTGATGACCAGCGTGCCATTTGAGATCGACGGCGACGAGGTCCACATCTGGCTGGATGGCGCGTCGATTGGCGATCCCGCGAGCTTCAGGTTCGGCTTCGTGACCGCGTCGCTGACCACCGAGCTTGGAACCATCGTCGATGTCAAGCGTCTCCTCGACTACTTCCAGCCGTTCTGGAACGCATGGTCGTAGACCGGGATCGCACCGGGGTCCGTCGACCGCGTTAGCAACCCTCGACAGGCGAGCGGACCGCGTCGGCGATGTGACGCCGAGCCCACCGAGTCAGGCCGGCCCCGGCTTCGTCGCCGAGCTCGCAAGCGGCACTCCTCTCTACACGTGCTGACTTGCGGCCGGGAAATGAGGAATCTCGGGCGGGCTGCCTAAGGACCGTCCCGATGTGGTGCGCCGACCCGAGGACCACTCTCCCCTGGATCGAGCGGGGAGGCGCCCCGCCGCAACGGATGGAGAGGGAACGATGATCGGTTTCGCAGCAGGGAGTGGTCACATGGGACGAAATAGCCTGCGGCTCACCATCGTGCTGGGCGCGTTGATCACAGTCATGGGCAGCACTGGCATCTTCGCGGTGTTCACAGACCGCTCGACCACCGGGCCGAACACGGTGACGAGCGGCTCGCTGCTACACGCGGCCGATCTGAAGATCGCGGCCGCGGCCGACGTCGGCGGCGCATATCTCTGCGATCGCGACAACGACGGCCAGTTCGAGCCGGCCGATTCCACCATTGCCTGGACGCAGGACAACACGCTGACCGGCCAGTTCGGCGTTGCCAATCTGCAGCCCGGTGACACGAGGAACGGAGCGATGTTCTGCCTGTACAACGGCGGCAGCTCCGCCCTGGGCCTGACGGCGACCGCGCTTGATCTCCTGGACGTCGACATCGACTGCACCGGTGATGAGCAGGCTGCCGGGGACACGGACTGTGGCCCGGGCCCTACCGAGATCGTGCGTGTCGGCGAGCTCAGCAGCGTGCTCGTGGTCGACCTCATGCGGGTGACGTGCGAGCTGTCGTCATCGTTTACGCATCAGGTGATCGGGACCGCGTCGTCCGGGCTCGCAGACTTCAACGGCCTCGGGCTCGGCGTCGGGACCCTGCTGCAGCCCGGACAGACCACCTGCATCCTCAGCACGGTGCGATACCCGTCGACAACCGACGCGGCCGCCCAGCAGCGCGCGCAAACCGATCGGACCACCTGGCGCTTCGCGTTCGACGGCACCGCCTCGTGAGCGAACGTCGGAGCTCGACCGGCCGAGGGTGGGTGGGGGCCATCCTCGGCGTCGTGGTGGTCGCCGTCCTGGGGCCGCTCGTGATCTTCCTGACGTCCTGCTGGCTCCTCGGTTGGCAGCTGATGAGCGTCCTCACCGGTAGCATGGCGCCAACGTACCCCGTGGGCTCCTTGCTCGTGATCGGGCAGATTGATGCCGCCGACGTCGAGGCCGGGATGGCCATCGTGTTCGATGACCCGGGCCATCCGGGCCGGCTGATGGCCCATCGCGTGGTCGCCGCGACAGCCGGGACGACCGTCGCGTTCACCACGCAGGGCGATGCGAATCCTTCCCGCGATCCCGACCCGGTGACGGCACGCCATGTCCGGGGCCGCGTCCTGTGGAGCGTGAGCCAGCTCGGGACCGGGATGGAGTGGCTGCAGTGGCCGCGCTCGTTCCTTGTGCTTGTGGTCTTGCCGCTCGCGCTGCTCACGTATCTGGAGCTCCGAGGCCGCGCACAGGGACGGCTAGCGACGAGGCCCGTCGAGATCTGAAAAGCGTTTCCGATCTTCTTCCGGGCGCGCCGGAACGGCGTGGGACTCTCATCTCGGAACGGTTCAGCCTAGGCGCCTCATGCCCGCGTGGCCAAGCTGGCGGACGCCCGCGGGTGTCTCCGGCCCACCGACGGTATCGGCGACCTCGGTCAGGGACCGAACCTCGTGGGCGATGACGTTCACGACCGATGACTCTCGCTGCAGGTCGCCATCGACGAGCAGGAGCGCGTGGCGCCGGACCACGCCACGGAGGCGGGCCCAGGTATCCGGCCAGAGCGTGACGTTCACCATCCCGGTCTCGTCCTCGAGCGCCAGGAAGACCGTTCCTTTCGCGGTCATCGGGTGCTGGCGGGTGACGACGAGGCCGGCGAGTCGGACCGGGCCGGGCCGGCGATCCGCGAGCGCGCCGACCGGCACGGCCCCGAG
>WNFL01106954.1_pt1 | contig 12808 bp, 9 predicted proteins | sample 5400361 | NCBI WGS metagenome assembly WNFL01 (sample SAMN13153351, study PRJNA577476) | soil metagenome | isolation source: 40 cm soil on Douglas fir-dominated hillslope | place: USA:California | collected 2013-09-17
CGTCATCGCGCGACAGAAAGCGCCCGGCACGCAAGAATCAGCGCATGAGGCAGTTCTGGCGCGCCTGGCTACCCGGGCCCAGGCACGGTTTCGCGCGGGGAGTAGCCGTGTGGGGCAGTCCTGGATTCCGGCACGACGGCGAACAGCTTGCTGACGTCCTAGCCGACTGCCGCAACCTCCGGGCCTGGGCACGGTCGCGTGGCGTCGACCTCGACGACCATCCCGATTCGCTGACCCCGCTCGACCGCGCACTCGAGCCGAGCACCGAGGACGACCGCCGGATCCTCGAGATGGACGGCGGCCTGTACCTCGGCACGACCATGGTCCGCCATCTTCCTGGCGCCCGGTGGCACATATGGTCTAACGGGCACCCCGTCGTGAAACTTCATTCGGGCCGCTACCTTGACGTTGTGGCCATCGTCAACAACCTCGCAGACGCCGGGGAGTCACACCTCGCCGCGCTCTACACCGACGCCGCCGCGGATTAGCCACTGGTCACGCGGGCTGCGGGATCAGGGCTTTTACGCTAGCCGGACAGACCCGGATCGCCGCGGGCGCAACCATGTCCGCCAGCTCGAAGCTTCGGGCAGCGATTCGAGGAGCGGAGCCGGCCTCACCCCTCGGGCAGTGTCTCGAGGATGTACCAGTTCGCCGTCAGGCCGCCGTCCACACGCAGGTCGATGCCGGTGATCGCCGAGGCTTGATCTGAGGCGAGGAACAGGAATGCCTGTGCGACCTCCTCAGGCCGTACCAGGCGCCTCATCGGCACCCGCGCGAACGACCCGTTGAGGTACTCGAGCAGCTTAGGGCCGACCGCCTTCTCGGTCATGACGGTATGCGTGAACCCTGGGCTGACGCAGTTGGAGCGGATCCCGTGCGCGGCGAGCTCGAGCGCCAGCGTCCGGTTCAGCCCGAGCAGGCCCGCCTTGGAAGCGTTATAGGCCGCGTAGGGACCGTCGCCGCCGGACGCATCAATCGAGGCGGTATGCAGGATGACGCCGCCTCCGGCGCTGGCCATCGTCCTAGCCACGGCCTGCGACATGAGAAACACGCCGGTCAGGTTCGTGTCGATCACATCCCGCCAGCGCCCGCGGTCGATTTCCAGGAACGGCGTGTCGTCGTCGATTCCGGCGTTGTTGACCAGAACGTCGATGCGCCCCCAGCGCTCGGCCGCACGGGCGACGGCCTGGTCGACCTGGGCCTCGTCGGTCACGTCACAAGGGTGCAGCCAGGCCCGGCCCCCGTCGGCGATGATCTGACCAACCGCGCGCTCCAGGTCGGCGATCGTGCGGCCGAGCACGAGCACGTCGGCGCCCTCTGAGGCAAAGGCCCGCGCGGTGGCCTCGCCGATGCCCCGGCCACCACCAGTGACGATGACCCCCCGGCCCGCGAAGCGTCCGTTCAATCGCCGGTCGCCTCGAGTACCGCGGGTTCATCCTCGATGAACCCATGCGGCCGGCTGAGTCTGCCGGTCCGCCGGATTCCAAGGACCGTGAACACCACGGCGAGCGCTACGGCGGCAAAACAGGCGACGGTGATCGAGGTCTGGGTGGTGAAGCTGGTTGGGTTCAGCACGAACGTCTGGAAGAAGTTCTTGTAGAAGATGTAGACGTTGATCGCGATGCCGAGTACCGGCAGCAGCAGGTTGGTCAGCCAGTTGATTTCGCCGCGATGGAAACGCCGGTGGTAGAAGATGTTCGCGACGCACGTCAATGTATACGGGATCAGGATGAAGAAGACGTAAGCCTCGCCGATCCAGCCGAACGCGAGCAGAGGATTGTGCTCCTGGTAGAGGCTGATCAGGATCGGCAGGACTACGCAGCAGCCGAGCACCAGCATTTGCGCGTTCCAGGGCGTCTTGTTCGCGTCGGTCTTTCCGAACGCGCGGGGGGCGAGCCCTTCACGACCCAAGGCATAGAGTTGCCTGCTCGCCGCGATCGAGATGGCGCTGAAGGCAGCGAAGACGGCGGTGAAGCCGGTCAGGGGCACCAGGAGCCGCAGCCAGCTGACGTAGTGTCCGGCGACCAGGTAGATCGGTGTGAACTCCCCGGAGTTGACGTAACCCGCCATGGTCTTAGCTGGGACAGCGTTGACGATGCCGAACGAGGTGAAGACCCAGTACAGGCCGGCCCCGATCGTGACGTACATCGTGGCCTTCGGGACCAGCGAGCGCGGGGTCCGCGTCTCCTCCGCCATGGGCGCGACGATGTCGAAGGCTGCGATCGCGAGAACGGCGAATAGCAGCGCGTTCAGGAAGCCGGTCCATCCTGCCGTCGCTGCGGCGGGGTTCAACGGCTGGAACGAAACATGGCCGGCGATGCCCTGCTTGATGAGGATATAGATGCAGAGCAGCGCCACGAAGCCTGCCTCGATCAGGATGAAGAGCCCGACCAGCCGCGTCGACACGCGGATGTCCTTCTTGGTCATGTACCCGACGACCAGGATGGGGAGGAGGCCGGCCAGGGTCGCGGTCAGGTACCCGGCGTGGACTCCGAAGTAATTCAGGAACGAGTTGAAGAACAGCCCGAACATAACGGGCTGCAGGATGCACCCGTCGATGTAGGCGATGACGAGCACCCAGCCAAGCCAGACTCCTAGCGGCGGCGTGGTCGCCTCCCACAGCCAGGTGAGCGTCGCGCCGGTTGACGGTCGCCGGCTGTTCATGATCGCGTAGCTTGCCGCCGTGGGCAGCATCGCCACCGTCACCGCGGCGAACGCCAGCGGGACAATCGGGCCGGTGATGCCCTCCATGAGCCCGAAATTGAAGTAGGCAGTCAGCGCCAGGCCCATGTAGGCGATCCCCATGATCACCAAGCCCCAGAGCCCTAGCGCATTCGTGTTGAGCCTCGACTCAGTCGGGGAGATCGTGGCGGGTTGCTGTCCGGATACCTTCGCCATCGCTTCCTCCCGGTCGCGCTGCGGCAGAGCGTAGACCAAATCAAAACGCTATAGCATCCAGCGTGTCAAGGGATGTCCCTTGCTCTGTCATGCGCGGAGGCTGGTGTGTTCGCCTCCTTAGCTATCCACCCCATGGCGCTCCAGCCGCCGTCGGCGCACAGGGTGGTGCCTGTCACGAACGACGAGTCGTCGTCGGATGCAAGAAACAGCACCGCCCGCGCGATCTCGTCAGGCTCGCCGAACCTGTGCATCGGGGTACGTGCCTGGTATGCGGCGACGTCGATAACGCCTTCGTCGATTCCCTTCTGCACCAGCGCGGTCCGGGTCACTCCGGGCGCCACCGCGTTAACCCGGATCCCGCGGTCTGCCCATTCGATCGCGAGAACCTGGGTCATTGCCACCACAGCTGCCTTAGCGGCGCAGTAAGCGAGACGCATGGGAAAGGCCTCCCAGGCGTTGATCGAGCTGATGTTCACGATCGTGCCGTGGCCGCGCGCCAGCATGTGCCGGCCGACGATCTGCGAGCAGAGAAACACGCCGGTCTGTATCACACCGATCGAGGTCTCCCAGTCCGCGTCCGAGAAAGTCTCCGATGGGCCGGCCAGACCGATCCCCGCGTTGTTGACGAGCACGTCCACGCGCCCGTGCGCGTCGATCACCGCCGCCACCGCAGCTTCGACTGATGCCCGCGAGCTGACGTCGCACTGGTAGCCGGTCGCGCCCTGGCGGGCGGCGGTGGCTGCCGCGGCGGCGCCGTCGGAGTCCAAGATGGCGACGGTCGCGCCGTTGGCAGCGAATCGGGATGCGATCGCCTCCCCGATGCCCCGGGCACCACCGGTGACCACGCAGATGCGATCGGCCAGCTTCATGATCTACCTCCAGTCGGTGCGGCATTCGCGGCGCAGGTTGTCTCCGCACGGCATGAGCCGGTGCCGGGGCGGTCACGGCAATCGCGGCATCTGTTGCGCCGTGGCGCATCTGTTGTTCTGTGGGGCAAATGCTATAGCGTTATCGCGCCGAGCATAGGGCCACGAGTGTCCGGGGAGGAAGCCGTGGGGTCAGACCAGCATCAGCATCAGGCACCGATCGTGAGTGAGCGGATCGGAATGGAGCCCCTGCTGTGCCGGCACGACCGCGTGACGGAGTGGATGGCCGCCAATGAGGTGGACTCTCTGGTGGCCGGGGGTGCGCAGCTGGTCACGTGGCTCACCGGATACTCCCGCTACTACGGAGGGTTGGCTGCGGTTGTTGTCGGCCGCGACGGCGAACGGGTCCTCGTGGTGCCCAGAGACGAGGTAGCCATTGCTGAGGAGTTGTCAGACGCCGACCGCGTGACCGGGTACGGCGAGCGCGGGTTTGGCCTCGAGCTCAACCCCGCGCCGCTGCTGCTCGCGGCGGTGGGCCAACTCGACGTCGTCTCTTCGGCGCGGCGCACCGGCAGCGCCGGTGAAGCGGTGGCAGCCTTCACCGCGGCCGGCGGCGACGCCGTGGTCACGGCTGATGCCGCGCTGCACCAGCTGAGCCTCGTCAAGGACTCCGATGAACTTGCGAGGATCTACCACGCGTACGAGTTGTGCTGGCTGGCACAGGCTGCTGTCGCTGATGGCGTAGCCGCTGGCGCTACCGAGATTGAAATGATGACCGCTGCGCAGAGCGCGGCCCAGATCGGCCACGGCTCGCCCGTCGAGTTCGCCGCTGACCTCCTCGCCGGGCCGAATACCGCTGAGGTCTGCGGCCCGATCGCGATCCCAGGGCTTACCCGGGCAGAGCCCGGCCAGCCGGTGATCGCTGACATCTGCGTAGGCGCTGACGGTTACTGGGCCGACACTTGCCGTACGCACGTCAGTGGGGTCAACCCCGAGGTGGCAGACATCTACGACCAGCTCGACACGATCCTGGTGGCCGCCGCTGCCCAGCTTCGGTCTGGCGCCACCGGGGCGCAGGTGTTCGGCGGCATGCGGGAACTAATTCTGGCCGTTCGTCCCGGCGGGGAGTTCCCGCATCACGGCGGGCACGGGGTCGGGCTCAGCGTCTTCGATGACCCGCATGTGATCCCGTCGGACAGACAGCGGCTGGAGAACTGGATGGTGCTGGCCCTAGAGCCCGGGGTCTACCTGCCAGGCCGGTTCGGCGTCCGGCGCGAAAACCTGTTCCTGGTTACCCCTGACGGCGGGGTCGAGCTGACCGAAGCCGTCAGCCGCCCGCTGGGTGCCCGCGCCCAGGCCGGCTGGGGCGCGTAGCGCTTCGACCGCGGGGTATCGTGCGGCCTTCTGATGCGGTGGTGCAGATTACCCTGACGAATATCCGCGGGTCGGATCTGCATAAGTCGGATCTGCATAAGTATGAGGGCCGGACTGATTTGGAGCCGGGCCGGGTGCTGGGGCACGAGAACATGGGCCGGGTGGTGGAGGTCGGCCCGGCGGTGGAGCAGTTGCGGGTGGGCGACATGGTGGCGCTGCCGTTCAACGTGGCGTGCGGGCGGTGCAAGAACTGCGAGCGGGGCAAGACGAATTGCTGCCTGACCGCGAACCCCTGATCCGGGGGTGGCGGGGCGGCGTACGGGTTCGCCGATATGGGGCCGTGGGATGGCGGCTAGGCGGAGTACCTGCTGGTGCCGTGGGCGGACTTCAACTGCCTGCGGCTGCCCGAGTACGCGGCGGAGCAGCAGAACGATTACGTGATGCTGCCCGACATCTTGTCCACCGGCTACCACGCGACCGAGATGAGATCCAGGCGCGGCAGTTCGACCTGGTTTCGGCGGGAACGTTTCCGTGGACCACCTGGTCACCGACGTGGATACCGGACTACGACGCGTTGCTTTTGCCCGGAGGCACCGTTAACCCTGACACGTTGCGTATCGATGTCGATGCGGTCGCATTCGTCAAGGCGTTCGTCGCCACGGGCAAGCCCGTCGCGGCGATCTGCCACGGGCCTTGGACGCTCATCCAGGCCGACGTGGTACGGGGACGGCGGCTCACATCCTGGCCCAGTCTGTGGCTCGACCTTCGTCGTGCCGGCGCGGAGGCGGTCGACGAGGAGGTCGTCATCGACGGCCAGTTCACTACCAGCCGGTCCCCGCTGACCGGCCGGCTTTCTGCCCCGCGATCACGGAGCAGTTCGCCGGCAGCCGGGTGCCGGGCTAGCCGCGATGGTCACTACCCAATCGGATGGGGCTCGGCTCGTGCGCTGATGCGCTCGCGTTGCGGCGCGACGGTGTAGTGCGGGTCCCGTGCCGAGGCCCGGCCCGCTTCGAAAACGCCAAACCGGGTGACGGCCGAGCCAGCGAGTAGCGCCGCCCCGGACAGCGCAGAGACTGCCCGGTTGCGGCGGCCAAGGAGCGCTCCGACGGCCCCGCTGGTGGCAAGGATCTGGCCCGCCCGCATCAAGGCACCTGGCTTTCCGGTCCGGTACGCCTCGGCGGCAGGACCGATGCGCCGGTCGATGAGCCGCTCGGCGGTGAGTTCGGCTGCTGCGCCCAGGACAGCCAGCCGAGCCGCCGGCCCGGCCCGTCCGGGCGTGACGGCGAGCAGCCCGAGGCCGCCAGCCGCGGCGGCGGCCGAGCCGGTGAACAGGTAAGGCAGCTCGCGGCGGGCGTCGTGCCAGGCGGGAGCGGCTGTATCGGCAAGCAGCACCGACGTGTACGCAGCGACGGCAGGGCCGAGTACGGCAGCTGCGGTGGTGGCGGCCAGGCCGGTCCGCGGGACCTTCGCGGTGACGGCGCTGATCGCGGCGGTCAGGGCCAAGGGCGTGTAGGCAGACAGCAGCCAGCTGCCGACACTCATGGGTGACGTCATTTTGATTACGCGCAGCATGTTGACGAACCTGGCCGGCCGGCCAAGGTCGTGGACCAGCGCGGCCATCGACAAGCTGATCGCTCCGGCCGCCCCGGTTTTCGCCGCACGAGCCAGTTCGTGATGGCCGGAGAGCTGGGCGCCCACCGCGAGAGCGGACGAGGCGCCCGCCAGCCCGCCGAGGAACAGGTAGCGGGGGACGTCCGGGCCCCAAACCGTTTCCTTCAGTACCGGCTGGCCGTAATAGGAGCTGAACTGCGCATCAGGCACCATCTGCTCGTCGGAGCCGCCGCGCTTCCGATGGCGGCCGAGTGCGGCGCGTGCGCTCATTTGCGCCGCCCCAGGCATGCGGCGGCTGCTGCGGCGGCGAGGCCGGCCGCGGCGAGGCCTGCGTGCTGCCACATGCGCGGCAGGTCGCGGGTGGTGACGACCGGATCCGGTGGCAGTCCGTACACCTCCGGCCGGTCGAGCAGAAGGAAGAATGCGCCTGCGCCGCCGATTCCGTTGTCCGCGTCCTCGAGATACAACTGCGCCTCTGGCGTACCGGCATCGTGCAGGTCAGCTACGCGCTGCTGCGCCAGCTCCCGCAGCTCGTCCAGCGGACCGAACTGGATGGACTCCGTGGGACAGGCCTTCGCGCAGGCAGGTGTCAGGCCATCGCCGAGTCGGTCGTAACACAGCGTGCACTTGTGCGCGCCTCCGTCGATCTCGCGGCGGTCGATGACGCCGAACGGGCATGCCGATACGCAGTAGCCGCAGCCGTTGCACACGTCGTCCTGGACGATGACGGTGCCGAACTCGGTGCGCATCAGGGCTCCCGTGGGGCAGACGTCCAGGCAGGCCGCCTCGGTGCAGTGCTTGCACACATCGCTGGACATCAGCCATCGCAAGCCGTCACCTGTGTCGGCAGGCTGCTCGATGAACGCCACGTGCCGCCACGTCGAGGCGCCCAGGCCCTGGGTGTTGTCGTAGGACATACCCGTCAGCACGAGCCCGTCCGCTGGCAAGGCATTCCACTCTTTGCACGCGACTTCGCAGGCCTTGCAGCCGATGCACACCGAAGTGTCGGTGAAGAAGCCCATCCGCGGCGGGTGGTCCACGTGACCTGCGCGCGCGGCGGGGTCGAGGCCAGCGACACTCATCTCACATCTCCGTTCCCGTCTCGTCCGATATCCCGGCGCGCTGCTGGCACTGCAGGATCAGGTCGCGCAGCGCGTGGCCACGCGGCCGCCTGCCAGGGCGGATGTCACAGGCCAAGGCCTTGACCTCCTGAATGTGCACGTTCGGGTCGAGCGCCAGGTGGGCCAGATCGTTCGCGGCATCACCGGTGGTGTAGCCGTTCGGGCCCCAGTGCCAGGGAAGGCCAACCTGATGCAGCGTCCGTCCCTGGACCGTCAGGGCCCGGATGCGCTCGGTGACCAGGACCCGGGCCTCGATCGCGTTCCGCGATGTGATGATCGTCGCCCAGCCCAGATGCTGCAGCCCGCGCTCGGCGGCGAGATGGGGTGAGACTTCGCAGAAGAACGCAGGCTGCAACTCGGAAAGGTAGGGCAGGAACCGGGACATGCCGCCTGCGGTGTGATGCTCGGTCAGCCGGTAAGTGGTGGTCACATACGGGAAGACTGCCGACCCAGGCTGGTCGCCGCTCGGCTGATACCGGTTCTCCCGGTGCCGGATGATCTGCCGGACCGGGTTGTGCTGCTGCCTGTAGACAAGATTCGCGAACGGGGATTCCTGCGGCTCGTAGTGCGCGGGCAGCGGGCCGTCTACCACGCCGGCCGGGGCGAACAGCCATGCCTTTCCGTCGGCCTGCATGATGAACGCATCGATGCCGGCGATCGCATCTATTCCTGTAGCACCCGGCGGCGGCCGGTAGGACGGCGGCCGGTCGAGCACGAAATCCGGCACGTCGTCCCCGGTCCACTTGCCCTGCTCCGCGTCCCACCAGACCAGCGCCTTGCGCTGGCTCCACGGCCTGCCATCTGGATCCGCTGACGCCCGGTTGTAAAGTACCCGCCGGTTCGCCGGCCAGGCCCAGCCCCACTCCGGCGCGACCCAGTTCTGCTGGCGCCACGGCGTGCGGCGCGCGGCCTGGTTGATGCCGTCGGCCCGCACGCCGCAGTAGATCCAGCAGCCGCATGCTGTCGAGCCGTCGTGAGCGAGCTGAGTGTAGGACGACAGCGGCCGCCCGCCCGGGCCCCAGCCATTGATCTCGGCCAGCACCGCGTCGGCGTCCGGGTCGTCGAGCGGTCCCGTTGTCGGGTAGTCCCAGGTGAGGTCGAGAACGGGGCGGTCCATCTCGCGGGTCGAGCCAGCTAGCTTGTCCCGGATGCGGCGCCCGAGTTGGTAGATGAACCACAGGTCACTGCGGGCGTCGCCGGCTGGTTCGGCCGCCTGATGGCGCCATTGCAGCAGCCGCTCGGTGTTGGTGAAGCTGCCAGATTTCTCGGTGTGCGCGGCGGCCGGGAGGAAGAACACCTCCGTGCCGATGTCCTCCGGGCGCATCTCACCTGTCTCGACCTCCTGGCCGTCCTTCCACCAGGTGGCACTCTCGATCATGACCATGTCCCTGACCACCAGCCAGTCCAGGTTGGCCATGCCCAGCCGTTGCATCCGCGCATTAGCGGAGCCGACCGCAGGATTCTGGCCGAATAGGAAGTAGCCCTTGCAGGTACCGTCCAGCTGCGCGAGCACCGTGTGGTACGTGCTGTGGCTGCCGGTGAGCCTCGGGAGGTAGTCGTAGCAGAAGTCGTTTCCGGCCGTCGCCGCGTCGCCCCACCATGCCTTGAGCAGGCTCACCAGGTACTGGCGCGTATTGGCCCAGAATCCGCGCGGTACAGATTCGGCGCGGACATATGCTTCGATATCGTCATTACCGAAGGCGAACGGCATGGGCAGGTAGCCGGGCAGCAGGTCGAACAAGGTGGGGATATCGGTCGATCCCTGAATGGAGGCGTGCCCGCGCAGGGCAAGTATTCCGCCGCCGGGTCGCCCCATGTTGCCAAGCAGAGACTGCAAGATCGCGGCGGTGCGGATGTACTGCACGCCGACGGTGTGCTGAGTCCAGCCGAGGCTGTAGACGAACGCGGTCGTGCGATCCCGGCCGGAATTGCCGGCGACCAGCTCGCATACCCGAGCGAACTGGTCCTGGCGGATCCCGCAGACCTGCTCGACCATCTCCGCGGTATAACGTGCGAAATGCCGCTTGAGCACCTGGAATACGCAGCGCGGATGCTGCAGCGTCTGATCGGTGTCCGGCGCGGGATGGGCCGCAGCCCCACCGGAACCGTGCGCCTCGCCGCGTGCGGCTCCCCGAAGGTCCCGGCGCCGCCTGTGCATAACGCTAGGATCCTGGCGCTCGCCGCTGGCCGGCTTGACCTCCTCTTCCCCCTGGTAGCGCCAGGTCTCGAAGTCATAGAAACGGTGCTCGGTGTTCAGGCCTGAGAAGATGCCGTCGAGGTCCTCGGTATCGGCATACTCCTCGGTCAGGATCGTGGCCGCGTTCGTGTAGGCCAGCATGTAGTCCCGGAAGTACCGGTCATTCCGCAGCACATAGTTGATCAAGGCGCCCACGAACACGATGTCGGCTCCGGCGCGGATCGGCACGTACACGTCGGCATGAGCGCTCGTCCGTGTGAACCGCGGATCGACATGGATCACCGTGGCGCCGCGGGCCTTCGCCTCCATCACCCATTGGAAAGCTACCGGATGGCACTCGGCCATGTTCGAGCCTTCGATCAGGATGCAGTCGGAGTTAACCAGGTCACGCGGAAAATTGCTGGCGCCGCCGCGCCCGAAACTAGCCCCCAGACCGGGGACGGTGGCGGAGTGTCAAATCCGCGCCTGATTCTCGATCTGGACTGCGCCGAGGGCGGTGAACAACTTCTTGATCAGATAGTTCTCTTCGTTGTCCAGGGTGGCCCCGCCGAGGCTCGCGAAACCCATAGTCCGGCGGGTCCGCGCGCCGTCCATGTCCTCTTGCCAGCCGGCCAGCCGCGCCGCGATGACCCTGTCGGCAATCATGTCCATGGCCTTATCGAGGTCCAGGTCCTGCCACTGGGTGCCGAACGGCGGGCGGTATCTCACCTGGTACTGGCGGGCTTCACCAGTAGTCAGCTGCAGGCTCGCCGAGCCCTTCGGGCACAGTCGGCCGCGGCTGACCGGCGAGTCCGGGTCACCCTCGATCTGGGTAACCCGGCCGTCCTTCACATACACGTTCTGGCCGCACCCAACCGCGCAGTACGGGCACACCGACTTCACGACCCGATCGGCGACGGCGACCCGTGGCCGCAGCTCGCTGGTCCGCCTGCTCTTAACGGCCGCGCCAAGCCCGAACCGGTCGTTGCCGGTGAGCTGGCGGAAGGCCGGCCAGGAACCCATCCACTTGCTCGTCCCCATCACGGCACCCCCGGTTCCACCCGATTCCGGGGCTCTACCCCGCCAGCGGTCGCGGAACTCACCCGACGCGGGCAGCCTTTGGTATCCGACGGCTCAGCAAGCCGCGATCTTGGAAAGGGGCTTCCGGCCGCCATCGTGTTCGCCAACAATAAAGACGCGCAGCCGGTGTCGTGCAATCAGTTGGTGACAGAACCCAGCCACAACGATCGGGAAGCGGCGAGTGTGGCTAGCCCGGTCCCTATCTTGATCGGACTGTCAGCAAGTCGCCCCTGTCCGCACTAAAGTTCATCCCAGGGCTGTCTAGTCAGTCTGAAGTATATGGGTGAGACGTTGCGATGTTGGCATCCATGCGGCGGCCCAGGAGTTCGGGATCATGACTCATGCGGCGTCCCGTACAACCCATCGGAGTTCAGGAGCCGGACCGGTCAGCCGGCGCAGCCTGAAGCCAGAGACGCGATGGCCTATATTCGTCGCCCTCCTCGCGCAAGCCGTCCTCTCGCTGACCCTCCTATCACGTCCCCTCGTTCTGGACGAGTCGACATACGTAGATGCTGGACGGGCCGAAATCGCTCACTGGCTGCATGGCGCCCGGACTCTTCCATATGCGAAGGTCTTCTCGGGCGCTCCCGTCATCTACCCGCCCCTGAGCGGTGCAATGAATAGTGTCGGCGGGCTTGCCGCGTCGCGCCTGCTGAGCCTGTGCTTCATGCTGGCCGCCACCGCCCTGCTCTATTCCACGGCGCGTCAGCTCTTCGGCACCCGGGTATCAATCATTGCGGCGACTGTTTTCGCCACCACCTCTGCCGCGCAGTACCTGGGTGTGCTAGCTACCTTCGACGCCTTGGCGCTCATGCTACTGGCGGCTGCGGCCTGGTTTGCCGTGCGTTCTGGGGAGACGGCCGGGCAGCGGAGACTGCTCTTGCTTACGACGATGTGCGGCCTACTTGCTGCCGCTAATGCCGCCAAGTATGCCTCTGCGCTGTGGGATCCTGTAGTAATTGCCATGGCTGTGCTGGCCGACGTGCGACATTGCAACTGGGGCAGGAGGCTGGCCACAGGGGCGGCCTGTGCAGCGGGGGTCCTGGGCCTCCTGGCGATCGCTGCCCTGATAGCAGGACCGTCGTACTGGCACGGAATCCTGTTCAGCACCGTTGACCGGACAGCGGATAACCGGATCCAGGTGTTGGCTATCCTGGGATCCGCAGCCCGCTGGGTTGGCCTCGTGGCAGTTCTTGCGGTCCTGGGGGCCGTCGCTCTCACACGCTCCCCCCGCGACCGGTCATTGAAGGCAATGGGATGGCTCTTGGCCGCCGCCGTCTTCCTGGCCCCCGCAGAACACGCTCGAATTGGTGTAGCGATCAGCCTGTTCAAGCACGTCGGCTACGGCGCCTGGTTCGCCGCCATTCCGGCCGCATACGGGATTTCTGCGGCAGTGTCTACGCTCGCGGCTCGAAGGGGGAGTTTCTCCCTTTGGGCTAAGGTCAGCAGCGGGCTAGTGGTGACAATCGCGCTCGCCATGGTAGTGGTTGGGACTTACGAAGCCCAAGAGACTAACACTATCCCGCCACTCTACCCAATTGCCGTCATAGCACGCCTGAAACCTATCCTGCACACCAGCACCGGACCATTGCTCGCCGACACACCTAACCCCATCATCTACTATACGCACACATCGCCGTTTCGCTGGCAAAGTACGTATGACTTCTCCTATAATGATCCGG
>WNFL01188862.1_pt2 | contig 12808 bp, 10 predicted proteins | sample 5400361 | NCBI WGS metagenome assembly WNFL01 (sample SAMN13153351, study PRJNA577476) | soil metagenome | isolation source: 40 cm soil on Douglas fir-dominated hillslope | place: USA:California | collected 2013-09-17
AGATCGAATATGCCCACGAGGAGCCGATCATGTGGCGGCGCAATCGGGACATGGCGATCACGGTGCGTGGTGACGTCGTCGACGGCGTGCAGGCGCCTGATGTGACCAATCAGATCTGGCCCAAACTGCAGGAAATTCGCGATAGTCTGCAGCCGGCGTATCGGATCGAGGCGGGCGGCGCGTTTGAGGAGTCCGCCAAGGGCAACGCGTCGATCTTCGTGCTGTTTCCGTTGATGGTCATCGTCATGCTGACCCTGCTGATGATCCAGCTGCAGAGCTTTTCGCGCCTGCTGCTGGTGTTTCTCACCGCGCCGCTCGGCATCATCGGCGCCTCGCTCGGACTGAACCTCGCCAACCAGCCATTCGGCTTCGTGGCACTGCTCGGGCTGATCGCGCTGGCCGGCATGATCATGCGCAATGCGGTGATTTTGGTGGACCAGATTGAGACCGACGTGAAGCATGGCCTGACCCGCAAGGAAGCCATCGTCGAGGCAACCGTCCGGCGCGCCCGGCCGGTGGTGCTGACGGCGCTCGCCGCCATCCTGGCGATGATCCCGCTGTCGCGCTCCGCGTTCTGGGGCCCGATGGCGATCACCATCATGGGCGGCTTGTTTGTTGCAACCTTCCTGACCTTGCTGTACCTGCCGGGGCTGTATGCTCTCTGGTTCCGCAAGAGCCTTGAAGAGAGCGGCCCGAGCAAGGACGTTGATCTTGCAGCGCAGCATCAAGGCGAAGCCGAGCCCGCATTTCCGCTTGCTGAGGCAGCGGAATAATTCAACATTGAGTACCCTGAATTGAGTCCTGCCATGACGCTGATTTCGGACCATATCGAACCGGACACGAGAGAACGGATTCTCGTAGTGGCGGAACGTTTGTTTCGCGAAATCGGCTACCAGAAGACCACCGTCGCCGACATCGCCAAGGTTCTGCGCATGAGCCCGGCGAACGTCTATCGCTTTTTCGATTCGAAAAAGGCTATCCACGAAGGCGTCGCACGCACCCTGATGGGCGGGGTGGAAGATGCCGCGCAGGCCATCGCGACCAGGCCAGGTCCGGCGGCCGAACGCCTGCGCGAACTGATGACCACGATCCATCGCATGAATTGTGAACGCTATGTCGGCGATTCCAAGCTGCACGAGATGGTCGAGATCGCAATGGAGGAGAGCTGGGAAGTTTGCGTGGCCCATATGGAGCGAATAACCCAGACCATCGGCAGCGTCATTGCCGAGGGCGCCGCGTCCGGCGAATTCGAGGCGCCCGACGTGCCGCTGGCGGCGATGTGTGCCTGCACGGCGATGATGCGGTTTTTCCATCCGCAGATGATCGCGCAATGCGCCACCAAGCCCGGCCCGTCGCTCGACCAGATGATCGACTTTGTCATCGCGGGTCTGTCGCCGCGCGGCTAGGCGGCGCGCAACTAGTCCGAAAGCTTATCCCGTCATTGCGAGCGCAGCGAAGCAATCCATCGGCGTCACATCACGCCATATGGATTGCTTCGTCGCTTCGCTCCTCGCAATGACCGTGCTAGTATTGGCGGTAATGAGTTAAACGACCAGAAGGAAGATACCAGCGTGGCCGACAAGGATTTGCACTATTACGAGCCGGTCAACGCGCGCCGCGTCCGATCGGCTGGATCTCGTCGCGGGACGCCAAGGGCAATGTCAATCTTGCGCCCTACAGTTTTTTCAACGGGTTCAACTATCACCCGCCGATCATCGGCTTTTCCTCGACCTCCTGGAAGGACAGCGTCGGCAATATCCAGGAGACCGGCGAATTCGTCTGGAATCTCGCGACCATGGATCTGGCGCAGCAGATGAATGCGACCGCCGCGCATGTCGCAAAGGACGTCAACGAGTTTGCGATCTCCGGGCTGACGGCGGTGCCGAGCAAGCTCGTCAATGTGCCGCGGGTTGCGGAAAGCCCGGTCTCGTTCGAATGCAAGCTGTCGCAGATCATTCAGTTGCAGGGCGCCGATGGCACCAGGGTGCAGGCCTGGCTCACCCTCGGCGAAGTCGTTGCCGTCCATATCGACAAGGCCTTCATCAAGGACGGCGTCTACCAGACCGCGATGGCGCGCCCGATCGTGCGCGCCGGCCGCCGCGGCGACTATTTTGAAATTCGGCCTGACGCCATGTTCGAGATGACGCGGCCGGATTCGGATTGATTCTAATCTCACTCTCCCCGCGTGCGGGGAGAGGGCCGGGGTGAGGGGGCGTTTCAGGCTCAGGCTTGATGAAACGCCCCCTCACCCGGCGCTCAAGAGAGCGCCAACCTCTCCCCGCAAGCGGGGCGAGGTGAGCCACAGCATTTGCCGGAACCGATGCGTCATTTTGCCGTTATCAGGCACCCCTGCGCTTTGGATCAATTTCGCTTTATTTTCAGTGCGAAGTGTTCACTCAAATCCGGCGCTTTCCGCTAGAGTGAGCGATCTTCTGGCATATGCGGGACCGCCACGCGCAGTTGCTCCGACCATGAGGACATCGACATGACCTCCTTTGCCTTTCGCCGCGATATCATCACCAAGCCGATCTTCTCCTGGGCGCGGGGCGTGCTGCCGGCGATGTCGGACACCGAGCGCGAGGCGCTGGAGGCCGGCGATGTCTGGTGGGACGCTGATCTTTTCACCGGCAATCCCGACTGGTCGAAACTGCTCAGCCATGCGCCGGCGACCCTGACACCGGAGGAAGCGGCGTTTCTCAATGGCCCGGTCGATGAACTCTGCGCGATGCTCGACGACTGGAAGATCAATTGGGAATGGCGCGATCTGCCGCCTGAGGTCTGGGACTTCATCAAGCGCGAGAAATTCTTCGGCATGATCATCCCGAAGGAATATGGCGGGCTCGGCTTCTCGCCCTATGCGCATTCCGAAGTGGTACGGAAGATTTCGTCGCGTTCGCTGACCGCCGCCGTCACCGTGATGGTGCCGAATTCGCTGGGGCCGGGCGAACTGTTGATGCGCTTTGGCACCGGGGATCAGCAGCAGCAATGGCTGCCGCGGCTTGCCGACGGACGCGAGATTCCCTGCTTTGGATTGACCAGCCCGGAAGCCGGCTCCGACGCCGCGTCGATGATCGACAGCGGCATCATCTGCAAGGGCAATTTCGCGGGGCGCGAAGTGCTCGGCCTGCGTCTCAACTGGCACAAGCGCTATATCACGCTCGGCCCGGTCGCGACGCTGCTTGGCCTTGCCTTCAAGGCCTATGACCCCGATCATCTGGTTGGAGCGCAGGAAGAGCTCGGCATCACCGTGGCGCTGATTCCGACCCATCTGCCCGGCGTCAAGATCGGCCATCGCCATCTGCCGTCGATGCAGGTGTTCCAGAACGGCCCGAACTGGGGCCGCGATGTGTTCATTCCCATGGATTACATCATCGGCGGACAAGAACGTCTCGGCCAGGGCTGGAAGATGCTGATGACAGCACTTGCCGCCGGCCGCGGTATTTCGCTGCCGTCATTGTCGGCCGCGGGTGCTGCTTACGCCGCACGGACCACGGGTGCCTATGCGCGGATCCGCGAGCAGTTCAACGTACCCATCGGAAAATTCGAAGGCATCGAGGAGCCGCTGGCCCGCATCGCCGGCACTGCCTACCTGCTCGATGCCGCGCGGCGGCTGACCTGTGCCGCGCTCAATCAGGGCCATCATCCAGCGGTGATATCCGGCATCATGAAGCTGCACGCCACCGAGCGGATGCGTATCGCGATCGACGACGCGATGGACATCCATGGCGGCAAGGCCGTCATCGACGGCCCGCAGAATTACCTGGGCAATCTCTATCGCTCGGTGCCGGTCGGCATCACGGTCGAGGGCGCCAATATTCTGACCCGCAATCTTATTGTGTTCGGGCAGGGCGCGATCCGCGCGCATCCTTATCTCTTGGAAGAGATGAACGCGCTCGGCGATGAGGACCGCGCCAAGGGGCTGGACGCCTTCGACAAGGCGTTCTGGAAGCATATCGGTCACAGCCTTACGACGATGTTCCGCGCCTGGGGCCGGAGCTGGAGCGGCGGCGCGTTTGCGCCGGCGCCCGACGCCGGTGACGCCACTAAATTCTATCGCCAGCTCTCGCGCTACTCTTCGGCGTTCGCGCTGTGCGCCGACATGGCGCTGTTAACGCTCTGCGGCGCGCTGAAGCGCAAGGAAATGCTGTCGGCGAGGTTCGGCGACATCCTGTCGGAACTGTATCTGCTGTCCGCCGCGCTAAAGCGCTGGCAGGACGAGGGACGTCAGCCGGCGGATTTCGCGGCGCTCGAATGGTGCATGGCGAGCGGCTTCAAGACGATCGAGAACCGCTTCGCGGAAATCCTCGCAAATCTGCCCAATCGATTCTCGTCGCCGTCGTGCTGAAATTCCTGATCCAGCCATTCGGCGCCCGCGTGCTCGGTCCTTCGGATATTGTGATCCACCGCTGCGCGCAGCTGGTGCTGGAGCCGTCGGCGGCGCGCGATCGCCTGACGCCGGATCTGTCGCATATCGATGACGACCGCGGCGTCGCGCGGCTGGAGAAGGCGTTCCTGCTCGTCACCGGTGCTGAGGATATCGCCAAAAAGATGCGCGCCGCCCGCCTTCATGACTGGAAAGAGGCGGTGAAGAAGGGCGTCATCACGCAAAGCGAGGGCGAACAGATCGCCGCCGCGCAGGAGGCTGCGGCCAAGGTGATCGAGGTCGACGATTTCGCGCCGGAGGCGCTGTCGCCGATCTACAAGAAGCCCGCCGAAGTGCATCAATTCTTTCAGGAGCTGGGCGAGACAAGGGCCGCAAGCTGATGGCGCGACCGGTTTTTATCATCGACGGCAGCCGGACGCCGTTCCTGAAAGCGCGTAGCGGTCCGGGACCATTTACTCCGGTCGATCTCGCCGTGCAGTGCGGCCGGCCGCTGCTGGCGCGGCAGCCGTTCGCGCCTGATGCGTTCGATCAGGTGATCCTCGGCTGCGTCAACGTGATTGCCGACGAGATGAACCCGGCGCGGGTCGCGGCCCTGCGGCTCGGCATGGGCGAGGCGATGGTGGCGTTCACCGTGCAGATCAATTGCGGCTCCGGCATGCAGTCGATCGACACGGCGTACCGCTATATCCGCGAGGGCGTGTCCGATTTGATCCTGGCCGGCGGTTCGGAAGCGTTGAGTTACGCGCCGCTGGTGTGGCCGCAGCAGGGCGTGCGCTGGTTCGCCGGGCTCGCCAGCGCTAAGGGAATTCTCGGCAAGTTAGCTGCGATCGCAAAAGCGCGTCCGGCCTATTTCAAACCGATCATCGGGCTTGAGCGCGGGCTGACCGATCCGATTACCGAATTGAACATGGGGCAGACCGCGGAAGTGGTCGGGCATCTCTTCGGCATCACGCGCGCGCAATCGGACGCCTATGCGGTGGAAAGCCACAAGCGGCTGGCCAATGCGCAGACGCAGGGTTTTCTCAAGGGCGAGGTCGAAACCGCGTTCGCGCGCGACGGCAAGTTCTACGATCACGACGACGGGGTACGGCCGGATTCCTCGCCCGAGAGCCTCGCAAAGCTCAAGCCGGTGTTCGAGCGGCCCTGGGGCCAGGTCACCGCCGGCAACTCGTCGCAGATCACCGACGGCGCATCCTGGACCATCCTCGCATCGGAGGAAGCGGTGGCCAAACATGGCCTCACCCCGAAGGCCGTGATCGTCGACAGCCAATGGTCGGCGCTGGATCCCTCTATCATGGGCCTCGGCCCGGTGCTGTCGGCGACCGAATTGTTGAAGCGCAACAAATTGTCGCTCGGGGATATCGAGACCTGGGAATTGAACGAGGCCTTTGCCACGCAAGTGCTGGGGTGTCTCGCCGCCTGGAATGACGAAAAGTTCTGCCGCGAGATTCTTGGCCTCGAGCGCGCTGCCGGGCAAATCGATCAGGCAAAGCTGAATGTCGATGGCGGCGCCATCAGCCTTGGTCATCCCGTCGGCTGCAGCGGCAACCGCATCGTGCTGCATCTCGTCAACGCCATGAAGCGGTTGGGTACCAAACGCGGCATCGCCACCGAATGCATCGGTGGCGGCCAGGGCGGCGCGATGTTGATCGAGACGGTATAGGGAACGTCATGGACAGCAAGATCATGAACGTTCTAAGGGATCGGGTACTCGAACTCGGACCGAAGGTCGACGAGAACGGACCCTATCGCAATTTCAAGCTGACCCACGACGGCGACGGCATCGCGTGGCTTTTGTTCGATCGCGCCGGCGCCAGCGCCAACACGCTGTCGGCCGATGTCATCGAGGAGCTGGATCTGGTGCTGGCGGCGCTGGAAAGCCAGCGGCCTTCGGGAATTGTGATTCGCTCCGCGAAAAAATCCGGCTTCATAGCCGGCGCCGACGTCAACGAATTTCGCGGCGCGACCGATCCGCGTCCCGTCGAGACCGCGATCGGGCGCGCGCACGCGGTAATCGACCGCCTCGAAGCTCTGAAAATTCCGACGGTCGCCGTGATTCACGGTTTTTGTCTCGGCGGCGGCCTCGAAGTCGCGCTGGCCTGCCAGTCACGGATCGCGATCGAGGGTGCGCGGTTTGGTTTTCCGGAAGTGATGCTCGGCCTGCATCCCGGTCTTGGCGGTACTGCGCGTTTCACACGTCTGGTCAATCCGATGCAGGCGATGACCTTGATGCTGACCGGCAAGACCATCGACGCGCGCAGGGCAAAATCGCTCGGGCTGGTCGATGCGGTGGCACAGGAGCGGCATGTCCGCAATGCTGTGAAGGACGCGGTGTTCGGGCGTTTGAAAAGCGCCAGGCCCGGGCCGTTAAACACAATTTTGCATCTCGGTCCCGTCCGCGGTTTTCTCGCCTCGCGGATGCGCACGGAGGCCGAAAAGGCCGCACCGCATGAGCATTATCCCGCGCCCTATGCGCTGATCGACCTCTGGGAAAAGCACGGCGGCGACAAGGCTGCGATGCTGGCGGCCGAAAAAACCTCGTTCGCCAATCTGATGGTGACGCCGACGGCGCAAAACCTGATCCGGGTTTTCTTTCTGCGTGAGCAAATGAAAAAACTCGCTGGAAGCGGCAACAGAATCGGCCATGTTCACGTCATCGGCGCCGGCGCGATGGGCGGCGACATCGCGGCATGGTGCGCCAATCAGGGCATGCGGGTTACGCTCGCCGATATGAAGCCGGAGCCGATTGCCGGCGCGATGAAGCGCGCGGCCGACCTGTTCGGCAAGATCATGCGCAAGCGCACGGAAGTGCGCGACGCGCTGGATCGGCTGATCCCCGATCTCGACGGCGACGGCGTCCGCAATGCCGACCTGATCATCGAAGCGGTGCCGGAGAAACTTGAACTGAAGCAGAAGGTTTATGCCGGACTTGAGCCCAAGATGAAAGCGGGCGCGATTCTTGCGACCAACACTTCGAGTATTCCCTTGCAGGATTTGCGCACCACGCTGAAATCGCCGGAGCGGCTGGTCGGATTGCATTTCTTCAATCCGGTCTCCAGGCTGCAGCTCGTCGAGGTCGTCAGCCATGACGGGTCGGATCCGCAAATGCTGAAAGAGGCGCTGGCCTTTGTCGGCGCCATCGACCGGCTGCCGCTGCCGGTCAAGAGTTCGCCGGGCTTTCTCGTCAACCGCGCGCTGACGCCTTACATGCTCGAGGCGATGGTGATGCTGGATGAGAAAATCGACAAGCTCACCATCGATGCGGCAGCGGAAAAATTCGGCATGCCGATGGGACCCATTGAGCTTGCCGATCAGGTCGGGCTCGACATTTGCCTCGATGTCGGCGACATGCTGCGCTCGAAATTCGGCGATGCCCTGCCGCCGACGCCGGCCTGGCTGCGCGAGAAAGTGGCAAAAGGCGAACTCGGCCGCAAGACCGGCAAGGGTTTTTACCTCTGGAAAGGCGGCAAGGCCGACAAGATGTCCGGCTCGCCGTCGATCGTGCAGCCGACTCCGGAAATGATCGACCGGCTGATCCTGCCAATGTCGAATGTCTGCGTCGCAGCCTTGCGTGAGGGCATCGTCGACAATGCCGAGGTGGTCGACGGCGCGATGATTTTCGGCACCGGCTATGCGCCGTTTCGCGGCGGCCCGCTGAACTACGCGCGAACCCGCGGCCCCGACAATGTCGTGTCGGCGTTGCGCGCGCTGACGCAAAAATTCGGCGGCCGGTTCACGCCGGACGCCGGCTGGGATAGTTTCAAATAACCAGCTTTCAGACTAGATCGACGGGACTTCCTTGATGACCGACACCCAAGCCGTTCACGCCCCGCTGAATGCTGAAACCGAACCGCTCGGCGATCTCTGTATCCGCACCCTGGCGATGCCGGCCGATACCAACCAGAACGGCGATATCTTTGGCGGCTGGCTGCTCAGCCAGATGGATATCGGCGGCGGAATTTTTTCGTCAAAGGTTGCGAAGTCGCGCACCGTCACGGTGGCGATCGAAGCCATGAATTTCCGAAAGCCCGTTTACGTCGGCGATCTGGTCTCGGTACACGCCAATCTGGTCCGGATCGGCAAAACCTCGGTCACCGTCCACCTCGAAGCCTGGATCCTGCGCCGCAAGGAAATGCATTCGATTCTGGTGACCGACGGCAATTTTACCTACGTCTCGATCGACGATTCCGGACATCCGCAAGTGATCAGGCAGGATGGCGCGCCGATCGCCACTTAAGTTTTTCGTCATGGCCGGGCTCGTCCCGGCCATCCACGTCTTTTGCCTCGCCGGAAAGAAGGCAAGACGTGGATCACCGGGTCAAGCCCGGTGATGACGCTTTATTGATTGGCTCGATGGTAGCGACTTGGTGAGCGGCGAAGAAAACACCGTATTTGGTATCACCTGATGTGGGCCGAATGGCGAGACGCTCTCCGCAGAATGCTGCGGGCACCTTCCAGAGCCGGCCTTTGAAACTGACGTATGCTTTGGTGGCAGATACGGTCCGCACGATCTCATGGCTGTCGTATTCGGGCGCTGGCAGGCGATCGGGCATCGGTCGCAGGCTCGGTCGATAACGACTTGCCGGCACCTGTTGTCCGAGCGCCTCATGCGGCCGCTCGAAATTGTAGACTTCGCGCCAGGCATCGAAGGCGCGTTGCGTCTCGGCGAGATCGCGAAAGCTGCGCAGTGCGAACACCTCGGCTTTGAGCGTGCGGTGGAAGCGTTCGTTCTTGCCGCGACTTTGCGGGTGATAAGGGCGGCTGTGAACGACATTGATACCAAGCTTGAGAAGCCATACCGAAAACCGTGTCCACCGTTCACCCGAGGGGTCTCCCCAGGGCGTGCCGTTGTCGACGAAGAACGCCTCCGGCAGGCCGTAGCGGCGGAAGGTCAGTTCCAGACGGCTACGTACGGTATCGCCGCGTTGATCGGCGCAAGCCTGCAGGCACAGGTCATAGCGCGAATGATCGTCTACCACCGTCAGTGGATGGCATTGCGCGTCGTTGCCAAGCTGCACCCAGCCCTTGAAGTCCATCTGCCACAACAGATTTGGTGCCGGCATCTCAAAGCGCTGGCTGGCCACAGGGCCTCCAAGAGGCGCTTTGATGCGGTCAGATCGGCGCAGGATCTCATGGACGGTCGAAAATGTCGGCGAACTTTGGTTCTCGCGTTCCAAACAGCGCACGATCTTGCGAGCTCCCCACGTCGGATGCGCGTCACGCACGGCGAGAATGCGCTTCTCAATCTTCCGATCTGTCCGCTGCGGGCTCGAATGCGGACGGCGCGAACGATCCGCAAGGTCCTGGTCGGCCTGCCAACGGCTAAGCCATTTATAGCCGGTGTCCGGATGAATACCGAACCGTCGGCAGAGCTCCCGTCGGTTAGCGCCCTCCTGCATTGCAAGCCGCACAAACTCGCGCCGCTGTTCCATCACCGACACCTCGCGCCATGGCATGGACTTGGCCTCCCGAATCGCCAAATCCACACATTATGATGTGTCGGCTATGTCCCCGAACACCCGTCGGTGATGTCTCCGGGCTAAACATCAAGCCCGGTGATGACGCTTTATTGATTGGCACGCCGCGCTTCATTTGCATGCTCGGAACTTTTTTCCGCCTGCCCGGTTATCGGCCCGCACTGAGGAAGGGCATTCGGAAATGTCAGACACTTACATCATCGAAGTAGCCTCGCAGGCGGCGGGGATCGTGGTGCGGAATCCGGACGGCTATCGCTTTTTCGCCGCCACCCACCGTTTCAATCCGCTGGAAGGCCAGCTGTTTCGTAATGCCCGCGAAGCCGAGCGCGCGGCCAGACGGCTCATGATTGGCGGCGTGGCACTGGTGGCGTAAGCGCCCACGCGTTTCCGTCATTGCGACCCGTTGGCTCGCAATGGCGGCTGTTCGGGCCCTCCGCTTTAACTTTAATCGGATTTGCCGCGTTGACCGGATGCCGGAACGGCCGCACCATAGGGCGCGTCTTCGCCTGAGGTGCCGTCGTGACTGGCCTGACCCACCGCCAATCCGAGATCCTGAACATCGCCCGCGCCTTTGGCCGGGTGATGGTGGAAGATCTCGCCCGGCGTTTTGAGGTTTCGGCGCAGACCATTCGCAAGGATTTGAACGACCTGTGCGATCACAGGTCACTGACGCGGATTCACGGCGGCGCCATCATCGCCTCGGGCGTCGAAAACCTGGCTTACGAAGCGCGCCGGTTCGTCGCCGCCGAGGAGAAGAAGGCCATCGGTGCGGCCGCGGCCGCAAAAATTCCCAACGGCTGCTCGCTGTTCATCAACATCGGCACCACGACCGAAGAGGTCGCCAGCGCGCTGACCTCGCACGAAGACCTGCTGGTCATCACCAACAACCTCAATGTCGCGATGCTGCTTTATCGACACCCGCGCATCGAGGTGATCGTGGCAGGTGGCGCGGTGCGCCGCGCCGATGGTGCGGTGATCGGCTCGACCGCGATCAGCCTGATCGGCCAGTTCAAGGTCGATTACGCCATCATCGGCGCCTCCGCGATCGACGAGGAGGGGGCGCTATTGGATTTCGATTATCGCGAAGTGCAGGCGGCGCAAGCCATCATCGCCAATGCCCGCAGCGTGATGCTGGTCGCCGACTCTACTAAACTGCGGCGCAGCGCGCCGGTTCGCATCGCCCATATCAGTCAGATCCAGACTTTTGTTACCGACGCGGCGCTGCCGGCGGGATTAGCGAACATCTGCCACACCCGCGGCATCGAGGTGATCGAGGCGATGCCCAAGCCATCAGCCGATATCGACGAACCGGGCACAGAGCCCGCTTCCGCTACTCCCGCCGCCTTGCGCCTGCGCTAACTCCCTTTTCGATTGCCTTCGGATTGGGTTGTGATCTAATCCAAACCGAAAGCTAAATCGCAAATGCGAACAGGCGAACGCCAGGGAAGCGCCTTTGGATCGTATCTTCGACCTCGCTATTATTGGGGGCGGCGTCAACGGCTGCGGCATCGCGCGCGATGCGGCCGGACGGGGAAATTCTGTTTTTCTCTGTGAAATGAACGACTTGGCGAGCGGTACGTCGTCCTGGTCGACCAAGCTCGTGCACGGCGGTCTGCGCTATCTGGAATATTACGAGTTTCGGCTGGTTCGCGAGGCGCTGATCGAGCGCGAAATCCTCTGGCAAATCGCGCCACACATCATCCGGCCGCTGCGTTTCGTGCTGCCGCACCATGACGGGTTGCGCCCGGCGTGGCTGCTGCGGCTGGGGTTGTTCCTGTACGACCATATCGGGGGCCGACACCTGCTGCCGCCGACGCGCTCGGTTGATTTGACCCGCGATGAAGTCGGAAAACCCCTGATTCCCAACCGCTACACCAGGGGTTTCGAATATTCGGACTGCTTCGTCGATGATGCTCGCCTCGTGGTCCTCACCGCGCGAGACGCGGCCGACCGTGGCGCCGAAATCCGCACCCGTTCACGCGCGGTCGAGATCCGGCAGGTTGATGGAATCTGGCAGGTCACGGTCGAAAACACGGCGAGTGGCGAGCGCAGCACCATCCGCGCCCGTGCGCTTGTCAACGCCGGCGGGCCGTGGGTCGAGGATGTGCTGGCTTCAGGCGCGGGCGTCAATGCCAAAGCCAAGGTGCGGCTGGTGCAGGGTTCCCACATCGTGGTGCGAAAACTGTATGAGCACGACCGCGCCTACATGTTTCAGAACAGCGACGGCCGGATTGTCTTCGTCATTCCGTACCAGGACGATTTCACGCTGATCGGCACCACGGATCGCGATTACGACGGCGACCCTGCCAAGGTGAAGGCATCGACAGATGAAATCAAATACCTCTGCGATTCCGTCAGCGAATATCTTGCCAAGCCGGTAAAGCCCGAGGACGTGGTCTGGACCTATGCCGGCGTTCGCCCGCTGTATGACGATGGCGCAAGCGAAGCCAAGGCCGCCCCCCGCGACTACGTCTTCGAACTCGACACGCCCGGCGGTGCGCCGCTGCTGTCGATTTACGGCGGCAAGATCACCACCTATCGCCGCCTCGCCGAGGAGGCGCTCGAACGCCTGTCGCCTTATCTGCGCAGCGCCAAGGCCCGCGAAGGCTGGACCGCAAAATCGCCTCTGCCGGGCGGCGACCTGGACGTCTCGGCGATCGCGGCGCTGACCGCGGAGCTCGTGCGCAGCTATCCGTTTCTTGAGCCAGCGCACGCAAACCGCCTGGCGCACGCGTACGGCACCCGCGCCAGCAAGCTGCTCGGCACTGCAAAATCCATGACTGATCTCGGTCAGTCGTTCGGCGCCACCTTGACAGAGAGTGAGGTCAGGTACCTGATGTCATCAGAATGGGCCTGCACCGCCGAAGACATCGTGTGGCGGCGATCCAAGCTTGGATTGCGATTGTCGGCCAGCGAAATTGCCTCCATCGATGATTGGATTGCGGCG
>WNFL01281232.1_pt2 | contig 12808 bp, 10 predicted proteins | sample 5400361 | NCBI WGS metagenome assembly WNFL01 (sample SAMN13153351, study PRJNA577476) | soil metagenome | isolation source: 40 cm soil on Douglas fir-dominated hillslope | place: USA:California | collected 2013-09-17
GGCGGCACGCCTGTCCCGCTCTGGCACGGCGACCGCGATCTGCGCGGCGTGGACGCCGTGATCCTGCCCGGCGGCTTTTCCTACGGCGACTACCTGCGCTGCGGTGCCATCGCCCGGTTCGCTCCAGTGATGGCTGAACTGATCCCCGCTGCTGCAGCCGGCCTGCCAGTACTCGGCATCTGCAACGGATTCCAGATTCTCTGCGAGGCGCACCTGCTGCCTGGCGCGCTGATCAGGAACGCCGGCCTGCACTTCATCAACAAGGACGTACGAATCAGGATCGAGAATAACCGGACGCAGTGGACAACCGGCTACGGGTCAGGTGAGGTGGTCACGGTCGTGCTGAAAAGCGGCGTCGGGGCCTACGTCGCGGACCAGCAGACGCTGGCCGACCTCGCCGCGTCGGACCGCATCGTCGCCCGTTACGCCGACGGCAGCCCGAACGGATCTGCGGACGACATCGCCGGGATCGCGAGCGCCGACGGCAACGTGGTCGGCCTGATGCCGCACCCCGAGCACGCGATCGATATGCTGACCGGCCCGGGCACCGGCGGCCTGAACTTCTTCACGTCCATCCTCACCTCGGCTGCCCGGGCATGACGCGCGCCGATACCGTCGCTGCAGCCGCAGCGATGCCGGACCGCGAGCAGCCGCATGCCGCGCTTGGCCTGACCGACGCCGAGTACGCCAGCATCGCTCAGCACCTCGGGCGCCGGCCCACCGATGCCGAGCTCGCGATCTACTCGGTGATGTGGAGCGAGCACTGCTCATACAAGTCGTCGAGGCTGTACCTGCGTCAGTTCGCCGAGAAGGCGCCGCCCACCACCGCCTTGCTTGCCGGAATCGGACAGAACGCCGGGGTCGTGGACGTAGGGCAGGGCTACGCCGTCACCTTCAAGATCGAGTCGCATAACCACCCCTCCTACGTGGAGCCGTTCCAGGGCGCGGCGACCGGCGTGGGCGGCATCGTCAGGGACATCCTCGCCATGGGCGCGCGGCCCGTCGCGGTGATGGACGCCCTGCGGTTCGGGCCTGCCGACGCGGCCGATACCAGGCGGGTCCTGCCAGGCGTCGTCGGCGGCATCTCCTTCTACGGCAACTGCCTCGGCCTGCCCAACATCGGCGGGGAGCTGGCCTTCGATGCCTGCTACTCGGGCAATCCGCTGGTCAACGCCCTATGCCTGGGCGTAATGCGGCACGAGGACCTGAAGCTCGCCCGCGCGAGCGGGCCCGGCAACAAGGTGGTCCTGTTCGGCTCGCCGACCGGTCCTGACGGGATAGGCGGCGCGTCGGTGCTCGCCAGCGCCTCGTTCGGCGACGATGCGTCCGGCGGCGAACGGGCCAAGCGCCCCAGCGTGCAGGTCGGCGACCCGTTCATGGAGAAGCTCCTAGTCGAGTGCTGCCTTGAGCTGTACGCGGCGGGCGTGGTCGTGGCGATCCAGGATCTTGGCGCGGCCGGGATCGCCTGCGCGACGACCGAACTGGCCGCTGCCGGCCAGGTTGGAATGACGGCGACGCTGGATGCGGTTCCGCTGCGTGACCGCGGCCTGAGCCCGCCCGAGATCCTGATGAGCGAGTCGCAGGAACGGATGATGGCGGTCACGACACCCGCCGACCTGGACCGCTTCCTGAAGATCTGCGCCCGGTGGGACGTGCCGGCCACCGTGCTCGGCGAGGTCACCGACACCGGCCGGCTCGAGATGACCTGGCAAGGCGACGTGGTTGTCGACATCCCGCCAGCCAGCGCGGCGGAAGGCCCGCTCTGCGAGCGGCCGGTGCAGCGGCCGCCCGGCCAGGACTTGCTCAATGCCGACAACCCGGCTCTGCTGGCCAGCGACCCGCTGAACCCTCGGGGGCGCTATCACACCACCAAGGGTTCAGCGGGAGACTTCGACCTGGGCCCCGGCGCCAGGCTGCGCGAAGATCTGCTCGCCTTGCTCGGATCGCCGGCCGGCGCGGACAAGACGTGGGTGACCGAGCAGTACGACAGCGACGTACGGGGCAACACGGTGCTCGCCGCCCCGCACGATGCCGGCGTGCTCAGGATCGATGAGGAATCCCACCTCGGCGTCGCGATCGCCACCGACGGCAACGGGCGATACTGCCTGCTCGACCCCTACGCCGGGACGCAGCTGGCCCTGGCCGAGGCGTACCGGAACGTGGCCGCCACTGGGGCCCGGCCGCTCGCCGTGACCAACTGCCTTAACTTCGGGTCGCCGGAGGATCCGGCGGTCATGTGGCAGTTCGCCGAGTCAGTCCGCGGGCTCGCCGACGGCTGCCAGGTCCTCGGCATCCCGGTGACCGGCGGCAACGTGAGCTTCTACAACCAAACGGGCCCGGACGCGATCCAGCCGACGCCTGTCGTCGGCGTCCTCGGTGTACTCGATGACGTGCGGCGCAGGTTGCCGAGCGGGTTCAGTGCCCCGGGCGAGACGATCATGCTGCTCGGCCGCACAACCGCGGAATTCGGCGGGTCGCTGTGGGCGCAGGTGACCCGCGGCCACCTGGGCGGCGTGCCGCCCGCCGTGGACCTGGCCGCGGAGCAGCGGCTGGCGGCAGTGCTGGCGGCCGCGGCGGCAGGCGGCCTGCTGTCCGCCGCGCATGACGTGTCCGAAGGCGGCCTCGGGCTCGCCCTGGCCGAGTCCTGCCTGACCGGCGCGGGCCGCGCGGCCCGGCCGGGCCGCGGCCCGGGCATCGGCTGCGTGGTCACGATGCCGGCCGGTCCCGCTGGTACCTCAGGCTCCCCTGATCCGCTGGCCTTCCTGTTCAGTGAATCGGCCGCACGGGCAGTCGTGGTGGTGCGGCCTGGCGCCGAAGTAGAGTTCGCGGCGCTGGGTGCGGCGAACGGCGTCCCCGCAAACACGCTCGGCGTAACCGGCGGCGACGTTCTCGAGGTGAGCGGGCTGTTCACAGTGCCGGTGGCCGAGCTCAGCGCCGTGAGTCAGCGGACTCTGCCTGATCTCTTCGGCCCCCGCTAACCCGGTCGGGCCAGCAGGTACAGTTATGCGGTCCACCAGAACGCGATCTCCTGAGTCTTCTGGCCGGGGGGGCCGCACTTGGCCAGCCTCGCCGGGCCTGGCATCTTCCGCGGCGCCGTCAGGCACAGGCCGGTCTTCGCGTTCGCGTATTTGGCGATGGCCTGCCCTTGTGCCGTCGCGGCGTCGGTCGGCCGCCAGCGCTGGGCACGCGACAGATCGCAATGCGCCAGCCGGACCACTGCGGAGGCCTGGCCAGCGCTCAGGCACTCGCCTGTCGCGGTGTAGATGAAGATTTCGCTGCCGTCCGCCATCTGGTTGTCCGTCCATGCCGGCACCCCTGCGCCGCCAGAGGTCGGCGCGGCGAGCCCGGATGCGGGAATCGCGACGAATCTCACGCGGCCGGCCTGCGGTTGCAGCATCAACGGGTGGTCCTCCTCCGAGCCGACGAAGGCGTCGCCGTCGTCGGCCGGCCCGAAGTCGACGATCCCCACGTTCTGGGCCTTCAGGACCCGGGTAGACAGGACGGCGCGCCCGTTTCGTTTCTGAGACGCCTGATGCTGATGGTGCGTTGTGGCCAGGTAGACGACCAAGCCGGCGAGCGCGAGCACCGTTACCGCGCCCACGCCCGCTAGCCGAGGAACCCACGATCCCTTGGTTCGATACGGGCGCGCGTTGCGCCGACCGGCCATAGCCAGGGATTGTAGGCTTCTTCCCTGGTTATCCGCATGATGTCAGCGACGACGGGTGCGGTCAGCCCGGCCCCGGCGGCGCCTCGCCCAGGCGGTCAGCGAAACCGCGGGAGACGACGCATGCGCTATCGTCGCTGCGATGCCGGCCCGACGTCTTGACCCGCAGCGGCTGCTGGCCGCGGTGACAGCGCAGCGGGAGGCTATCGGCGCGGCTCCCTATGCCGGCCCTGTGACCGCAGCCGCGCTCGGGGCTGCCTGCCTAGGTCTGGTGATCGAGGCGATCGACGCGGGTCAGCAACCCCTGCGGGAGGCGCTGCGCGCGGCTACGATCCACGCCCTCGGCCTGCTAGAGACCCGGGCCCCCGGCCGGGCGGTGGAGGTGCGCGTTCCGCCGTTCGGGGCGGTCCAGTGCGTGGCTGGCCCCCGCCACACCCGCGGCACGCCGCCGAACGTCGTGGAGACCGACGCCGTCACCTGGATCATGCTCGCGGCCGGGCGCACGGGCTGGCCCGCCGCGGTGGCGAGCGGCTCAGTCCGGGCAAGCGGCCCGCGCGCGGACTTGTCCGCCTATCTTCCGCTCGTGTCGGCGTGGCCACAGCACCCAATGCATCCCCAGGACTAACTAGACTTGGCGGGTGATCAAGCCTGACGGTCGGCTGACCCACGAGCTCAGCTCCGACGACCATCCGCCCAGGGATGCCTGCGGCGTCTTCGGCGTCCGGACGCATGATGAGGATGTCGCGAAACTCGCCTATTTCGGGCTGTACGCGCTGCAGCACAGGGGTCAGGAGTCGGCCGGCATCGCCGTCAGCGACGGCACCAGGATCGTTGTCTTCAAGGACATGGGCCTCGTCGCCCAGGTATTCAACGAGTCAGTGCTTACGACTCTGCGCGGGCACATCGCCGTCGGACACTGCCGCTATTCCACGACCGGGTCCTCGGTCTGGGAGAACGCGCAGCCGACCTTCCGGGCCACCCCGTCGGTGAGCCTGGCGCTCGGGCACAACGGAAACCTGATCAACACGCTCGAGCTCGCGGCCATGGCAGGCACGTCGCCCGGCAGCAGCACGGCAACCTCCGACACCGACGTCCTGACGTCGCTCTTCGCCTCGGGGATCGCCGGCGCCAGCGGCGAAGGGCAAGCGGCGGAGGCAAGCATCGAGGAGAACGCGCTCGCAGTACTGCCGCGGGTAAAGGGCGCGTTCTCGCTGGTGTTCATGGACTCGCAGACCCTGTACGCCGCTCGTGATCCCGAGGGCTTCAGGCCGCTGGTGCTCGGCAGGCTGCCGCGCGGCTGGGTTGTCGCCAGCGAGACCGCTGCGCTAGACATCGTGGGTGCCACCCTAGTCAGGGAGATCGAGCCGGGCGAGCTGATAGCGATCGACGAGCGCGGCGTCAGGTCACGCCGTTTTGCCGAGCCGAAGCCGCGCGGTTGCCTGTTCGAGTACGTGTACCTGGCCAGGCCCGACACGTCGATCAGCGGCCGCAGCGTGCACGCGACGAGGGTCGAGGTCGGCAGGAGGCTTGCTGCTGAGCACCCGGTTGAAGCCGACCTCGTCATACCCGTGCCGGAATCGGGCACCCCTGCCGCGATCGGCTTCGCCCAGGGCAGCGGTATCCCCTACGGCCAGGGCCTGGTCAAGAACAGCTACGTCGGCCGCACGTTCATCCACCCGAGCCAGAGCATCAGGCAGCGCGGAATCAAGCTCAAGCTCAACCCGCTGCGCGACGTGATCGAAGGTCAGCGGATCGTGGTCGTGGACGACTCCATCGTGCGTGGCAACACCCAGCGGGCGATCGTGAGCATGCTGCGCGAGGCAGGCGCGGCCGAGGTCCACGTCAGGATCTCCAGTCCGCCGGTGGCCTGGCCGTGTTTCTTCGGTATCGACTTCGCGAGCCGCGCCGAGCTCATCGCTGGAAGCCTGGCCATCGAGGAGATCCGCCAATCGATCGGCGCCGACACCCTGGGATTTGTTTCCCTCGAAGGCCTGACCGAGGCAACCACCCTGCCAGCCTCCGCGCTGTGCCGTGCCTGCTTCAACGGGGACTATCCCATCCCGGTCAGCGAGTCCGAGCAGGGCAAGCAGTTGCTCGAGAGCTCAGCGGCTGGGGGCCGCCCGCGGTGAGCGAGCCGGGCGCGGCACCCGACCGCGCCGTCCTGGCCCAGGAGGGCGAGCGGCCCGAACCGCCGCGCCGCGTGGCCGCCGGGGCTCGCTATGCCGGATCCGGCGTGGACATCGAGGCCGGGGAGCGGGCCGTCGCGCTGATGCGCGACGCGGTGTCGAAGACCGCGGGGCCTGACGTGATCGGCGGAATCGGCGGGTTCGCCGGGCTATTCGACGCGTCGCGGCTCGCCATGATGCGCAGGCCGCTGCTCGCGACGTCCACCGACGGGGTGGGCACCAAGGTGGTCATTACCCAGCGGACCGGCTGCTACGGCACGATAGGTATCGATCTGGTCGGCATGGTCGTCGACGACCTCGTGGTCTGCGGTGCCGAGCCGCTCTTCATGACCGACTACATCGTCTGCGGTCGCGTCACTCCCGAGCGGGTCGCCGAGATTGTCGGCGGTATCGCCGAGGGATGCGTGCTCGCCGGCTGCGCGCTGATCGGCGGGGAGACTGCCGAGCACCCCGGTCACCTCGGGCCTGAGGAGTTCGACCTGGCTGGTGCGGCCACCGGTGTGGTCGAGGCCGACCGGCTGCTCGGCCCCGGGCTGGTTAAGGCCGGTGACGTCGTGCTCGGCCTTGCCTCATCGGGCCTGCACTCCAACGGATTCTCCCTGGTCAGGCAGATTCTGAGGGATACGGGGCTGGATCTGCAAGCCGAGCCGCCGGAGCTGGGCAGGTCGCTGGGCACCGAGCTCGCCACCCCCACGCGGATCTACGCACAGGACTGCCTGGCGCTTGCGAGCGCATGCCAGGTACACGCGTTCGCTCACATCACCGGCGGCGGACTGGCCGTGAACACGGCCAGGGTGCTGCCGCCCGACGCCGATGCGCTGCTTGACCGGGGCAGCTGGCACCCGCCGCCTGTATTCGGCCTGCTGGCCGGCCTGGGCTCGGTCGACGCCCGAGAGATGGAGCAGGTCTTCAACATGGGAGTCGGCATGACCGCCGTGGTGGCCGCTGCGGATGCTGACAAGGCGATCGGCGTGCTGACCGAGCGGGGCGTCCCGGCCTGGCCCCTCGGGGAGATCGTCGCAGGCTCAGGCCACGCCAGGTTGGCCGGGCGGCACCCTCAGCCCTGAACCTTGCACCTAGCACGGAGCGGGGAGGGGAAGGGAGCGCTGAGCTACCTGCGCTGCGCGTCCTCGTCCTCGTCGTCCTCGTCGTATTCGAATTCCCCGTCGGCATCGTCATCGTCGTCAGCCGAGGAGTAGCGATCGCCGTGGTCCGCATACGCGTCCCGCCCGTCGGTATCCCGCTGATCCATGCCGACGCCCAGCTCGGCCCGCAGCCGGTCAAGGTCAGTGCCGCCACCGCTGTACTTGAGCTGGCGTGCCACCTTCACCTGCTTGGCCTTGGCTCGGCCGCGCCCCATTGGCTCGACCCCCTCGAACGTACGGGACCTGCCAGGTCCCTGGTCACCGCGCTTGATGCCTACTATGGTCACTCATCCGCGCATGTCGGATTCTGTGCATGTCAGACCGCCCGCTGCGGTGCCAGCAGATGGACCCGAGCGTGGCTAGTGCCTTCGTACATAGACAACCGTACCTGTTTTGCGCGGCTCGCGCGTCGGCCGGTCCTGGCCTGGCGCGATCAGGCGCCAAGCCAGATACCCCGCAACCTGCCTACCTCCGACATCCTGCGCTCGGCCAGCCGGTCCGCGGCCGCGGCCGGGGGCACGCCATCTTGCCCCGCAAGCGCGAGGATCCGCTTTGTCGTGGCGAAGATCTGGTCGGCCTTCGCCCTGGCGCGCTCGAAGTTGAAGCCCTCAAGCTCGTCGGCTACCTGGATCACGCCGCCCGCGTTCACGACATAGTCGGGCGCGTAGACGATGCCGTGATCTTCGAGCAGCTTGTCGATTCCCTGATGGGCAAGCTGGTTGTTGGCGCCGCCGCAGATGACCTTGGCGCGCAGCGCGGCCACCGCGGCATCGTCGACCGCGCCGCCGAGCGCGCACGGGGCGTAGACGTCGGCATCTGCGCTGACCAGCTCGGTCCTGCTGGCGGCGACCCGGAGCTGGGGATGGCTCGCCAGGACGCGCGCGACGGCGGCTTCGCGGATGTCGTAGACCGTCACCGCGGCGCCGTCGGAGATCAGGTGCTCAACCAGATGGCTGCCGACCTTCCCGACCCCCTCGACCGCCACCGTGCGGCCTCGCATCGACGGGGTTCCCCAGGCGTGCTCGGCGGCGGCGCGCATTCCCTGGAACACCCCGAGCGCGGTCAGGACGGACGAGTCACCGGCGCCGCCATGCGGCTCGGTGCGCCCGGTTACGTGGCGGCATTCCCTGGCCACGACGTCCATGTCGCGGCTGTAGGTGCCAATGTCGCAGGCGGTGATGTAGCGGCCGTTCAGAGATTCGACGAACCGGCCGTAGGCCCGCAGCAGCGCCTCGGTCTTCACGATGTCGGGGTCCCCGATGATGACGGCCTTGCCCCCACCGTGATCGAGGCCCGCGAGCGCGTTCTTGTACGCCATCGCCTTGGACAGGTTCAAAACGTCGGAGATGGCCGCTTCCGTGCTGGGATACGGGTAGAACCTGGTTCCGCCGAGGGCCGGACCCAGCGCGGTCGAGTAGATCGCGATAATCGCCCGCAATCCGGTCGGCGCGTCATGGCAGAAGACAACCTGCTCGTGACCGGCCTGGTTCAGTGCGCTGCCCGCCTTGCGGGCCGCGTTGCCATCCTCGGCGGCGTCGGCCTCGTCGGCCGGCTCGATGACTGTCGCCACGGCTGCAGCTCCCGGCAAGTCTGTCCCGCGTCCTCGTTGACCCAGGCTCACCTCTAGCGTATTCCGCGCGGCCGCGCACGGAGTATTGATGCAATGCATGAAGCTGGCCGTGCGGGGCAAATACCTCGTGACAGAGCATGCCGTAGAACTGCGGAGGATTATCCCGGCACTGCCGATAGTTGCGGCAGCCAGCGAGGTCTTTCGCAGCCAGGGGGGTTAGCGAGACGGCACGCACGCCCGGCGCAACATCCGTTGCCGACGTGACGGAGCGTGTTCGCCCGCGTACTTGGAGGTGAAGCCGCCATCAAGCAGACGGCACAGGTCCGCGATGCATGGACCTGGCAGGAACAGTCCGCGCGGATCCAGCTTGACAGAGCCAGCTATAGCAGGAACGGCTACGCAAAGTAGTCGGCAGGAGACGGACATGACTTTTCCGAATCTGCCCGTTGCGACGATGCGTATCTGTAAGATCACGCAACGTGACGCAGAACGACGGGGGTCAGGGGGACACGTCCAAAACTTCTGCTCCTGGTGGTCGCATTGTCACCGCTGGTGATGGCAATATGGTAACAGTAGACCATATGGGACATCCAAGGCAGGCTCGGAATGGAGCCATGAACAGATCAGATGCAGGATCGCAAGACAAGGTCCAGGAGGAGAGGCCGTCATAATGTCTGCACGTACCCCAGAGGCCGAGCCGCTGCTTACGCCGGCCGAGGTCGCAACAATGTTCCGGGTTGATCCTAAAACGGTCACACGGTGGGCAAAGGCTGGAAAGTTGACGTCCATTAGGACTCTAGGCGGCCACCGTCGGTACCGTGAGACGGAGGTTCGTGCACTGCTCGCGGGGATCCCGCAGCAGCGCTCGGAGTAACGCCTGGCCGCGGCCTGGCGCCCGATTTCGGGGGGCGGGCGCGCGTCCGAGCACGCCTGGCACGCCTAGTGCGGCTCAGCGCACAAATAGGGGGGTCGGCCCCGGCGGCAAACGCCGTGCGAGGGCCGTCATGCGCAGAGCGTTGGTGCTCTGGATGGATCTCGGTAATAGCCGGGGCCGATCCGGCCTATGCAAGCAACAACAGGGGAAATGGGGGCCTTCGCGCGAAGCGGAGGCGTCGGGGCAGAATTCAGATCTGAGGGCGGTAGCCGCTAAGCCCGGTTAACGCACCGCCACATTGGCGCGACCAGCGGCATCAGGAAGGGCCCACCGCCCGCACCGACAGCGGGCCGATCTTCTCTCGCAGTATCGCATTGCACTCGTGCAGCAACTTTAGGTAATCACCCCTGCTCGCTGCGGCCGGGAGGCCATACTTGTCGCCATGCCCTAGCCCGGTCACCGGCAGCGGGCATGGAAAGCGTCTGTGTACGGCCGTGCGCTGGTCTGCGCGCGTGCGGCGCGAAGCACGACACATGAGACTGGTCAGCCAGCGACGCCCCGGGGGTCCGCCATCCGGCGGGAGCGTGCCGTCGCTAGAGGGGGGATCGCCATGCGGGATCCAGAATTGGTGTTCAAGGCTCAACTGGCCGCATCGGCGCTTGAGCGGGCTTGGCAGCACTGGCGTGTGATCCATGGGCTGCTGGCTGATCCGATGCCGGCCATCTCCAGCTACGTGGGATATTCGCTCGAAGAGCCGTGGGGCCAGCCTCGCGTCGTTTTTGGGCTGGCCGCGGCCGATGCCGAGCAGCTCACCGCGCTCCTTGAACGGCATGATTGCGCTGGTTCTGAGCACGCGATGGCCGCCGCCCAGCCGGGCAGCAGGGATCTTCTCACCGGGGCCGACGTTATCGCCGGGCGGCAGCTGCCGGTTCCGCCTCAGGCTCCGTCCCGACATGCCGAACTGACGATCTCGGCTGACGGGCGCTCTGGCGCGACAAGGATCGGCTACGCCGCAGACCAAGCCGATGACCAGGACGGGCCGGTCTACCGGCAGCTCGCTGCCGTGCTGCTGGAGACAAGGCATGCCGCGGCGGTCAACGAGCCCGGCGAGTCTGAGGCCGCCAACCAGGAGCCGGAAGTGCCCGAGCCGGAGGTGCCGGAGCCGGAGGTGCCGGAGCCGGAGGTGCCGGAGCCGGAGATGCGGGAGCCGGAGGTACAGGAGCCGGTCGGGAGCGATAGCAACGGCGATGGTGACGGCCGGAGCGATGAGGTCGCGGACATCAACGCCGGGAGCACTGGCAGCCGGACCAGCGACAAGAGCCGGAACAGCCGCACGCCAGACCGGGCCGGCCCGAACCAAGACTCAGGGAAGAGTGACAGCAGCGGCGCCGACCGCCGAGCCGGCGGCCGGAGGACCGCGAGCCGCCGGGCCGGTGCTGGCCGCGGTACTGACAACGGAAGCCCTGCCAGCCGCGCAGGAGCGGCGCGCGGCAGCGACGCGGGTAACGGCGCGGCGCCGGATACCGGCGGGGATGCTGGCCACAAGTCGATCGCTGACGCCACCGCTCCTGACGCACCGGCCGAACTTGCCGACAGTGTGGCGGAGGAGGCCATGACCGGCCCTCTCGCGGCAAATGCTGACAACGAAGCGGCCGGGCAAACCGCTCCTGGCCCCGGCCCGCTGGCCCTCGCCGCCTCCGCAGCCAGGGCTGCAGCCGAGGCCAGGATCAGGGCGGTGGCGAAGCAGGTCAGTGCATCACCGCTCAAGCGCTCGCAGCCGGGGGAAGGCGCCGAAGTCGCCGATCCGGGAACTCCGCCCGCCGGAAACGGCACGCATGTGCCGGCTGCCAATGTGGCCGGTGCCGATGCTTCAGCCGCCGACGGTCTTCAGGTGAGCGCGGCTTCCGGCGACTCCTCGAAGGTCGCTGAATCTGGCTCCGGCGATATCGCCGCCGTTTGGGGTGGCCCCAGATTCACAGCCCGGGGCGCCGAGGAGCCCGAGGTCGTCAGGTTCTGGCCCTGGTCGGAGTCTGCCGCCTACGGCGAGGGCGACCCTGAGCCTGGCCGTTCCGCCGGCGAACCGCAGGGCTACCCGCAGGCGAGCTATGCCAAGCGCAACCGGATCGCCCGCGGCTACTCGATTCCGCGGCCGCGACTACGCGCCGCGGAGCCGGCGACCTGAGCGAAAACCTGGTGCGGCGACGCGATCGGCCCTGATGGTGTTTGCACCATGAACCGAGCTGAGGTGCTTGCCGCCTTCAACCGCCAGGTACGCCAGGGCACTGCGCCGGATGGTACCGGCGCGACCTTCGAGACCGACGCGCATCTGGTCAGGCGGCTCGCCGTGCCTGGCCGCGGCGGTTCTGGCGTGCTCTGGTCGAACCTGGACGCGGCCAATGCCGACGAGGTGATCGCTGCGCAGGTGAAGCTCATCGCCGGCCGCGGCGAGGAGTTCGAGTGGAAGCTCTATAGCTATGACGAGCCGGCCGACCTCGCTGGCCGGCTGATGGCAGCAGGGTTCAGGCCGGAAGAACCCGAGTCGCTGATGATCGCCGCGATCGACGAGATCACTGGCGCGCTAGCCTCGAGCCAACTGCCACCGGGCATCAGGCTCGAGCGCGCCACCGACGAGGCCGGCGTGGACCGGCTCATCCGCGTCCACGAGCTGGTCTTCGGCAGCGACGAGTCCGAGCTGCGGGCATCGCTGCTCGCGCAGCTGGCGAGCGCGCCTCTGACGACCGACCTCGTGATCGCCATGGCCGGGGACGAGCCGGTCAGCTCGGCCAGGACCGAGTACGTGGGCGGCACGGAATTCGCCGGGCTGTGGGGCGGCGGGACGCTGCCGCGGTGGCGCCGTAAGGGCATATACCGCGCGCTCGTGCGGTGCCGCGCGGAACTGGCCGCCGGGCGCGGCTTTAGGCACTTGACGGTCGACGCCTCCGAGCAGAGCCGGCCGATTCTCGAGCGGATCGGGTTCGAGCGCCTGGCCATTACCACCCCGTACGTACGCCGACCCTAGCCTCCCGACTATGCCCGATCACCCGAGTCCGCGGACTAGTGCAACTCGACGGTCACGGGATGCGTGTAGGGGCCGTTCAGGGCATACGCGCCTGGCGGGACCGGCTCGTTCGGCTGCAACCGGCCTCGGTCCCACCGGTAGATGATCGTGACCGGGGCAAGGGATGGGCAGCACAGGGCGTCGTTCGCCGCGTAGTTCGCGTAAGTGACCGCGAAGTCTCCCGGCCCGGAAGCCACGACCCGGTATGTCGTCATAGCCTCCTGGCCGCCGTCCCATCCGAGAAACTCGCTGTCGTGCCAGAAGAAAACGAGGGCGCCATGCCCGTCGGCGGAGGGGTTCCGAATTGCGGC
>WNFL01432058.1_pt7 | contig 12807 bp, 15 predicted proteins | sample 5400361 | NCBI WGS metagenome assembly WNFL01 (sample SAMN13153351, study PRJNA577476) | soil metagenome | isolation source: 40 cm soil on Douglas fir-dominated hillslope | place: USA:California | collected 2013-09-17
CCCGCCGCAGGTTGCCAACCTGCCCCACACGGAACACATGTCCAGATGATTCGCCGCCCAGAAGGGCGGCGGCAGCCTGAAAGGCTGGCCCCACCATGACAGGCGGCAAGACGGCCTGCGCTACTGAAACACGGCGACAGGATCGCCTGCGCTACTTCTGGTGCGGTACGATCAGCCCATGTCAGTTTCGAGATTATTGGCTGCAACCGTAACGTTGGGATCGCTCGTGGTGTTTTCGGGATGCGCGCGGGCGAAGGTGACCACTGAAATCAAGCCGGACGGTTCCTGGGTGCGCACCGTCGCGCTGACCGGTCAGGAAAAGAAAGAGGGCATGCAGATGACGCCCAGCCTGGAGGAAATCTTCGCGATTCCTTCCGGGCCGGAGTGGAAATCCAAGCAATCGAAGAAGGCAGAGGATTTGACCAACCTCTACGAGCGCACGATGGCAGCGGGTGCGTCGATTAAAGGCGACGTTTCGATCAAGGGCGGCGAAGCCAAGGAGGGCGCGCCTGTACCCGTGCAATTCGCGAATGAGGCGACCGTTACGAAACTGGGTCCGCGTCGCTTCGAGTACAAGGAAACTCTGCGGTGGTCGGGCGAGAAACCCAAGGACTTCGGGAGCATCAAACCCGAAGATCTGGCCGAGATCACGGCTGCACTTCCGCCCGGCCTGAACACGGAAGCGAACGCGCGGGCACTGGCGGCGCGATCGGCAAGCCTGCTGATCCCGGCGATGTTCGGTCCCGGCGATCCGCTGCTCGCGTTGGGCCTGATGCATCCAGACCTGGCCGAGCGACGGGCCAGCCAGCGCATCGGAACACTGCTGCTCAAGGTTCTCGAAGACCAGTTCGGCGACAAGCTCAAGCCGGCGCAGCGGCAACAAATCGCGCTCAAGCTAATCGAGAAAGGATTCAGCTCGGCGAAACCGTCGCAGCCGGATCCGTCGGCCGGACCGCCGTCGTCGGGAAAGAGCAGCGGCCTCGTTCCACTGATGTTCATCCTGAAAGTGCCGGGGAAGGTGGTCTCGACCAACGGCCAGATCGACGAACTGACGGGCGAGATTTACTGGGCGCTGTTCCCGGAGGCGACCGTTCTAAAAGAAGTAATTCTCACGGCGATCTGCGAGGTGGGCGGGAACTAATCCTGGAGGGCGGCGCGTGGTTTTTCGGGCGATCCTGATATTGCTGGTCATGCTGGTGGCGGCCGCACTGGCCGTGCCGGCGATCAACTACCGGCGACACGACCTGGAAACGGCGGAGCTGGGCGTGGCTGAGCGGGAATCGGCGCCGGGCAAGTTCGGCAGACTGTCCTACGGCGAGGTTCATTACGAATTGAAGGGACCGGAAAACGGACGCCCCGTGGTGCTGGTCCACGGATTCTCGGTCTCGTTCTACTTGTGGGATCACACCTTTGAAGCGCTGGTGGCGGGCGGATACCGAGTCCTGCGCTATGACCTTTTCGGTCGCGGGTTTTCGGAACGTCCCGAGCTGCGCTATGACGCGGATTTATTCGACCGGCAGTTGGTGGAGCTGCTGGACGCCCTGCACATCACGGGCGAGGTCGATCTGATAGGCGCTTCCATGGGCGGACCCATTGTTGTAACCTTCGCTTGCCGCCACGGCGAACGGGTGCGGAGCGTATCGTTATTCGACCCGGGATTTTCGCACGGCGACCAGCTTCCTTTTAAGTTGCGCACGCCGTTCCTGGGGGAGTATTTCATGGCGGTCGCGATCGCGCCAAACTTGCCAGAGCGTCAGAAGGATGATTTTCTGCATCCGGAGAAGTTTCCGGATTGGCCCGATAAGTACCGCCCGCAGATGCGCTACAAGGGGTTTCGGAGGGCGCTGCTTTCGACGTTGCGTAACTACCTGACGGCGGATTGGGCGAAGGATTTCGTATGCCTGGGGGGCAGAACCACGCCGGTCCTGCTGGTATGGGGGCAAGGAGGTCCCGGCGGCGATTCCCCGGGCCGAGTTTCTGCCGGTCGAAGACGCGGCACACGTTCCTTTTCTTGAACATCCGGAGATTGTCGACCCGGCTTTGGCTCGCTTTCTGGGGTCGCATTAGGTGCGCCCTCGGGGCGACCGGGAGGTCGCCCGCGGACCAGGAGGTCCGCCCCACCGAGGGGCTGTTTTTACAGCCTTCACTTCCCGACCTGTTGTAACCTGACAAGAAGCCGGTGCGCCTTACCTGTTGGACAGAATGGACTTTGACCATCGCCTGGAAACGGCGCGGCGGTGGCCATGCTGGTTGACTTCGAACTCATTGAACGGGCTCGGGGTGGTGACGATGGCGCGTTCAACCAGGTAGTGCAGGCGTATCGGAAGCGGATCCTGGGAACCATCGCGCGCCTGATCGGCAGGCCGGAAGATGTGGAGGATGTCGGGCAGGAGGTGTTCTTACGCCTCTATTATTCGCTCGACCAGTTGCGGACCGCGGAAGTTTTTGAGCCGTGGCTGTACCGCTTGACGGTCAACGCTGCGTATGACTATTTGAGGCGGCAGCGGCGGCGGCAGGAAAGCCGGATGTCGGACCTGAGCGAGCAGGCAGTGATGCTCGCGGATGCTGCGGAGGGCGGTAAACGAACGACCGAAGAGCAGCGGCGAACCAAGATTCGCGAGCTGGTGCAGTCGCTGCTGGAAAAGGTTTCGGAAGAGGATCGGATCCTCTTGACGCTGAAGGAAGTAGAAGGGCTGTCGCTGAAGGAGCTGGAGAAGATTTATCAGGTGAACGAAAACGCCCTGAAGGTCCGCTTGTTTCGAGCCCGGCAGCGAGTGTTGAAGGCGTATGAGAGCCAGGGCGAGGAAAGCTAATCGCCCGCAACCATTCGGCCGATGGTTGGGTTGTTAGGGTTGTAGGGCATAGACGGAAGCGTTGCAGAGTATAAGGGTTGTACGGTTAGCGGGCGCCGTTACAAGGCGCATCGAGGTGTAGAATGGATCGCATGCAGGATGGCAGGCTGGACGGCGCGAGCGACAAGCTTGGCGCTATGTGGGCCGAGTATCGGGAGGCGCTCCCGGATTCGGACGGAGGTGCGCAGTTCATGCCCAATTTGTGGCGGCGCATCGAAGAGCGTCGCTTAGCCACGACGTCGGTGTTCCGGCGTTTGTCGCAAGTGTTCGTGGTGGCGACGGCCGCGCTTACGATCTTCATGGCCGCCGTGTTGATCCCGCGCCTGCAGCGCGATCAAGTCTTTAGCGCCAGCTACGTGGAAATGCTGGCAGCCGACCACGGGGACTACACGGATCTTCTGAAATGAAGCTGACCAAAGCAACCATCGCGCTGTACGTCGGGCTGGTATTCGCCAGCGGCATCGTGCTGGGAGTGTTTGGCGAGCGGCTGTATAACGCGAGTACCGTAAGCGGCGGCCTGGATGCCAACAAGCCCAAGAATTCGGAAGAGTTTCGGAAGAAGATGGTCGCCGAGTGGCAGAAGCGGCTGAGTCTGAGTGACGACCAGGTCTTGAAGCTCAACGTCATCCTGGACGACACGCGTTCCCAGGTCCATGAAGCGCGACAGAAGATGGATCCGGAGATGCAGGCCATCCGCCACGGGCAGCAGGACAAGATTCGCGCCATGCTGAAGCCGGAGCAGCGCGCCGAATACGAAAAAATGCTGCTGGAGCGCGAAAAGCGCGAGAAGGAAAATCACGGCCGGCGTGGGCCGGGTCCGGGGTTTTAAAAGGGCGGGCTGAAGCCTGCCCCACAATTCAGCAAGCAAGATCAAGCGCCGCAGTCCTGTCGAATGTAATCTAGGGCTGTGAAAAAGATCGACCTTTACCAACTCCACAAATCCGAATACGCCGCGCCGAAGAAACCGGTACTGCTCACGTGCAAGCCGGCGCAGTACCTCGCCATTAAGGGCAGGGGCGAGCCGGGTGGCGAGGCGTTTCAAGCCGCGATCGGCAAGCTCTACAAGGCTGCGTTCACCATCAAGATGGCCAGCAAGTTTGCGGGGCGCGATTATGTGGTCTGCAAGCTGGAAGGGATCTGGCGGGCCAAGGACGATTGGACGCTGCTGATCCGAACCCCGGACTTCATCGGCGCTTCGGAGGTTCGCCAGCCTGGCAGCCAGGTGAAACTGGAAAAACTGGACGAAGGCCGTTGCGTTCAGGTGCTGCACGTCGGGCCTTACGACGGGATCAGTGCCGCGGTCGGGCGTCTGCAGCAGTTCGCAGCGGGGGAGAAGCTGCGCTTGCGCGGCCCGCATCACGAGATCTACCTATCCGATCCGCGACGAGTTGCAGCAGCGAGGCTGCGCACGATTTTGCGCCAACCGGTGTACTAAGGAGCGCGCATGCGGCCATCGACGGTGGAATCGTATTACGAGCGGATCCTGCGCGCGCTGGTGCACATCCAACAGCATCTCGAAGAGCAGCGGGAGGATCCGTTGGATCTCAACGCGCTGGCCCATGTGGCGTGTTTCTCGCCGTATCATTTCCATCGCATCTTCCGTGGCCTGGTGGGCGAAACGGTGGCGGATCACGTGCGGCGTTTGCGCCTCGAGCGCGCAGCGCAACGTCTGAAATCGACTGGGCGGCCGGTGACCGACATCGCCTTCGAAGCCGGCTACGAAGCGCACGAAGCTTTCACGCGAGCCTTTCGCGCACGCTTTGGAGCGTCTCCGTCGGGATTTCGCGAGAGCCGGCCCGAGATCGAAAAGCTGGAGCCGATTGCCGTCCGTATCGAAAAACTGCCCGCGATGCGCGTCGCGTTCGTGCGGCACGTCGGTCCATTCAAAGATGTGGGCTCGGCGTGGGGGACCCTGATGGGATGGGCGGGCATGCGCGGTCTCTTCGGGCCGCACACCATGGCGATCGGGGTGGTCCACGACGATCCCGACGTCACGGCGCCGGAGCAGCTTCGCTACGACGCCTCGGTAACGGTGATCGGCGACGTACGCCCGGAGGGAGTCATCGGGATCGAAGAGCTTGCCTCCCGCGAATACGCGATCGCGCGTCATCACGGACCGTACGAGAACATCTCAGATACCTACGCGCGGATGTGCGGCCAGTGGCTGCCTTCGAGCGGACGGGAATTGGCCGCGGCTCCGTCGCTCGAGTTTTATCTCAATGCTCCGCAGACAACACGACCCGAAGATCTATTGACGGATGCGTGTTTGCCGTTGGAAGCTTGATTCGTCGGCTGTCCGCTTCGGATCCGTTCCGGAAAGCCGACGCTGCAGGCTAAAGCCCGCGCCACATCGGTCCGAAGCGCGCGCCACATCGGACTAAAGGCCAGATCTACTTTGCGACGGGCTGGGGCTTCTTGACTTCGGCTGCCTTGGCGGCGGCATCGTCCTTCACCTTCTGATACTTCCTGGTGAAGCGGCCGACGCGGCCTTCGGTATCGATAAGCTTCTGCTTACCAGTGTAGAAGGGGTGACAGCTAGAGCAGATTTCCACGCGGATATCGCCCTTGTGTGCCGAGCGCGTACGGAACGTGTGACCGCAGGCGCAGATGACGTTAATTTCCTCGTAGGCGGGGTGAATGCCGGGTTTCATAGGGGAAACTCCATAATAACACGGTCGGATTAGGGGCGGAGACAGCAAAGCCCCGAGCTATTCAGATGAACAGCCCGGGGCTTTGGATTCATACTCGACAATCTCGCTCACGTGAAAGGGGCCGGTCCACAGGAACAGCGGCCTCGTCACTGGACGAAACCTGAGCAATAGGAGCAGTCGACTTTAAGAGTCGGCCACCTCCCGCGTGGTTTGAGTGCCGTCGTTACTACCAGGTATCATTCGACTGGACCACCTCCTTTCTCAGTGATGAGACCATCATACGGCGCAGGGGGAAGTCTGTCAAACAAATTTCACTGTTACTGTAGAAACTCCTCGGAGAGCGTGAAATTTACGTCGACGGTGGTGACCACCTCGACTGGACTGCCGTTCAGCAGCGTGGGCTTGTAGAGCCATTGCTGCACAGCGTCCATCGCGTTCTGAACCATCAGAGGATGGCCGCTGATCAATTGCACGTGCTTCACCGATCCGTCGGCGGCGATGATCACGTCGAAGCGGACGACTCCCTGAATGCGCGCCTGCTTGGCCAACGGCGGGTACAGCGGCGTGGCGGCCTGGACATTCCCGCCGACGCGGACGCGTTGTCCTCCGTCCGGAGGGGGCGGCAGGGCCGAGGAACTCGCGATGCCGCCGGTAACGCCGCCTGGAATCCCGCCGGGCACGCCGCCAGGCGTGCCGCTAATGACACCCACGGCGCCCGGATTCCCGGTGGCGATTCCTCCACGGATCGCCGAGGGAATCTGCGGCCCTAGCGAGAGGCGCAGGCTGGCGGTTTTGTCGCGTTCGTCGCGCGTGTTCTGAGAGAGGCTTACCTGGATGTGTTCGTCGATCTCGTGGGCGGCGTCGGTGATGCGATGCATCGCTTCGGACGTCAGCAGATCGCCGGGGCGCACGCCGATTAGAAGGCTGAGTTGTCGTTCGAGGCTGGGTGTAATACCGGAAAACTCAATGTCGCGGATGGTCATGGGGTTGAATCCCCCGCGAACCGAAGCGGGGACCGGAGGAACTACCTTGATCTGGGGCGGCGCCTGGTTGAAGTGAATGCTGATCTGCAGCATGGGCGGCGCGCCGGTGTCCGTCGCGTAGTGCCAGCCCAAAACGCTCTCGAGCGCCGACCGGCGCAGCTCATTCGGACCGCTCAGTACACGCGCGTCGATCACCTCGCCCTTCTGATTAAGGCTCGCCTCGATCACCACCGTGCCGGTAACGTTGACGCCGCGTGGATGCATGATCCCGTTGCGGTGCAGCAGCGTGCCGCCGGCCTCGACCACGATTCCGGCGGAGTCCATCGCGCCGGAGAGAACAATCGAGCGGGTTTCCTGCGCATGCGCCTGCATGGGGAAAATCCAGACAGCCAGAGCAACGGCTGCAACGGCCGCGATGGTGACCGCGGTGAGACTGGCGACGATTCGAGGCATGGACATGGAATTCTCCTTGAGAACGGCGGCCACTCGCACGGCGAGCTGGCGTTTTTTAAGAAACAGCGGAGCCGGCGCGACGTCCGGCTGAAGACTGCGCGCGGCGACGGCCACCAGCGCATCCAGATAACTGCGACGCTTGCGGGTGAGCCGTACCGCTTCGAGGTCGACCACCTGTTCGCGCGCCAGTTGGACCTGGCCGAGCACATACCAGATGGCCGGATGAAACCAGAGTGTGCAGCGAACCAGCTCGCCCGCGATAACGTACAGCCAGTCGTGGCGCAGCACATGGATCAATTCGTGCGACGCGATCGCTTCACGCACTTCGGGTTCGAAATCGAGGAAGTGAGAGGGCAGCAGAATCGCGGGCTTGATCCAACCGAAGGTGACTGGTCCCGCGACGCGATCGGAAACATACCAAGACGCGTTCGCGCCTTCAAAGGGAATTGGCGATGGGACACGACGCGCGTCGCGGCAGTAGTTACGCAAGCGAGCCAGACCGGCGGCGATCCACACCAAGCGGAGCAGCGCGCCGGCCGCGAGAATCCACACCAAATACTCGGGCCGCCAATCGAACGGGGAGCGCGCTACTGCAACCGCGGGGAGAGCGGTAGGACGATGGGCCAGGTTGACGACCTTGGCCGGCGCCGGTGCGGGGGAGGGAGCTTGCCTGCGAGGCTCGAGGAACGGCAGCAGTACCGCGGCGGTCAGCACTCCATGCCAGAACAGCAAACGCGCGCGCGGATGGCGCAGCGCTAGCACGGCCACTGCGCTCGCGCCCACCAGGATCACCACCTGGACGAACCAGGCCAGCAAATTATCGAACGGCAGAAGGGCGTTGAGAAGTTCCGGGAGCGTGGTCATTGAGGATCCTTCTTGGTGCCGGCGTGAATCGCGCGGCGGATCTCGTCCAGATCTTTTCCAGTGAGTTGCTTGTCCTCCACCAGGTGCACCAGCAACGGTTCGGCCGACCCGTTGAAGACGCGGTTCACGAAATCGCGCACCATGGAGCGGACCACTTGCTTCTGCGGCTGCGCGGGACGATACACGTAGGCTCGTTCTTCCTGGCGTTTCTTGAGGTAACCCTTGGTCTCCAGGATGTTCATCATGGTCATGACAGTGGTGTAGGCGATGCGGCGCCGCTCGAGCAGCGTCTCATACACTTGGCGGACCGTGGCGGTTTCAAGCGACCAGATCACCTTCATGATGTGCAATTCCTGTTCCGTGAGGGTCGCCTTCGTGCTACGCATACTAAGAAATTAGTACGAGTCGTGACGGATGTCAAGGGGGAACCGCTCCCTTTGGTCACGGCTCGGAATGGATAACCGAGCCGCGACCGAAGGGAGCGGTTTACAGTGGAACGTTGGCAAAGTTCCCACTGGCGCGGGCGGTCGTCGCGATTCCGATTGCGGTGCTGGCGTTTGCCGGAGTGGAAGTGGGGCGCCGTTCGCTCGCGGAGAATCCGGCCGATCCGAAATACTGGGCGCGGCGGGCGGCGGAAGCAGAGGATCGAAACGAGAGCACGGTCGCCGCGTTCACGCGTGCGGTAGAGCTCGCTCCACGCGAAGCGATCTATGCATCGCGACTGGGGCTCGCGGAAGAAGCGGAGGGCGAACTGGTGCTGGCCGAATTTGCCCTGCGCCGCGGCGCCGAACTCAGCCGCAAGTACGAGCCGCAGTGGAATCTGCTGAACTTCTTTTTTCGACGCGGCCGCTGGGACGAGTTCTGGGCGCAGTCAGCGACGGCGCTGGCCACTTCTTTCGGCGATCGGACGGCGCTGTTCGACCTGTGTTCGCGCGCCGACGGCGGCGGCAGGGATCGGCTGGAACGAGTCCTGCCGGCGGCGCACGAGATACGTTTTCGATACACGGCGTTCCTAATGGGTCGAGCCGAGTACGAGCGGGCGGGGGGCTTTGTGGAGAGTCTCGCCAGCTCGACCTCGGGAGAGGATGTCGTCGTAATCAACGGGTGGTGCGAAACGCTGCTGGAGAACTTCGAGGCCGCGGCGGCGCAGCGAGGCTGGAGAAAGCTGCGGTCACGCGGCTTGGTGCAAGGGGACACACCGCCCTGGCAGACGCCCGACGTAAAGGGCGCAACCGTGCACGGAATGCCTGACGGCCTGTGGCATATCGTGCTCACTGGCGAACAACCGGAACAATGTACCTTGCTCACGCGAGTTGTCGAAACACAAGGCCGGTCGCGCCTGGAATGGACAATCGACGCGGAGCTCTCGGCCTCACCTGGTCTGACGTGGCAGGTGGAGAGCTACGAACGGTCGCCGCGAGTTCTGGCGAAGAGCCCTGAGTTACACGGCGGAGCTGGCGTGCTGGATTTCGACGCGCCGAGGGGAGCGGTCCGCGTGACGCTGCAATTCCGGCGCCCGCTCGGGTCGGTACGCGCGGAAGGTCGCGTCACACTCAAAGATCTGCGCGTCACGGAGCCGCGCCCGTGAACATCGCTCTCTTCACGATCCTGGCGGCGGGGCTCGCCACACAGTGGATTCCAGCACGCTGGGCGTGGGGCGCCGAACAGGTGGCGATTTTCGCGCTGGCCATCGCATGGCTGATCGGCTTCGCCGTAACGGGTGGTACACGAATCCGCTCGCTGAGTCTGCTGCCGCTGACCGGCGCAGTCGCGATCGGGTGCGTACAACTGCTCACCAAGACCACGGTCGATCGCTGGGCGACCTCGGAACAAATCCTGACCTGGTTCACATGGCTCACCGCGCATTGGATCGCTCTACAGATCTGTTCCGACCCCGCCGCGCGTCTGCGTTTCCTGCGCCTGGCGGGCGGTCTCGGGATCGCGCTCGCGGTGCTGGCGATCCTGCACCGGACCACTTCAGCGGGAAAAGTTTTCTGGTGGTTCGAAACGGGCCGCAGCTTTGTAATGGGCGTTTTCCCCTACGAGAATCAGTACGCCGCGTTCGTGCTGGTGACGCTGCCGGTGGTGCTGATCGAAGCGCTCACCGGCCCGCGCAACAGCCGTCTGGGATGGATGCTGGGAGCGGCGATCATGGTCGGTTCGGTGATCTCTTCCGCCGCAGTGGCGGGCGCGATGTTGGTGCTGCTTGAACCGATACCGGTGGTGGCCTGGATGGCACGACGCTCGCGCGGAACGATCACGGCGAGCGCAGTCAGGACCCTGGCCGCGCTGCTCGTCGTCGCCATCGGAATCGGGTTCGTCGGCGGATGGAAAGATATGGTGACCGATCTGGAGCGCAAAAATCCCCTTAGACTGCGCCAGGATCTATCCGCATCGACCATCGCCATGGCGCGCGACCGATGGATGACCGGCTGGGGGCTGGGTACCTGGACCGAAGTGTATCCGGCCTACGCACGCTTCGACGACGGCGTGTTCGACAACGCTGCGCATAACGATTGGGCGCAGTGGACCGCCGAAGGTGGCGTGCCGATGCTGGCATTGATGGCCGTCTTCCTTTTTCTGGTGGCGCGCGCGGTGCGGCGATCGCCACTCGCCATCGGACTGCTGCTGGCGCTGGCACACGACCTGATCGAGTTCCACTTTCAGGAGCGGCCCGCGTTTGGATCCTTTTTTTTCGCGTTTGCGGGTGCGGTGCTGGCGGCAGCTAATTCGCCTGGGGAAAACCACGCAAGAATCTCTTGATCTGCCCCTTGATCCAGCTTGGATGAAGCCGCATACTAAGGAAGTTCCCTCCCCCGGGTCATGTTCTAGGAGGTGCGTGTGCGCACGAAACGTGTAATCGCACTTACGATTGGATCGATCCTGGGGTCGATACTTTTTGCCGGGATCGCTTCTGGCGCCAGCGGTATCGGAATGGTCACGGGTTCGGCCGCGTTTTACGTGAACGGCGCTTCGGTTACCGGCAACGCGACCTTGTTCGAGGGAGCGATCGTCAAGACCGCCGCCGCGCCGTCGCGCGTTCAGCTCGAAACGGGCGCCGCGTTCCAGTTGAGTCCCCACTCTCAGGCTAAGATTTTTGCGAGCCGCATCGTACTTGAGAGCGGCTGGGGCGATTTCCGCGCGGCCGGTTCCGCGCGCGTCGAGGCTCGCGGACTGAGCGTCGCGCCGGCTGAGACGGGATCCACGGGCCGCATCGCCGTGCACGGAAAAAACTTGGTGCAGGTCGCCGCCGCGACCGGAACGTTGCGCGTCTACAACCCTGCGGGGATCGTGGTCGCCAACGTGCGCGCGGGCCGGGCGTTGGATTTCGATCCGCAGGCAGGCAGTTCCGAATCCAACGTCACCGGCTGCCTGATGAAGAAGGACGGCAAGTGGGTGATCTTCGACGAAGTCAGCCAGGTGCTGTCGGAGTTGCAGGGCGCGGGTTTTGAGCGCGAGTGGGGCAATCGCATTCAAGTTACCGGCACCGCGCGCGCCGCGGGTCAACCCGGCGCAGGTTCGACGCAGATTATTCAGGTGAAGGAATTCAAACTGGTTGGCTCAGGCGGTTGCATCACCGCTGCGTCGCAAACCAATTCGCAACTTCCCGGACAGGAGGCGCCCACGCAACCTCGCACGGCCGGTCCGACCTCTACAACGCCCCCGAAGACCAGTGGCGGCGGCATGTCCGCCGGAGCCAAGATCACGATCGCCGTAGTGGTCATCGGCGGTGCCGCGGGCGCAGCGATTGCACTGGCTGGAAAAGCCGATTCGCGAGCCACGATATCATGAGTCTCTTGGCAGACCTGCCATGCTGACTCTATTTTTTGTAACTTACGGAGCCGTGTTCGCCGCTGAAATTGTCGGCGATAAGCTGCTTTACACCACTGGTATTCTGGCCACGCGCTACCGCACCGTGCCGATCATGTTCGGCATGGCGATCGCCTTCATGCTGAAGATGGGCGTGGCGGTGATGGTCGGCAAGGCGATTCACAATCTGCCGCCGCTGCTGGTGGCCGGACTCACCAGCGCCAGCTTCCTCGGAGTGGCCTACACCGTGTGGCGCAAACCGGTGGAGCGGTCCGCGGAGGAAAAAGAGGCGCGCATGGCGAAAGCCGCGATGGTTTCTTTCGCCGCGATTTTCTTTTCCGAATGGGGCGACGTCGGCCAGATCACCGCCGCCACCATCGCCGCCGACAAAGGGCAGCCGTTTGTGGTGTGGTGCGGCGCCGTCTCCGCGATGGTGACCAAGGGCATTCTGGCGGCTTCCATCGGAGCCGGCGTGCGCGGCTGGATCCAGGCGCACGTACCTCCGAAGATGATCCGCTATGGCGGCGTCAGCATCCTGCTCCTGCTCGGAATCCTGGCCGTCTTCGAAACTTTTGAAGGGCACTCTTGACCGTCTCTGAAGCCCAGCGCGCCTCCGCCATTAAATTCATTGTCTGTCTGGGGGTCGTCAGTTTTTTCGCGGACATGACCTATGAAGGTGCGCACAGCATCGTCGGCCCGTTCCTGAAACATCTGCACGGCACGGCGCTGGAGGTTGCTTTCGTAGCCGGCGTGGGCGAAATGCTGGCGGCCAGTCTGCGGTTGTTTACCGGGAAATTGGCGGACCGGACGCGCGCCTACTGGACTCTCGCGATCGCCGGCTACGCCGTGAACCTGATCGTGGTGCCGGCCATGGCGCTGGCGGGAAGCTGGACCTCGGCCGCGTGGCTGGTAGTAGCCGAGCGCTGCGGAAAAGCGTTGCGCGGCCCGGCGCGCGATGTTCTGTTGTCTGAAGCGACGGCTGAGGTCGGGCATGGGTGGGGCTTCGGGATTCACACCGCGTTCGATCAGGCGGGAGCGCTCGCCGGACCGCTGCTGATCACGGCGGCGGTGGCGCATTATGGCGATTTTGGTCCCGCGTTTTTGTGGCTGGCGGCGCCGGCCGCGGGCGCCATCGTGGCGTTGCTGATTGCCCGTCAACTGCATCCCGGCCGCGGCACCAACGCCCCACGGCGG
>WNFL01014483.1_pt1 | contig 12806 bp, 12 predicted proteins | sample 5400361 | NCBI WGS metagenome assembly WNFL01 (sample SAMN13153351, study PRJNA577476) | soil metagenome | isolation source: 40 cm soil on Douglas fir-dominated hillslope | place: USA:California | collected 2013-09-17
CAACGCGGGTTTCAACGGCACATTCACTTTCTCGTCACTTTGTTCTCAACAGACATTTCCATCGAATACTGCTTGCGTAAATCAAGCGCCAGGACCTGGAATGTATCAATACGCAGTGGAACTTCTGCAAGCAGGAGCAACCACTGCGCCAGCAACGCAGTTAACATTCACGCAAGGTTCTCCAATCGCTCAGATCACAACCTACGACGTCGAACCCTACGTTCAGGATGACTGGCGCGTGCGGTCGAACATCACCTTCAGTCTTGGTTTTCGTTACGAAACGCAGAATCACATCCGCGACCATGTGGACTTGGCGCCTCGCCTCGGCCTTGCCTGGGGAGTCGGCGGCAGAAGCGGCCCACCTAAGCTGGTAGTCCGCGGCGGAGTCGGCATCTTCTATGACCGCTTTCAGGAAACACAGATCCTGCAGGCAGAACGGCTGAACGGCATCACCCAGCAGCAGTACGTCATCCAGAATCCAACGTGTTTCCCGGGACTCGACAAGCCACTCAACACGGCCGTTACGAACTGCGGCCCAATTGGTTCCAGCACCTCCACGACCTACCAGATCAATCCGTCGCTCCACGCGCCATACACGTTGCAGTCGGCGATCAGTGCGGAACGGCAACTCACGAAGTCTGCGACCCTGTCAGTCACGTATTTGAACTCTCGTGGCTTCGATCAACTGCTCAGCATCAATGCGAATGCGCCCTATCCGGGCACACCCTGCTTTCCGAACTGTGCGCCGTCGGCCAACGGAAACCTCTACCAGTACGTGTCCGAAGGGATTTTCCGGCAGAACCAGCTCATCGTGAACACAAATATTCGTGCCGGCACGAAGTTGCAACTCTTTGGCTACTACACGCTCAACTACTCCAACAGTGATACTGCGGGGGTTTCAAGTTTTGCGTCGAACTCCTACAACATCGGCCATGACTACGGCCGGTCTGCCTTCGATACCCGCCACCGCCTGTTTCTAGGCGGGTCAATCGCCATGCCGTATGCAATTCGTCTAAGCCCATTCATGGTGGCGAGTTCCGGTTCGCCATTCAACATCACCAGCGGCAACGATTTGAACGGCGATTCAATTTTCAACGACCGGCCCGGGCTGGTCTCCGCGGCAAGTTGTCCTACTGTGGTACCACCAGGTTCAGGATCGAGCATTTATTGCACGCCTCTGGGGACGTTTGACGCGTCGCCAACGCCCGGTGAAAAAATCACGCCCATTTACTACGCTACCGGTCCCTCACACGTCACTCTCAATTTGCGCCTAAGTAAGACCTTCGGCTTCGGTCCTACGGTCAAGAGTAGTCCCGGGAACCCGGCTGGCAACCAGGGCGGAGGTGACGGCGGCCGTGGCGGCCGCGGCGGAGGTGGCCCGCGCGGTCCGCTATTCGGCGGCGGAGGTGGTCCCATGATGGGAGGCAGCGTTTCTGATCGCCGCTACAGCCTCACGCTGAGTGCTTCTGTACGCAATGTGTTCAACAAGGTGAATCTGGGAAATCCGGGCGGAGTATTGGGCTCGCCATTTTTCGACAAATTCAACAGCCTTCAAGGCGGCCCGTTCTCCACCGGCGTAGCCGTTCGCCGCATCGACCTGCAGGCGAGTTTCAGCTTTTGATCGCAACCGCTAATTCCGCCGATTTGCTGTGCGGACTGAGTTCATTTTCTCGCTAAAGCCGATTTCGAAAATGTTCTTCATGGACCTAGCCCCTTACCGTTCGGGTTATGCTGGAGTGAGCTTGATGCAGTCCCTGTCCGCAGAGTATTTTCTTGTCTCATCTTAAGACCACAAGACGTCAGTTTCTTCGCTGGACTGCCGCCGCGGGCGCGGTTGCGCTGGCCGGAGATTCCATCCTGCTCGCTCCGAACCGTCCTCGTATTGTGCGCCAGGATTTTTTTCTATCCCGCTGGCCGGAACGGTTGAACGGCTTCACCGTTGCGTTCCTCAGCGATTTTCATTACGACCCTTACTTTTCCGTCCATCCGCTGCACGCAGCGATCCCTATGGTCAACGATTTTCGTCCCGATCTGATCGTGCTCGGCGGAGATTTCGTTTCCGTGCCGCTGATCGGGGACGACCGCAAGGCTGCCTTCGCCGCAGAACCGTGCGCTCGCCTCCTGCGCCAGATGACCTCTCCCCATGGCATTTGGGCCGTGCTGGGAAATCACGATGAAGGTACGGACCACAAACGCGTCACTGGCGCACTGCAAGCGGAAAACATTCAGGTGCTGGCAAACCAGTCGCAGGCGATCGAGCGCGACGGCGCGCGCATCTGGCTGGCCGGGGTCAACGATGTGCTCAGCAAGACCGCCGATCTTCCGAAGACGCTACGCCACGTTCCCGGCGGTGAAGCTGTCATTTTGCTGGCGCATGAACCCGACTTCGCCGACCAAGCCGCAAAATATCCCATAGACTTGCAGCTCTCAGGACACTCTCATGGAGGACAAGTTAGAATTCCGTTGCTCCCGCCGCTTTACCTGCCGAAGATGGCGAAGAAATATATTTGGGGAAGCTATCAGGTGGGTTCACTCAAGCTCTACACTACAGCAGGTCTGGGAACCATCGGCGTCCCAATACGCTTGAATTGTCCTCCAGAAATTACACTGCTGACCCTGCGGGCCTCTCCCAAGAAATAACTTCAAGCAGGAGGGTTGTGGCCGGCTTCCCCGACGCCAGTCAGCATGAAATGTGCAATTGCCTTCACACAGGGAAGGTGAAAGACTTGTAGTCTTCCCGAACTAAGCTGATAACAATATACTTATCCGCGCATCAAGCTGGCCCCACAGTTGCCAATAGACACAGGGACATAAAGGGAAACATCTGCTTGACCTGGAAAGATTCACGCATGCTTCGCATCTGGCCTTGGCTCTTGATACTCGCACTTCCCGCCGCCGGCATGGCCTCCGTGCAGGTTCCGTCTCCACGCCCGCGCCAGGCCGTCCTGGTTGAGCGCGAACACCAAGTCTGGAAGAATCCCCAGCGCGCTGCCGAGTTCAGCGACATCCCGCACGTGAGTGCCCGCTCGCGCTGCGAAGACACGCGGCCACCGCAGGCTTTGACCACGCCTGATCCAATGCTTGTTCCGGCTGGAGCAGGCCAGAAAATCAAAGTCAGCTTTATCATTGGCTCTGACGGACGCGTGCATAGTCCTCTGATCTTGCAGAGCGCCGGGCCCGTTGGTGACCGCAACGTGCTACGCACTGTTCGCACTTGGCGGTATCGTCCCGCAACCTGCAACGGCGTGCCCACCGAAGCCGAGGGGAAGATCGAGTTTTCCCGCCGCTGAAATTCCACTCACTTGGGTAACCTGCTTCGCTGAACCCGCTTGCGCTAGAATGACCCAAGCAGGCGACGGTTTGAATCGTGGACAGAGACAAGAGACCAATCAAGCAATCCGGATCTGCTTCAGCGCAGCAGGATTCCGAAGTGCAGAACAAAGTCCCGACCGATCTGCCGAGAATCGGGCCACACAATCCTGCGCTGGGAGAGATCTATCAAAGGCTTTATCCGGAGATGCGCCGGCCCAAACCCAATCAGGAGGCCATTGCCGCGGCTTTGCAAGCCATGCAGCGCCTAACGATGGAAGCGGACTCCGAACCAGCCGCGGAGGATTCCACGCTCGAAACCTCCGTCGACACTCACAATGCCTGCCGCGTTTGCGGACATCACAATCGCGCAGGCAATAAGTTCTGCGGGGCGTGTGGAATTGCACTCGGAACCGAGCCGCCGCAATCAGCGGTTTCTGCATCGCCAGTAAGTTCAGCACCTACTCCTGCCGTGCCGGCACTCGACGAAGAGTTGTTGCCCCAAACTCCGCCACCAGCGCCTGAAGCGGCGGATGAGGTTCATCCGGCCGCAGGCGCTCCAGGGGGCACGCATCACTACCACCATCATTACCATCACCACTATTTTCAGGGCGGACGTGGCGACGACGTTGCATCGGCGCCGCGGCCCAACGCTCCCGAGAGCGCGCGGGAAGCGGACCGGATGAGAGTTGCGGCTGCCGCTAAAGGTGAACCGATGAGCCGCAGCGAGGCTGCGGTGCGGCGTCTGACGCAGGAATGGGTTTTGGCGTGCAACACTCGGCAACTCGACGAGTTGATCGAACTCTATGCCGCGGACGCGCTAGTGCTGCGCTCGAACCTTCCTCCGATTCGCGGCGCGATGGCTGTTCGCGAGTTCTTCCATGCATCGCTCGAAGCCGGTTTAGGAGAAGTCGCCGTCGATCCTATGCGCGTGGAAGTTATTGGAGACATGGCTCACGAAGTGGGACGCTACAGCGCTCTGGTTCCTGGAACGGCGGGCAAACGCCGCGAAGAGCGCGGCAAGTATCTCTGGGTCTTCGCCAAGCAGTCGAGCGGAGATTGGAAGCTGGTCTCGGAATGCTGGTCGAGCGATTTGACGCTTTCCGGCGCGGAGTCGGATGCTCCTAAGGCTGTAGTTTCGACAGGGAAGACGCAGCGAAGAGGGTTTTAGGTCTCAGGTGTTAGGTCTTAGGCCCAAGACCTAAGACCTAAGACACCCCCAACTTTCCCAGTTCCTCGCGCAACTGTTCCAGGGTTTGGATCTGGATTGTTCGCATGCCCAGCTTCGCGGCGCATTCCAGATTCAGGGCGCGGTCGTCGATGAAACAGCATTCTTCGGGATTGATCTGCGTGATCTCAATTGCGAGATGGTAAATGCCGCTCTCGGGCTTGCGCAGTCCGACGAAGCAGGAGCTGACGAACAGGCGGAAGATTTCCCGCAAGCGGTACTTTTCGATGCGGTGCAGGTTCAACTCGCGGGACTCATTGTTAATCGTGCCCATGAAATACTTGCCGGAATCGGCGAGCGCGCGCGCGAAGGCGAGAACTTCCGGCATTGGCTGCGACAGCGAGAACATGTAATCGCGAAACTCGTCGCGGGTAAAGGGACGGTTGCGGTAAAACACGGTGCGATCCAAATATTCGTCGAGCGAGATCTTGCCGCGCTCAAAGGACGAGACTACCATTTCGTGCCGCGAGTGAAACTCTTCTTCGTCGAGACGAAAGTGTTCGAGCGCAGCCATGCGCTGCGTGTGATCCCAGGCATTTGTGAGCAGCACTCCTCCAACGTCCCAGAAAATGGCGTGAATTTCCGGCACTAATCAATCCTCCTGCTTGAAGGTCTTGGGTGTAGATCTTAGGTCCTAGATGTGCAGTCTTGATGCCTGACAACTGAGACCTGGGACCTAACACCTCTTCCGATGATGAGTGTAGATCAATTTCTGGAAAGTTACGGACGTAACGCGCGCGCCGAGCCATTTTCGTGGCATTTTAGAAGCGCAGTGACGAAGCGACATCAGAGCGACTACATCGACTGGGACAAGGGACGCGACGGCTATGTTAATTCGCCGACGGCCTACGCTCCTGTCCCGAAGCCCGCTGCGAAGGCCAGTGGCGGAAGTTATCTCTTGAGTATTGCCGCACAGGAACGTTTCGGAAGCCTGATAGCTGCCGGCGGGACAATATGGGCGGCGTACGCGGCAACGGTAGATTATGCCGGCTTGTGGCGCATGCAGATCATGCCGCCCGGTCCCGTGGAGGTTTGCATATTGGGGGTCCTGGCCTGGCTCCATGCAAAATGGCGCCGCGCCATGAAAGTCGATTGAAGGCCTGACTTCTTCAGAAAGAAAAACTTGAGCGGCAAGCCAGACTCTGTCTCTCCAAAAGGGCGAACAGAAGCTGCGTCCTTTCAAAACCATCGATCGGGACTAGTCCTAGTGTTTGTAGACCGTGGTGTCGGGATGGTAGTTCCGCCAGTCGAACCAATAGTCTTTCAGCGCGGGGATGCGGTCGAGGCATTTTCCTTGTGAGGGCCCGGAAGTGGCGCAGCCCTGGAAGTTCCACTGGCTGGCGGTCGCGGTATCCAGCAGGGCCCAGTTTTTCTGTTCCGCTGCATCAGCTTGCAGAAAGAATTCGGCGTCGTGGCTGTCGATGCGGCTGAGGAAGACGCGGAAGGATTTGCCGTCGGGGCCGAGGACTAGCAGCAGCGGCGTGCCGTTGACGCGATCGACGACGGGAGACTGTTTGGCGAAAGTTTCCCAGGGATAGGCGCGGGCGGCGCCGTCGATGGTGAGTCCGATGACGACGTCGCGCGACTTGAGTTCCGTACCGGGGAAGCTGATGACTACGGGCAGCTTGGCAACGCCGGGCTCCCAGTTGCTGTCGTATTCTTTCGTGTATTTGGCGACGGGGGCGAGCACCTGGCCGGAGGGGGATTCGGTTCTCCACTGGCCGAAAGTCAGTTCGTCGCTGAGGACGAGTTCGAGCGCTGCGCCTTGCAGCGGTCCGTAGACGGCCTTGCCGGTGATTTGCTGCCACCAGGTTCCGGTTTCGCGATCACGCATCAGGAAGTTCTGGTTGTTGATTCCGGCGAGATAAAAGTGCAGCACTCGTCCGTTCACTGTTCGCGTCCACACCAGACCGGTGTGACAGAGCGTTCAATAAGTGACCGCGATCGGTACTCCGGTGACCACGTCGTTGAGGACGTGATGGTAGGCCATCTGGCTGATGGGATAGGCGCGGGCATCGCCGCCAAGGCGCACGGCCATGATCATTTCTTTAGGATCGAGCTTGCTCTCGGATTGCGCGAGGAATTGCGGGCCGGCGATGGGATGGAACATCCATTCGAAATAGTTTTGCCGCGCCATGACGGCGGAGAAAGTGACCACCAACAATGTCAGCACGACGAGAGCTTTGCGCCAGAGCCCGACGGTTCTCCAAATAGCGAAGGCGAAGATCAAACAGGCGAGAGCCGCGATCAATGTCCACAGCGGTGCGTGCTGCCGCAAGGCCATGGCAACCAGGAGGGCGCGCGTCGCCTGGTGACGGAAAGGACGGATGATGAATGCAGGAATAAAGAACAGTCCAATGGCGGCGAGAGCGCAAAGGGTGAATGCGGTCCAGATCCAGCGCGAGCCGCGGTGAACCGGTTGGCTCTGTAGCGGTGCGGATTGGAAAGATGCATTCATAGTTGATGGGATGTTGCTGGAACGATTTTAGTCCGTGATAGTACGGGAAAAAGCGTCGCCGGCGGAATAGTATAAAAAAATGAAAACCCCGGTCCTTGGAGCAGGACCGGGCGGTGGGTGTGGGATGTGTTTTCTCGAGCCTTACTGCGCCGCGAACCCCTGGTGATAGCTCAGGCTGACGACGTCCTGGAACATCGGCGTACCTGGAGGCAGGTTCGCCGGATTCAGGAACAGGTTGTCGAAGAAGTAGTTTCTGACAGGCGCGCCGTACACTACGTTGCAGCACTTGAAGGTGCCGGTAGCGTATTGCGAATAGTACATACTGATCAGCGAACCTGCATAGTTGACGGTCGCCCCGTTTGCGCCTCGGTTCTCGAGGTAGCGCAAGAAATTATGCATGCCGCCGTCGGTGCCGAAGTCCTGGCCACCCCAGGCGGGTTGCGGAAAAGGTATGCTCTTGCCGGCGGCGATGGCGAGCCGGTAGTGGCTATTGTTTCCTTTCCTGGTGGTGGCGGCGCTAGTCACATCTCCTGGGAAATTAAAGCTACCCGCATCCGTCCAGCCCTGATTCGCCACTGGAAGGGTTGTGGCGGAGGGCGGATTGGAAAGCAGCGTGACTGAGTCCGCAATGATCGCGGCCGCCGAGTGCTGGGTGTTATTGTTCCCGCCGGCCCAGAGTGGATCGGTGGGACCGCTGTTATAGTCTCCCAAAATGTAGACCGGTTCCTCCGAGGCAACGGTGAAGCCGATCGAGTTGGCCTGAATCGCGTTGGTCCCAGGCACGTAGCTCACGGCCGCGGCGCTCATACCGCCGTCCACCAGGCGGAGAACGTGACGGGGTCCGGTGACCATGTTTACGGCAGCAGTCGTCGGGCCATTAACCCCAGCCGTTACTCCGCCAATGTAGTAAGGCTGGGTAACGTTGACCGGCAGGACGCCAAACCCGGCCCCTAGGTGCAGAGCCCCTTGCTGATTCAGAGTTCCGCTATTATCGACGTCTTCTGGGGAGTACTTGTAGTAGACCTTGGGTTCCGGCGCTCCATCAGGCACGCCAAGCGCTGAGCCCGAGTTGACCACATCTTCCAGCAGAGATGATCCGGCCATGGTGCCGAGGTACGGGGCATTCGGGTCTGGAATCATGCCGCGCTGATCCGAAAAATAGAGTATGTATCCCTTGTCTTTCGTAGAGTTGACGGCGGTACCGCTGCCGCCAGCGTAGGGTGTTCCGGCTTTCGCCTGCAGCCAGAGCCAGAGGTTACCCACATCCAGCTCGACCGCGTTCATGACTCCGATAGGACTGACCAACGTGCCGGCGCGGGTGGCCGGGTCGCGGGGCTCGCCTTCGCGGGAATCGTAAAAGTTAATCGGGATCCAGTTGTATTGCGTATTGGCTGCGCCGGTCGCGTTGGCTACTGTGCCGACGGGACTCTGCAACTGTTGCAAGATGAGGATGGCGGGGCCGACCGTGTTGGCTCCAGCGCCTCCGAAGGGCGTAGCGGGCGGAAGACCGTAGTCACGGCCAAAGCCATAGCCAAGCCACTGTGTCGTAACCCCAACCCAGGTTCCGGTGACATTGCTCAGGTACTCTACACGCAACCAGGTGGGGGTAACGCAGGGAGCGCCCTGGGTTACTTGTCCCAGCAGAGACCATGTTGCCGGCGGACCGGCGCAACCTGTAGGCGCAACCCAACCGAGGCCTGGCTTCTGCACCGGACTGGCCATGGCGTAATACATGTTCCCGGTGCCTCCCGCAGCCTTCTGAACGACCTGAAAGGCGCCAGCGGTTAAGGGCACGTCCTGGCCATCCCCGATCGCGCCGCGCTCGGGATGCAGACCAACTTGGGTGTCGGCGAGCAGAACCCGGATTTCAGCTTTGTTGTAGAGACGGGAATTGGTCATCAGCGCTGTGTCGGCTGCTCGCGGTCTGCGAACGATTTCCATCGCCCCAACGCCAGTCTGCACGAAGGGCAACTGCAGCCTGGTTGCACCGGTGAGTCCGTTGAGGACGAATCCGTTAAAAGTTCCCTTTGAAATCCCCGACCAGGCTGGGTTGGCAACACCTACCGGGGGAAATCCGCCAGTCCAACTTCCATTTGCCAGCCCCAAACAGTTCGCGCCTGGTCCGGTCCCGGGCGCGCCAGGACAGCCACCGCTGGCGTTGGGCACCCAACTGGAACCTCCGTAGCCAGCGGCTGTGGCATGGCCATTTTCCAGTTGATCCACAATGACCTGGCCCACGGCAGCGATCTTGTCGGTAAAGGTCAAGTTGGAGCCAGACGCCAGGAAAAGATTGCCGTTGGCGTGGACACGGCCTCCAAAATTGAAGTTGGGACCGGCAAAATAATCGCAGTCGCCATCGCAAAACACGCCAAACTCAAAGGCCGGAATCAGGGCCACTTCGACAGTCCGGGACATGTTCGCGGACGCGCCGGTGGCTGCCAGGGTAGAGTACGCGGAGACCTGACCGGCACCCGCCACACGAGTGGCAGTGACTTGCAGGTTGTAAGGGATGATGGTCGCCACTAAACCCTGATCGGCACCAGAACCGATAATATTCCAAGTGCCGCACGGGTTGACGCATGGATTGCCATTAGCATCGGTCGCCGGCCAGGTGATGGACTCGGCGTAGTTCATGTAGCTGATGTTGGAACCGGGAATCGCGGTCGGATAGATGGCGCTGGCAGGGTTGGTCAAGGCGTTGATGTCGGCAGCAACCGGCGACTGGGAGGTTTGATAAAGCTGAGAGAGCTGAGCCGTCAAGTTTTCAATGCCCGCCTCGGCGCCATAGAAGGCCTGGTTATCCTCAATATCGTTGCCTCCCATCCGGACTTCATTACTCACCGTGAACAGCAGTCCTACGGCGAGTGCCGACAGAAGGATAGTCAACAACAGCGCCGCGATAAGAGTAAACCCTCGCGAATCTCGTTTGCTCTTTCCCATGGTTCCCCCTCCAAGATCTCGACCCGCCACTCATTGACATGCGGTGGTGCTACTACTGTAAGAATTGCAGAAGCTCAGATTTCTGGCGCTAACCGAAGTTGCCAGATACATGCTCTGTGATTTGTTTCCCGTATTTATCAAACTCTCTCCCATCACCCACAGGTTGACCTTCTGGATTAAGCTGGGGGAGAGTCCCGCGCCGATGGGATCGCGCTGATTAGCGCTGATGGTGCCGAGGGTGGAATCGATCACGTCGTAGGTGATCTGCAGATTGATGATGTTGTCGGCGACCGGGATGGCGTTTTGTCCATTCACTTGGCGCATCAAGCGTGGGCTCTGCGTGGTTCCGCCGGCCGGAGGAACCTGCAGGAAGTAAGTGACCGCGTAAAGGCGGCAGACCGACAAATTCGCGCCCGCGGCGGCAGCCGCCACAACTGCCATATTATTGGTGATTCCCCCGCCCGTCTGGTTGAACTTGAGTGGGTCGCCCGCGGCAAAGGCGATGGAGGTGTTGTTTGGCAGGCTTGTGATTTCAGCGACAGCAGTCGCGGTTTGCACCGAACTGGTTCCGTTTACGCCCGCGCCGTTGCCCGGGCTGCTCACTACGAACAGCAGCAGATCGCCCACGGCAAGGCCCCCTGGCGCGAGGATCGAGTTCGGCGATGGCAACGGTGGGTTGGGCACGGTCACCGTAGCCGAGGCACCACCACCGGCTGCCGGGACAGTGATCTTGAACGCATCGAGGGGAAAGTTGTAGTCACAATAGATCGAGGTGACGCTGCTGTTGATCTGCCCGGGCGCATTGGGGATTACGGCATTGTTCTGCACTCCGTTATTGAAGCCGGGCAGAATGCCATACATGTAGTTCGGACCACCAGTGCTGTTGTTCGGGTAAGTATGGGCCGGAACATAACAGGTGCCGGTCTGGTTGCAGCCGAACTGGGAAAGAGTTGCCCCCCCGTTTTCGGGCAACTGAAGGCCACCCGTGGGCAACCCCGACCCCGCCAAACTAATGTCCTTGGTGATCAACTCCACGGCGGCCCGCATGTTCTGCTGGGTTTCGGCGCGTTGGGTGACCGTAAAGGTGGCGGCCATGCCCAACTTGAACAGGCTAGTCATGGCGGCCATCAAGACCAGGCCAATGGACGAAGCTACCATCAGCTCGAGAAGACTGAATCCGCGTTGCGATTTTCCGGTCAGCATCGTTGTCGTCCTCATATGTCAGTGGTAGGCCGAGATCAGACCATTTGTGGTGTAGCTGTGACCTGGCCATCCAGTCTTTTGGTAACTCACCGTGATCGAGATCGCCATCAGGTTTTGATTGACCGTGCCATCCGGGAGCAACACTTGATTGATTGAGATGGTGCGGGTAAAGTTCGCCAGGCTCTGAGTTTGGTCGTCGGCTGTGCCCAGAACGCCGTCGGAGCCGGGCAGGACGAGGCATTCTACTCCGCCGTTGGGACAGATCACACCGGCCACCGTGGTGCACGCCACGTCGTCGGCCGTACCCACAAGGCCATCGGGGCCGGAACAAAGCAGAGGCTGAGGCCCGCTCAGGAAACTGCCACCATTGACAACGTTGTTGATGGCCGCAAAGGGGATCTGCTGACTGTTGCGGGCGGTATAGATGCTCTCCATGGCGTCCAGCGCCTTGTGGCGGGCGATCAGATTTTCCTGCGCCTCCTCGGTGGCGGCGATAGCGGTGGCAAAGCTCGCAAACACCGCGAGGAGTCCGACCGTCAGGACGACCATCGCAATCATGACTTCGAGCAGGGAAAACCCTCGCTGAGCGAGACGCTGTTTGCCTGTTGTTTTCGTGGGCTTCATTCTTGTTCCCATATTGGAACCCCTGCTTTCTGATCCAGCCGCCAGCCGCGGATCCTGCCGGTGGCTCCCCATACCGTGATGGCGCGCGAACTGTAGATCGAGTCAGAGACGCGGGTGAGATAAACAATGCCGCTGTTGTAATTGCCGAGGTTATCGCGCGAGGAGCCGTCCGGCATAAAGACCACATAGTTCAAGTTGCCGGCTCCCAAGCCTTGACCAAAGTCGATAGGGGCGATCCCCGTCCCGAATGTATCCGGCGTGGCGACCGGAAACCCGCCGCGGACGGCAAAAGTTATGTCCACGGGAATGGAGTAAGTGATGACCTGCTGAAGCGGGGGAAAAATCCCCCCAACTGCCGGGGGCTGATACTGGACTAGGATGGTGCCGGCCGGAAAGCCACCGGGGTTGAACACAACGTAGTACTCGTGGCTCTGCGCGATTGCCAGGTTGCGCGTGTTGCGCAACGCCATCAGAGTGGTGGAATAAGACTTCTCCAGGTGCGCCCTATTCAGCGTGGGCAGCAAGCTCAGGAACGTGACCGCCGCCATGGTGATGATGAGGACCACGACGATCATCAGTTCCAGTAGAGAGAATCCGTGTTGTTTGCGCAATGCCATAGGTCCTTGTTGGAGGAGGCCGGAATGCTGCCGGCCGATTTCTGAAATCCCCCCAAATCAAACATTGACTTCAAAGTCCTGCTGCTGGCCGCGACCAGCCCGCAGACACGTTGGCCGGGGGATGGCATCTTCATCGTAAGAAAGGTTGTTGGCCTTTTGTAATTTGGTTGGTGACTGAAGTCACCGGGACCATAAATCCCGATTGGGAAGGAAAACCGCCGGGCCCTGCTGGTCCCGGCGGTTGATTCAATTGTGACGTTCTGCCGACCCGGTTTAGTACATTTCCTCGCGGGAGGCGACCACGATGTAATGCATGGTGTTACCGATGTTGGCCCAGCAACTGTTGTACTGGATGCCGTTGGTACCGCCGCCGTTCCACGCGATTAAGGGAGACGCTAAAGTAGCGAGTTGCGTGTACGGGGCAACC
>WNFL01107177.1_pt1 | contig 12803 bp, 11 predicted proteins | sample 5400361 | NCBI WGS metagenome assembly WNFL01 (sample SAMN13153351, study PRJNA577476) | soil metagenome | isolation source: 40 cm soil on Douglas fir-dominated hillslope | place: USA:California | collected 2013-09-17
TGACGCCTGAAGCCGCCCTGATCCCGCCAAAGGTGATGCCGATGCCGCTGATCGCCAGTATCTCGGAAGGGCCGTCCGGCGCGAGGAACGCCGTTACGTCAAAGTCTCCTGGGCTGGCGGTACGCGAATCGACCCGGCGAAACGCCCGCGCGACCGTGCCGAGAATTCCCTCCGGCGCGAGCCAGAGCACGATCAGCAGCAACATCCCAAAAAACAGCAAGCGATATTCCGCGAGGTTCGACAGCAATTCCGGCAGCACCACGGTAACAACAGCGCCTACGGCCGGCCCCAGCACCCAGCCGGCGCCGCCGACCACACAGGCGAGCAAAAACAGGATCGATTGCGAGAACGGAAATGAATCGGGCGCGACGAAGGCCAGCAGTGAGGCAAATATTCCGCCGGCTATCCCGGCGAACAGCGCCGAGAGCATGAACGCCGCCGCCTTGACGGTGACGGGATTAAGTCCGATCGAGCGGGCCGCGATCTCCGCGTCGCGAACGGCGACCATCGCCCTGCCCCAGGCCGACCCTGCCAACCGATAAAAGAAGTACATCGACAGGCCGGCAATGCCGATCGCCAGCAGCGCCATCTCGCGCTCGGTAAACGGGACGCTGCCGATCGAAGGCGGCGCGAACCCCATCAGGCCGTTTGACCCTCCGGTGAGCGCGCGCCATTCGATGCTCAGATGCTGCACGATGAAAGCGAATGCGATGGTGACCATCGCCAGATACGGACCGCTGACGCGCAAGGCCGGCAGCGACAGCAGCAGACCGATCGCACCCGCGATCAGGCCGGCGAGCGGCAACGCGATCCAGAAGCTTATGCCTTTCAGCGACAGGATCGCGACGGTGTAGGCGCCGATCGCGTAGAAGCCGACATGGCCGAGCGATATCTGTCCGATAAGTCCAACCAGAATGTTGAGCCCGACACCAACGATGGCGGTGAGCGCCACCATCGCCAGCACGAAAGGCGTGTAGCCTCCCGCTTTCGCCGCATAGAGCGCGGCAGCGCTCGTCAGCACCAGCAGTGTCACCGGCATAGCATAGGCGCGCAGGCGGGATGGCTGGCGCATCGTCAGACCTTGTTGATCGCAGCGCGCCCAAACAACCCGTTGGGCATCAGGGCCAGCGCAAGGATAACGACGGAAAACACGACGATCTGGGTGTAGACCGAGCCGAGGAACGATGTGACCAGCGCCTCGATCAGACCGTAGACAAGGCCGGCGATCACCACGCCTCACGCCGAGCCCATGCCGCCGAGGATCGCGACGGCGAACGCCTTGATGCCGAACAACGTTCCCATCTCGGAACTGACACTGAACAGCGGCGCGATCAATAGCCCGGCAAGGCCGGCTAGCGCCGTCGAGACCATGAACGACACCGCCACCGTGCGATGGACGTTGATCCCCATCAGCCGCGCGGCATCGGGGTTCTGCACCACCGCGAGCAGCGTCTTGCCGCGGCGGGTGTTGCGCAGCACGAGATGCATCACCAGGGCAACGCCGATACCGACAAGGGGAATGACCAGTTGCAGGGGATAAACGCCGGTGCCGAAAATCTTCAGGGATTGGCTGGCCAGCGGGGATGGAAATCCACGCGGCTCCTTGCCGAAGGTAAACAGCACAACATTGTCGAGCACGATGCCGGCGGCGACGGTAGCCATCAGCCAGGCGTTGGAACCGCGCGCCACGAATGGACGCACCAGAATGCGCTCGACCACGAGACCGAACAGCGCGCAGGCCAACAGGGCTGTGATCACGGCAAGCGGCATCGGCCAGCCGAGCTTGATTCCAAAAGTGTAGCCGAGCACCGCGCCGAGCATCATGGCCGAGCCCTGCGCGAAATTGACGGTGTTGGATACCACGTAGGTGATGTGAAAGCCGAGCGCGATCAGCCCATACATGCTGCCAAGGCCGATGCCCGAGATGATGGCGGAAGCGAGCATGACGAACCCGTATGGCGGCGAGTAAAGGGCGTGGAGTGCTCCGCGCCCTTTACAATGGTAATCAGTTAGTCAGCGGCAGGATTTCATCACCCTTGAAATAGGTGAAAATATAATCCGACGGCGACAAGGCGTCTTGATTCTCCTTTGAGAACGGCTTGTCGTAGGACTTGATCAGGCCGTCATACTTGTCGATGGCGTAGAAGGCTTCGCGAATGGCCGGCCCCTCCGTCGATCCCGCTTTTGCGATCGCCAGTGCCGTCAGGTGCATGGCGTCGTAGGCATTGGCGATGCCGACCGCCGGTGTGACGTCAGCCGCCGACTTGATTTCCCGATATTTCTTTTTCAGCGCCTCCAATACGCCCGCCGCCTTTGGGCTGGTATTGCCGGAGAAGCTGAAGGTCTGGATGAAGTGAACCTTTTCCGCGCTGGGCCCGGCGAGTTCGGTGAACCGCCCGCCGGACGGACCCCAATGCGAGATGATCGGCACGTTCCAGCCCATCCGATCGAGCGACTTTACGACCTGCGCCGACGGCGCGACGTTGGCAACCATGAACAGCGCATCGGCGCCGGCGTCCTTCAGCCGCGTCAGCTGCGGCACCACATCGACGTCACCGGTTTCAAATTTTTCAACGCCGGCAAACGACATCGCCTTGGCTTCGAGCGCTGCCTTCAAACCCTTTTCGTTGGATTCACCCCAGGGGTTGTTGATCAGGATCATGCCGGGCTTTTTCGCACCATATTTTTTGGCGGCGTAATCCACCAAGGCGACATCGACCAGCGCATCAACCGCCGACACGCGGAACACATAATTTTCCGGCGCACCGTTGCGGGTGATCGCAGTACCCGCCGCCCACACGCCGATGAAGGGCACCTTGGATTGATTGGCGAACGGAACGATCGCCACCGACACCGGCGTATCGAGCCCGCCAAAGAACGCGGCGACCTTTTGGCCCTGCACCAGCTCACGCGCGGCGATCACGCCCTTGGCGGGATTGCTCTCGTCGTCACGCACGAGGAGTTCAACCTTCTTTCCCAGTAAGCCACCCTTGGCGTTGACCTCGTCGATCGCCAGCGACAACCCTCGCACGATGGCTTCGCCTGACTTCGCCGACTGTCCGGACATCGCCGCGACGAGGCCGAGCTTGATCGTATCTTCCGCCTTTGCCGGCAGCGCGACGGCGAATGAAAGTGACGCGGCGCCGACCGCGAGCAGAAATCTTCGGGATAACTCTTGCAATGCGAAAGCCATGACTGGGGTCCTCCTTTACTCGGATAAATTCACGAAATTCAAGCAAGCGCTGTGCCATACCATATGCACCACCACCGGCTTTCTGCTGCAGTCCGAACCACGGCAGCAACATTTTTTGCTGCCGAATCTGCTTTTAAATCAAACGGTGCCGACGATTCCTTCCAGCAGATAATCGGTGGTTTCGAGCGACGGATCGTAGAGGCCGGTGTCCTTGCTGGTGATGATCTTGCCGGTGTTGCTCTTGACCTCGCCGACAAAGATCGGCTTGCCGGCCTTGAGATCGGCGATCGCGGCCATCGCGGCATTCTTGCCGGCCTCGCTCGCGCCGGCGCCAAAGGGCGAACTCACCACCATGTCTTTGTCGTAACCGCCGATCACCATGTTGGGCAGCTTCTCGCCCTTGGCGATCATGCCGGCGAAACTCTTGTAGATCGTTCCCCATTTCAGCTCGGCGCCGGTGATGAACCCCTTCGGCGCGAGGTCAGCCTGGTTGGCATTGTGACCACAGCTCTTCACGCCGCGCTTTTCGGCGGTCTCGATCACCACCTTGGGGCTGTCGATATGGCAGGCGATGACGTCACAGCCGGCATCGACCAGCGCATTGGCGGCCTCGGCCTCGCGCACCGGCAACGCCCAGTCGCCGGTGACGATCAGTTGCACCGTGGCATTGGGATTGACCTTGTGTGCGCCGAGCATGAACGAGTTGACGTTGCGCAACACCAGCGGGATCGGCTTGGCCGCGATGTAGCCGATCTTGTTGGACTTGGTCGACAGACCCGCCGCGATGCCGTTTACGTAGTGCCCCTGATCGAGATAACAGAAATAGCCTCCGGCGTTGGACGGATGCTTCTCGGCTTGCCACAACGATGTCGGATGGCGGAATTCGACCTTGGGAAATTTCTTCGCCGCGTCGATCATGAACGGATTGAAATAGCCGAACGAGGTTGGAAACAACAACGTCGCGCCGTCGATGTTGATCATGGACTCCATCGTCTTTTGTACCGCGACGGTTTCCGGCACGTTCTCCTCTTCGATCACCTTAACGCCGGGAATTTCTTTCAGGGCCTTGGCGCCAACCGCGTGAGCCTGGTTCCAGCCGTAGTCCTGGCGCGACCCGACATAGATGATGCCGACGGTGATGTCGGCGGCGCGGGCTGGGCCACCGAGGCCGGAAAGAACGAATGGGCTTGCGGCGGCGCCGCCGAGGAATGTCCGGCGCGAAAGCGGATGCTTGATCATGGATGATCTCCCTGACGGCCGGAGCCTTTGCGGCGCGGCATGAACGATGTTGCTGCGATCATTTCGTCGCCCGCGCTTTTCGCCCCGGCAACCGCGCGACCTTTGGCGGGTTGCGGGTATCCGCGGCCTCGGCGTAGTGCGACAGCACCGCACCGAGATCGAATCGCTGTTCGCGGCCCTGATCAAGCAGCGCGCGGTGCTCGACCGAGCCGAGATGATGGTCCATCACGGCGATGGCGGCGTCGGCATTGCGCCCGCGCAACGCCGCAACGATCTCGCGATGTTCATTGACGGCGCAATCGGCGGAATGCGGCCGTCCATACAGCGCCAGGATCAGCGAACAGCGCGATACCACTTCGCCGAGATAGCGCCGCAACAGGCCGTTGCCCGACATCTCGCCGAGCCTGATATGGAATTCGCCGGCGAGCCGGATCGACACCCGGGATTCGCCCGCCTGGCGCGCGACTTCTTCCTCGCGGACATGACCTTCCAGTTCGGCGCCGAACTCCGGCCGCCAGCGCGCGATCACCAGCCGAACCACTTCGCGCTCCAGCGTTCGGCGAACCTCGAACACCTCTTTGGCTTCGTCCAGCGTCGGCTTCGCCGTGGTCGCCGTTCGCCGCGGCGGTGCATCGACCAGGCCCTCGGATTGCAGGTGAGCAAGTGCGGCGCGCACCAGCGTGCGGCTCATGCCGAACTGCGCTCCCAATTCATCCTCCGGCAGTTTTGTACCCGGCGGCAGCGCCTGCTCGATGATGGCCTGGCGCAACGCCTTGCAGGCAAAATCAACGCGGGTGGATTTTTTGCTCATCCGAAATCTCGTTGCGGGCGATAAAACCAGCGGGCGCTTCGCATACGATAATCCGGGATGTCGTACACAGGATGCGGCAATTTTGGTCGATGCGCTTCAATAACTGGCAGGACGCCGCCCAAACTTTGCGCTTCGAACAGCCCCAGAAACGGGGAATAATCGACGCTGCAGGATGTTTTGAATTGGTTTTACCGACATCCTCGGACGTTTGAATGCCGCCTGGATGGCGCAAGAGCCGCAATCGGGCGGCAAATCCTGTATACGGGATTTCTATCCCGGTTGCGGCTGGAGGGAATGTTTCATGGACGAGACGGTCGTCAAACTGCGATTGAACCAGCAGCAGCTGGAGCTGATGGACCGCACCATTGCGCAAGGCGTCGCACCGGATCGCGTATCGCTGGTGCGGATGGCGCTGCGTGAATACGCCGCCGCGCGGAAAGCGGATGCCGTCACGGAAACTGGGCGATGACGGTTCGGCCAGTCATTTCCGAATTCGTCCTGGAGCCGGGCACCGGCAAAGCAATCGAGCTGCTCAAAGGACAGATCCTGCGCGTCGAGCAGGTCGAAGGCGGCCAGTGCGCCGACTTCAATTGCTTCAATCTGCATGACTACAAGGAATTCATGCATTGCGGCCGCACCCGCACCGTGCACGGCTTTCATCCGACCACCGGCACCTTCATGTGGTCGGCACCGCCGCGCGAGCGTGCGATGCTCTATATTCTCGAAGACACCGTGGGCCGGAACGACGTGCTGTTTCCACGCTGCAGCGCTTACGTGTACGAAGCCTCGTACGGCTTCGCCGTGCACACCAATTGCCATGACATCCAGGCCGAGGCGCAGCGCGAATACGGCCTGACGCCGGATGACGTGCACGATTCCTTCAACCTGTTCATGTGCACCGGCGTCGATCCGGACGGCCATGCCTTCATGACGCGGCAGACCACCAAGCCCGGTGACCATGTCGACTTGCTGGCGCTGATGGACGTGCTGGCAGTGCCCAATGTGTGCGGCGCCGACGTGATGAAGACCAGCAATTTTGCGCTGAAGCCGCTGAAGCTGACGGTATTTGCGGCCACCGAGGCTGACCTCGCCAAAGTGCCCAACGTTCAAAAACTGGCGAGCCAACGCACGCCTAGGGATTTCAAGAACAAGGCGATCAAGAGCGACCGGCCGTTGCGGCGCGACCCCGCCTACAAGGCGGAATTTCCCAACACGCCGATCGTGGTCAGCGAACTTCCGATTTCGCTCTCACCGGACGAACTTGCGATGTTCAACGCCGTGAAGCGCAGCGACATCTACGGCGACGATGACGCCGCGGCGTTGCGCGATCTGTTGTTCTCATGGTGGGAGGAGCGTTTCCTGCAGGCCCATGCGGGCGCGCCGTCCATCGAGAGCAAATGATCGAGAGCAGATGATGGACGCCATAGCTCCCCCTGATACCGTGACGTTCGACTTCCGCAATCTGTCGGCGCGCGACCGCTACAAGCTGATGATCGGCACCGTGGTGCCGCGGCCGATCGCGCTGGTCACCACCGTCGATCTCGAGGGGCGTATCAATGCAGCGCCCTTCAGCTTTTTCAATTGCCTGTCCGCGGACCCACCGATCCTGGCGCTTGGGGTGGAGAACCATCCCGACATGTCGTTCAAGGACACTGCGCTCAATATCCGCCTGACCGAAGTATTCACGGTCAACATCGTGTCGCATGCGATCGCCGAAGCGATGCATATCTGTGCCGTGCCGTTCGCCGCCGGACACGACGAGCTGCAGGCGGCGGGTTTGACCGCAATGCCGGGCACGCTGGTGGCCTCGCCCTGGATCAAGCAAGCACCGGCCTCCTTCGAATGCCGCCGCCATGTGACGCTGGAACTCGGCAAATCGCGCCAGATCATTTTGGGCGAGATCGTGTTTGCGCATTACCATCACGACGTCATCGACGTGGAGCGCATGCGGATAGACCCGGCCAAACTGGACACGATCGCGCGTCTCGGCGGCAATACCTGCTCCACCATCCGCGACCGTTTCGAGATGCAGACGCCGACGCTCGCGGAATTCCATGCCAATCTTGCAGCTCCGCCCGATCAGTGCGAAGGAGGATCATGACCGCGCGCCGGACCGTTATTCGCGGAGGTATGGTCCTTGATGCCGAGGGCCGCGCGGCGTTGCGCGATTTGCTGATTGAAGACGGCCGCATCGTCGCGATCGACAACCCCGGCTTGGGCGTGGCCGACGACGCGGAGGTGCTGTCGGCTTTTGACCGGTTGCTTATTCCGGGCCTGATCAGCGCACACACGCATTCGCATGGCGCGCTGAACCGGGGAGCGGTCAACGACAAGGTCTCGTTGGAAATGTTCCTGACCGGCGCGGGCGCCAGCGCGAGATCGCGTGGCGTCGACGACAAATATTTGAGCGCGGCGCTCTCCGCGGCCGAAATGATCCGCAAGGGATGTACGGCGTGCTTCGATCTTACGGTGGAATTTCCAGAACCTTCCCGGGAAGGGATTTCGGCGGTCGCCCGGGCCTATCGCGATGCCGGCATGCGCGCCGTGGTCGCCCCGATGATTGCCGACCGGACGATCTATCAGGCGCTGCCCGGCCTGCTCGAGGCACTGCCGGACGATCTGCGATCGCATTGCGCGGGTCTGAGCGCTGCGCCTATCGAACAGACATTCTCGGCATGCCGCGATATCCTGGCAAACTGGGAATTCGACCGCCGCTGGATTCGCCCCGCGCTCGGCCCGACTATACCGTTGCACTGCTCCGATCAGTTCCTGATCGATTGCGCACATCTCGCGCGCGAACATGACGTGCCGCTGCAGACGCATCTGGCCGAATCGCGCGCGCAGGCGGCGATCGGACTAACGCGATACGGCAAGAGCCTCGTCGGACATCTGCAGGAACTGGATTTTCTATCGGAGCGCCTGAGCGCGGCGCACGCCGTCTGGCTCGATGACGACGACATCTCAAGGCTTGGCCAATCGGGCGTACGGGTCGCGCACAATCCCTCCAGCAACCTTCGGCTTGGATCGGGCGTGGCGCCGGTGCGTAAAATGCTGGAGAACGGAATTGCGGTCGGCGTCGGCACCGACGCCAGCAACACCTCCGACGGACAGAACATGTTCGAAGCAACGCGGCTGGCTTCGTATTTGTCGCGTATCGACGGTTTTGCGACCGATGAATGGCTTTCGGCGGGCGAGGCTTTTCATCTCGCCACCGAAGGCTCGGCAAAAGTCCTGGGTTTTGAGAAGATCGGCCGGCTGGCCCGGGGATACGAGGCCGACATCGTGTTCCTGCGGCTGGACAGCCCGCATTTCGTGCCGCTGCGCTCGCCGTTGATCCAGATGGTATTTGGCGAGAACGGCGCCTCCGTTCACACCGTCATGATCGGCGGGCGTATCGTGTTTCACGACGCTAAACTCTTAACCCTCGATGAATCCTTGCTGCGCCGGCAGGCGCAGGAAGCCGCCAACAGACTGGACCAGGCCAACGCCGGCACCTACGCATCGGCGGCAACCGTCGCACAACTGGTCGGGGCATTTTGCGCGGCGCAAGGCTGCACCGGCCACGCTCTGCCGCGAAAGCTCAAGCTGGCTTGCGAGGGATAATCGCTCCCTCACCGCCTGTGGCGTGCCAGAGCGCTTTATGGATCGCCGCATCGCCCTACAAATCGGAGGGATGGCCGCCGATCGCTTCGGCCGCCCGCCGCTTGAAAACGCCACACCATTTTACAAACTGCATCAATCATCTTGCAACCAAGGCGCTGATATACCCTTGCGTACCGCATTGATGATCGAATACTGCACCCTAGGCGCGAATCCATGCGAATCATGGGCGATAGCCTTGCGAGGAGTGTGGACATGAAGCGCTGCCTTTGCCTGGCGGTCGCGATATTGCTGTCTGGCACCAATGCCCAAACCCTTCCGCCGTACATGGCGCCGATCGCAGGTAAGACCTCCGCGACGCCGTCCGATATCGCGACCAAAGACGTGTTGGCACTCAACACCGGCATGTTCGAACTGTATGGCGACGCCGCCAGGATTTTTCAGAAGAACATTCTGAGCCGGCATCCAGTGATCCTTGGCCTGTTTTCCGGTGCCGGCGGAAAGCTGATCCTCTACCGCCCTGGCATGGCACCGATCGAGGCTCCGCAGGTGCCCGTCGTCTATCAATTGCTGAAGTCGGTCGGTCACAGCACGATGGCCCTGGCGGAGGTTGTCGGCCCCTTTGTCGACAATCCCGAGGACAGGTCCTGGCGCGGCTCGATGCTCGCATACCGCAGCCGGATGCAGTCGGCGCTTGATGGACTGGACGCCACGCCGATGGAGCCGGGTTGGCGCGACAACAATCGCATCATCCTGCAGAACAATATCGCCTTCATGGACGAATGCGTTGCCAAAGGCGTCATTCCGTTTGCGACGCTCGAGGCATTCGGCAAGAAACAGGCGCCATTGCTGGCGAAGAACGTCGCATGGGCGGCGCAGACCCAGGTCGGACACTGGATGACGGTGCTTGCCGACTGGAAAACCCAACTCGGCGTTGACTGGGACAAAACCTATGCCGCAAGCAACACGATCTATGTGGCGCGCCAGAATAACGTCTTGTTCAGCGTGCTCGCTCAGTTCTTCGGTCCGGACGCAATCAATAGCCGCCTGCTTCTGATCGAGACGGCTTCTTTTACGACAACGCCAACGGACATGCTCGAATCGCTGACGCGTATCATCGCGGATCGCTCAGTGGGCTCGCTGTTCTTCGGCAACTATCATCTGATGGACTACGAATTGATGGGCGGCGATGCGCGTGTCGCTATCGTGGCGGAAACCGCCAAGCGTGGCATGACACCTTTCCTCCCGCCGGTCGTACCGTTCGGCTCAAAGCAGTGGCCCACATTGGTCACGCCGGGTCCCGGTCCTGCCTCCATCGCCGATTTGCGATAGTCGCGCCAGATCGGCGTTTGTTTCGTGCGTATCGACGACTTTCAAACCGAGACGCTCGTGACAGCGTAGATCGAGAGGTAGGAGCATGCGGCCTTCGCGACGCGAGTTCGTGAAGTGGGTTTCGGCGAGCGGCATCGCGCTCAGCCTGTCGCGGCTGGGATCGGCTCAGGAAGCCGGATTTCCGGCACGCGCGACGCTGCCGGGAAGACAGGGCTGGAATCCAGCGGCTGATGGCGCCGGGCGCATTGACGGCGTCGCCAAGGTCACCGGTGCAAAACTCTACGCCTCCGATTTTCGCGCCGCGGATCTCCCCGGCTGGCCGGCCGCGACATCGCACGCGATTCTTGTCCGCGCTCCTGATGCAACCCGCGTCTACACCGGCATGGATCTCGCACGTCTCGGCGGCGCATTGAAGCCGTCGGTGGTGGTGACGGCGGAAGATCTCGCGAAGATCGGCACGCGTGTTCCTGAATTCTATGCCGGCGATCTGTTCTGCCCGGTCGGCAAGACGCCGCTTTATATGGGGCAGCCGGTAGCGCTGTTGATCTTCGAGCAGTTCGACGCATTCGATCGCGCGCGGCTCGCGCTGCGCGATGGGACTTTCGTGAAGTCAGGCGAAGAGACGGGTCCCGTCGTCGTTCCCAATTATGGCGCTTACCGCTTCACACGCGTGGCCGGAGCGACGGCCGAGGCTCCGGATGTCTATTCGCCAATCCAGGCAGGCTGGGTCACCCCGGGGAGCATCCAGAATACCGCGCTTCCGGTCTGGGCGCCATTTGCGAAGGAAACGCAGGCGCCCTATGCCAAGGCCGCTACCCACGGCGAGCAGATACGCGCAGAACTTGAGGCGAAGAACCCGGCATTACTGGTGCTCGACCGCACTTTCGAGACCCAATCCGTGGACCCGATGTTTCTTGAGCCGGAAAGTGGTCTCGGCTGGTACAACGGGAAAGGCGAAGAACTTGAGCTCGTGCTCGGCGTTCAGTCGCCCTACGAGGCCACGGAGTCAATCGCGTTCCTGCTCGGCCAAGCCCGCCCGCCTTTCAAGCCGGCGCGCATCAACGCGCAGTTCACCTACATAGGCGGCGGCTTTGGTGGGCGCGACCACACGCCATTCGTGCTCTATGTCGCACTGGCGGCGATGTTTTTTCCCGGCCGGCCGATCCGGCTCGCGCATGATCGGTATCAGCAGTTTCAGGGCGGCATCAAACGGCACGCGATCAGGATGCGTTCGCGGATCGGGGTCGACCGCGCAACCGGCAAGATCCAGGCTTTCGCCGCGGATCATGTGCTGGACGGTGGCGGCCTCGCCAATTTCTCGTCCAGCGTGGCCGTCGTTGCTGCCACCGCCGCGATCGGCATCTATGACATTCCGAAAGTCGACGTTACCACGGTGGCACTCCATACCCGCGGCGTGACAGCGGGATCGATGCGTGGCTACGGAACGCTGCAGACGATGACAGCGCTCGAAGTATTGATCGACGAAGCGGCATCGGCGTTGCCGCTCGATCCGATCGAGTTCCGGCGGCGCAATGCGCTCAAGCCGAATGGCCGGACCATGACGGGAAATCCGTACAGCGTTTCGGTTCGCACCGCCGAGATTCTGGACAAGCTCGAAAAGCATCCGATCTGGCAGCAGCGCGCGCTGGAAAAAGCCCGTGCGCAGCAAAACGGAGCTCTTGTCGGTACCGGCGTTGCCTGCGTCACCAAGGACTACGGCACCGGCGCGGATTGTTCGCTCGGGCGTGTGGAACTCAGCTCGGACGGCCGAATCTCGATCTATTGCGATCATGTGGAGATGGGCAACGGCATCGGAACCGCGCTTGCCAACGGTGTGGCTATCTATCTCGGCGGCGTGGCCGACGAAGTGTCGGTCGCACGGGTCGACAGTTACGATGCGCTGGCACTCGTCGCCTCCGGCGACCCCTACACGATGGACCAGAAGACGCAGGACGCGGCGGAGAAAAATCCGCGCTGGGTGCCGGCGATCAGCTCGGCCACCAGCGCCTCGATCGGCGCCCATGTCGGTACGCATTCGGCAACCGAAGCCGCGCGGCTGATTTTTCGTTTCGGCCTGTGGCCGGCGGCGCTTGAGCTCTGGCGCATCTCGTCCACCGATCCGCGGGCCAGGGAGTGGGCGAAGGCGCGCTGGAAAGACGGACAGCTCACCATGCCAGGCTTGATGCCACTGGGGTTGCCGGCGCTTGCCGAAACAGCGCATGCGCGCAACTTCGTGACCGGGGCCATCGCCCATAGCTTTTCCCGCTGGGCCTGGTCGCGCGCGCGCTTCCAGTTTGGGACAGAACAATACCGTGCCGAGATCGACGCGCTTGCCGTGCGCAGAGGTGGCGGAAAATTCGAGCGCCTCGATCGCGTCAGCGTGAAGTTTCCGCCGACCGATAACAACCGGATCGGCACCGTATATACCTCGATGTGCGGTACTCTTGTTCGCGTCGAGATCGAGCGCACGACCGGCGCGTTGCGCATCGCCAAGGCCTACAGCGTGCTCGAATGTGGTCAGGCGCTGGTGCCGGAGGTTGTGCGCGGCCAGGCACAGGGCGGCTTCGCGATGGGTGTTGGGTATGCGTTGCTCGAAACGCTGCCGCCTTACGAAGGCGGCCCCGGCAA
>WNFL01139474.1_pt1 | contig 12801 bp, 10 predicted proteins | sample 5400361 | NCBI WGS metagenome assembly WNFL01 (sample SAMN13153351, study PRJNA577476) | soil metagenome | isolation source: 40 cm soil on Douglas fir-dominated hillslope | place: USA:California | collected 2013-09-17
CCTCCTGCTGCTACTGCGACCGGCACGCAGTTGGCCAGGAATCCGAACGTCATCAGCCAGGCCGAGCTCCAGAACCCGGAGCTCGGCGGCATGGATGCGTTGAAGGCCATCCGTTTCCTCCGACCGACGTTCTTCCGCACGAGTGGCCCTCAGAGCTTCGTTGGTGGAGGCGCGGGGATCGTGCAGTTCTCGGAGGACTACGGTCCCTTGCGGCCCATCCGTGAGCTGACCTACTTCAGGGTGAATCTCCTCTATGAGGTTCGGTACCTGGACGAGCACGACGCGCAGAACCGATTCGGGCTCAATGCGAACGGTGGGCCGGTCATCGTGCTGGTGAGCTTCAAGCAGCAGTAGTGAATGGCGCGTGGTGATGCGCCTGATGCGCGATCGAGACGACATCCAGAGACATGACCGCGTTACGTCGTCGTGCCGGCCTGCGCCTGAAAGCGAAGACAAACGGGACTCGGCAGCTCGATGCGCTGCGACGTAGGTGTCAGACGCCCGCTCTCCGAGCTGCGCTCGAATACCACGACCGATCCGGAGCGTTGGTTTGCCACGAGAAGCCAACGTCCCGTAGGATCGAGACTGAAGTTGCGCGGCCAGTCGCCACCGGTTGACACGACTTGTTGCAGCGCGAGCACCCCCGTGGCGGGGGCGATACTGAACACCGCCACGCTGTTATGTCCGCGATTGGAGACATAGAGCGTGCGGCCATCGCGCGCGACGTGAACGTCGGCGGGAAAGTTCTCCCCGGTCCATGCAGCAGGCAGCGTGGAGAGGGACTGAACCGCAGACAGCGCCGCCGTGGCCGGATCGCAGCGCAGGGCCGTGACTGTCGAGTTGAGCTCACCGGCAACGAATACGAGTGGCAGCGTCGGGTGAAACGCGAGATGACGCGGGCCCGTGCCCGGCGGCGTCACCGCATCGCTCGCTTCGACGTGCACGAGCTCTCGACGCTCGTCGTCGAACCGATAGACGAGGACGCGGTCGACGCCGAGGTCCGCTGCGAGCATGAATCGGTTGGAGGGATGTGGGATGATGCAGTGCGCATGCGCGTGCTCCTGGCGCGCGGCCACTTTTCCGGTGCCGACGTGCTGCACCACCTGTGATGCTGGCGTGAGGGCGCCGTTGTCGCCCACAGGAAGAAGCGCGAGCGTTCCGCTGACGTAGTTGGCAACCAGCGCGACGCGGCCTGTGCGGTCAGTCGTTACGTAACAGGGCGCCGCGCCTTCCGACATCTGCTCGTTGAGCAGGGTGAGTCCACCTGAGTCCGCATCAATTCCGAAGGACCTGACCGAGCCAGTGACCTTGCCGGATATCTCGGTTACCTCGTTTACCGCATACAGCGTTCGTCCCGTCGGGTGGATGGCGAGGAAGGAGGGATTCGCGCCTGCGTCCATGGCGGCGACTCGCCGCAATGCACCGGTCCGCGAGTCCATGCGCAGGAGGTAGATGCCTTCGCGGCGCGCGGCTTCGGTGTAGGTGCCGACATAGAGAAGCGGCTCGTCCGAACGCGCTGCGGGGCCCGCGAATACCTCGGTGGCACGCAACAGGCCAATGGCACCGACTGTCGTTGCGACGACGAATTCGCGGCGCGATAGCGGCAGGTTCTCTTGCATTGTGAATTCCGTGGATTGAAGTTCTGTGGCGCTGCCATCACCTGGAGTCACCAATGAAGCCGATCGACACTTTCTCGCTCGCGACCGCCGCCATCCTGCTTGTCGGCGCGGCATCGTGCAAGTCGACGTCGTCGTCCGCCGCGCCGGTCCCGGTAATCCCGGTGCCTGGGGCATATGAGATCACCTATCGCGGCGACTTTCACGCCCCGATGGGCGTTCAGCTCTGGAGCTTCCGGGAGGAGGCAAAAAAGGATCCCGGTGCGATGCTGCGGATGACACGCCACATGGGGATCACGCACGTGGAGACGGCCGGTCTCTATGGCATGACGGCGACGCAATTCGCGGACGCGCTCCGGAATGCGGGGCTGACTGCGACGTCGATGCACGTGTCCTACGAGGACCTCACGAAGAACCCCGAGACTGTCATCGCGAACGCAAAAGCACTCGGCGCCAGGTACGTGGGTCTCGCTTGGTATCCGCACGACGGCGCCTTCAAGGAATCCGATGCGCGGAGAGCAATCGCGGACTTCAACCGGATCGGGCGCACGATGAAGGACGCGGGACTCACGTTCTTCTACCACGACCACGGCTATGAGCCCGTGCCCTACGGCAACGGCACGCTGCTCGACCTTATGATTCGCGAGACTGATCCCGCGCTGGTCTCCTTCGAGGAAGATGTGCTGTGGACGTACCTGCCCGGTGTCGATCCGGCCGCGCTGATCAAGAAATATCCCGGACGCTTTAAGCTGATGCACATCAAGGACATGAAGCCGGGCGTCGCGCGCGGATCGCTGTCAGGCGGCCTACCGGCTGAGCAGCAGGCGGTCATCGGCCAGGGGCAGGTGAATTGGGCGGAGGTGATGGAAGCGGCGCAGAAGGATGGGCTGGAGTACTACTACCTCGAGGACGAGACGCCGGATCCCGTGAAGAACGTGCCGTTGAGCATCTCCTATCTGGAGCGTCTCAGGTACTGAAGCAGGCGTAGGGGCGTTAGTGGATGATCATCGTGGCGAGGATGACTTCGCCATGATCAGCGACGCGCGGCCGCTGCCGGCTCGGCCACGTCCGTCGCGAGGATCGCCGTGAGCGGCAGGTTGATGTAGTAGTTCGCGCGACCGATCCGCTCCTTGTGGAGAATGCCGCCGGCGGCGAGCAGATCCAGATATCGAGTGGCGGTAATGCGTGACACGCTCAGGTCGTTCTGGATGAACTGGATCTTCGTGTATGGATGCGAGAACAGGCTGTTGATGAGGTCCTGGCTGTAGATCTTGCCATGCTCGGACCGGATGCGATGCTTCGTCTTGAGTAGAGCGTCCTTGATTGCGTTGACCACCGCGATGCCCTCTCGCGCCGCCGCTTCGACTGCGGTCAGCATGTAGACGACCCACTCTTCCCACGCTCCTCGCTCGCGGACGTCCTGGAGTAGCCGATAATAGTCGCCCTTCGTGCGCACGATGTGACGGCTCATGTAGAGGATCGGAATGTCGAGCAGGTTTTCCGTGAGGAGGTAGAGCACGTTGATGATGCGGCCGGTGCGACCATTGCCGTCATAGAACGGGTGGATGCTCTCGAACTGGTGATGGATCAGCGCCATTCTGATGAGTGGGTCCGCGGTGAATGCCTCGCCGTCATTGATGAACGTCTCGAGATCGCTCATCAGGGCAGGCACGGCGCCGGGATCGGGTGGCGTGTACACAGTCTCACCAACGCTGTTCTTGAGCACCGTCCCTGGTACTTTGCGAAACCCGGCGTCGTTGCGCTCCAGCTCCGCCTGTATTCGCAGGATATCGTTGATCGTAAGCATTCTTCTCACACTGACGGCGTCATAGCCGACCCTGAGCGCCTGACGATAGCGAAGCACCTCCTTGGCGGCGGGACTTCCGACGTTGTCCGGAAGCGCAGCGTCGCGAAAGAGCTCGTCATGCGTGGTGACGATGTTCTCGATGGCCGAGCTGTCCTTGGCCTCCTGCAAGCCAAGGGCGTTGATCAGGATGTCGCCGCGAGGAATGGACGCGGCCACACCCTTCAGCTCGGCAAGCTGCCTACTGGCAGCCGCCAGGCCCTTGAGAATTGACGGCTGATCGAATCGCGCCGGATCGAGCGCCGTGAGCGGAAGGATCTTGGTTATGCCAACCAGGTGTACACCATTGGCGGTATATGTATAGAATTCTCAATAATCTATACAAGTGCAGCGGCATGTGCCAAGGTTTTGACCCAGGACTATACGTGTCGGCAATGGGACTTTGCCCTGGACTCCGCAACCGATTCTGGGACAAACGTTTGATTATCCCAGCGCATCAGCGCGGTATTCACTCCCGTTTCGTTACAGCGGGCGCCTCAACCGCTCTTCCATGGCGTGCAACCTCGGCGCCACCTCGACGTCATAGCACGTCGGACAGATGCTGTGACTGAACCGGGTGCTCGTGTGCCTGGCGAGGTACGCGTCCACACTGTGCCAGTAGTCCTCGTCGTCGCGAATCTTCTTGCAGTACGAGCAGATCGGCAGGATCTCGCGCAGGCTCTGCACCTCGGCGAGCGCGATCTGCAGCTCTCGCACGAGCTGATCGCGCTCTTCGTCCGCGCGCTTCTTCTCGGTGACATCGCGCGCGACGGAATAGATGACATGGTGCTCGGCATCGGGCGCCGCATTCCACAGCAGCCATCGATACGAGCCGTCCTTGCAGAGGTAGCGATTCTCGAAGACATGCGCCTCCCCGCCAGTACGCACGGCGCGGTTCTGCTTCAGGGTGCGCTCGCGGTCGTCGGGATGCACGAACTCGATGAACGGCTTCGACATCAGCTCCGCACGTGTGAACCCGAGCGCCCGCTCCCACGCGGGATTGAGCCGCTCGAAGTAGCCGGAGAAATCGAGGCAGCAGAGCAGATCGATCGAGACGTCGAAAAACCGCTCCTCGAACTCGCTCACGGGCCGCGTGCCGGCGCCGCCACGCAGCGCCACGTCCGTGTGCGCGCGGAGCTCCAGCTCCGTGAACGTCTTCGCGACGTAGCCGAATGGCTGGACCTCGCGCACACGTCGCAAGGTCGCTTCGTCCGTGTCGGCAACCGTGAAGATGACGGGGATCGACCGGCGCCGGCGAATCACCTCGGCAGCTTCGATACCGTCCATGTCACCGCCGAGGACGACGTCCATCAGCACGAGATGCGGCCTGGTTTGCTCGGCCAGATCGATTGCTTCACGGGCGGATGAAGCAACCGCCGCCACCTCGAAGCCGTGCCCGACGAGACGCATTCCGACCTCTGCCGCCACGCCAGGCTCATCGTCGACAACGAGGACTCTGGGCGCGACCATCGCCCGCTGACCGTTTGTGCTACCAGACACGAGACTAACTCCGCATGAGTTTCTTGTATGTCACCCGATGAGGAGTATCGGCATCTGTTCGATTTGGCCGTCAATACGCGTACTCAACGACCACCGATGCTCCCTGCCCAGGCGCCGCCCAACGCCTTGTAGAGTGCAAGGTAAGCCGTCGCCGCGTCGGTCTCTCCCTGTGCCAACCGGTCCTGCGCGTCGAGCACCGTGCGCTGCGCATCGAGCAGCTCGAGAAAGTCGGATTCGCCGCCGTCGAGGCGCAGGCGCGCGAGCTCCGCGCCGCGTTCGCTCGAGCGCGCCGCGTCTTGCAGCAGCAACACCCGCGCGCGCGATCGATCGTACGCGACGATCGCATTCTCCGCCTCCGCCTGTGCGCTGAGCACGATCTGGTCGCGACGCGCGCGCGCCTCCTCCTCCTGCGCGCGCGCGCCTTCGACATGGGCACGCACGCGCCCCAGGTCGAACGCAGGCCACGAGAGCACCGGACCGATCAGATACCGCGATGACTCCTTCTTGCCCAGCAAATCGGTTGCTCCGGCATTGAAGCCGACACTTCCGATCACGTTCAACCGAGGGAGGTAATCTGCGCGGGCCACACTCACCAGTGCTCCCTGTGCGGTAAGGCGTCTTTCCGCGCTCCGCACGTCGGGACGTTGGCGAATCAGCGCGGCGACCGACTCGATTGCCGGACCGGCAGGGAGGACGGGAAGTGGCACTGTCTCGACGACCTCGTAGTCGCCGGGCGGTCCCTGTAATGGAATGGGCGTCAGCCGCCGTCCGCCGACCAGCACGCCGATTCGGTAGTTCGCGGCCGCGATCCTCGCGTCGATGGCGGTCACGCCAGCCAAGGTCGTGCTCACCAGCGCGCTCGCACGCTCGCGGTCGAACGCGGTGCCCCGCCCAGCAGCCAGGCGGTCTACCGTGTACCGCAGGGTACGCCGCTGATTCGCCGCGTTCTGCTCCGCGACGGCCAGCTGACGCTGCGCACCGCGCAGCTCGAAGTACGTTCGCGCCAGCTCCGAAACGAGTGAGAGCTGCACGTCGCGCAACTCCTCGCTGGCCGACCCGGCAAGCGCACTCCGCGCCGCAAATGCGCTGCGCACGCGCCCGAAGATGTCCACCTCCCAACTCGCATCGAATCCGGCGTCGTACACGTCCTGTTCGCGAAACGATGCGGGGGCGCCCGGAAGCTGGGTGGCGCTGAAACGCCGGCGCGAGAAGCCGGTGTTCGAGGTGACGGTCGGCGCAAAATCGAAAGCCGCCAGCCGTCCTGCCACGCGCGCTCCGCGCAGGCGCGCCTCAGCGGCGTGAACGTCGTAGTTGGCGCGCAGCGCCTCGACGGTGAGGCGTTCGAGCGTCGTGTCGCCCAGTTCGTGCCAGAAGGCAACGAGCGCGGGCTCATCGGCGCGCGCCGTGGTCGACTGACCGAGCAAGGGTGCCGTCACGCTCACCGCGAGCGCGGCAGCTGCCATGATGATTGGAAGACTACGCATGAAGGGGTGCCTCCAGTTCGCCGGCCGGCGGATATGTCGTTGACGCCGTGCCACTCGGCGGCGCCGATGCGTCACGGCGCTCGACGAACTTGCGAAGGACCACATAGAACACCGGAGTCAGAATCAGACCGAAGACCGTAACGCCGATCATGCCGGAGAACACGGCGACTCCCATCGCCTGACGCATCTCCGCGCCGGCACCCTTCGAGATCATGAGGGGAACCACGCCCATGATGAAGGCGAGCGAGGTCATGAGGATGGGACGCAAACGGAGCCGGCATGCCTCCAGTGCAGCGCTGATGCGATCGCGGCCCTGCGCCTGCAGCTCCCGCGCAAATTCCACGATCAGAATGGCGTTCTTGCATGCCAAACCGACCAGAACGATGAATCCGATCTGGGTAAAGATGTTGTTGTCGCCCCTGCTCAACCACACACCGGCGAGGGCCGACAGCAGCCCCATGGGAACGATCAGGATCACCGCCAACGGGAGCGACCAGCTCTCGTATTGCGCCGCCAATACCAGGAAGGCGAGCAGGACGCACAAAGGAAAGACGTAGAGGGCAGTGTTTCCCGACAGAATCTGCTGGTACGTCAGCTCCGTCCATTCGAAGTGGACGCCGTTCGGCAGCGTCTCCTTCGCGAGCTGCTCCATCGTTGCGACGGCCTGTCCCGAGCTCACGCCCGGTGCGGGGCCGCCCACCACCTCGGCAGCAGGGTACGCGTTGTACCGGACGACGCGATCGGGACCGTTTGATGGGCGCACGGTGAGCACCGAGCTCAGAGGAACCATCTCGCCGCGTGCATTGCGTACTTCGAGCTGCCCCACGCCGTCAGACGTCGCGCGGAACGGCGCGTCCGCCTGCGCCACCACGCGATACGTACGGCCGAACTTTGTGAAGTCGTTCACGTACGCGGAGCCCAGGTACACCTGTAGCGTCTGGAAGACGTCGGTGAGTGCGATCCCCTGCCGCTTCACCTTCTCACGGTCGACGTCCACCGAGAGCTGCGGAACACTGGTCTGATAGCCGGAAAAGACTCCTGCGAGCACCGGTGTCTGATACACCTTGCCGAGGAGCTCCTGCAACGCCTTGTTGATCTGCCCTTCGCCAACCGCGGCGCGATCCTCGATCTCCATCTTGAAGCCGCCCACGGTGCCAAGTCCCTGCACTGGTGGCGGCGGGAAGATCGCGATGTACGCATCCTGGATGGAGCCGAACTCCTGATTCAACGCGGCCGCGATTGCCGGTCCGTACCCATCCTTCCCCTTTCGCGCCTCGAAGTTCTCGAGACCGAAGAAGACGATGCCTGCGTTCGGGCTGTTGACGAACCCGTTGATCGAGAGACCAGGGAAGGCAATGGCGTTTGCCACTCCCGGGTGCTTGAGGCCGATGGCGCTCATCCGCCTGATCACCGACTCCGTGCGGTCGAGCGTCGCCGCGTCGGGGAGCTGAGCGAAGGCGATGAGGTACCCCTTGTCCTGCGTCGGCACGAAACCGGTCGGCACGCGCGCAAAACCGACGCCGGCGAGCACGATCAGTCCGGCGTACACCGCGAGTGCGATCCCGCTCTTCCGGATCACGCCGGCGACACCGCGGCCGTAGCTCTCGGAAGCGCGAGCGAAGAGGCGGTTGAATGGGCGAAAGAGCCAGCCGAAGAGACGCTCGATGACGCGCGTTGGCGCGTCGGGCGCCGCGCCGTGCGGCTTGAGCAGCAGCGCGCTGAGCGCGGGCGAAAGCGTCAGCGAGTTGAACGCCGAGATCACCGTGGAAAAGGCAATCGTCATCGCGAACTGCCGATAGAACTGCCCCGTCAGGCCGCTGATGAACGCGATCGGAACGAACACGGCGCACAGCACCATCGCGATCGCGATGATCGGCCCGCTCACCTCGTGCATCGCCTGGTAGCTCGCCTCACGCGGCGTCATCCCGAGTGCGATGTTGCGCTCGACGTTCTCCACGACGACGATCGCGTCGTCCACCACGATGCCGACCGCAAGCACGAGCCCGAAGAGCGACAGCGTGTTGATCGAGAAGCGGAAGGCGAGCATGAAGGCGAGCGTTCCGACGATCGACACCGGAACGGCCAGGAGCGGGATGATCGACGCGCGCCACGTCTGGAGAAAGAGCACGACGACGAGCACGACAAGCAGCGTCGCCTCGAGCAGAGTCTTCACCACTTCCCGGATCGAGTCGCGCACGAAGGTCGTCGGATCGTAGACGACCGAGTAGTCGATCCCCTCCGGAAACGTCTTCTTCAGCTCAGCCAGCGTTGCCCGCACGTCGCTCGAGAGCTGCAGGGCGTTCGATCCCGGTGCCTGAAAGATCGGAATCGCGACCGCGAACTTGTTGTCGAGCAGGGAGCGCAGCGCGTACTCGCCCGCCGCGAGCTCGATGCGGGCGACGTCGCGGAGACGCGTGAGCTCGCCCGATGCCCCGGTCTTCACGATGATGTCGCCGAACTCCTTTTCGTCTACCAGACGTCCGCGCGCGTTGACGCTCAGCTGGTAGGCGACGTCGCCCTTCATGGGCGGCGCGCCCACCACGCCGGCCGCCACTTGCACGTTCTGCTCGCGAATGGCCTGCACGACATCGCCCGCCGAGAGTCCGCGCGCCGCGACCTTCTGCGGATCGAGCCAGATGCGCATGGCGTAGTCGCCGGCGCCGAAGATCTGCACCTGGCCTACACCACGGACGCGTGCCAACGCGTCCTTCACCTGAAGCGTCGCGAAATTGCGCAGGTAGGTCATGTCGTACCGATTGTCGGGCGACACCAGGTGCACGACCATCGTCAGGTCGGGGGAGCTCTTGACGGTGGTGACGCCGTACTGTCGCACTTCCTCCGGCAATCGCGGCAGCGCCTGGCTCACGCGATTCTGCACCTGCACCTGCGCCACATCGGGGTCGGTCCCGACACGGAAGGTCACCGTCAGCGTGACGACGCCGTCGGCCGTCGCCTGCGACGACATGTAGAGCATGTTCTCGACGCCGTTGACCTGCTCCTCGAGTGGTGTGCTCACCGCTTCGGCGAGCGCGCGCGGATTGGCGCCGGGATAGATGGCCCTGACGACGATCGACGGCGGTACCACTTCGGGATACTCGCTGATGGGCAGCGCGAACATCGCGATCGCGCCGGCGAGGAATACGATCATCGACAGCACGCCCGCGAGTATGGGGCGGTCGATGAAGAATCGGGAGAATCTCACGTGTGGGCTCTTCGGGGTTACTTCGCTGCCGCTTGCGCGACCGCCGTGGAGTCTTTCTGCATCGGTTCCAGGGTCGCTTTCACCGCAACGCCGGGCCGGACGCGTTGCAACCCGTTCACCACGATCTGCTCGCCCGCCGAGACCCCCGACGTCGCGATGCGAAGTCCGTCAGCCATGCGGCCGAGCTGGACGACGCGATACTCGAGCGTACCGTCCTTCTTGAGCACGAGGACGAACTTGCGGTCCTGATCCGTGCCGACGGCCGCGTCGCGAATGAGCACGACCGGGTGCTGCGCGCCGCTCAGCAGCTTGACGCGGGCAAACAGGCCGGGCGCGTAGCCGCGCGCGGCGTTCGAGAACACGGCACGCGCGCGGATAGTCCCCGTCCTGGGATCGAGTTGGTTGTCGACGAAGTCCAGGCGACCCGTGTGCGAGAAGCCGTCGTCGTCAGCCAATGCCATTTGGACGGAGAACTTCCCGTTGCGCAGGTTCTGTCGCCGGTCGGTCCGCCCCTGCATGCCGTACTTGAGGAAGGCACGCTCATCGGCGTCGAAGTACACGAAGATCGAATCGAGAGAGACGATCGTCGTCAGCAGCGTCGGCGCCGGCGGTCCCGCCTGCACGAGATTCCCCTCGGTCACCTCGGCCCGGCTGATCCGGCCGGCGATCGGCGCGCGCACCTCGGTCCACTCGAGGTTCAGCGCCGCTGTCTCGACCTGCGCCTGAGCCCCGCGGATCGCCGCGGCGATCTCACGCTCGGCGTTCACGCGTACGTCGAACTCCTCGCGCGAGATCGCCTGCTTCTCGACCAGTGTGCGCGACCGCTCGACTTCGCTGTGCGCGAGCTGAGCGCGCGACGTCACACGCAGCAGTTCAGCGCGCGCGCGATCCAGTTCGGCCCGGTAGGGACGGGGGTCGATCGTGAAGAGCACGTCGCCGCGCCGGACCTCGGTCCCTTCGCGGAAGGCGACGCGCTGGAGCAGCCCGGCCACGCGCGGACGCACCGCGACGACGTCCACCGCCTCCAGCCGGCCGGTGAACTCGTCGAATTCGTCGATGTTGAGCTCGATCGCCTTCGCGACCGTGACTTGCGGCGGGGCAGGAGGGACCGGTGCTGCCTGGGCGGCGCAACCGGCCAAGATGGCGGTTAACGCGAGGGACGCTGCGGAACGCTTGGTCGGTATCATGTTCGCAACCGGGAAATGTGGAATCAGGTCAAGTACGACTTGCTGTTTTCATCTCTAGGTGCGAAACTATGAGTTATCAAAGTCTTCTCAAGTAGACAGGAAATACTGCTGTAGGCAGTTTATACTGACGTAGTACGTTATTTCTGCCTATCACTCCGATGAGCGAGTTGAGTATGCGGATGAGCAAGAAGAAAGAGGCTGAATGGAAGTGTGATCCCGAGTATTCGTGCTCCGTGGAGGTGACGCTGAGCGTGATCGGCGGAAAGTGGAAGTTGCTGATCATCGGGCAGCTGCAGCGGGGGGTATCGCGCTTCGGACAATTGCGGCGCGCCATTCCCGGCGTCACGCAGACGATGCTCACGCAGCAGCTCCGAGAGCTCGAGGAGGACGGCGTGGTAAGCCGCACGATCTTTCCCGAGATACCGCCGAGGGTCGAGTACGCGCTCACCGACTTTGGCAAGACGCTGGATTCCGTACTCCAGGCGATGGGGATGTGGGGCGAGCGCTATCACGCGATGGTGCGCGAGAAGAAGCGCGCCGCACGCGGGCTCGAGACGGGGACGGATCTCGCTGGCGATCGAGAGGTGGAGTTGGCTCCGGCGCAGTAGGTTCGTCTGCGCCGCGGGGGCTGAGGTGAGCCGTCGCTATCCCCGACGCAGTTAGCTGCGCACCAACTTCTTGTAGGTCACCCGGTGGGGGTGTCAGCGTCCGTACCCTTTCTCCGCCTGAGGTCCGCGTCGTATTCCTTGAAGTTCCCCTCGAACCACACCACCTCGCTGTTCCCTTCGAAGGCGAGGATGTGCGTGGCAATGCGGTCCAGAAACCACCGGTCGTGCGAGATGACTACCGCGCAACCGGCGAAATCGACCAGCGCTTCTTCCAACGCGCGCAGCGTGTCGACGTCGAGATCGTTGGTGGGTTCGTCGAGCAGCAGCACATTGGCGCCGGATTTGAGCATCTTCGCCAGATGCACGCGGTTGCGCTCGCCGCCCGACAGCGAGCCGACCTTCTTCTGCTGGTCGGCGCCCTTGAAATTGAACGACGAGCAATAGCCGCGCGAGTTTACCTCGCGCTTGCCGAGCAGGATCAGTTCGTTGCCGCCGGAAATTTCCTCCCACACGGTCTTCTTGCCGTCCAGTGCGTCGCGCGACTGGTCGACATAGCCGAGATGCACGCTTTCGCCGACCGTGATGCTGCCCTTGTCCGGCTTGTCCTGGCCGGTGATCATCCGGAACAGCGTGGTCTTGCCGGCGCCGTTGGCGCCGATCACGCCGATGTCAGATCGTCGAAGAGCACCTTGTCGCCGTACGCTTTCTTCAACCCCTTCGCCTTGACGACGTCGTTGCCGAGTCGCGGCGGCGGCGGAATGGTGATCTCGTGCTGGAGGACCTTGTCGCCGGTGTCCTGCGCCTGGAGCTCCTCGAACTTCTGAATGCGCGCCTTGCTCTTGGCCTGCCGCGCACGGGGCGCCATGCGGACCCATTCCAGCTCTCTCGCCAACGTTCTCTGGCGCGCGGACTCGGTCTTCTCCTCGACCTTGAGACGTTCGCGCTTCTGATCGAGCCAGCTGCTGTAGTTGCCCTCCCACGGAATGCCCTTGCCGCGGTCGAGCTCGAGAATCCACTTCGCGACGTTGTCGAGGAAGTAGCGATCGTGCGTGATGGCGACGACGGTGCCCGGAAACTCGGCGAGATGGCGCTCGAGCCACTCGACGCTCTCGGCGTCGAGATGGTTGGTGGGCTCGTCGAGGAGGAGCATGTCGGGCTGCTCGAGCAGAATGCGACACAGCGCCACGCGCCGCTTCTCGCCGCCCGAGAGCTTCGTCACGTCGGCATCGTCGGGTGGAACACGAAGCGCCTCCATCGCGATCTCGATCTTGTTATCGAGGTTCCAGAGATCGAGCGTGTCGATGCGCTCCTGCACGCGGGCCTGTTCGTCGAGCAGCTTCTGCATCGCGTCGTCATCCATC
>WNFL01136697.1_pt1 | contig 12800 bp, 18 predicted proteins | sample 5400361 | NCBI WGS metagenome assembly WNFL01 (sample SAMN13153351, study PRJNA577476) | soil metagenome | isolation source: 40 cm soil on Douglas fir-dominated hillslope | place: USA:California | collected 2013-09-17
GGCATCCTCGACGCGCTCCAGCTCCACGGCGAGCGGCGCAACGAGCCGCCGCCGGGACTCATGGAGAGCCGCGCGCTGTATCACAGCTCGCGCAGTCGCCTGGTGCAGGGCATGCTCGAGTCCGCGGCCTCGCTGTCGCGCCTGCGCGCCCAGGACATGCTCGACCCAGAGGACGAGCGCCGCGCGCTGCACGCCATCTGCTTCGAGCTGCGCGAAGAGCTCGAGGCGGTGATCAAGCGGGCGAACGAAGCGTCGCAGCTCTTCCCCGGTCGTCCGCTGCGGCACCTCGAGAGCCCCTGAACACGACGCGCCGGCCCTCGTTGCCGAGAGCCGGCGCAGTGTTCGGTTCGCCGAGACGCCTCAGGCGTTCGACGCTACGTGCGTCTGCAGCTGCGGGCCGTTCGGGCCTTCGACGATCGTGACTCCCGGAAGATCGTTTGCCGGAATGCGCCACTGCTTGCCGATGCGCACCGCGCCGATCTGGCCCGACTCGATCAGGCGATAAACCGTTCGCGCCGAGATCCGCAGGAAGTTGGCCGCCTCGCGCACCGTGATCAGATTCTCCGCCATCGCTGTGTCCCCCCAGTTTGTCCGTTTGTTCGGCCCCTTGGGCCTGTGTCGTCTCTGCGGGTCTTTTGACCGGCACCTTCGATCAACCCCGGTCAGCCCCGCTCTCCATGAGAACGTTTCGTCAGGGTCGCCAACTCCTTTAGAGATTTCTTTCGGCCTGGCCCCGCGCGCGGCGAAAAGCGAAACAGAGACGCGTGGATCGGGGATATTTCGAAAGTTACTGCGGGCGCGGTCCGTACGCCGAGATCTATCGCGATCACAGCGGCATCGGGAACTGCATCGCGACGCTCCGGCGCATGCGGGCGCCGGTGCGCTCGGTGCTCGTGCTCGGGGCCGCCACGGGCGAAGTGCTCGCCGACTTCGAGCGCGCGTTTCGCGTGCGGCCGTTCGGCTGCGAGCTGTCGCGCTTCGCGCACGCGCGCATCCCAGCGCGCTTCCGGCGCCGTGTCCGCCGCGCGGACCTGCGGCGCTTCGTGCCCGAGCTCGCGCGCGCGGGGCGACACTTCGATGTGTCGTTCACGAGCGCGCTGGTGTACCTCGACCCCGGCGACGTCGAGCCGGTGCTGCGCGCCTGCGCGGGACTGACTCGGCTGTTCCATTTCTACGCGAGCACCACCGAGGACTTCGAGCCGGGCGACCGACACCGCGCGCTGCTGCGCCCGCGCCGCTGGTGGCGCGCGCGCTTCGAGGCGTCCGGTTTCGCGCCGACGCGCAGCCCGTATCTCTGGCGAGTGCGGCCGAGCTAGGTCCCGAGCGCGGCCGGACAGACCTGGGCGATGCCGGGCGCGCGGCTGGGCACGGCGAGCTTGCGCCGCAGCACGGCCGAATCGCGCGCGTCGCAGGGGTGCGGCGCTCCGATCACCGTGCAGCGCCGCGCGCCTTCCGTGGAGAGGGGGGCGCCGGCGCCGTCGCCGTCGATCGCGATCGCCGCCGCGACCGGCCGCAGCGCCTCGATGCGCGCGAAGACCGGCGCGTCGCCGATCGGGCCGTTCGCGCTCGCGACGCGCGCCGCCAGCGAGACGACGAGCGGCGCGAGCCTGAGCGCGCGCCGTCGGACTCGACTCATCGGCCGATGCTATCACCCGCGATCCAGCCGACGCCGCGTGCCTGTGCGACGATGCCGGCCGATGGCCGACGCTACACCCCGAGCCGAAGCGGCGCCCGCGCGCCTCTCGAACGCGGCGCGCATCGTCGGACCGCTGCTCGTGGTGGCGCTCGTCGTCTACTTCCACGGCACGATCGCTGCCTGGATCGGCGAGCTCGCCGACTGGGTGAAGACGCTCGGGCCCCTGGGTCCGATCGTATTCATCGCCGGCTACGTGCTCGCGGCGCTCGCATTCGTGCCCGGCTCCGTGCTGACGATCGCGGCGGGCGCGATTTTCGGCCTCGCGGCGGGCACCGCGTACGTGTTCGTCGGCGCGACCCTGGGCGCCTGCGCCGCCTTCCTGCTCGCGCGGAGCTTCGCGCGCGCCGCGATCGAGCGGCGCCTGGCGGGCAACGAGCGCTTCGCCGCCGTCGACCGCGCCATAGCGAAGGAAGGCCTGCGCATCGTGTTTCTCCTGCGCCTCTCGCCGCTGTTCCCCTTCTCGTTGGGGAACTACGCGCTCGGCCTCACACGGGTTTCGTTCCGCGACTACGCAATCGCGTGTACGGGGATGCTGCCGTGGACGTTCGTGTACGTGTATCTCGGCTCGGTCGTGGGCGACTCCGGCGGCGGCTGGCGCATCGTGGTCGGCCTGCTCGTCACCGCAGTCGTCGTGTTCCTGATCGCGCGCATCGCGAAGCGGGCGCTCGCCGAGGCGACCGCGGAGACGGCCCGCTGACCCGCGTTTCCACTCGAGGGAAGAGTTTTGTCTCGAGTTGCGGATTGGTTGCCTACCGCGGGGGCGGCGGCCCCGCGGCTCGCGCGGCGCGGCTGGTCCATCGCTTGCACGACTGACTCGAGATGCCCTCACCCAGCCTGCGCCAGCAAGCCGGATACCTGCGCCGCCTCCTGCGCCGCGGCGAGATCGAGATCGTCGACCCGGGGACCGGACGCGCCGCGCAGGCGATCGTCGAGCTCCAGGCAGATGTCATCCGGATCGTGCCGATGCTCGAGTCGCCCAAGGTCGAGGTCGGAGTCACGGACCTCGCGTTCGCGGACGATGCGTCCGCTTTCGCCAGTATCGTCGCGCGCTTGCGCCGAGCGCTGACGCTCGAGCAGCTCGAGGAGATCGCCGCGGCCATCGAGACGGAGCTGCGCCGCGCCGGAGATATTGACCCTCCGGTCTGAGAACTCGCACACGAGATCGCCACGGAGAGTATGATCTTCGCGATAGCAACGATCCGGGGGTAGCGAGCCATGAAGGCCGTCGTCTCGGGCGCATCGCGCCGGGGTGCCGCGTCTCGTGAAGCCATACTTCAGGCAGCGGTGCGCGTGATCGGTCGCGAGGGCCTGGCCGGGGCGTCGCTGGCCGAGGTCGCCAAAGAGGCGAATACCAGCAAGCCCGCGGTCCTGTACCACTTCGGCTCCCGCGAGCACCTGCTGCACGAGGTCGCTTCAATGGCGCTCGGGCTGTACCGCGGTCTGCTCGCGCCGGCCGAGGAGCGTGGCCCGACGCCACAAGCGCGCGCCGAGGCGGCGATCGCCAAGATCTTCGTGCCCGAGAACCGCACCCTGCTCGCCTGCGTCCACGAGCTGGTCGGGCTCGGCATGCGCGACGCCGCGATCGCCGAGCTGATGCGCGCCTCGCTCGAAGCGGTGCAGAAAGGTCCGGTGAGTGCGCTCGGGAATCTCGGCAGCGAAGAGGCGCGGGCGATCGCGCGCTCGCTGATCATGACCGTGCACGGCCACGTGGAGCTCTGGCTGTGCTCGGATCCCGCGGACTCGAAGGAGTACATCGAGTCCGCGACGCGCGCCGCGCTCGCTCTGCTTCCGGCGGCCGCCAGCGACTAGCGCCGGGGCGATCCCCCGCCGAACTGCCGGCGGAGCCAGTCGACCAGGATCCGGTTCAGCTCCGCGGGCTGCTCCTGCTGCGTCCAGTGGCCGCAGTCGCGAATCAGCACCTTCTCGAGCTTCGCGACGCGCGCCTCCATCCCGTCGGCCATCGCGGGCGGGAGCGCGAAGTCGTCCTCCGCCATCACCATGAGCGACGGCGCGTCGAGCGTCTGCGGCGCGTGCTCGGTGAGTCGCCAGTTGCGGTCGATGTTGCGGTACCAGTTGATGCCGCCGGTGAAGCCGCTGCGCGCGAAGGCGCGCACGAACACGTCGAGCTCTGCCTCGCTGAGCAGCGGCTGGCCGAGCATGCGGCCTTCCTCGACGACGGCCGCGAGATTGCGGATGCCGCCCGAGAGGTCGACGTCCGCGAGCTTGATGCCGCGGCGCATCAGCACCTCGAACACCCGGCGCACGTCCTTCGCCAGGCGCGCGTCCGCGTCGCCCGGCTTCTGGAAGTGCGCGATGTAGTGCTCGGGTCCCATCAGCTGCGTGAGCAGCTGGATCGGCGGCAGCGGCGAGCGCGCGATGAACGGCGTGTTCACGCCGACGAGTCCCAGCACGCGCGAGGGGTGCAGCTGGCCCAGTGACCAGATCACCATCCCGCCCCAGTCGTGACCGCAGAACACCGCGCGCTCGAGCTCGAGCGCGTCGAGCAGGCCCACGAGGTCGCCGGTGAGCTGCGCGATGTCGTACGCCTCGACGGCTTCGGGCCGGTCACTCGCGCCGTAGCCGCGCTGGTCGACCGCGATCGCGCGGAAGCCCGCGGCCGCGAGCGCGGGCAATTGGTGGCGCCAGGAGTACGCTAGCTCCGGGAAGCCGTGCGAGAAGACCACGGGCACCCCTGCGCCCTGCTCGTATACCGCCAGGCGCAGGCCGTTGGCGCGCACGAAGCGCGGTTCCGGGAACCCGAGTGACTCGTCCATGCGACCTCCTACGGCTCGAGAATCACCTTGCACTGATGTGTCGGCGTCTTCAGCGCCTCGAAGGCGCTCGGGAACGCCGCGAGGTCGACGATGTCGGTGATCATGTCGTGAGCCGCGATGCGGCCGCGGTCGAGCATCTCGAGCGCGAGCTCGAAGTCGCGGCGGTGATACGCGACCACGAAGCGCAGCTCGACCTCCTTGATGATGGCCAGGGCCGGGAAGATCATGTCCGGCTGCATGCACACGCCCACGACCACGACCCGGCCGCGCGACCGCGCCATGCCGATGCACTGCTGCAGCAGACCCGGCGTGCCGACACACTCGAAGATCACGTCGGGTGGGCCGCCGGTCTCGCGCTGGAACGCGCTGACCGGGTCCTCCTTCGAGACGTCCGCGACCGCGGTCGCGCCGAACTTCTCCGCCAGGGCGATGCGCCCGGGCGCCTTCTCGTTCACCACCACCGCGCGCGCGCCGAAGAAGCGCGCCCAGGCGGTGACCGCGAGCCCGATCGGCCCGGCGCCGATCACCATCACGCGCTCGCCCGGAGTGAGTCGCGCCTGATTCACCGCGTGCAGGCCGACGGCCAGCGGCTCGACCAGCGCGCCTTCGCGGAAGCTCACGCCCGCGGGCAGGCGGAGTGACTCGTTGCCGCCCGTGAGCACGTACTGCGAGTACGCGCCCGGGATCTGGCCGAGCCCCGTGGTGCGCAGGCTGGCGCAGGCGACGATGTCTCCGTCGAGACAAGCGCGGCACTTGCCGCAGCCGATGCACGGCAGGGCGCAGGCGCGATCGCCGGGCTTCCATAGTGACTTCAGGTCTGCGCCGACCTCGACCACCTCGCCCGCGAACTCGTGACCCATCACGGTCCCCGGGGGCAGACCCGGCGGCAGCGACGAAACGTGCAGGTCGGAGCCGCAGATGCCGCAGCTCTTCACCGCGAGCACCAGCTCCCCGGGACCCGGCTTGGGGTCCGGAAGCTCTTCGATCGTGAGCGATTTCCCGATGCCGTGAAAGACCGCGCCGCGCATGACGACTCCTCCCGTGAGCGGGGGCCATCATGAACTATTGATGGACTTCAGTCCAGTTATGGAATAGGCTACAAAAATGATCTCGGCGTCCGCCCCCGCCCCCACCCGCCGCGCGCGGAAGAAGGAGCGCACGCGCCAGGAGATCTTCGGCGCCGCGATGGACCTGTTCGCGGTGCGCGGCTTCGAGGCAGTCACGATCGAGGCGATCTGCGCCGCGGCCGACGTCGCGCGCGGCACCTTCTTCCTGCACTTCCCCTCGAAGGCGGCGCTGCTCTGGGAGTGGAACCGCCAGGTCGCGGACGAATTCCGCGCCGGGCTGCGCGAGCCGCGCAAGAACGCGGTGAGCGAGATCCGCGCGCTGGTCGACCACATCTCCGACAAGCTGCTCGCGCAGGCCGACGTGATGTCCGGCCTCTTGCGGGAGTTCTTCGCGACCCCGCCCGGCGGCGCCGAGGCGCGCGGGCAGGGTCAGGACCTACACACCTTGGTGGAAGAGCTCGTGCGCCGCGGCCAGAAGCGCGGCGAGCTGCGCCGCAGTCTCGACCCGCGCTTGTGCGTGGCGGTCGTCATGTCGACCGCCGCCGCGATCTTGTCGGGCGGGGTCTGGAAGCCCGGCGAGGTCACGCCCGAGAAGGCCCGCGCGCAATTCTTCGAAGTCGTATTCCACGGACTCACAGGAGAGCGAAAGTGACTAAACCCCGGCTGCGCTTCGGCATCTTCATGGCCCCGTTCCACCCCGAGCACGAGAACCCCGGCCTCGCGCTCACGCGCGACATGGAGCTCGTGCAGCACCTCGACGAGCTCGGCTACGACGAGGCGTGGATCGGCGAGCACCACTCGGCCGGCTACGAGATCATCGGCTCGCCCGAGGTGTTCATCGCCGGCGTCGCGGAGCGCACCAAGCGCATCAAGCTCGGCACCGGGGTCTCGTCCCTGCCCTACCACCACCCGTTCATCCTGGCCGACCGCATCCGCCAGCTCGACGTGCAGACGCACGGGCGCGTGATGTTCGGCGTCGGCCCGGGCGCGCTGCCGACGGACGCGTTCATGATGGGCATCGATCCCGCGGTGCAGCGCGACCGCATGCTCGAGTCACTGCGGGCACTGATCCCGCTCCTGCGCGGCGAGCTGGTCACGATGAAGACCGACTGGTTCGAGCTGCGCGAGGCGCACCTCCAGCTCCGCTCGGCGACCGAGGACGGGGTCGAGATCGCGGTCGCGAACCAGGTCTCGCCCGCGGGGGCGCGCGCGGCCGGCGAGTTCGGGCTCTCGCTGCTCTCGCTCGGCGCCACCACGAGCGGCGGCTTCAACGCGCTCGCCAACACCTGGGGCATCTGCGAGGCGCGCGCCAAGGAATTCGGCCAGAGCGTCGCGCGCCGCGGCTGGCGCCTGGTCGCGCCGATGCACATCGCCGAGACCCGGGAGCAAGCCCGCGAGGACGTGAAGTTCGGGCTGCTCGCCTGGGCGAGATACTTCCGCGAGATCGCGGCGCTGCCGCTGGTAGAGGCCGGCGTGCCCGTCGAGGAGGCAGTAGACAAGATGATCGCCAGCGGCATGGCGGTGATCGGCACGCCGGACGACGCGGTCGCGCAGCTCGAGCGGCTCGAGCGCCAGTCCGGAGGCTACGGGGCTTTCCTTCAGCTCGCGCACGAGTGGGCCAACGAGCGCGCGACTCACAAGAGCTACGAGCTGATCGCGCGCCACGTGATGCCGCGCTTCCAGCACACCAACGACCTGCGCGAGAAGAGCCTGACCTACGCGATCGAGAACCGCGCCCGCATCATGTCCGAGGCGGGCGGCGCGATCATGAAGGAGATCCAGAAGCACGCCGCCGAGCAGAGCTCCAAACAGAAGCCCGCCTGAGCCGAGCATGACACCGAAACACGTCGTCATCGTCGGTGGCTCGGTCACCGGGCTCGGGGCCGCGCTCGCGCTCGGGAACGACGGCCACCGGGTCACCGTGCTCGAGCGCGACGCGACGCCGATGCCCGTCTCCCACGTCGAGGCGTTCGAGAAGTGGGATCGCCGCGGCTCTCCGCAGGTACGCCACTCGCACGCGCTGCTCGGCCGGCTCTACTGCCTGATCCGCGACCACGCGCCCGATCTGCTCGCGAAGCTCCTCGCCTGCGGTGCCGAAGAGCTCCCGCTGATCTCGATGGCGCGCCGCACCCTGCCGAACGCCAGCGCGGAGCCCGGCGACGAGAACGTCGTGCTCCTCGCCTGCCGGCGCATCACCTTCGAGTATCTGCTGCGCCGCCACGTGCTCGACTCCGGCCGCGTCGAGTTCCGCGACGGCGACGAGGTGACCGGGCTCGCGACCGCGAGTGACTCGCCCCAGGGCCCGCCGCGCGTAACCGGCGTGCACCTGCTTCGCGCCGACGGCGCGCGCGAGGTGCTTCACGCCGATCTCGTCGCAGACGCGAGCGGCCGGCGCTCGAAGCTCGGCGACTGGCTCGAGGCCATCGGCGCGCCGCGCCCGCGCGAGGACGCCGAGCCCTGCGGGATCTTCTACAGCTCGCGCTTCTACAAGCTGCGCGAGGGGGCGGTGCCGCCGCCGCTCGCCAGCGGCATGGGGCAGGACCTGGGCTACATGAAGATCGGCATCTTCCCCGGCGACGCGCGCATCTTCTCGGTCACGCTCGCCGCGTCGCCCGACGACGACGTGCTGCGGGCCCTCTTGCGCACGCGCGGCTTCGAGCGCTCGGCCGCCGCGCTGCCGATCCTCAGGGGCTGGATCGACCCCGCGACCTCCGAGCCGATCTCCGACGTGCACGGCATGGCGAACCTGCGCAACCTGCGCCGCTACCTGATTCGCGACGGCGAGCCGCTGGCGCTCGGCGTGGTGGCGCTCGGCGACGCGCTGATCCACACCAACCCGATCGCCGGCCGCGGCTGCTCGCTGGGCTGGGTCTCCGCGTTCCTGCTCGCCGAGTCATTGCGCAAGGAGCCCGACGACCTGCGCGCGCTCGCGCTTCTCTTCGAGTCAGAGGTCGAGCGCGAGATCGTCCCCTGGTACGAGATCCAGATCCAGCAGGACCGCGACGCGATCGAGGTCGACGCCATGCAGCGCCGCGGCGAGAACCCGTTCAAGCTCCAGCGCGACGACGGCTCGCAGGACCCGAAGGCCTTCATGCGCTCGCTCATGCGCGAGGGCCTGGGTCACGCGCTGCGAGAAGACATCCACGTGCTGCGCGCGTTCATGCGTGTTTTGAACCTGCTCGACGGGCCGCAAGACCTGATGAAGCGCCCCGAGATCTTCCAGAGCGTGCTGCGCGCCTGGAACGAGCGACACACCAAGCCGCCGCTCGCCGTGGGCCCGTCTCGCGCCGAGATGGTCGACCTGTTGCGCAGCGCGGCCTAGCGCCGAGTCAGCCGGCGTCGAACGCCTCCTGCAGGCGCTTGATGTCGAGCTTCGTCATCTTCAGCATCGCGTTCAGCGCGCGCTGTGCCTTCGCGCGGTCCGGGTCCTGCAGGAGCTTCCGCAGGATCGTCGGAACGACCTGCCATGACAGCCCGTACTTGTCCGTCAGCCAGCCGCACTGACTCTCCGCGCCGCCCGCCCCGAGCTTCTCCCAGAAGTAGTCCACCTCTTCCTGTGTCTCGCAGCTCACGAAGAGCGAGACCGCCGGCGTGAACTTGTACTGCGGACCGCCGTTCAGCGCGAGGAAATCCTGGCCGTCGAGCACGAACGTCGCGTCCATCGGAGTCGAGCTCACGAGCTTCGAGTTCTTGAAGATCGAGACGTAGAAATTCGCCGCCTCTGCTGCCTTGCCGTCGAACCACAGGAACGGAGTGACTTTCTTCATCTGAGCTCTCCTTTTTGCAGAACCGCGCCCAGCCAGGTCGTCGGCACGGCCGAGAGGGCGAGCGCGATGGGATACCACGCCGGCCCCAGGTCCATGTTGATCGCCGCCACCGCGCCCAGCGCGCTCAGCACGAGCCCGATGATTCCGCCGGTGAGCGCGTGACCCATCGGCGCGTAGGGCGCGAGCCGCGCGATCACCCAGCCGCCGATGACTTGGAACGGGAGCCGATAAGACAGCGCCAAGAGGTTCAAGCCCGGCTCGTGCATTGGCTGACCCCAGGGCGGGTAGACCTGGAGCACGTGCAGCACCTGGTCGGTGCCGAGCGAGAGCGCGGCCCCCACGAGCGAGCCGACGAACACCGCGGCCACGCTGCGCGGCACGCGACGCGGGCGCGCGCTGGGGTTGGCCATCTCGACCGTCACCCAGACCTCCTCCGCTCCAAGGACGAACGGCGCGCGCGCGAACCGACAGGCGCCCGCATCGTTGTATGGCAGGCGGCTCGGATTGATGACCCGCGGGCTGCGCGCGTGTTACGCGGGGCGGCGCGGAGGCAGAAGATGCGGTTCGAAATTCGGCTGTTGGCTGCCGTCGCGCTCGTGGTGTACGGGTTGGTGATCCCCTCGGGAAGCTAGGCGGGAACGCTGCCGTCCGCGTCGTACTACGTGACGCTCACGCACCACGACTACCTGTCCAATCCCGAGTACCACAACTCCCAGACCTACACCGCTGCGGGTGTCTACGCTCTGCCCGGCACGAGTGCAGTCGACGGCTCGGTCGGCGGCGCGCCCGCGAGCGCCCACGCGTATGCCGCCGTGGACTACAACCAAGTGAGCACGACGAACGCCTCCGGGCGCCGGCGCCGGGTTCAGATAGGCAAGGCTCGCGACCACGGCTGCGCAGATCAGGGCGACGACAGACGGACTTAGCGCGCGAATCACTCGACCCATTTTCCCAAACCCGTCGGATCGACTCTATTAGGGCGGGAGACCGAATAGCGAGCGCTGCGAGCGTGTCTTCTCGCGAATCTCGCGCGGCTAGCTCAGCCGAGCGTACATCCCGTACAGCACGTACCCCGCAGTCACCGCGCCGAGTCCGCTCGCGACCAGCGCGGTCCAGCCGGCGCGGCGGTGGGAGCGCGCGCTCCGGGCGCGGGCGGCGGCGTTCTCGGGGGCAGCCGGGTCGGCGAGGTGGCGCGTGGTGGCGAGATACAGGGCGCGGCTGCCGGCGAGCACCATGGTCGCGACGCACAGCTCGTGGAAGCGCAGCACGTTCACGAAGCGCGGCTCCCAGAGCTGGAGGGCTTCGCGGCCGAGCAGCGCGAGCTTCACGCCGTACGAGAGCACGAAGAGCAGCACGAGCAGGGCGGCGGTCTTCATCATGTGCCGGTGACCCGCGACTTCGGCGCGCTGGATGCGGCGGACGCCGATCACGGCCAGGGTGACCGCCGCGAGCATGTTCGCGAACGCGGCGGTCCAGTAGGCGACCTTGGGATCGAAGTCCATCGCGCGCGCAGCATATCGCAGGACGGCGGGCATTTACGCTGGCGACGCGAAAGTGCGCGGCTATCCTCGCGTTCCAGTTGAATTGTGGGGGGTATCCATCATGGCAGTCGCTCGTTCTCTGTTCGTGGGAATCTCGTGCGCGGGGCTCGCGCTCGCGGCGCTTATGCTTCCCGGCGCGGCGCGCGCCGATTCGAACGGCGTGCCGCCGGTCGAAGGCACATGGAGCGGGAAGCTCACCGACACGTACTGGGATCAGACCAGCCTCGGATCGCTCCGGCCGAGGCAGAAGTTCAAGTCGAACGTCGACGTCACGATCGCTCAGACGGTCGACCAGCTCACGATCACGATCAACTTCGTCGATCCGTTCCCCGTGAATTCCGGCGCGTTCGTCTCGCAGCTGGTGCTCACGGGCTACGGCGGAAACTTTCACGTGAGCGGGGCGATGAGCGCCGGGCCCTCGGTGACTCTCTCGGGCGAGGTGAACAAGAAGGGCACGAGCCTGCAGCTCGACGGCATCGCGGCCTCCACCGAGTTCACGCACCAGCTCAGTATCAAGCTGAAGAAGCAGAGCCCGTAGCTCCGGGCGTTTGACGGCGCCGCGGGCGCGGAGTAACCCCTGCGCATGCCCCCCTCGAAGCGCGCCGCGAGCGTGGTTCCGTTCCTCGCGATGGAGGTGATGGAACGCGCGTTCGCGCTGGAGCGCGAGGGCGTCGAGATCATTCATCTCGAGATCGGCGAGCCGGAGTTCCCCGCGCCGCCGGCCGCGGTCGCCGCGTGCGCGCGCGCGCTCGCCGAGGAGCCGGCGCGCTACACCGACAGCCGCGGCCTGGTCGAGCTGCGCGAGGCGATCGCGGCGGAGCGGCTGATCCGGAACGATGTCGCGTTCGACGCGGAGCGCGTGCTGATCACGAGCGGCACTTCGCCGGCGCTCTTGCTCGCGTTCACCTACCTGCTCGACCCGGGCGAGGAGGTGGTGCTCGGCACGCCGCACTACGCCTGCTATCCGAACCTGATTCGCGCCGCCGGCGGCGTGCCGGTGTTCGTGCCCACGGACCCGCACGACGGCTACCGCCTGCGCCCCGAGCGCGTGGAGAAGGCGCTCAGCTCGCGCACGCGCGCGATCCTGGTCGCGTCGCCCGCGAACCCGACGGGGGCGATCCAGGAGCGCGCGGACCTCGCCGCGATCCACGCGCTCGGCCTGCCGCTCGTCTCCGACGAGATCTACGACGGGCTGGTCTACGACGGCGCGCGAGTCACTTCGGCGCTCGAGCTCGGCGACGACGTGTTCGTGCTCGACGGCTTCTCGAAGCGCTACGCGATGACCGGCTTCCGCCTGGGTCACTTGATCGCGCCGAGCTCGGCGGCGCGCACTTTGCGCAGCCTGGCGCAGAACCTGTTCATATCGGTCGCCAGCTTCGTGCAGCGCGCCGGCATCGCGGCGCTCGCCAACGGCGCGGGCACGATCGCCGAGCTGCGCGAGGCGTACGCGACGCGGCGCCTCCTCTTGATGCGCGGGCTGCAGGAGATCGGCTTCGAGGTGCCCGTGGCGCCGCGCGGCGCGTTCTACGTGTTCGCCGACGCGCGCCGCTTCGCCTCCGACTCGCGCTGGCTCGCGAGTGACATCCTCGAGCGCGCGCGCGTGGCGGTGACTCCCGGCGTCGACTTCGGCGAGGCGGGCGAAGGCTGGCTGCGCTTCTCGTGCACGACCACCGAGGCGGAGCTGCGCGAGGCGCTCGCGAGGCTCGGCGACTTCCTGCTCTAGCCCGCGATCAGGATTCGCGCGGCGACGAGTCCGGCGACGACCTCGGCCAGGTCGGCTTGCGAGACACCCGCGCCGCGCCCGTGAACGGCGAGCGCGGCTGGGTCGAGCGGCTTCGCGGCGCGCGCAAGGAGTGCGGCGAGCTCGGGGGAGAGGAGCTCCACCGCGACCTCCGGCAAGCGGAACGGCTCGGGCTCGGGGGCGCGCTGCAGAAGCAGAGTCTCGAGCTCGGCGC
>WNFL01334798.1_pt1 | contig 12799 bp, 11 predicted proteins | sample 5400361 | NCBI WGS metagenome assembly WNFL01 (sample SAMN13153351, study PRJNA577476) | soil metagenome | isolation source: 40 cm soil on Douglas fir-dominated hillslope | place: USA:California | collected 2013-09-17
AGGAACGTGACCACGATGCCCGCCGCGAAAGTCGCCGTGTATCCGACGATCGGCGGAAGGTTGAGTGTCTTGACCACGTAGGTCGGCATATAGACAAGGAGGTAGTTGACCGCGGTCGATATCGCGAGCGCGCCGATGCCCAGCATCACGCGAAGCTTTTGACGCAGGAAGACTTGCTTGATCGGGGAGTCCTGTTTTGTGGCGGGCGGCGCAGTCGCGTCCTCAAGATGGTTGCGGATGTAGATGCCGACCGGTCCGACCAGCACTCCGAACAGGAACGGAATGCGCCAGCCCCACGACTGCAGTTCGGCCGACGTCATCCATGAGGTGAGGCCAACGCCAAACGCGGAGGCCAGAAGATTGCTCAGTCCCTGGCTGGCAAATTGCCAACTTGCGATAAAGCCGCGGCGCTCCGGCGCATGCTCCACCAGAAATGCGGTCGAACTTCCGAATTCACCGCCGGCGGAAAATCCCTGCACCAGGCGGGCGGCAAGAACCGCAATGGGTGCCAGAACGCCGATGGTCTCGTAGGCCGGCATCAAAGCAATCGCCAGCGTGCCGATCGTCATCAGCACGATGGAAATCATCAGCGACACCTTGCGGCCGTGACGGTCGGCATAGGCGCCAAGAACGACGCCGCCGATGGGGCGAACAAGGAACGACAGTCCGAATGTCCCGAAGGTCAGAAGCAGCGACGTCGTTGGATCGTCGTTCGGGAAAAACGCCTTCGAAATATACACCGCGAAATAGCCGTAGACGGCGATGTCGTACCACTCCAGCGCGTTTCCGATCGAGGTCGCCACGACGAGCCTGGTGATGCTTTTTTGTGCCGTACCGGCTGGCGATATCCCAGGCAGATTAACCGGCGGCGACAGCGTCATTCCATATCCCTTTTTCTGATCGTGGTTGTCCCGCCGGCGCGGAGTTCTACAACGCGCGCGGCATCTCGCCCAAATCCCAGAACAGGCCCGCCATGATGCCAAGTGCTTCTTCGGTGACCGATAGCAAAATGTGTTCGTCGGGCGCGTGCTGGGAACAGCCGGGATAGGAGTGCGGCACCCAAATTGTCGGCAAGCCCAATGCATCGGCAAACACATCGTTGGGCAGCGAGCCCCCAAAATTCGGCAGAACCGCGGGCGCTTTTCCGGTGGTCTGCCGGATCGACTCTGCCGTCCAGTTGACCCAGGGGCTGTCGAAATCGGTTCGCGAGGCGTCAAAGCTCTGCGTCGCCTTCACTTCGACCATGGGAAAACCGCTGCCGTGCAAACGCGCCCTGATCACGTCGACGATTTTACCCACCTTGGTGCCGACAACAAAGCGGAGCTGCAGAACGGCGCGTGCGCGTCCCGGAATGGCGTTGGCCGGCTTCTCGATGTTGCCGGACGATATCGCCAGCACTTCAAGCGTGTTCCACGCATAAAGCCGCTCCGCCGCCGACAAGCCTTCCTCGCCCCAATTCTCGGAGAGCGCCGGCTCATCGGACATCGGCTCGATCTTGACGTCGGCAAGGGCTGCGCGGATCTGGTTCGAAATGCGCGGCGGTTTCAATTCGTCCAGCAACAGGCGTCCCTTGCCATCGACCAGGGTGGCGATCGCGCTGGCCAGGATCGTCGCGGGATTGGCAAGGACACCGCCCCAGTTGCCGGAATGATGCGACCCGTCGCGCAGGTTCACATCGAGGTGAATCCGTATTCCGCCCCGGCAGCCGAGGAATATCGTGGGGCGATCCGCGGAAAGCCGGGGCCCGTCGGAGCCGAGAAACAGGTCGGCCTTAAGCTCATCACGCAACTGCTCGCAAACCTGACGCAGATCGGGCGATCCGATCTCTTCGCCAGTTTCGATGATAAATTTGGCGTTGAAGCCGAGCCGGCCGCCGCGCGCCTCGCGCACGGCGCGAAGCGCCGACAGATTGATGCTGTGTTGTCCTTTATTATCGGCGGGGCTTGCCTGCTGTTGTCGTGCGCCACGGATCCAGATCGTCCCGCCATTGTCCCGTCATGCCGTCGACGACGTCGCCGTGTCCGTACATCAGAACGGTAGGTGCCGATGAGCTCTCACGATATTCCGCGATGAGATAAGGACCCTTGCCGGTCGGGGATTCGACCAGTCTTGTCGAGAAATCGAGCTGCGAAAATGTTGGCTGCAGTTCTTCCTCGAGGTAGGCACGCAGTGCATCGCGGCGCTCGGGATTTTGGCTTTCGGTCTGATACGCAACCCTGCGGTCGAGTTCAGCGAGAAACGTGCCGGAATGAAGGTGTTCTCGCACCCGGGCGATAGCGTCGGCTCTGGTCATGTCTTCCTTTTCCGGTCGTGAACCTGTTCGAGTTCGACCAACGTACCGGGATAGGCTGCCTGCCGGAAGTGGGCACTGCGCAAAAGAATTGGCCTTGCTAAAACCCGCCGGAATGCAACAATTTCCGTTACAGCCCGGCATTCGATCGGGTAAATCTCAGGGAGAGCTCCATGAAAACGATTTTGCGCGCGTCTGCAATCTGTGTGCTGTTTGCCGGCTCCGCCGTGGCGCTGACCGGCGAGCGCATGGCGGAAATTCCGCTGGACAAAATGTCCCCCGCCCAGCGCACGGTGGCCGATGCGATCATGTCCGGGCCGAGGAAAGGGATGAGCGGCCCGTTCAACGCCTGGTTGCGCAGCCCCGAACTCGCGGACCGTCTGCAAAAGGTCGGCGAATATATCAGGTTCAACACTTCGCTCGACAAGCGCGTCAACGAGATGGCGATCATCATGACCGCGCAACATTGGGGCTCGCAATATGAGTGGTACGCCCACGCCCCGCTGGCGATCAAGGCGGGGCTGGACCCCGCCATCGTCGCCGCCATCGGCGCCGGGCGAAAGCCTGACAACATGAGGGATGACGAGGCGATCGTCTGGGAATTCACCACTCAGCTGCGGCGCGACCACGGGGTCGACGACGCGATCTACGCCAGGGCGCTGGAAAAATTCGGGGAAAATGGCATCATGGATCTGGTCGCGGTGAACGGCTACTACGACGTGGTCTCAATGACGCTGAACGTCGCGCACGTCGCGCCGCCGGCGGGAGAGGAACTGCCGTTCAAGCAGGCCGGTCGTTAGTCTTAACCTCTTCACAATTGTCGCGCGGCAGCCCTGCCGCGCGGCGCGCGTTGAAAGTCGCCAAATCATGAAAAAAGAAATCCGGCTCAATGCCTTCGCCATGAACTGTGTCGCGCATCAATCGCCGGGGCTGTGGACCCATCCGCGCGACCGCACAGCCGAGTATAACCGGCTGCCGTATTGGATCGATCTGGCAAAAACCCTGGAGCGCGGACGGTTCGACGGCCTGTTTCTGGCTGACGTGCTCGGCGTCTACGACGTATTCGGCGGCAGTCCAGATGCGGCGCTGCGCAACGCCACGCAGACGCCTTCAAACGACCCGCTGCTGGTGATCCCGGCGATGGCCACCGTGACCGAAAATCTCGGTTTTGGGGTGACCTCCAACCTGTCCTACGAGCCGCCCTATACTTTCGCCCGCCGGATGTCGACGCTCGACCATCTCACCGAAGGGCGGATCGGCTGGAACGTGGTGACGGGCTATCTCGACAGCGCCGCCCGCGGCGCCGGCAAGGACAAGCAGACCGCGCATGACGACCGTTACGATGTCGCCGACGAATATATGGACGTGGTCTACAAGCTCTGGGAAGGAAGCTGGGAGGACGACGCGGTGTTGCGCGATCGCGCGCGCGGCATCTTCGCGGACCCGGCGAAAGTGCATCGGGTCCAGCATGAAGGAAAGAACTATCGGGTCGACGCCATTCATTTGAGCGAGCCGTCGCCACAACGCACGCCGGTGCTTTATCAGGCCGGCACCTCGCCGCGCGGACGGCAGTTCGCAGCCCAACACGCCGAATGCGTGTTCATGTCGGGCCCATCGGCCAAGATCATCGCGCCGCGCGTCGCCGCCATTCGGGCTCTCGCCAAGGAGGCCGGCCGCGACCCGGCCGAAATCCTGATGTTCAGCATGATGACCATCATTCTGGGGCGAACCGAAGCCGAAGTCGCCGCCAAATACGCCGACTATATCAGCCACATCAGCCCCGAGGGCGCGCTCGCTTTGATGTCGGGCTGGACCGGCGTTGATTTCTCGACCTACGATCTCGACCGGCAGGTTCGCCACGTCCAGAACGACGCCGGCCGCACCGCGATGGACAACATCACCCGTGCCGATCCGGACCGGGTCTGGACCGTGCGCGAGGTCGCGCAGCATGTCGGCATCGGCGGCATCGGCCCGGTGGTGGTCGGCACCCCCGAGAAGGTCGCCGACGATATCGAAGCCTGGTTCGAGCAGACGGACGTCGACGGATTGAACGTCCCGTTCGCGATTTCGCCGGGGGATTTTGAGGATATCACCGACATGCTGGTGCCTGAGCTGGTCAAGCGCGGGCGTTACAAGGACGTCTACAAAAAAGGAACGTTGCGCGAAAAACTGTTCGGCTCAGGGCGAGCGCGTCTCGAAGCACCGCATCCTGCCGTACAATATCGCCATCATATGGCGGCGAAGGCGGCGGAGTAGCTTGCCGTCATTGCGAGAGCTGCAGGGTGGGCAAAGCGAAGCGTGCCCACCAGCATCTTTGGCGAAAATGGTGGGCACGGCGCAAGCGCGCCTTTGCCCACCCTACAAAGCTGTTGCCGTCATTGCGAGGAGCGCAGCGACAAAGCAATCTAGACCTTTTGCGTAGCTATGGATTGCTTCGCAGAGCCTGTCATCGGGCGGCGCTTCGCGCCGACCCGTTGGCTCGCAATGACGGTGTTAGACTGTGCCGTCGACCACCACTTCGATCAGTTTCGCGCCGGGCCGGCTGAATGCCGATGACAATGTCGAACGCAAATCCTTGGCCTCCGTGATGCGCGTCGCTTCCAGCCCGAAGGATTTTGCGAGACCAGTAAAGTCCACGTCGCCATGAAAAGCCAACAGCCGCTGCTTGATGATGCGGTAGCCGCCATTGTTGACGATCACCACCGTCAACGGCAGCTTGTGATGCGCTGCGGTCCACAGCGCCTGGATCGAATACATCGCGCTACCATCGCCGGAGAAGCACACCACCGGCCGGTCAGGGTTCGCCATGCTGACGCCGACGGAAGCCGGCAATCCCCAGCCGATGCCCCCCGACGCCAGCGCGTGATAACCGTAGCGATCGCGATGCGGGCGCAGCGCGTTAATCTGCCGCGACGACGTCAGTCCCTCATCGACCAGGATGGCGTTATCGGGCATCGCTTCGACCACTTGCAGCGCCAGCCAGTCCGGATCGATCGGCGAACGAGCGCTGTTCTTCGAGATTTGCTCGACCAGCGTAGCGCGCCGCGCCGTCCAGTTCTTCGACTTGAGCGCCGCGATGCCCTGCCTGGCGCGACCCTCAAGCGCTGAGCCGCCAGCGGCCTTCAGCGCCGGAATCAGCACCCGCAGGGTTTCCCTCACATCTGCTTTCAGCGCGATCTCGGCGCCGTAGTTCTTGGCGAGATCCCATTCGACCAGGCCGATCTGCAGGATCGGCAAACCCTCGGGCAACGGATCGACTTCGCTGTGCACCGACATCCGCAACGGATCCGCGCCGAGCACGATCATGAGATCGTAAGGCGATAACACTTCGCGCACCTGCGGCTGCGCGCGCGACAACGCGCCCATGAAGCACGGACTTTCCGAGAGAAAATGCGCCCCATAGGGCGCCGATTGCTGATAGGCGGGACAGCCGAGCGTTTCTGCCAGCGCTGCGGCTTCCCGCAGCGCGTCGCTCTTTACGATTTCATCACCGGCGATGATGACCGGACGCTCTGCCCTGAGAATGCGCGCTGCCAGCGCCTGCAACGCCTCGTCGGAGGGCTTTACGCGCGTATCGACGCGGGTCGAACGGCCCAGTTCAATGCCGGCTTCCGAATTCAGAATATCGCCCGGCAGCGAGATGAACACCGGCCCGGTCGGCGGCGTGGTCGCGATCTTGGCGGCGCGGCGCACGATCCGCGGCAGGTCCTCGAGCCGCGTCACCTCGACCGCCCATTTTACCAGCGGTTCGGCCATCCGGACCAGCGGCCCATAGAGCAGCGGCTCCGTCAGGCCGTGTCCTTGCTCCTGCTGGCCGGCCGTCAGGATCATCGGCGTGCCCGTAAAACTGGCGTTGTAAAGCGACCCCATCGCGTTCCCGAGCCCAGGCGCGACGTGGACATTGCAGGCGACGAGGCGGCCCGAAGCGCGGCTAAAACCGTCGGCGATGGCGACCACCAGGCTTTCCTGCATCGCCATCACATAAGTGAGGTCGGGATGGTCCTTCAGCGCATGCATGATCGGCAGTTCGGTGGTGCCGGGATTGCCGAACAGATGCGTGATGCCCTCGTCCTTGAGCAAGGCGAGGAACGCCGAGCGCCCGGTGATGCGATTCATAAAAGTCTCCTCCCGTTCGCACGGCCGTTACCGCGAACGTGGGGGACAACATGGCCGATCTAATGCGGTGAGATCAATGGACAGCGATCATGGCTGCCCTGCGCGGACGAGCGTAGGCGTCCGAGCTATTGTATTGGCCGCCTGTTGATTCATAGTCTTTCCGGCCATTGCCTGAGCCGAGACGTGGCGCAGGCACAAAAATATCGGGAGGAATCTCTTGGCACGCGCTCGCTTCTCGTTGACCGCAGGTCTTCTGCTTTTGATCGGCCACGCCGACCCCTCCCTTGCTGCCCCCCGGGACCGGTTTTTCTGGCTCTCCCAAATCAACAGGGCGTCCGCGGTGATGATTGTCGAGCAAGGGATTGTTCCGAAGCCGCTTGGGGCGAGGATTTTCGATGCCATCAACCGCGTCGACGCCGCGGCCGATGCGCCGGGCGCGGTGCGATCAGGCGATTACCTGAAGGTGGAGCAGGATCTGATGGCGGTCGGCGGTCCCGATATCAGCCGGCTTCATTCCGGCCGCAGCCGGCAGGATATCGGCGCGACCACCCAGCGCCTGATCACGCGCGACGATTTCCTCGCCACGTTCGGGAAACTGATAGGAATGCGCGAGGCGATCCTGGCGCTCGCAGCACAGGCGCCCAACGCCATCATTCCCGCCTACACCTGGGGCGTGCAGGCGCAGCCGATTACGCTCGGGCATTATCTGTCAGGCTATGCCGCAGCCTTCGAACGCGAAGCCCAGCGCATGCGCGAAACCTGTGCCCGCCTCAATCAATCGCCGCTGGGCGCGGCGGCACTGGGAACGTCGAGCTTTCCGGTCGACCGGCCACGGCTTTCCGAACTGCTCGGCTTCGACGCTCCGATTGAGAACTCCTACGACGCCAACCAGATCTCGCCGATCGACGGCGGCGCCGAACTCGCGGGGCTGGCGACTTCGGGCGCGCTTACGCTGGGCGCATTGATCGCCGACGTCACCGCGCAATACGCCCAGACCGAGCCCTGGATCTTGCTGACGGAAGGCGAGCAGACCGGCGTCAGCAGCATCATGCCGCATAAGCGCAATCCTAGCGGCCTGGTGCGCTTACGCGCCGAAGCCAGCAACCTCATCGGCGAGGCCGGGACGTTTGCCCTCATCGCCCATAACGTCGAGCCGGGCATGAGCGACTACAAGGATTTCGGCAATCCGAAGGAATATCCCAACGTCCTGTTGCGCGATATGGCCGCGTTGTTCGCCCACGCCGACGCCGTGGTTCGGACGATGATATTCAGACCCGACCGTGCGCTCGACGAAGTCAACAGCGACTATTCGACCACGACGGAACTGGCAGACACACTACAGCGCGAGGCCGACGTGCCGTTTCGGATCGGTCATCATTTCGCGTCGGAACTTGTGAATTTCGGCCGCGGTCATCACTTGCGGGCAAGCCAAATTCCTTATCCAGAAGCGCAACGGATTTATGCCGAAATTGCCGCGATCTCCAAGGTCGAAACAAAGCTGCCGCTCTCGGAAGAGCAGTTTCGCCGCTCGCTGACGGCTGAGAATATGGTGACTGCGAGCAAGGGACTTGGCGGACCGCAGCCTTCCGAGGTGGCGCGGATGCTGACGGCCGCCAAGGATCGCCTTGACGCCGACCGGGCCTGGCTCGATACAACGCGCGCCAAACTGGCGGCGGCTGCACAGCGGCTCGATCAGGCTTTTGCAGGTTTGCGCGAATCAAAGTGACGTCAGTCGGGCCGCACGGGGAAGGTCAAAACATCCCCTCATGATCAAGGCGTTTCTTCTTTTTCGAACGCTGCCAGACCACGCCGGGAAAGCCTTTCAGCGGCACCAGCGGCTCGCCGGTATAGGCCCAGGCCCACTCCTGCAGCTCCTCGATCGCGATGTGATAGAGCGGCTGGCGGCCGGTGCGGCCGGTGAACAGCGCGCGCGGGATGTTGACCATGTGCGGCGAACGCGCGCGTTCGTAAAACAGCGGCGTGCCGCAGCGCGCGCAAAAACTGCGCACGGTTTTTGTCAATTTGTCCTCGAAGCGCGCGATAGCCGCCTCGCCCTTGGTAATGCGAAAACGCTTGCGCCAGCTTCCGACATAGGTCGCATAGGCCGCGCCATGCGCGCGCCGGCTGCCAGGCGAATGATCGTGCCAGGCCCAGCGCGCCGGCGTATCGATCTCGAAGCAGACGTTGCCGCACAGACATTGACCCGCGGAGACTCCAACCGCTTTCGCTGCTTTTGCCATTTGCGCGTCCCATAGCTGCCGTCAATAGCGAGGAGCAGGCGACGAAGCAGTCCAGATTCCGTCATTCCGGTAGCACCAGTGATGGTGCGACCCGGAATCTCGAGATTCCGGGTTCGATGCTTGGCATCGCCCCGGAATGACGCCAAATCTCAGGCCTGTTCCAACTCGCGATAGACAGGATAATCGGTATAGCCGATCTCCTCGCCGCCGTAAAAAGTCGCCCTGTTGTAGGGCGTCAATGGGAATCCGCGCTGCAAACGCCGGGGCAGGTCCGGATTGGAAATGAAGATCCGTCCGAATGCAATCGCGTCGGCATGACCGGCGGCGATCGCGGCATCTGCGGTCTCACCTGCAAAACCGCCCGCCGTGATCAACTTGCTGCTCCACATCGGCCGGAACAGCACCATCGCCGCAGGCACATTCTGATGATTGACCTCGGCGCGTCCCGCACCACTGCTGCGCGGCTCGACGAAATGCAGATACGCAAGACCAAGCGGATCGAGCGATTTGATCGCGTGGCTGTACAGCGGCATTGGATCGGGCTCACCGCTGCCATTGGCAACGCCATAGGGCGACAGCCGTACGCCGACGCGGTCGGCGCCCCACACCTCGATCGCGGCCTGGGTGACCTCGATCAAAAATCGCACACGGTTCTCGATCGAGCCGCCATATTGATCGGTGCGCAGATCGGTGTGCGATTGCAGGAATTGCTCGATCAGATAGCCATTGGCGCCATGGATCTCGACACCATCGAAGCCGGCCTTAAGCGCATTGCGCGCGGCTTGCCGGTAGGCATCGATCACGCCGGGGATCTCGCTGGTCTCGAGCGCATGCGGCGCCTCATAGGACACGGCCTTTCCGTCAGCCGTCATCGTCTTCAAGTCAGCCGGAATCGGCACCGCCGATGGCGCGACCGGCAGCACGCCGCCGGGCTGGAACGAGGAGTGCGAAACGCGTCCGACATGCCAGAGCTGGAGAAAAATCACGCCGCCCTTGGCATGAACGGCCTCGACGACCTCGCGCCAGCCCCTGATCTGATGCTCCGAATAGATGCCGGGAACACCGGGCTTCCGAAACCGGTCGCCATGACCGGCGAGGCTTCGGCGATGATCAGTCCGCCTGATGTGGCGCGCTGCGCATAATATTTCGCGTTCAGCGGCCGGGGCGCGAGGCTGGGCTTTTCCGCCCGCATCCGCGTCAACGGCGCCATTACAAGGCGATGCTTGAGGTGATAGGGACCGATCTGAAGCGGTGAAAACAACGTAGGAAAGTTCATTTACGCCCCGGAACATGTTTGTTGATCAGGATATGTAGCCGGTTCGTCTTGCTCGCAAAAGCCTTCGATGGCAATCTGAAGGCCCGGAGCGGCAGAGCAGATCTTCCATGTCAAAAACCAGCGTCAGGTCGCTGCCATCGCTGAGTGTCCGTATCGACCTTGACTCGGAGGAACGCATCGGGCCGGGCAAAATCCAGTTGCTTGAAAACATCCATACCTGCGGCTCGATCTCGGCCGCGGGCCGCGCGATGGAGATGTCCTACAAGCGGGCGTGGGATCTGGTCGACGAGATCAATCGTATCTGCCGGCATCCCGCCGTCGAGCGCCAGACCGGCGGCAAGAACGGCGGCGGCGCGGTCCTGACGCCGTTCGGCATGTCTCTGGTGGCGCGCTACCGGAAAATCGAACGTGACGCGGCGAGCGCGGTCCGCAAGGAGCTGCAGGCGTTGCGGACGGACATTGCGCGGCCGAAAAAAGTTTGAGCCGGAGAGAAAAACGGGAGTGGCGGCCGAAAACCGCCACCCTTTGAGCATGATGAATTTGTGTTAAAACGAAGCGGAGATGGACCACTTCTCCCTCGCCCCGCTTGCGGGGCGAGGCTTGGGGTGAAGAGGACTCTCCACAGATTCATTACTCGCGGATAGTCCCCCTCACCCGGATCGCACCGGACGATGCTTCGAATCGCCGAGGCAATCCAACCTCTCCCGGCAAGCGGTGCGAGGTGACGCAAATCCGCGCGCCGGTTCAACTCAAAGAGATGGCGCTCAAAGACATGGCGCATTAAATGTTACAACTTTGAGCGCCTAGCCCGTCTTGATCCAGACCGCCTTGACGTTGAGATATTCTTCCAGATGCTGCTTGCCTGACTCGCGGCCATAGCCGCTCATCTTGTAGCCGCCGAACGGCACCGCCGGGTCCATCGCCTGATAGCAATTGACCCAGACCGAGCCGGCGCGAAGCGCTTTCGCCACGCGATGCGCCTTGCTGACATCCCTGGTCCAGACGCCGCTGCCGAGGCCGAAGGTGGTGGCGTTGGCGCGCTGGATCAGCTCGTCACTGTCCTTGAAGGAGATCGCCGAAATCACCGGCCCGAAGATTTCCTCCTGAGCAATCCGCATGTTGTCCTGAACGTTGACGAACACCGTCGGCGGCACGAAGTAGCCCTTCGACAGCGCGCCTTCGGTCAGCCGGGCGCCGCCGGCCAGCGCCTTGGCGCCTTCCTTGCGGCCGACATCGAGATAGCCGGTGACGCGATCGAGCTGTTGCTCGGACACCAGCGGACCAATTTGGGTGTTCGGGTCGAGGCCGTTGCCGACCTGCAGCTTCTTGCCATATTCGGCGACGCGGCCGACGAATTCGTCGTACACCTGATGCTCGACGAACAGCCGCGTGCCTGCGCTGCAGATCTGGCCTGAATTGGCGAACACCGCCATCGCAGCACCCGGCACCGCCGCGTCGAGATCGGCATCGGCGAACACGATATCGGGCGATTTGCCGCCGAGTTCCAGCGACACCCGTTTCAGATTGCCCGCGGACGCCTTGACGATGGATTGCCCCGTCACGTGCGAGCCGGTGAACGCGACCTTGTCGACGCCGGGATGCGACGCAAGAGCCGCGCCCGCGGTCTCGCCATATCCCGGCACCACATTGACGACGCCGGGCGGAATACCCGCTTCCATCGCCAGTTCGCCAAGCCGCAGCGACGTCAGCGGCGCTTCTTCGGCCGGCTTAAGGATCACGGTACAGCCGGTGGCGATGGCCGGGCCGATCTTCCAGACGCTGGCGCCGAGCGGGCCATTCCATGGAATGATCGCGCCGACGACACCGACCGGTTCCTTCAGCGTGTAGGAAAAGATGTCGCCGGGCAGCGAGTTTTCGATGGACTCCCCGTGCAGCGCGGTCGCCTGCCCCGCATAGTATCTGAGCATACCGAGCACGCGCAGCTTGTTGCCACGGGTGCGGCTGATCGGCGCGCCCATGTCGAGCGTATCGAGTTGTGAAAGCTCCTCGAAATTCTTTTCGACCAGATCGGCGAGCTTGAGCAGCAGGGCCTGGCGTTCATACGGTTTGACCTTGCTCCACGGTCCTTCGAAGGCGCGGCGCGCGGCTGCGACCGCGCGGTTGATATCCTCGGCATCGCCCTCGGCGACGGTCGCGAGCAATTCACCGGTCGCCGGGTTGTGGGTCTCGAAGCGCTTGCCGGATGCGGCGTCGATCCATTTGCCGTCGATCAGCATCTTCTTGTAGGACCCATCCGCGTAAGGATGGCGGGTCATCGGAATCGCCTGCGTCACAGCCATATCTGCACTCCCTTGATGTCGATCGATGGTTGGATCGTTATATTCTGCAATATACAGCGATGGCGCTGCGCCGTAAAGCGCGCCCCGCGGCCAGCAATGTGGCGTCCATCGAAGACCACCCATGCCGTTTCGTGCATGGTAGCTACGCCATATTTTCATACCGAATGACGGAAATATTGTGTCGATCTGTTCGATTGTTCGGCGGGACAATCCTTCACCACGTCAGGAGAACTCACGTGCCCCACGCCGCCATGTCAGCCAATAACGTCGCCGTCATTACCGGCGGCGCATCCGGAATAGGCCTTGCCGCCGCGATGCGATTTGCTCGTTTCGGCATGAAAATCTGCATCGCCGATCTGGGTTCTGATCGTCTAGCCGAAGCGGAAGCCAGGATATCATCGGTGGCGCCGGGTGGCGCCGCCGATATCATGGTGGCGACCGTCGATGTCAGCCGTATCGAAGACGTGTCGGAACTGGAAATCGCCGTGCGTGAGCGATTCGGCGGCACCGATATCCTGATGAACAACGCCGGTATCCAGCCGGGCAGCGAGATGTTCGGCCCGCTACAGAACTGGCG
>WNFL01107510.1_pt1 | contig 12797 bp, 27 predicted proteins | sample 5400361 | NCBI WGS metagenome assembly WNFL01 (sample SAMN13153351, study PRJNA577476) | soil metagenome | isolation source: 40 cm soil on Douglas fir-dominated hillslope | place: USA:California | collected 2013-09-17
AGTCCCGGTAAGAAATAAACGTCCAAACCCAATAATTTGTAAACGTAAGCGTTTCACTTTAAACTTTTTGAGTTCGTGGGCCATATACCGGTACAAATTTAATTGTTTGACGTAGGAATCTGGAATATTAGCAGACCACGTTCCTGCTTCTTTACCCGTAATCATTTTTCCAACTGCGTAGTCTTGTAAAGTCTTGATATCGTACAAAATTTTACGGGTCGGCTCATAAAAGTCCAGAGTGCCGCTCAAATTCCACGCACCCGCCTTTGTGACTACAGGCAATTCCATGTGTTCTTCAATAACCCATTTATATCGTTTCGAGATTTTTGGGTCTATTTGAGTAATGAGCTCGTGAATTAAGGAGCCTCGAAAAGTGGGAAGCTTTTTATCTGGTTCGACGTAGTAGTCTATCGTTCGTTCTAGAAAGGTTTTTCTTTTGCAGCCGCCAGTAATTTGGGTTACTGAAATCAGTTTCCCTTTATGAGGGTTAGCTTTCTCTTGTTCTAACATACTAACCAGAACATGGGGAGCTACACAAGGGACGCTACAATGCTTTACGCAATAGCTTATTTTGTTAGCTCGACCCGGTTGCTCCCCATGCGGCGGACAACGAAACCCCTTTAACATTAATATTAATTCCTCTATTATAAGGAGACTATGTTAAACTAGAAATCCCTTTTATTTTGTTAAATAATTTTGAATTGTTTCTTTATATTTTTCATACCATCCTAAATTACGATTGCACCACCAACATAAAAGTCCACGTACTTTATTGTTGATATGACAATGATCTACATGCGGTCCTTTGTATCCTTTGGAGACTTGAAAAGGTAAAGTACATATAGCACATTTATAATTTTGCTTTTTAAGTAAATCTTGATATTCGTCCCACGACAAATTATATAAATATTTTAGATGTTTAATTTTGTTTTTTTCTGGGTCGTATCGCGCGCGATTATACTCACTAACTTTCCCACGATTTTCTTCATACCATTTTTTATCTAAATTCTTGCTTTTTCGGGATTTTCCTGTCTCCATTTTGTACTCATTTGTGAGACATGAAAATTTTCTTAAATTTGTTTATAATTAAACTTGCCCTTTTTTCTTCTTCTCCGGTTGGTTGAAGATTCATTTTTCTATATATTGTTTGGGATTTACTTTGGGAATCTGCTAAAAAATACGATAATATGGCCCACAAACCTAAATGAATGCCATAGGTTTTAATGATGGTGTCTAAACAATTATAAACTTCATCCGCCAACTCACATTTATCTGATGGCCACACAATATAGTCCTCATATAATACTTTATTATTATTACGTTTTTCCATTGCTTGTTGGGCAAATAAAGGTAGGTAGTCTTCTCTTAACCACCTAGAATATAGTTTCCTGGCTTGTAGCAAGATATTCGGAATCGAAGCTTTGGGATTCTCTACAGCCGTAAGCCATAAGGCCTCTTTGGCCAGATTTATAGCTTCTGCTTCCTCCATTGTATTACCAACTTTTCGAGAGATCATATATCGATCTACATTACTACCTTTAAAAATTGCTTCAGCGTATTTGTCAGCAATCTGAAGTGGAGTCATTAGTGAAGGCTCTTTAAAAGATCCTCAACGATCTGTTTTTGATTAGACATTTGCATCTTATTGGCCATTTGAGTACTACGAACGGCAGTATCAGCGTCATTAGCTAGAGACGCCACATACCGAATAAGAAAATCACGTTTAGTGTCCGTGTCATTACACTTAGAAATCACAACAAAACCACCAAGAAATATAGTAATAGCTAAGTCTACGAGTTTAGGATCAAGCTCGGAGGGAATAAGTACGGTGGCTGCCGTACCGTTGGGGAGTTCTACGGAGTATTTAGACAAGGTCTGCATCGTCGTCCTCTTCGTCTTCCCAAGACCCGTCTTGAAGAACGTGAAAATGTTCTGCTGCCACTTTTAATTCGTCTACCGAATCTAATGTGGTTATAAATTTATCGACTAGGCTAGTTCCGAAAATCTCTTCTTCACTATAACCTTTGTCTAAAGGTGTATTCAAAGCATGCATAGATATAGCATTATTAATGGATGTTACCACCTGCTCTTTGGTGTCCGTAAAAATAACTGCCAAAGAATCTAATACTAGGGTTTTAATATCAGGACTAATATCTTTAGGAATGTTATTATATGATGCTATAACGTCCCCAGCTAAATGGAGCACAGACGTTAAAGTCTTAAATTCTTGAGATTCTGGATCTAAGTCTGCCATTGCGGGAATTGTATAATCTAAATGCCAGTCTACACAAGACTCGTGAATTTTCAATCTTGTAACCCTACTAAATCAGAATCTAAAATCTTTTCTAAGCCATCTTTTAATACATCCTCTCGGATTTCCTCCTGGGTTCGTCTGATACGTAACGTATATAAATCCACTACCTGAGCTTTCTTGTAGTCGAACTTGCTCGTTACGTAGTCGATAATTGCAGAGATCATTCCTGGTCTTCTTCCTTTAAATTCATAATTGATTCTAACATTGCTAATAGCTCATCAATGTCATCCACATGCATAGTCATATCCGGCAGGATTTTACCTGCTTTGACAAAATAAATCTGATTTCCGTCTTGATAAACCTTTACGGCTTTTCCGTTCTCTGCGTACTCGCCTAAAAGCTTACCAAATTTTTTTGAGTCCTTTTTTGTCATTTAACCTATTATGGTTTCTCCTTTTTAGGTTTGCCTTCTTGAAAGTCTTTCATTGCTTCTTTTATTTCCTCCTGATGTTTTTCGCCCTTATAGGTTCCACTTTGAACGCCCAACACAGGATTAGATAAGGCTATTTGTTTGTCAGCTTTTCTACCACATTTTGGACAAATTAATATTAGTTTGGCTTCAGCCATAGTATCATAACTGAATTCAAATGTATGTCCTTTTTCACAAAGATAATTATAAGTCGGCACTGGAATTGGTATTATCCTCCTTAGGAGCTTTGGGACAAGGCAAAGCTAAATCCCCCCATCCTCCAGGAACATGATCTGTAGCTCCACAATAAATACATATTTCATCCCATGTCGACGCATCAAAAGAAAATCTAGTTTTATGTGATGGATGTAGCATTGGTGTATTCCTCCGTCCGCGTGAGTACATCAACAGCATTTTCCCAAATTGATACCGCTAAAGCGTGACGAAACTTCATTTGATGTGGGTCCTCAGATATTTCCATCACATCTCGTAATGCCTTCCGCAGCTCACGACATTGGATAATAAGGCTCCGCATTTCATCACAATTTTTGCATGAGCCATATCGTTCTTTACAGAACTGCGCTTCGATGGCGTTTAGATTCATGGTAACTCCATATGTGTAGGTACAGCAACACGCTGTCTAAATACCCATCTAATTCTAGGAACATTAGCAGGTCTGCGATGCCGCACTGACATATTCTTAAAGATTACCACTTCATAAGGCTTAGGCACATATATCTTATCTTGGTATTGAATTTCTGTTGGGTGATTTGTTGCCCACAACACTAGACAACAGTCCGGTTTAGAACCTTCAGTTGTGTCTCCATCATAATGCCAGTCTTCTGCCTGAGCAGTTTTGAAAGTTCGTCTCCGTACTTCAGCATGTAACGGCTCACTATACCACGGTACTGAATGCAAAGGCCCATGCGCTGGATCATAATGAGGGATTAAACCCCATTTGTTGGTAATAGCAGTTAAGTCTTCTCCTACCTGCCAAGATTTCCAAATAGTTGGATGATAAATTCCAAGTACTAGATACGGTTCCATTTAACGTCCTGCCTCCATATTGTTCCAGGCTGCTTCGAAGGTTTTCTTTAGGATTTCGTTCACAGTATCTCGATCTACTTCCTTAGGTAAGGGACTAGCTTTCTTGATCGTTAAAAATTGATCATTCAAATCTATCGCTAAACGCTCTACTTCACCCACATTACGCTCACCTCGTTTAATAGATTTTACTAAAGTTAGTTCGTCACCAGTTAGTTTAATCTTAAGGGTATTGTATTTTGCCAAATGAATAGCTGTATAGAATAATCGGATACAGTGAGCAGCATTTTTGGTATCATAACCATGAGTTTCTAATAACTGCTTCCGCTTCAGTCCCATATAACCTAAACGTTCTCCATGAGTCATCCGTTTAAGTTGACCATAGGCATAACCCCCAAAAGAAAGAAACATCTTTTGTGAGAGAAAATGTTCTCTAGAGTCTATTAAGATTCTACCTGCAGAACTTTCTCCTAAGTACTCATAAGGTTCGAGCCACAAATAACTATTTACATTTGGATTACCTTGAGTTAGTAAATAAACATACTTTGGGAGATCATAAACCACAATATCCAAAGACTCACCATGAGTTTGAAACGAATCTTCCTTGTGTTGGTAATAATCTAAACCTAGATAAAATGTTCTAGGATGGATTACAATTTGAAATACGTCTATGTCATCGGTTCCATACGCAGCTTCTGGTTCTATATACGTCCCGTGAATATGGGAACCACACAGACCAGTTAAGATATTGCTTCTAGCCCATTTAGGTAGACGATCTTGTATTCGTTGGTATAGCTCTTTGTTATTCAAGTCTAGCCCCCACTCTCGAACTTCCGTGTTCAAAGTGATGCATTAAAAACCAGTGACTCCCAACAGAACCTACAACCGTAGCTATCATATAGAGTACAACGAGAATACAGAATAATACCCAATTACCAGTATGCCAAATATCATATAAAATGTTAACCGCAAAAAGCTGATTGAAAATCCAAACAAAACCAGCTATCGCAGCCATTATTGAATGATATTTAAAGGATGCTGAAGCCCTAGCTCTCGAAAGAGCTGTGTTCACAGCATTCATGGCTAGGGTGATTACGCCCCACAGCAAATATTGTACCATTAAAATAACTGCTTCATGATTTTTGCACCCCAACTTATATTTTTCTTAGAAGTTCGCTTCGTACTACGGTGGGTTTTAGTCCAACGCAGAAAACAGTAGGTTCCTGCTGCGGCTGCGAGGTCTCCAACCACCAACAATGAAAATGAATTTTGATTTAGAGCCCAAATTTGATAAGTACTAGAAGACGCGAGCATTAGTAATAGATCATAAGCAGTTGCGGCTTCGGCTCGTTGGTCGGCAATTGCCGCGATGTATTTTGCCCACAGCCCTGAAATTAAAAAGGAAATACAAACCACAGCCAAATAAGCTAACATATTAAGCCCTATTGTAATTTTAGATAAAAACGTCCAATATAAGCTAAAACACTATTGAGGTAAATGTAACTAGCTGGGCCGTCTCCATTATAGTGACGTACTGATTCCATCCAATTATACATGGTGTGTAAACTAGCTAGGTGTTTAGCCGCACAATGCAGATTAACTTGATAGGCAAAATATTTGTTGTCAGATAGTAAATTTTTATTAATGCAAATAGGGTCTTTTAGAATTTTAGACCAATCTACACATGGACTCATTTGAACGCGCCCAATTTCTCGACAGACGCGGTGAGGTTTATATAAACTATCTAATACTATTCGCCCAGGGCCTCTAGGGAAAATATGATCAGAATTACCCCGTCTCGTTTCTTGCCACGCTACCGCATAGAAAATGTAATGTGGAATTTGGAAACTATCAGCTACTACTGCTAGACGTTCTGCGTCAATCAAATCTGACGCATAATATTCTTGTTCTAAATATTGTTGAACTATTTTTTGAGTTGGATTACATCCTATACATAAACTGAGTAATACAATTTTACTTAGTTGGTGTAGTCGCACTAAACTCTTCCTCTAGTTCTTTGGCTGATTGGATAGCAAAAACTGGATCATTTTTGGCTTGTTCCCAGATTGCTTCCACTCTTTTTCTAACTTCAGGTCCTAATTTTGCAAATTTCTTTAATTGCTGTAAAGCCACAGTCTGTTCTTCTTCGCGTCTTTTGACCGCTTCCATTTCTTCTCGACTCGGGCGTTTATCAGTTAGAAACCCTCCGTTAGCCAACGCACGACCAATAGCTGAGGTTTCTGCATTTTCTAGGAACGCAGTTTTATTCGCGCCTTGAGTGCCTTCCCGTTCTTTACTCAGACCAGTTGCAAACGGCCGTTCATCTGTAGAGTCTGCATAAAGTTCTGCCATGACAGTAACCATTCGTTGGCCAACCTCTGCCGAGTCTAATTGAATAATTCCAGTGATAATACGACCTTTAGGATATTTCTCCCAAAAAGCCTTAATACGGTCTTTGACTTCTACATAAAATTCTAGAAACGTTTCATTCATAGGTACTACCTCCTTACTTATAAGAGATTTTATAAACTATAAAATCTTTATTGTAACCGACGGAATTTAAAAGAGTTAACGGAGCAAATCCTCAAAAAATGGATTATTTTGGGCAGGGAATGGGTTGTGATTAGCTTGTGGATGAGGTTCTGTATGAGTCTGTATAATATGATTAATCAGATTCTTTTTACGTTGACGTCTTTTCTTAATAAGAGCTAGTCGGTGACGTATAGCTTTAGCTAAAGGTAGGGGAATTTCATTTCTTTCAATATTCATTTGATGACCGCATTCATAACAATTATAATGATAACTAGGGGTTGCTTTACCTATTAATAGGTGAGCTATAGTTTTGAGTGTAGCAAGTAAAATTACTGTACCACCGCAATAACTACAACGTTTTTTCGGCATATTTTTTACAAAATTCATTTCTCTAGAGATCTTTTTTCTAAAAGCATCTGCCCCAATTAAATTAAATAATTCATATTCTGCTGGAAACCAATCTGGAATTAATCCATGTTCTCTTGCTAATTGAAGCAGAGCAAAAGGATAATTACCTACATCTACTAAACGACACACCATACAACCAGTCCCTTTAATGACAAATGGCTGGTGGTCGTGACTCATATAAAGATTATTTATAATTTGGTCTCTTAGAGCTTGATGAAGGTGTCGTATTTGTTTTTTTAATTTCATCAGATTTCTCCTTTAGAGGGTTGGATTATTTTTGGTAATTTTTCAATGGTCAATATAGATTCAATTACTTTACGTTTAACTGCCCAGTTAATACCACAATTCATACAATGCCAAAGATCTCGGTCTTCCCCAGGTTTTCTGCCGAGAAAAGTTAATTTGCCAGCACAAGCTGAACATGTTACATTTCTATATAGAGGTAATTCTCTTCCTACTCTGGAATTCGTGTCAGTCATAAACATGGTTCACACCATTTACACTAAAGGTATTAGTTTCTAAGTCATATTCAACCCCATGAGCTTTGGGTGGTTTTTGGATCATCGGTAGACTCTTTGGTTTTTCCGTCTTAAATTTAAGTGGTTTTGAAACTGCTGCCTTTTCTAGTATGAGAAAACTAATTTCGGCTTTCAAATCACTTTCATTTTTAATGTCTCTAGAAAACGCACAATTAATACACTTCAACCAAAATTTAGTTTCTTTCTTCTCAGTGTACACATTTCTACTGTAATTTATAATTAGATTTCCTTTTTTGATATAAATTGGGTGGTGAGAAATTCTAAATAAAGATTTCTTTATAAAAAGACTTGAACCACAAGTAGGGCAGTTTAACAGTAATTTCTTACGCTTACTCATGGTTTAGGTGCTTTCTGTATCTGAGGAAGAACGGGAATTATTGGACAAGACGGATAATCCATAACAAAAGTCCCACCAAAAAAATCTAAATCTTCTTGATTTAGAGGAGAAACATAACCACTGTCTCTTATAAGATTTAGAGCCTTGGTTACAGTTCGTTCAACATCAACCTCTCTTTGATATTCTTTAATTACTTGAATATCTAGAGCGGTAACTCCCGTAGGGCCAAAGGCCAGTTGAAATCCAGCCATGTCTCCTCTGCGGAGGATACGATGATTGGATGTAAATTTATTCGGTTTAACATTTTGACCAAAAATATCTATAATTTTCCATTTCTTACCTTTAATATAAGGTAGAAAGATTCTCATTTTACCTTTTCCGCAAGGACCCCAACCTGTCCATATATTAGAATCATAACATTCAACTAATCCATAATGCCTTAAATTAGGATCATAGCCTAAAGCTATTAAACGACTTTGAGTTTCAGGTAGTGGTGGCGACATTTTTGATGTCTCGCAGATGACAAATCTTTGGTAATTCTTTGGGACCATGTTCTTTTGAAGGTTTATTCCAACCCAGAATATCATCCGGATCGTACAAAGGAATATATAACTTGTCGTCTTCTTCATTATATACTAAATGACTATTTAATATCCAAGCTTTATTTTTACAATTCGGACAAATAAATTCTGGTTCCCATTCTACTTCCCCACTTCCAGTTTCGACATCGAATGTAGGATAGATTTCGTTCGAATATTCGTTTCGTTCGTCTTGGTCACATTTTGCAAATTTTGCATTCCACGTAGTTTTTTCAATAATTGTTAATTGTAACGGGATCTTTAGATCCTTTATTAGGAAGCAATTATCACAATAAAGTGGATAGTTAGGTTGCATAACCTATTAAATCTTTCGGAGTGGAAAGAACGTAAACGTGTTTACCTCCTACTTCTCGTCGTTGAATACTAGTTAAGGGGCTGCCCATAAAATAACAAAAATACCTTAACGTTGTTAACCGATTTTCTTTTTTTGCAAAGTTAAAGTTTTGCCACAAACTTTGCTGAGTAAAATACCATATATTAACTGTTCTATTGTTCTGAATATTATAAGTACAATAGTAAATCGGGTCTTCTGGTTTAACGGTTAATTTACTAATCCAATTTACAAATTTAGCTGTTAGTTCCCTCCCCTGATCATCTGCTAACCATGTAAATGATGGTCTATTGTGATAATTAGAATTAAGGTCGTCCCTTCCGTAGAAGAGATTATTTACTGTGACTATATACGGTAGAATTTTTTTACTTTCTCTATTAACAAAATGAAGAATGTCTATAGATTTCCCTGGCCATGGTAGTGGCAAAATCCAGTCTCGGAGTTTAAGACAGACTTTATCATATAAAGCATAGTCTGTTAAACTTCCTGTGCTCATAAAAAGTTATCTATTGGTTGCAATACATTTTTAAATTCTTGGATATAGGCCTCGAAATTTGCTTCTGCTTCAAGCGCTGGTCCAGTATTCACTTCGAGAACATAGGCTTTCATATCATCAGCTAAAATTAAATCCACAGCTCCAAAGTCTAGACCTAAAGCCCGAACAGCTTTGACCGCTAACTGTTCTTGGTCTTGAGCCAGGGGTTTACGGGGTTGACCGAATACATAACCATTGTCAATATTCCTAATAAATGGAACCCATGTATTTCCGTCCTTTAATAGTTTTTGATTTATACGAATAATCTTATTATTAAAGACGTGAAGTCTATATTCCCTTTTTGTTGGAATATAATTTACAAAATAATCACTTTCGCCGCGAGCGATACAACGTTTCACATCTGCTGCTTGCATACAAAGCACAATATCTTGCCCTTGAGTGTGGTGTCTCTTACGACCCAAAGCAGGTAATTTAATTAGGCCTTTTGCAGCATTAGCTGCATCCAGACTTGTGATGTCTGGGACAGTTACGCCTTGAGTTTTTAGAGTTTCTAAAGAACGTATTTTATCCGTGGCCAGTGATATGGCGTTTGCCCTATTTAGTACAAATCTTGGTACTAATTGAACTCTTTCTGTAGACCCCCACCTAATTAAAACTCCAATTCGTTCAGTAGGAGGGTGGGTTCCGCCTCGTATTCCTAAACGTTCTGCAAGAGCTCTACCAGTAGTAGAGGTCCCATTGGAGTAAAGTAAGAAAGCCATTAGTAAGATCCTCCATGGATTTTCGAACCCTTAGGTATGAAATCACGAGCTGAGATCTTAAACCACGGTTCTGCATCTATTAATTCAATAGTGACAATTGACTCGTCTCCCTGATCCTCATAAACAAGTTTCGGTGAAACTGGTTCACAGAAATAATCTAAATGAAATTTATAGGTAGTAAGAGCATGTTGAATAATATCGGGAGTAGAACCCCAAACAATATAAGAACTTTTTTCATTCAAAGCAAACACAATTGGATTGTTGTGCTTAACAAACCATATTTTACTTGGTTCAGTTTCACGAATAAAGACTAATGCATAATTACCTTCAATATTATAGGCCGCATCAGCAATAGCCTCTTCCATAGTTGCACATGATTCTAAACACGTCTCCACCATTCTTAAGAATAATTCAGAATCTGTTTGACCTTCAAAATCATATTTCGGATTAATACCGCCCTCTTTACCCACGGTCTTACGCCACAGGTCATCATCGACCGTGCCATTATGGATCATTGCGATCCTAGAAAGTTTGCCAAAGAATGGATGATTATTAGCATTGTCATGAGGCCCAGAAGGTGTTCCTCCTGTAGCTGCTCTAGCGTGACCCATTACAATGGCTGGTAACGCTTCAGTGGCATTTTTAAATAAATCCGAACTCGTAAAGTCAGCAGCTTTTACTCCGTCTTTTGCTACTTTCAATCCCTCATTCGGATCAATAAATGCGATACCTGCCGCATCACTTCCTCGACTAGAAGCATTTATTAATAGATCTCTTAAAACAGCCTTCTTCCATGCAGGACTAGCTTTGGGTGCTAGAAAACCCCCTATGCCACAAATAGCTTTACCGCACCTTTCTTGCCCTTTTAAAGGGACTTAGTAAAAGGAGGTTGAACTTATGAAAACTAAGGTTTGTACTAAGTGTAAGAAGAATAAACGATTACAGAATTTTTATAAGCGTTCTGCTAGAAAAAGTCGTTCTAAATATGGTAAACCTTACAAAAAACACAGTGATAACCAAGAAAAAGAAGAATATCAGCAATGGTGTAAAGATTGTTTTAATCAGAAATGTCATAACTATTATTTAAAACATAAAGATAAATATAAACAACGAGCTACTAATTGGAAAAAACTCCATAGAGAAGAACATCGAGAGCAAGCTAAAAAAGAACGCATGCGTGTTGTTACATTTCTTGGTGGTAAATGTAGTAGTCCTAACTGTAAATGGGCAAACGATGACGACAGTTACGGCTGCAACGATCCAAGGGCTTTACAGATAGATCATATCAATGGAGACGGTTATAAGTATAAAAATTCTTATAAATCAGAAATATATTATATTTTAAAGTTAATTAAAGAGAATCCAGATAAGGTACGTAAAAAATTTCAATTACTTTGTGCCAACTGTAATTGGATAAAACGAGCTGAAAATCATGAATATTAATGCTGGGGTTGAGCCCACTCAATAAAGTTATTACAGGCTAGATAAGCCATAATAATAGCTTTAACGCAGGCTTGTTGGTAATCATTCCGCATTTCTCTACTTAATGAAATCCAATATCTATAAGGTATTTCTGGGTCATCTAAACCAGGTACTACTTCCTGATCTAATTTAGATTCCAGGAATCCAGCTAAAACTCCTTCATTTTCTCCGACGTGGAGTACTATAGAAGGCCCTAAATTTTTTCCTATAACCCATAGGTCTTGGGGCATTGTCTCATCTCCATCACCATTATTACCAATAATATTTCCTATCATTTGTCTAATGACAGTTAAGCCAAGATAGTTAGGTGCATATCGAATCATAATCCTAATCCTTGCCAAATAGTTTCCGGATCAGCTCGATTGCCCCATTGCCATGTTTCTTGGGTTGTAGTTCCATTCGTTGGAATGTTAAATGCTATTGGGGATTGTACCAAGAAATTCTCCTGATGTTCTTCCAAAGGATTGTGTAACCACCAATTATGGTGTTGGGTTACTAGGTCTCGCCAAAATATTTGTGGACCAATTTTAACTGGAGGTTTGGCATCAAAAATTAATTTCCATCTAATTTTAATGTCCCCCTTAGAGGTATACCCTCCCTTTTCTACGACCTGTTTTAGGAGATACGAAACTGCGGGCCATAAATCTCCTCCCTCTTCACCCTTTTCAAAATAGCGCATTTTAAATAATTGATTACGTAATAATTCTAATTTGGGTAAGAAAACCTCACGTTTACAGTGATGAAAGTCTTCTGGTTTAAAACCCATCTGAGTTCTAGTCTCAAGTGGTAATTTAGAAAAAGCTTGGGACCCACCTTCTAACTCTTCCCAAATTATAGCCTTGGCTATGGTAATTAAGCCCAAAGTAGTTCCAGGAGTTACAATAAATGAACTCGGGGTTCTATACTCAAAACCCCAGTCTTTAGTTCGAATATCTCCCAAAAGACCATATGGTTTGTCTCCATAGAAAACAACTGTACGCCTTTGAGCTGCGGCTTCAGCTGGTTCAGCTAAAGCTAATATAGTACCAAATTGATTATCTAAAGCGTCTTTCATGTGGTCTTCAAAAGGAACTCCAAAATGAATATGACCACCTAAAGGTCTTTCACAAACCCAAGGACCAGCTTTCCACGTCCAGTTTTGGAGATCAACTACTCTACTGGCTAAAACATTCTTTATAGAGGCTACTAAGTCTCGTGGATGAATTGCTGGAGTTGGCCTTAATTCAGCAATATAGGGATGACCGTCTAAACCAAATTTGTCTTCAGCTCTTTGAATTACATCTGAAGCTCTGATTATCTTTTCATTTTGATCTAACATGACCAACTCGGGGTCTGAACCGATTGAAACCTTAGTACTACTCACATGACAACGCTACGCTCCTTTCCTAAGGGGTGAGAGGGTGAAGTGCCCCACCGTGGAATTGGACCACGATTGCCACCCAACAATGAGTGGGTCCTAGACTTGGACGAGTGGGGCGAGTGGGGGATTTGAAGCTGCTCCGCAGAGAGCTTCAGCAACCAGTTTAATCGTTGCTTCCGTCTAAC
>WNFL01366621.1_pt1 | contig 12796 bp, 8 predicted proteins | sample 5400361 | NCBI WGS metagenome assembly WNFL01 (sample SAMN13153351, study PRJNA577476) | soil metagenome | isolation source: 40 cm soil on Douglas fir-dominated hillslope | place: USA:California | collected 2013-09-17
CTGCTGGTGCTCGACCTAGGGCTCCCCGGCCTCGACGGGCTCGAGGTGACGCGCCGCATCCGCCGCGAGAGCGATGTGCCGATCCTGATGGTCACGGCGCGCTCGGGCGAGAGCGACAAGCTGCTCGGCCTCGAGCTGGGCGCCGACGACTACATCACCAAGCCCTTCAGCACCGCCGAGCTGGTGGCGCGCGTGCGCGCCCTGCTGCGGCGCTCGAGCGGCACCGTCACCGAGCGCGTGCTCGAGCTGGGCGCGCTGCGCATCGACCCGGCGCGGCGCGTCGTGACGCGCGACGGGACCGCCGTGCCGCTCACCACGCTCGAGTTCGACCTGCTCTACTTCCTGGCGGCGCGCGCGGGCCGCGTGTTCACGCGCGAGTCGCTGATGGAGCACGTGTGGGGCAGCGACCGCGTGGTGGACGACCGCTCGATCGACAGCCTGGTGAGCCGGGTGCGCCGCAAGCTCGAGCAGGATCCCTCGCGGCCCCGCTACCTCCAGACCATCTGGGGCGCCGGCTACCGCTTCTCGGAGCCCGGAGCGTGACCGATCCGCGGCGCGGCCGCAGCCTGTTCTGGACTGTCGCCGGGATGTTCCTGCTCACCCTGGTCCTCGCGGTGCTGCGCCCGCTCGAGGATCACGACATGCGCGCCCGCGCCGAGCTGGTGGCGGCCGCGATCGCCGCCGACCTCGCCGCCGCGCCCCATCCGCCCGAGGGGGCGGAGCTCGACAGCCTGCTGTTCCGGCGCCGCGCCGAGTTCGGCCCGCGGCCGCCCTGGGTGGCGTGGCGCGATCGCGACGGGCGCGTCGCCACCGCGCCCCCGGGGCGCGCGCGCATGCTGGAGCGCGTCACGTCGGCGGGCGGCAGCCCGCCGCCGCCGGGGCCCGCCGCGCCCGGCGCGCCGCCCCCGGGCCGGATCGAGATCTTCGCGCGCCGCACCGTGGTGCGGGGCGCCGAGGTGCTGGGCGAGGTCCTGGTGCTCCATCCGGTGCGGCCCGACGAGGGCGCCGGCTTCCTGCTGTCGCGCAACTCGCTGCTGTTCCTGCCCATCGCCATGGTCGCCTCGGTGATCGCCGGGCTGGTCATGGTGCGGCTGCTGGTGCGCCGCCTGCGCGCGCTCGAGCTGCTGGCCGCGCGCGTCACCGAGGGCGACCTCTCGGTGCGCATCGCCGACCGCAGCGGCGACGAGATCGGGCGGCTCGCCGAGCAGCTCGACCAGATGACCGAGCGCATCGCCGGCGCGCGCGACCAGCTCGAGGCCACCGAGCGGCAGCGCCGCCAGCTGTTCGCCGACATCACCCACGAGCTCGCCACCCCGCTCACCTCGATCCGCGGCTACGCCGAGACCCTGCTCGACCCGCGGGTGCCGGTCTCCGAGGAGGAGCGCGCCCGCTACCTGAGCGGCGTGATGGACGAGGCGCGCCGCCTCGACCGCCTGATCCGCGACCTGTTCGAGCTGGCGCGCCTCGAGGCCGGCGCGGCACCGCTCGCCCGCGAGCCGCTCGACTGGGCCGCGCTGTGCCGCAACACCATCGAGCGCTTCGCGCCGCGGTTCCGCGACGCGCGCCTCGCCCTCGCGTGGCGGCCCGGGCTCGAGGAGGCCTGGATCGAGGCCGATGGCCACCGCATCGAGGAGGTGCTCGAAAACCTGCTCGCCAACGCGCTGCGCTACGTGCCCCCCGGCGGATCGGTCGAGGTCGCGCTCGGGCGCGTGTCCGGGGGCGAGAGCCGTTTCGCGCTCACGGTCGGCGACGACGGGCCCGGGTTGGCGCCCGAGGAGCTTCCGCATGTGTTCGAGCGCTTCTACCGCGGAGCGGGCGCCCAGGCGGCCGGGAACCCCGACGATCGCGGCTCGGGGCTCGGGCTCGCGATCGTGCGCGAGATCGTCGAGCGCCACGGCGGCCGGGTCCACGCTGAGCCCCGGGTCCCGCACGGGCTCGCGATCGTGGTCGAGCTGCCGGCGAAGGGCTAGGGTGGGCTGCGGGTGGCCGCATCCATGCGGTAGTCTGCCGACCCGCGACCTCTGCCTTGGAGATCCCCGATGGCCGTGACCGAACCGTTGATCCACTGGCCACAACCCCTGATCGAGATCCTCGGCTTCGTGGCCGCCTTCCTCGCCTGTGGCGCCGTGGGCTTTCGTTACGCCGTGCTGCGCGGGCTGCGCGCGGATGCGCCCGACGCCGAGGCGACCGACGCGAGCGCGGTCGCCAGGACTGCCGCGGCGCGCGCGGCGGGGCTCGGCCTGGCGGGCGCCGTCCTGTCCGCCCTNNTGCCCGAGATGGCGGCCCGGCGCCACCTGCTGGTGATCCCGTTCGTGGCCGGGACCCCGCCGGTGGCGGTGCAGGTCGCCCTCGCGCTGCTCGCGGTTTTGGGTTTCGCGACCGCCCACCGGCGCCGCAAGCCGGGGTGGCCTCTGGCCGCGTTCGCGGTGGTGGCCGGAGCGCTGCGGCCCGCGTTCTTCGGGCAGTGGACGCGGGTCGTCAACCCGATCCACGAGCTCGCCGGCGGGCTCTGGATCGGCACCCTGTTCGTCATGGTGGTCGCCGGGTTCTCGCCGGTGTTGCGCTCCGAGCTTCCACCCGAGCGCCGGGGGGCGCTGGTCGCCCGCATGGTCGCCGGCTTCTCACCGCTGGCCCTCGCCGCGGCGGGCGTGCTCGCGTTCTTCGGCGTCATCACGGCGCGGCTGCATCTCAACGCGTGGGCGGCGCTGTGGAGCACGCCCTACGGGCTCACGCTGATCGGCAAGCTGTGTCTGGTGCTGACGGTCGCGGGGCTCGGCGCCTGGAACTGGCGCCGCCAGAAGCCGCGACTCGGCGGGGTCGAGGCGGCGCTCGCGCTGCGGCGCTCCGCGCGCACCGAGCTGCTGCTCGCCGCGCTGGTGCTGGCGGTGACCGCGATCCTCGTCAGCCTGCCGACTCCGAAGCCGCCGGGCTCCTAGAAGCGCCGGGGCTTAGGCCCGCGCGAGACCGGGGCCTCGCCTCCCGCGTCAGCGCCGGTCGGCGATCGCCAGGTAGGGGCGCTTGGGGGCGCCGGTGTAGATCTGGCGCGGGCGCGAGATCCTGAAGTCGGGGTCGCGGCGCATCTCGAGCCACTGCGCGATCCAGCCCGGCATCCGCCCCATCGCGAACAGCACCGTGAACATGTTGACCGGCACGCCCAGCGCCTTGTAGATGATGCCGGAGTAGAAGTCCACGTTCGGATAGAGCTTGTGACTGATGAAGTAGTCGTCCTTGAGCGCGATCTCCTCGAGCTTCATGGCGATCTCGAGCTGCCGGCTGCGCACGCCCAGCTTGGCCAGCACCTCGGCGCACGACTTCTTGAGGATGGTCGCGCGCGGATCGTGGTTCTTGTAGACCCGGTGGCCGAAGCCCATCAGCCGGCTGTTGTCCTTCTTGTCCTTGGCGCGATCCACGAACTTCTGCGCGTCCCCGCCCTCGGCCTCGATGCGGTCGAGCATCTCGATGACCTGCTGATTGGCGCCGCCGTGGAGCGGCCCCCACAGCGCGCTGATCCCGGCGGCAATGCTGGCGAACAGGTTGGCGCGCGAGCTGCCCACCATGCGCACCGTGCTGGTCGAGCAGTTCTGCTCGTGGTCGGCGTGCAGGATGAGGAGCAGGTCCACCGCGCGGGCCAGCACCGGGTCGACCGCGTAGTCCTCGGCCGGGGTCGCGAACATCATGTTGAGGAAGTTCGAGGCGTACTCGAGCTTGTTGTTCGGATACATGAACGGCTGCCCGATCGAGTGCTTGTAGGAGTACGCCGCGATGGTCGGCATCTTGGCCATCAGGCGCACCACCGCGTCGTTGGTGTTCTGGTCGGTCTCGGGCTGCTGGTAGAAGGTCGCGAGCGCCCCCACTGCGGCCGAGCACACGGGCATCGGATGGGCGTCCTTGGGCAGCGCCTCGAAGAAGCGCCGGAAGTTCTCGTGGAGCAACGTGTGTCGCCGTACTTCGTTCGCGAAGCCCTCGAGCTGGGCGCGGGTCGGCAGCTCGCCGTAGAGCAGCAGCCAGGAGACCTCGAGGAAGGAGCTCTTCTCGGCCAGCTCCTCGATCGGGTAGCCGCGGTAGCGCAGGATGCCCTTCTCGCCGTCGATGAAGGTGATGGCGCTGCGGCAGGCTCCGGTGTTCCCGTAGCCCGGGTCGAGGGTGATCATGCCGGTCTGGCTGCGCAGGGCCTGGATGTCGACCGCGACCTCGCCCTCGCTCCCGGTCACCACCGGAAGGCTGACCGACTTGTCGTCAAAGGTGATCGTCGCGCCGGCCTTGGAACCGGTCGGAGCTGTCGGGGGCGTGGACATGCTGGATCTCCTCATCCTGGATGGGCGTCGGGCCCGTATCGGGTTCGCCGCCAGCTTGCCCTGTTCGCGAGTGCCGGGCAAGCGGGGCTGGGCCCCGGGCCGCCCCCTTCGCGACGGACCCGGATGAGGGCCCGCGGAGTCCGGCGCGTTCGCGCCTACGCGCGGCCCAGCGCCCGCATCGTCCACCACGCCAGTGCGGCGATCGAACCCGCCATCGGCATGGTGAGGATCCAGGCCCACACGATCCGCCCCGCCACCCCCCACTTGACCGCCGAGAGCCGGCGGGTCGAGCCCACCCCCACGATCGAGCCGGTGATGGTGTGGGTGGTCGAGACCGGGATGCCGGCCGCCGAGGCGCCGAACAGCGCGATCGCCCCGGCGGTCTCGGCGCAGAACCCCCCCACCGGGCGCAGCTTGGTGATGCTCATGCCCATGGTGCGCACGATCCGCCAGCCGCCCGACAGGGTGCCGAGTCCGATCGCGCCGTAGCTCAGGAGCACGATCCACAGCGGCACGTGGAACTCGCCGTGCAGGCGCCCGGTCGAGTACAGCAGGGCGGTGATGATGCCGGCGGTTTTCTGCGCGTCGTTCGAGCCGTGGCCGAGGCTGAAGGCGGCCGCGGACAGGAGCTGGAGCCGGCGGAACAGGTGGTCGACGCGCGCCGGCGCGGTGCGGTGGAAGATCCAGATCACCGCGAACATCAGCAGGTAGCCGAGCACGAGCCCCATCACGGGCGAGAGCACGATGAACAGCGCGATCTTGACCACCCCGGGCACGATCACGGTGCGAGGCCCGCCCGACACCAGCGCCGCCCCCACGAAGCCGCCGATCAGGGCATGCGACGACGAGGTCGGGAGCGCGAGCCACCAGGTGAGGAAGTTCCAGGCCACCGCCGCGAGCAGCGCGGCGAGCACCACGGCGGGCGTCACCGCGGCGGGGTCCACGGTGCCCTTGGCGATGGTGCGGGCGACGTGGACGCCGAACACCGCGAAGGCGATGAAGTTGAAGAACGCCGCCCACACGACCGCGTAGCGCGGCGAGAGCACCCGGGTGCTGACGATGGTGGCGATCGAGTTGGCGGCGTCGTGGAAACCGTTGCTGAAATCGAACACCAGGGCGACGCCGATGATGGCGAGGATCCCGAGGGACAGGTCCATGCCTACTGGTTCTTGAGGACGATCGACTCGATCGTGTTCGCCACGTCCTCGCACTTGTCGGCCGCGCCTTCGAGCCGGCCGTAGATCTCGCGCCAGCGCAGGACGTCGAGCAGCTCGTGCGTGCCGCCGAACAGGTCGGCGACCGCGTGGCGCGAGACGTTGTCGGCCTCGTTCTCGAGCCGGTTGATCTCGACGGTGTGGTCGAGCAGGTTGCCCGAGTCGCGCAAGTGATCGACCGCCATCTCGATCTGCGCGGTCGCGGCGGCGATGATGGTCGTGAGCTGGACCGCCGCCGGGGTGGAGCGCGGGATCTTGAACAGCACCAGCCGGGTGCCGATCGCCTCGGCCGCGTCGAGCACGTCGTCGAGCCCGCTCGCCAGGTCGTGGATGTCCTCGCGGTCGAACGGGGTCACGAACGTGCGGTTGAGCTTGGCGAACAGCTCGTGGGTGACGCCGTCGGCCTCGTGCTCGACCGCCTTGAGCTCCTGGGCGCGCTCGTCGAGCCGGTCGAAACGCTCCATCATGTCGTGGAGCATGCCGGCCCCGGTGCGCGCCAGCGCCGCCTGACGGCGGAACAGGGCGAAGAAGTCGTCCTGGCGCGGAAACAGGGAGATCACGGGCTCCTCGGCACTCGGGACTCGCGACTCGGGCCCGGCCGACGCGGCAGCCGCGCCGACCCGGCGGGAGCGATACCACGGGGTCCGAATTCCGGCAACTCCACGCGCGCATTACCGTCCTGCGGCGCCGGGCCGAGGTGATATGCTGCGCGCCGCACCGGCCCCGGGGCGATCGCGCTCCGGCTCTCCTCGAACTCCGGAGGCGCCCCATGAAATGGCAAACGCTCGTGCTGGCCGCGGGGCTCGCCGCGGCGCTCTCCCCCGCCACCGTCGCCGCGACCTCGCCGGTCGGCGCGCGGACCTGGACCACCGACGACATCCTGGCGCTCAAGAGCGTCTCGGACCCGCGCGTCTCGCCCGACGGCCGCTGGGTGGTCTACGTGGTCCAGGAGCTCACCGACGACCACTCCGACTACCAATCCGACCTGTGGCTCGTGCCCAGCGCGGGCGGCGAGGCACGACGGCTCACCAGCGCCCCCGCCAACGACGATCATCCGCGCTGGTCGCCCGACGGCACCCGGATCGCGTTCATCTCCGAGCGGCCGCGGCCCGGCCGGAAGGCCGACGACAAGGATGCCGACGAGTCGAAGCGCCAGATCTGGGTGATCCGTCCCGACGGCGGCGAGGCCACGCTGCTCTCCGACGCGCCCGCGAGCGTCTCGGACTTCGACTGGTCGCCGCAGGGTGGCGCGATCGCGTTCATCGCCCGCGAGCCCAAGAGCGACGAGCGCAAGAAGAAGGAGAAGGACAAGGACGATGCCTGGACGCCGAGCCAGATGTACGCCTGGAACCGGCTGTGGCTGATCAACGTGGCCGATCGCAAGGCGACCCAGCTCACGCGCGGCGCCTTCCACGTCACCAGCTTCTCGTTCTCGCCCGACGGCCGGCGGCTCGCCGTCGCCTCCCAGCCCACCCCGCTCATCCCCGACGAGTTCAACTCCGACCTCTACCTGGTGAACGCGACGGGCGGGGCCCCGACCGAGCTGGTGCGTCGCAAGGGCACCGACACCAATCCGGCGTGGTCGCCGGACGGCAAGTGGATCGCGTTCATCTCGCAGGACGCGCGCAGCACCGAGTGGTACACCAATGAATACTTGTGCGTGGTCGCCCCCGGCGGCGGGCCGGTCCGCAACCTGACCGCCGACTTCGACGAGCGCGTCGTGGCGCCGGGCTCCAGCCAGACCTTCCCCGGCAGCCTGGTCTGGACGCCGGACGCGCGCGCGATCGTGTTCCAGGCCACCCAGCGCACCGCCCAGCACATCTTCCAGGTGCCGGTCGCGGGCGGCCCGGTCGAGCCGCTCACGCGCGGCGCCGGAATCAACGGCTCGCCCAGCCTCGATGCGGCCGGGGCCACGATCGCCTACGTGAGCGAGGACAGCGAGCACCCGCGCGAGGTCTGGCACGTGCACGGCGCCCGCGACGAGCCTCAGCGTCTCACCGACACCAACCCCCAGACCCGCGACCTGCCCGCGTTCAAGAAGGAGCTGGTGACGTGGAAGGGTGCGGACGGCCAGGACATCGAGGGGCTGCTCATCCTGCCCCCCGGCGCCCGCGGCGCGCGCCACCTGCCGCTGCTGCTCAACGTGCACGGCGGCCCGGCGGGCACGCACACCAACACCTGCACCGTGGCCTCGCGGCTCTATCCGTGGCCACTGTTCGCGCAGAAGGGCTACGCCATCCTGATGCCCAACCCGCGCGGCAGCGGCGGCTACGGCGCGGCGTTCCGTGCCGCCAACGTGCGCGACTGGGGCGGCAAGGACTACGACGACCTCATGCTCGGGGTGGACGCGATGATCGACCGTGGCATCGCCGACCGCGCCCGGCTCGCGGTGTGCGGCTGGTCGTACGGCGGCTTCATGACCTCGACCATCGTGACCAAGACCGACCGCTTCCGCGCCGCGGTGGTGGGCGCCGGGGTCACCGACCTCATGTCCATGGCCGGGACCTGTGACATCCCCGACTTCAACCGCTCCTACTTCGGCGCCTGGCCGTGGGAGGACGCACAGGTCTACGTGGACCACTCGGCGATCATGCACGCCGGCAACGTCCGGACGCCGACGCTGGTGGTCCACGGCCAGAGCGACGAGCGCGTGCCGACCTCGCAGGGCTGGGAGTTCTACACCGCGCTCATGAAGCTCGGCGTGCCGACCGACCTGCTGCTGCTGCCGCGCCAGCCGCACGGGCCGCGCGAGCCCAAGCTGCTGCGCACCGTGCAGCAGTGGCACCTCGACTGGATCAACCGCTACACCCTGTCGCAGCTCCCGATCGCGACCCGGCCGGCGCGGCCGCCCGCGACCGCGGGCAAAGGCATGGATTCGGATCCGCGCTGACCCCGGCGCGGACCCCAGGGAGGGAGCCATGAAGCCCAATGTCGATGTCGGCCTGCTGATCCTGCGACTCGCGGTCGGAAGCATCATGTTCGTGCACGGCGCCCAGAAGCTGCTGGGCTGGTTCGACGGGCCCGGCCTCGCCGGCTTCATGGGCTGGATGGCCTCGATGCACGTGCCGGCGCCGGCCGCCTGGCTCGCGCTCATCGCCGAGTTCTTCGGCGGCCTCGGGCTCATCCTCGGGATCCTGCCCCGGCTCGCGGCGCTCGGCATCGCCTTCGACATGCTGGTGGCGATCCTGCTCGTGCACGCCAAGGTGGGCTTCTTCATGAACTGGGGGAGCGTCGCGAATCGTGGCGAGGGCTGGGAGTATCCGATGCTGCTGTGCGCCGCGGCCCTGACGCTCGCCGCCACCGGACCCGGAGCGTTCGCGATCCAGCGCCAGCGCGGCAACCATCACACGACGCGTGGCGCGGCCTAGGCGCGCGCCGCGCCGGCCGCCGGGGCCCACCCGCGGCAGCGCGGGCGCCGCGCGGTGCGCCGCGGGCGCGGGCGCGCGCGCTTCATGACGCCGCTCGATCTCGTCGTCATCGGCGGCGGCATCTCCGGGGCGGCGGTGGCCCGGATCGCCGCCCGCAACGGCTTCAGCGTCGCCCTGCTCGAGCAGGGCGACCTGGCCTCGGGCACCAGCAGCGCCACCAGCCACATGCTGCATGGCGGCCTGCGCTACCTCGAGCACGGGCGCCTGCTGCTGGTGCGCCGCTCGCTCGCCGAGCGTGCGCGGGTGAGCCGCATGGCTCCCGCGCTGGTGCGGCCCACGCGCTTCGTGGTGCCGCTCTACGCCGGCGGCCGGGTGGGCCCGGCGCGGTTGCGCGCCGGGCTCGCGCTCTACGACTGGCTCGCCGCGCGCAAAGGGCTGGCCCCGCACGCCTGGCTGCGCCCCGCCGAGACGCTGGCGCTCGAGCCCGGGCTCGAGGCGCGCGGCCTGCTGGGCGCCGGGGCCTACTCGGACACCGTGATGGACGACGCGCGGCTGTGCGTCGCGGTGGCGCGCGACGCGGCCGCGCACGGGGCCGCGATCCACACCTACACCGAGGTGGTGGGCGCCCGGCCCGGCGCCCCCGCGGGGCCGGGCGAGCCGGCCGCCGGCGAGGGCGGCGCGGTCGAGATCATCGCCCGCGACGTGCTCGACGGCGGCGAGCGCGCGTTCAGCGCGCGCGCGGTGGTCAACGCGACCGGCCCGTGGTCCGACGGCGTGCGCCGCATGCTGTGGCGGGCGCTCAAGCCCGGCAGCCCCGAGCCCGAGGCGACGCTCAAGCCCTCGCGCGGCATCCATCTGGTCTATCCCGAGATCACGCGCGGGCACGCCCTGCTGCTGCTCGCGGGGAGCGACGGGCGCGTCCTGTTCGCGGTGCCGTTCGGCGGTCGCACCCTGGTGGGCACGACCGAGGTCGAGGTTCCGGCGCTCCCGACACGCGACTCCTTCCGCCCCACGCTCGAGGAGGTGCGCTATCTGCGTGGTGAGGTCGAGCGCGCGCTCCCCGGGCTCGAGGGCGGCGCTCCGCTCGCGATCCTGAGCGGCGTGCGGCCGCTGGCGCGCTCCGATCAGAGCGTGGACCGGGCCTCGCGCGAGCACCGCATCATCGAGGACGGGCCGGTGCTGACCCTGGTGGGCGGCAAGTACACGACCTTCCGGCCCGTGGCGCGCGAGGCGCTCGAGCGCCTGGAGCCGCGGCTCGGGCGGCCGGAGCGCCCGATCGAGGACAGCGAGGCGCTGCTGCCGCGACCGCTCGAGCCGCTCTCGGGCGCCGCGGCGCTGGCCGAGTTCGCGGTGCGCGAGGAGTTCGCGCGCCGCCTCGAGGACGTGGTGCGCCGGCGCACCCGGCTGTGGCTCGAGCTCGACCGCGGCCGCAGCGCGACCTCGGCGATGATGCCGGTCATGACCCAGCTGCTGGGCTGGAGCCCGGCGCGCGCCCGTGACGAGGTGCAGAGCTTCGAGGCCGGGCTGTGGGAGGAGGAATCGCTGCTCGAGCGCTCGCGCGGCGAGCGCGAGGGTTCGAGCGTCCTCGAGCGCGGCGGGAGCACCACCGGCAGCACGGCGCTGCTGCTCGACGCCCGCGGGGCGGTGGCGGGGCGCGGCTACGCCGAGCTGCCGCAGCACTTCCCCCGCCCCGGCTGGGTCGAGCACGAGGGCGGCGAGATCTGGGCCAGCGTCGGCGCCGCGGTGCGCGCGGCGCGGCGCCAGGCGGCACGACGCGCCGGCGCCGCGCGCATCGCCGCGATCGGGATCACGAACCAGCGCGAGACCACGCTGGTCTGGGAGCGCGCCGGCGGCCGTCCGGTGGCGCCCGCGATCGTGTGGCAGGACCGCCGCACCAGCGCGCGCTGCGCCGAGCTCGAGCGCGCCGGCGCCGGGCCCGGCGTGCGCCGCCGCACCGGCCTGGTGCTCGACCCGTACTTCTCGGCCACCAAGCTCGAGTGGCTGCTGCGCCACGTCCCCGGCCTCAAGGGACCCGCGCGCCGCGGCGCGCTCGCGTTCGGCACCGTGGACACCTGGCTGCTGTGGAAGCTCACCGCCGGCCGGGTCCACGCCACCGACCCCACCAACGCCTCGCGCACGATGCTGTTCGACATCGGGCGGCGGCGCTGGGACGACGAGCTGCTCGATCGCTTCGGCGTGCCGCGCGCGCTGCTGCCCGAGGTGCGGCCCTCGAGCGGCCGCTTCGGCGTCACGCGCGGCGTGCCGTTCCTGCCCGACGGGATTCCGGTGAGCGGCATCGCCGGCGACCAGCAGGCGGCGTTGTTCGGGCAGGGCTGCGTGACGAACGGGCAGTCCAAGAACACCTACGGCACCGGCTGCTTCCTGCTGCTCCACACCGGCGGGCGCCTGGTGCGCTCGCGCGCCGGCCTGCTCACGACCGTGGCCTGCGGGCCGCGCGGCGAGGCCGCCTACGCGCTCGAGGGCAGCGTGTTCATCGGCGGGGCGGCACTGCAGTGGCTGCGCGACGGGCTCGGCCTCATTGCGCGCGCCGCGGACAGCGAGGCGCTGGCGGCGAGCGTTCCCGACGCGGGCGGGGTGGTCCTGGTGCCGGCGTTCGTGGGGCTGGGCGCCCCCTACTGGCGCCCCGACGTGCGCGGCGCCCTGCTCGGGCTGACGCGCGGCACCACGCGCGCCCACGTCGTGCGCGCGGCGCTCGAGGCGCTGGCGTTCCAGTCGCGCGACCTGGTCGAGGCGATGGGCCGCGACGCGCGCCGCCCGGTGCGGGTGCTCAAGGTGGACGGCGGCGCGTCGGCGAACGACCTGCTCATGCAGCTCCAGGCCGACCTGCTCGGCATCCCGGTCGAGCGCCCGCGTCTCATCGAGACTACGGCGCTGGGCGCCGGACTGCTCGCCGGGCTGGGCGCCGGGCTGTGGGGACCCCAGGACCTCGCGCGCATGCGCCGGATCGAGCGCGTCTTCAGGCCACGCCGGCCGCGGTCGTGGCGCGAGGCCGAGTACCGGCGCTGGAAATCAGCCGTGGCAACCCTGCTCCGCGAGGCCTAGACTTCCCGGCGGAGGACTTCCGCCATGCGCCCCTTGCCCGCCATCGTCCGCTCGCTCCTCGTTGCGCCCCTGCTCCTGCTCGCGCCGTTGGCGCACGCCGCCTGGGCCCCGGGCGGCAACCCGCTGTGCACCGCGACCAAGGCCCAGTTCGCCAGCTCGGCCGTCACCGACGGCGCGGGCGGGGCGATCGTCGCGTTCTCGGACGGGCGCGTCTTCGCCCAGCACGTGAACGCGATCGGCCTGATCCCGCCGGGCTGGGCCACGAACGGCAACCCGATCTCGAGCCCGCTCTCTGGCTGCGTCAACGCGCAGGCGGCCCCCGATGGGGTCGGTGGCGCGTTCGTGGTCTGGGAGGACGACCGCGTGATGGCGGGCACCGACCTCTACGCTCAGCACGTCCTCGCCAGCGGCGCCCTCGACCCCGCCTGGCCGGCGGCGGATCTGCCGGTCGGAGTCGGACCGACCAACCAGTACACGCACCGTGTGGCGCCCGACGGCGCGGGCGGGGTGCTGGTCGCGTGGCAGGACGACCGCAACGATGCCGGGGTCTCGAACCTCGACATCTACATCCAGCGCATCGACGCCGGCGGAACGCCGCTGTGGACCCCGAACGGGAGCCCGGTGTGCCTCGCGACCGGTGTCCAGTCGCAGCCCAAGGTGACCGGGGACGGGCTGGGCGGCGCCTACCTCGCGTGGATCGACGAGCGCAGCGGACTGCCGCGCGTGTACGCCCAGCACATCACCGCGGCCGGCGGCATCGCGCCGGGATGGCCGGACAACGGGCTCGCGGTCGCCAACCCCGGCGCGGTCGGCAGCCAGCAGGGCGCGGTGGTGGCGCAGGACGGCGCGGGCGGCG
>WNFL01112639.1_pt1 | contig 12793 bp, 13 predicted proteins | sample 5400361 | NCBI WGS metagenome assembly WNFL01 (sample SAMN13153351, study PRJNA577476) | soil metagenome | isolation source: 40 cm soil on Douglas fir-dominated hillslope | place: USA:California | collected 2013-09-17
CGGTCGGCGATCACTTCTTGGGTTTGAGCGCCGCCAGCAGGCCCTGGGCGGTGGCGACGTTCTGGGCGTTGCCGGGGTTCATGGACAGGTACTTCTCGAGGCTCTGAACGGCGTCGGCGATCCGGTTCTGCCCGACATAGAGCGTGCCCAGGTGATAGTACGCGTCGGCCATCGAAGGATCGGCGGTCACCGCCTTCGTGAAAGCGGCGATCGCTTCCTCGCTCTTGCCCGCGTTCAAGTGGAAGATCCCCATGTTGAACTGGGCCCTGGCGTCGTTCGGGTTCTCGCCCGCGGCCTTGGCCATGGTCTCCATGGCCTTCTCGCCCTGGCCGGAGTCCGCGTAGACCCGGGCGAGGGCGGCGGCGACGTCGGGGTAGTTGGGCCGGAGCTCCAGCGCCTTCTTGTACGCCTCCTCGGCCTTGGCCCAGTCCTTCTTCTGGCCGTAGATGTAGCCCAGGTTCTGGTAGACCTCGGGGACGCCCGGCTCCTTGACGATGATCTCCTTGTAGGCCGCCTCGGCTTCGTCGAGCTTGCCCGCCTGGGTGAGGGCGAGGGCCTGGCCGAAGGCGGCCTTGAGGGCGTCGTTGCTGCCGCCCCCCGCCTCCTTCTGGGCCGCCGCCATGGTCTTCATCTTGAAGTCCGGGACCTGGGTGGGATCTCCGAGGGAGATCCGCTGCTCCGCGAACGAGCCCTGAAAGCCCTCCTTGCTCACGGTGATCTTGTAGGGCCCGGGGTACATGCCCACCTGGGTGTACTCGCCCTTCTTGCTCGTCTTGGTCTCGTACTTGCGGGTCACCCCGCCCAGGTACTCCAGTACGACCTTGGCCTCGACGAGGGGCTGCCCCTGCTCGTCGAGCACCCTGCCTCGGGCAGTCCCGGTCTGCGCGTGGGCCGGCGCGGCCACGAGGGTGAATCCCAGCAGGAAACCCCCCGCGATCAGCAAACGCTTCATGGCTGTTCCTCCCTCAACGGTGGCTCCAGTGTCTCACGCCCGGGCGGTGGTGCGGTAGGGGATCGGGTCCGTCGCATGCGCCTCCGCGAAGCCCCCCAACCGGAGCACGCACGACTCGCAGGTGCCACAGGCCTCCTCCTGCGCCTGGTAGCACGACCACGTCATCTCGAACCGCACTCCGAGGGCCAGGCCCTGCCGCACGATCTCGGCCTTCGACAGGCGGATCACCGGGGTGACGATCTCGAGGTCGGTCTCCGGCCGGGTGCCCAGCCGGATCGCCTCCTGGAAGGCGCGGTAGAACTCGGGCCGGCAGTCGGGGTAGCCCGAAGAGTCCTCGGAGACCGCCCCCACGAAGATGGCCCGGGCCCCCAGCACCTCGCCCCAGGACGCGGCGGCCGAGAGCAGGTGCGCGTTCCGGAAAGGGACGTACGACGTGGGGATCACACCCTTGACGGGCGTCCCCTGGCGCACCGGGATCTCAGCGTCGGTGAGGCTGCTGCCCCCGATCTGGCGGAGGTCCGAGAAGTCGACAACGAGCCGGTGCTCGGCCCGGAGGTCCTCGGCCAGCCTATGGAAGCAGGCGAGCTCCTTCGTCTCGGTGCGCTGGCCGTAGTTGGCGTGCAGGAACGCCAGCCGATGCTCGCGACCGGCGAGGGCCGCGGTGACGGCCGAGTCCATGCCGCCGCTGACGCAGACGACCGCGAGGGGGGTTTCCGTGGCCATGGTGCTACACGCCGCGCTCGGCCCCCGGCCAGAGGTACTTGTGGAGCTGCACTTGCAAGCGCACCGGCAGACCGTCGTCGAGGATCCAGCGGCCGAGGGCGCCCGGGTCGAGCGCGCCGTGGACCGGCGAGAAGAGCACCGTGCAGCGGTCGGCGATCCGCCTCTCCCGGACGAGGTCGCGGGCCCACTCGTAGTCGCCGCGGCCGTCGATCACGAACTTCACCTCGTCGGTCCCCTTCAGGAGGTCGAGGTTGCGCCATTCCATGCGCGCGCTCTCCCCGGAGCCCGGCGTCTTCACGTCCATGATGGCGACCGCGCGGGGGTCGAGGGCGTCCAGGGGCACGTGGCCCGAGGTCTCGACGAGGACGTCCCAGCCGGCGTCGAGCAGGCGCCCCACGAAGCCGAAGGCGGCGGGCTGGGCGAGCGGCTCGCCGCCGGTCAGGCAGAGGAGGCGCGTGGGGAATCGCGCGAGCTCGGCCATCACCTCGTCCTCGCCGCGCTTCTCACCTTCATGGAAGGCGTAAGCGGTGTCGCACCACACGCAGCGGAGCGGGCAACCGGTGAGGCGGAGGAAGGCGCAGGGCTGCCCGGCCCGGGTCCCCTCCCCCTGGATCGAGAAGAAGACCTCGTTGACGGTCAACATGTCGGCGCGCGCCGGCCCAGGCGGTCCACGAGGATCATTCCGTGTAGGTGGCGCTGCAGCCGGGGGCTTCCCACACCCGCACGCGCCGGAGGCTCTTCCCCTCGGCCCCCATTCCCGTGCGCACTTCCTCGAAGAAGTAGCGGGCGACCTCCTCGGCGGACGGGCTCCGTCCGGCGAAGGCCGGGTGGGCGTTGATGTCCTTGTAGTGAAAGCGCCGGCAGACCTCGCCCACCGCCTCCTTCAGGTGCTCGAAGTCCACCACCACTCCGATACGGTCGAGAGCATCGCCGGCCGCTACCACCTCGACGCGCCAGTCGTGGCCGTGGACGGGCTCGATGGGCCGGCCGCCGTCGGTGAGGACGTGGGTGGCGCAGAACGTCGTCTCATAGGCGACCTCGAACAAGGGACCTCCAGACCCCAATGGTGCCGCCCCCGCGACAGGCTGTCCAGCCGGAGGTTGCAGGCGAGCGTCGTCCTGGGTAGGTTTCGAGCGGCGCAGGTTTCGAGCGGTGGCCCGGCGCCCTCGAGAGGAGAGAAGCCCATGGAAACCGACCTCAGGGACACGGTGGCGCTGGTCACGGGGGCGAGTGGCGGAATCGGCCGCGCCACCGCCGTCGAGCTGGCCCGCCGCGGGGCCGACGTGGCCGTACACTGACACCGTCGCCGCGGTCAGCGCGCTCGGGCGCGCCGCCCAGGCGTTCCGGGCCGACGTCGCGCGGCGGGACGAAGTGCTCTTCCTGGTGGACGCCGTCTTGAAGCGCTTCTCCCGCATCGACGTGCTCGTGAACAACGCGGGCGACCTCATCGAGCGCCGGCCGCTCCGCGAGATGAGCGAGGACCTCTGGCGGCAGGTGATCGACCTCAACCTGACGAGCACGTTTTTCGTGAGCCAGGCCGCGGCGCCCGGAATGGTGGAGCGCAAACGGGGGACGATCGTGAACATGTCCTCGCTGGCCGCCCACAACGGCGGCGGTCCGGGCGCGCTTGCCTACGCGGCGGCCAAGGGCGGGGTCATCACTCTCACCAAAGCCATGGCGAAGGAGCTGGCCCCGCAGCAGTTCCACGCTCGCTACACGTCCCGGGAGGTCTTCGAGGCCACCGCGAAGAGCGTGCCCCTCGGCCGGGCCGGGACGCCCGAGGAGGTGGCCCGCGTGATCGCCTTCCTCGCCGGACCGGACAGCGCCTACCTGACGGGCGAGACGATCGAGATCAACGGCGGCCTGCTCATGCGCTGAAGGACGCCCCGTCGCTCGAACCGAGGGGGCGGGCCGCGGGCGCGCGTCCCGCGTATGATTGGCCCCCGCATGCCCCTCCGCCCGCCCGTCCAGGACCTCCGTCTCGGCGCGCTCTTCATGGTGGCCTCGGCGGCGCTGTTCGCCGCCATGGGGGCGGGGATCAAGCTGGCGTCCCGCGAGCTGCCCAACGCGATGGTCGTGTTCTTCCGGAACGCGGTCGGTCTGGTGGTGCTGCTGCCCTGGCTGCTCCGCGACGGGCTGCGCGGCCTCCATACACGGGACCTGCCCGGCCACATCGTCCGCGGCCTCGCCGGCCTCGCGGCCATGTACTGTTTCTTCTACGCAATCGCGAACCTGCGCCTGGCCGACGCGGTGCTGCTCAACCAGTCGGTTCCGCTCTTCCTGCCCCTCGTGGGGAGCCTGTGGCTCGGCGAAAGCTTCCCGAAGCGCCTCTGGAGCGTGCTCGTCCTCGGGCTCGTCGGGATCGTGCTGATCCTGAAGCCGGGCACCGGCCTCTTCACCGTCGCCTCGCTCGTGGGCCTGGCCTCGGCGGTGCTGGCCGCGGTGGCCCAGGTCGGCGTACGGCGCCTCACCCTCACCGAGCCGGTGACCCGCATCGTGTTCTACTTCGGCCTGATCGGGAGCCTGGCTTCCGCGATCCCGGCCGCCCTCGCGTGGAGCACGCCCTCGCCTCCGCTGTGGGGAGTCCTGCTCGCCATCGGCGGGTTCGCCACCTTCGGCCAGCTCGCCCTCACCCGCGCCTATGCCCACGCCCCGGCGGCCCAGGTGGGGCCGTTCATCTACGCCGGCCCCGTCTTCGCCGGTTTTCTCGATTGGTGGATCTGGAAGTCGCTGCCGGATGCCTTGTTCGTCCTCGGGGCGGGGCTCGTGGTCCTCGCCGCCGTGCTCATGCTGCGGCGCTCGGTCCTGCCCGCGGAGGCCGTCCTCGAAACTTGAAGGAGGAAGCCCAAAATGAAGCTGCGTGTCGTCGCAACGGCTCTGTTGCTCGCGACCCTTCTCTCGGCGCCCGCCGGTGCCGCCGCGGAGTCGAAGGTGCTGTCCCACGACGTCTACTTCGCGCTGAATGAGCCGTCGGCGGACGCCACGGCCAAGCTGGTGGTGGCCTGCAGGAAGTACCTGACCGGCCACGAGGGCACGGTGTTCTTCGCGGCCGGCACCCTCGCCGGCGAGCTGAACCGCCCGGTGAACGACCGCGACTACGACGTGGCGCTGCACGTCTACTTCCGCGACAAGGCCGCCCACGACAAGTACCAGGATGCCCCCCGGCACAAGCAGTTCATCGAGGAGATGCAGGGGAACTGGAAGAAGGTCCGGGTGTTCGACTCCTGGGTGGAGATTGGCAAGTAAGACAGCGTCGCGCGGCCTCAGCCCAGGCCAGGACGCCTCGTCACGTCGAGTCGATGTCGCCGAGGACGCCAGGGCCGCGACTCGTTCCGGAACGAGTCGCGGAGCCATCGTGCGCTGCCGGACGCGAGCCGGAAGTAGCGGACTGCTCTCGCACGAACCCGTCGCCGCCATTCGACGGCGACGGGCGAACGCCGTCGGCCATCCGTGGGGCTTGCCCGAAGTAGACCCTGGCTTCGTAGTCGTTGTGTCTTCGACACCGCAGCTGGATGTTCCTCACCGTGGCCTCACCGCCCGCGGCGTAGGGGCGGACGTGATGGAATTCCAGGAAGCCTCGCTCCGCGCAGCGGCGGCCGTTCGTCCCTACGAACGCGCAGCGCCCGAGGTCGCGCAGCCACACCGCGCGCTTGACCTCGGCCGGAATGTGGCGCGATCCGGGCGCGGTGCCGCCAGCGGGACGCGGCTTCTCGGCCGCGGCAAACTTCTTCTGTGCGAGGGCCGCGAGCAGAGCGGTCAAAGCGCGGTCCAGGATGACGGCTTCGTCGCCCGTTGGGACGGCGTGCCGCAGAAGGTCTTTCGCGAGCCGCAGTTTCTCGAGAGTGTCTCCGCCGATGGTGACCTGCACCCGGTAGCGGTCCGGTGAGAGCGGAGTGACCTCGGCCGCCGCCCTCCGCTGGGGCCAGGGAGGAGTGGGCGCAGTCACTACGGGCACCGATGTAGCTGGCGACTGCGAGGAAGGAGCAATAGGAGGGCCGCTCGAAAGGGTGGGCGGGACGGGCAGTTCGGGTAGAGGGCCGACCTGAGGGGCGCTCGAAGGCCTTGTGCCAGCAGCGGCCTGTCCTTCGAGCGGCGGAACAGCGGGGCGCGGCGCCGGAAGCTTCCGAACGAAGGACGGAACGTCCGGCTTGGACCACAACCGGGCGGCGATCTCCTCGACCTGTAGCTTGCTCTTCCCACGAGCTGATTCGAGCGCCGCCTGGTGGTTCTCCGAGGTCAGACGCGGGCCGAGCAGCCTCAGGGTCGTGAGGTTGAGAGCGCCCGCCTCGAGCATCTCGAGCACAACAGGGAAGCGCCGTGCCGTGCGCGCAACCACGATGCGGTTGTACGCCTCCTGCTCGGAAAGGGCCAGGACCTCGCGGCAGTACCCGAAGAGGGACCCGTGGCCGGCGCGCAGATGCACGTCACGCGTATCGAGCTCGGCGAGGTGCGCGACGAGGAGCACCGTGGCGCCGCGCTCGCGAGCGGCGAGGTCCTTGACCCGTGCCACGAGCTCGGGATCGGAAAGGCGCCTCAGGGAACCGAGAAGGCCGACCTCCATTCCTCCTTGTATCCCGGGCCGGTGTCCACTCAGGTCCGGATTCGGTATCCCCTGACTCGATCAAGCATGAAAAAACGCCGCGACCTCGCGCAGGTCGTGGACGAGTCGAGCCGGAGGCAGGCTGGCCAGGAAACGCCGCCCGTAGGGCTTCTCGACGAGCCGGCTGTCGAGCACCGCCAGGATGCCCCGATCGCGAGCCGAGCGGATGAGCCGGCCGAGCCCCTGTTTGAGCATCAGGATGGCCACCGGCACCTGGTACTCGCCGAACGGGTTGCCGCCGCGGTTGCGCAGGCGGTCGATCCGCGCCGCCACCACCGGGTCGCCGGGCGAGGCGAAGGGCAGCTTGTCGATGATCACGCACGAGAGCTGTTCGCCCGCCACGTCGACGCCCTGCCAGAAGGAGGCGGTGGCGAAGAGGACGGCGCCCGGAGTCGTGCGGAACGTCTCGAGGAGCGCCGCCTTCGGGGCCTCGCCCTGGATGAGCATCGGGTAGTCGATGCGCCCGGCCACCCGCTCGGCCACCGCGTTCATGTTCGCGTACGAGGTGAACAGGACGAAGGCCCGGCCGCGGCTCATCTCGAGGAGCCGCACCACCTCCTCGGCCGCGCGGTCCACGAAGGCGGGTGACTGCGGCTCCGGCATGCGCCGGGGGACGTAGAGGATGGACTGATCCTCGTAACGGAACGGCGAGGCGAGCAGCAGCTCGTCGGTGGCCTCGATGCCGAGCCGGTCCTTCACGTATTCGAAGCCGCCGTCCACTGCGAGGGTGGCCGAGGTGAGCACCGCCGCCCGCACCCTGTCGAAGAGCAGCTCGCGGAGACGCTCGGACACGTCGATGGGCGTGGCCTTCAGGAAGACCCCGCGCCCTCGGGTCTCCACGAAGAAGACGTGGGAGTCGTCATCGGCCGCGAGCAGGAAGGAGAGCTCCGACGCGAGGGCCTGGGCGCGGCCGGCCATGGCGGCCAGCGGCTCCGGACGTTCGGGCAGCGCGAGGATCGCGGTGCGGAGGCCCTCGAGTCGCAACAGGAGCGCCTGGGACTCCTCGGCCAGGCGGCTGGTGAGCCAGCCGGGCCCGAGCCGCTCCCCGCGGCCCCGGGAGAGCATCGTGAAGAGCCGGTCGGCCCGGTGCCGAACCGCGTCCAGCTCCGCGTGGACCTCGCGGCCGTCGATCCGCGCCGCCTTCAGCTCCCGTTCCACGTCCCGGCCCAGCTCCTCCACGCGGTGCGAGGAGATCTGCACGCCGAAGTACTGGGTGGCCACGTCCTCGATCAGGTGCGCCTCGTCGAGGATCACGGTGTCGTAGGGCGGGATCACGTGGCCGTAGCTCCCGTCCTTCACCGCGAGGTCGGCGCAGAGCAGGTGGTGGTTCACCACCACGATGTCGGCCTCGAGGGCGCGCTGGCGCATGCGGGTGATCCAGCACGCGTCGAAGTCGGGGCAGGACTGGCCGATGCAGTTCTCGCTCGCGGCCGAGATCTCGCGCCAGAAGTCCACGGAGTCGGGCAGGTCCCCCACCTCGGCGCGGTCGCCGGTCGCGGTCTCCGGCGCCCAGGACTCGACGGCGCGGAAGAGCGGGATCTCGTCGAGCCGCCGGAAGCTGCCCGCCTGGCCGAACGAGCGGTGGCGGAGCAGGCACAGGTAGTTCCCCCGGCCCTTCATCACCGCCACCGAGAGGTCGCGGCCGAGGGCGCGGGCGAGAAGCGGGATGTCCTTGCCGATGAGCTGCTCCTGCAGGTTCTTGGTCCCGGTGGACACCACCACCCGCCGGCCCAGCTCGACCGCGGGAAGCAGCCTCGGACAGACGGCGCTGGGCCGGGCGCTCCTCGTAGTCCGGCAGCGCGCGAGAGAGAAGCCCGCCCTCGCCGAAAAACGGGATCGGTGGGGCGTGCTTCACCGCGCTAGGCCCGAGCGAGCGCCCGGTCGTAGGCCTCGAGACGGGCCGCGTAGAGGGGGAAGCGGTCGCAGAGCTTGCCCACCTCGCGCTTCACCTCGGCTAGCCCGGTCTCGTTCGCGACGTTCTGGAGGGCCCGCGAGAGCAGCCGGCCGACCTGCTGCATCTCCGCCTCCCGCATCCCGCGCGTCGTGAGGGCGGGCGTCCCCACCCGGATGCCGGACGCGACCATGGGCGAGTTCGTGTCGTAGGGAATCGTGTTCTTGTTGACCGTGATCCCCGCCAGGTCCAGGGCCGCTTCCGCGGCCTTCCCGGTGATCCCCCGCGCGAACACGTCCACCAGGACGAGGTGGTTGTCGGTCCCGCCGGAGACGAGGCGCCAGCCCTCGTCCTTGAGGGTGGCCGCGAGCACCTGCGCGTTCTTCACGACCTGGGCCTGGTAGGACTTCCACTCCGGAAGCAGCGCTTCCTTGAAGGCCACCGCCTTGGCCGCGATCACGTGCATGAGCGGCCCCCCCTGCATGCCGGGGAAGACCAGCTTGTCCAGCTCCTTCGCCCATTTGGCCTGGCAGAGGACCATCCCGCCGCGGGGGCCGCGCAGCGTCTTGTGGGTGGTGGTGCTCACGAACTCGCAATGCGGGACGGGGCTCGGATGGAGCCCCGCGGCCACGAGGCCGGCGACGTGGGCGATGTCGGCCAGGATCACCGCGCCAACCTCGTCGGCCGCTTTCCGGAAGGCCGGGAAGTCGATCGTCCGCGGGTAGGCGCTGGCCCCCACCACGATGATCTTCGGCCGGTGCTCGCGGGCGAGCGCGGCCATGGCCTCGTAGTCGATCCGCTCGTCGTCCTTGCGCACGCCATAGGCCACCACGTTGTAGAAGCGCCCCGAGAAGTTCAGGGGATGGCCGTGGGTAAGGTGTCCGCCGTGGGAGAGGTTCATGCCGAGGAAGGTGTCCCCCGGCTTGAGCACCGCCATGTACACCGCGGTGTTGGCCTGGGCCCCCGAGTGGGGCTGCACGTTGGCGTGGTCGGCCCCGAACAGCTCCTTCGCCCTGGCGATGGCCAGGGTCTCCACCACGTCGACGTGCTCGCACCCGCCGTAGTAGCGCTTGCCCGGATAGCCCTCGGCGTACTTGTTGGTGAGGACCGTGCCCAGGGCCTCGAGCACCGCCTCGGAGACGAAGTTCTCGGAGGCGATCATCTCGAGCTGCCGGCCCTGGCGGACCGTCTCGTGGCGTATGGCGTCGGCGACCTCGGGGTCCGTGCGGGCCAGGTTTTCCATCATGGTGCCTCCTCTTCTTCCAGTATATCCTTGGCTTTCTTCGGGAGGTGCCCATGGCGGATGCAGCGAAAGTAGACGTGGCGGTGATCGGCGAGGAGGCCTCCTTCTCGGGCACCTTCAAGGGACAGGACTTGATCGTGCTGGGCCGCTTCGAAGGCCAGATCGAGGCCCGGGGGCGCCTCCGCGTGGGGCCCAAGGGCCATACCAAGGCCAACGTGCGGGCAAACGCGGTCGAGGTCGAGGGCGAGATCGAAGGCGACGTGCAGTGCGAGTCGATGAGCCTGATGCCGACCGCGCGCGTGCGGGGGAAGTTCGCGGCCAAGCGCCTGGCCGTCCAGGAGGGGGCGCTCGTGGAGGGCAGCATCAACGCGGCGTCGGCACGCCCCGCTGATCCGGTGCCCCCGCCCGCTCCGCCAGCACCCGCCCACTTCGCCGCACCCCAGCAGGCCCCCACACCCGCGCAGACCCCCGCACCCGCCCAGGCCGCGCCGGGGGAGACGAAGCCGGAATCCGAACCGCCGAAGTGACCGAGGCCGGAGCGGTCGAAGGCACGGTCGTCGTCAACGGCAAGGGTGAGACCCGCATCCAGCGCGGCCACCCCTGGGTCTTCCGCTCCGACGTGACCCGCGATCGCGGCATCGCCCAGGGCGCCGTGGTGCGCGTCGAGGGGCCGCGGGGGCGCCCCCTTGGCTTCGCCCTCTACTCGTCGCGGTCGGAGATCCGCCTGCGCATGGTCGAGCGCGGCGAGGTCTTGTCCGTTGGCTTCCTCCGCGACCGCCTGGCGGCCGCGATCCGCTGGCGCGAGACGGTGGCCGCGGGCGCATCGGCCTACCGCGTCGTCCACGGCGAGGGCGACGGCCTGCCCGCCCTCGTGGTCGACCGCTACGGCGACTACCTGGTCATCCAGACCCTCTCGCAGGGCATGGACCGGCGCAAGGGCGAGATCGTGGAGGCGCTCTCGGCGCTGCTCCAGCCCAAGGGCATCCTGGAGCGGAACGATCCGAAGGTGCGCCAGCTCGAAGGGCTCGAGTCGCACGTCGGGCTTCTCTTCGGGGAGGTGCCCGAGCAGGTCGAGGTCGAGGAGAACGGTGTCGTCTACCTGGCCGACCTCTACCACGGTCAGAAGACAGGCCTCTTCCTCGACCAGCGCGAAAACCACGCGGCCGCCCGCGTGTACGCCCATGGCCGCGTCCTCGACGGCTTCACCTACCACGGCGGCTTCGCCCTCCAGGTCGCGTCCGTGGCGTCCGAGGTGCTGGCGGTGGACGCTTCCGGGGAAGCCCTCGAACGGCTGAAGGCGAACGCCGCGCGCAACGGCATCACCAACGTGCAGGTGCGGGACGCCAACCTCTTCGACCTGCTGCACGACCTCGACGGCCGCGGCGAGCGCTTCGACACCGTGATTCTCGATCCCCCCGCCTTCGCCAAGAGCAAGGATGCGGTCGAGAAGGCCCGGCGGGGCTACAAGGAAATCAACCTCCGGGCGTTGCGGCTGCTCCGTCCCGGCGGATGCCTGGTCACCTGTTCGTGCTCCTACCACGTGCACGAGGAGGACTTCGAGGCGATCCTGGCCAGTGCCGCAGTGGACGCTCGGGCGACCGTCACCGTCGTGGAAAAGAGGAGGCAGGCGCGGGACCATCCGGTGGTTTTGGGAGTTCCCGAGACCTACTATCTCAAGTGCTTCATCTTGAGGAGGTTAGAGTAGTAACTCGTTCACTTGAACAGCGAATACACTCAAATTACTTGACAACGATGCACTAATAGCCTATCTTGTCGCCCGGAGGCTCGGATACCCATGCGACTCGATCAGTTCACGGTCAAGGCCCAGGAGGCGCTGACCTCCGGGCAGACCGACGCCGAGAAGAACGATCACCCGGAGGTCACGCCGGAGCATCTGCTGAAGGCCCTGCTCGTCCAGGAAGGGGGCGTCGTCCCCTCGGCCCTCGGCAAGATGGGAGCGGACACCGGCGGGCTCCTCGCCGACCTCGACCGCGAGCTGAATCACCTCCCGCGCACCCAGGGCGCGGCCACCCAGGTCTCGCCGCGCCTCGATGGAGTGCTGAAGGCCGCGCTGCGCGAGGCCGAGGCCCTGAAGGACCAGTACGTCTCCACCGAGCACCTGCTGCTGGCCCTCCTCGCGGCAAAGACGCCCGCCGCCGAGGCCTTGAAGCGCCGGGGGGTCACCCGCGACACCCTGCTCAACGTGTTGCGCGAGATCCGCGGCAGCCAGCGCGTCTCCGACCCGCACGCCGAGGACCGCTACCAGGCCCTCGAGCGCTACGGCCGCGACCTCACCGAGCTGGCCCGCCGCGGCAAGCTCGACCCGGTGATCGGCCGCGACGACGAGGTGCGCCGCGTCGTCCAGGTCCTCTCCCGCCGCACCAAGAACAACCCGGTGCTCATCGGGGAGCCCGGGGTGGGCAAGACCGCGATCGTGGAGGGCCTCGCCCAGCGGATCGTGAAGGGCGACGTCCCGGAGTCCCTGAAGAACAAGCGCGTCATCACCCTCGACCTGGGCGCCCTGGTGGCGGGGGCGAAGTACCGCGGCGAGTTCGAGGACCGCTTGAAGGCCGTGCTCAAGGAAGTGCAGGAGTCCGAGGGAGAGGTCGTCCTCTTCATCGACGAGCTGCACACGGTGGTGGGAGCGGGGGCGGCCGAGGGGTCCATGGACGCCTCGAACATGCTGAAGCCCGCCCTGGCCCGGGGCGAGCTGCGCTGCGTGGGGGCGACAACCCTGAACGAGTACCAGAAGTACATCGAGAAGGACGCCGCCCTGGAGCGGCGCTTCCAGCCCGTCTACGTGGACGAGCCCACCGTGGCCGAGACCATCGGCATCCTGCGCGGGCTGAAGGAGCGCTACGAGGTGCACCACGGGGTGCGCATCCAGGACGCCGCCCTGGTGGCCGCGGCCACCCTCTCCCACCGCTACATCGCGGACCGCTTCCTGCCCGACAAGGCCATCGACCTCATCGACGAGGCGGCCAGCAAGCTGCGCATCGAGATCGACTCCGTGCCCGTCGAGATCGACGAGATCCAGCGCCGGATCCTCCAGCTCGAGATCGAGCGCCAGGCCCTCTCCAAGGAGAAGGACAAGGCCTCACGCGAGCGCCTGGGCAAGATCGAGCAGGAGCTGGCCGACCTGCGCGAGAGTGCCTCCGCCCTGAAGGCGGAGTGGCAGCGCGAGAAGGCGGAGATCGAGAAGGTCAAGCAGATCAAGGAGCGCATCGACAAGGTCCGCTTCGAGCTGGAGCAGGTCACGCGCCAGGGCGACCTCAACAAGGCGGCGGAGCTCCGCTATGGGACGCTGCCGCAGCTCGAGGCGCAGCTCCAGGAGGAGGAGAAGAGCCTCTCGCAGCAGGGCGGCAAGCGGATGCTCAAGGAGGA
>WNFL01107621.1_pt2 | contig 12792 bp, 6 predicted proteins | sample 5400361 | NCBI WGS metagenome assembly WNFL01 (sample SAMN13153351, study PRJNA577476) | soil metagenome | isolation source: 40 cm soil on Douglas fir-dominated hillslope | place: USA:California | collected 2013-09-17
GCAGTCGGCGATGATGCCGATAGCCGCATCGCGCGGTGTGGCAATGATCGCCGCATCGACCGGACCGGGCACGTCACGAATCGACGCGAAACTGGGCTGGCCGCCGATCCGGCTGTGATTCGGGTTGACCGCGTACAGCTTGCCCTGATATTCGCGCTGCAGATGCTCGAAAATCAGTCCGCCGGCGGAATCGCTGCGATCGGATGCGCCGATGACCGCAACCGACCGGGGTGCGAAGATGGCCGAAAGGAAGCTGCGAAGCATTGTGTCGAGGTCCGGATCGCAGGCAGCAGGATAGTGGGTCGCGTATCAGACTGGCCGGCGTGCTGGTATAGAATGACGATCATAACAAGGTTCAACGCCGCCCTGTATTCCGTTCCGGAGAGTTCCCGCCTTGCAGACCGCATTCATCACCCATCGCGACTGCCAGCGCCACGAGATGGGGCGGTACCATCCCGAGGCGCCGGCGCGGCTGCAGGCGATCGCCGACCGGATCATCGCCTCCGGGCTGGATGCGCATCTGGCCCACTACGACGCGCCGCTGGCCGACTGGCAGGTAATCGAGCGCGTGCACCACCCGCTGCACCTGCAACGGATCCGCGCGGCTGCGCCCGAGGCCGGCTATGCGCAGCTCGACCCGGATACCGCGATGAATCGATACACGCTGACGGCCGCATTGCGCGCCGCCGGCGCGGCGGTGCTGGCGACCGATCTGGCGGCGGCGGGGGAAGCCGACAACGCTTTCTGCGCGGTGCGGCCGCCGGGCCATCACGCGACACGTACCCAGGCGATGGGGTTCTGCTTTTTCAACAACGTTGCGATCGCCGCGGCGCACGCATTGCGTGTGCATGGCGTCGAACGGATCGCGATTCTGGATTTCGACGTGCATCACGGCAATGGTACCGAGGACATTTTTCACGACGATCCGCGGGTGCTGTTCTGCTCGACCTTTCAACATCCGTTCTATCCCTACTGCGGCGCCGATTCCGGCAATCAGCACGTGATCAACGTGCCGCTTGCGGCGGGCACCGGCAGCGAAGGTTTCCGCGCCGCGGTGCTGGATCGCTGGATGCCTGCGGTCGATGCGCATCGTCCGCAGTTCCTGTTCATCTCGGCCGGGTTCGACGCCCACCGTGAAGACGACATGGCGTTCCTGAACTTGGTCGATGCCGACTATCGCTGGATCACGCGCGTCATCGTCGAGGCGAGCCGGCGCCTCTGCCCCGGACGGGTCGTTTCGCTGCTCGAGGGCGGCTATGCGCTGGACGCGCTCGGTCGCAGCGTGGAATTGCACCTGCGCGAGCTGGCGGGACTCTAGCTCATCTTCCAAGCGTCGTGTTTGCACAAAAAAGAGTTCAGCTGCTGGTCGACCGCAAGAGATTTAGCGTTGAGCGGCTAACGTTCCCAAATACCCAATACCAATAATAGAGAGAACTGTCAGCAATGTTCCTGCGCCGCCTTCTGGTGCAAGTGAAACGAAGCGCACCGGCGCCTTACCTGGCGCTTCTGCTCGGACTGGTGGCGACCCTGTGGGCATGGCGCGAGACCCGCGACGCGGAGCAAAGCCTGGCGCGGGCGCAATTCGCGACCCAGGTGGCAAACATCGCGGAGGGGATCGAGCACGGCTTGGCCATCCGAGAGCAGTTGCTGCGCGGCGCGCAAGGGCTTTTCGCATCGACCGAGCATCTGTCGCGCGATACCTGGCGGCGTTATGTTGCGAGTCTTGATCTCGTGAAATATTCTCCGGGCGTACTGGCCCTCACGATCCTGCCGCGGGTGACCGCCGGCGATCTGCCTGACCACCTGCGCAGGATGCGCGCCGATGGCGCGCCCGATTACACGGTGCGTCCTCCCGGTGAGCGTTCCGAATATTTTCCCGTGGCATTCATCGAGCCGTTGTCGGCAGCGAATGCCAACGTATTGGGATTCGATCTCTATTCGGAACCGATTCGTCATGCGGCACTCGATCTGGCGCGTGACTCTGGCCAGGTTGCCGTATCGGGAAAGCTGGTCCTGGCCCGAGACAGCCCCGAAGGGGCGCAAACGAGTGTCGTCGTCGTCGCCCCGCTCTATGCCAGCGATATGTCGCTTCGGTCCGTGGACGAGCGACGCGCAGCGCTGCAGGGGTTTGTCTCCAGCGGATTCCGGATCCGCGAGGTGGTGGCGGCAATCCTTGGCAGCCAACGTTTGCCGCTTAACCTCCGGATCTATGATGGCGATTCCATGATTCCGGAGAGCCTGCTGTTCGAGGATGTCGAAGTCAAACCGGGTGTGGCTCCGGGTGGCAAGGGGTCGTTCGTAACGACGAGGGTGATTCCAGTGGGTGGCCGAAAGTGGACGCTGGGGTTTTCTTCGCGTTCCGGCTCGGGCAAATATGTCAATTGGACCGAAAGTTCATATGTGATAGTTGTCGGCGTCCTGCTGTCGCTGCTGTTGTTTGCACAACTGTTCTCGTTGTCGCATTCACGCAATCGTGCCGTGACTCTGGCACGCGACGTCGGGCGCCGGCTGAAGGAGAACGAGGAACGTTACGCGCTGGCGCTGCAGGGTACGAGCGAGGGACTATGGGACTGGAACATCGTTACCGGCGAAGCCCACTATTCGCCGCGCTGGAAGGAGCAGATCGGATATCGCGACAGTGAAATCGGCTCGAATTTCAGCGAACTCGAATCGCGTGTGCACCCCGACGATCTGGCGCGCGTCCAGGAGGCATTGCTGCACCATCTCGACGCAGCGGCGCCGTACCTGATCGAGTATCGTTTGCGCGCCAGGGACAACACCTATCGCTGGATGCGCGCGCGCGGCAATGCGGTGCGTGATGCGAACGGCAGACCGGTGCGCATGAGCGGATCGCATCTGGATATCACCGATTACAAGGCGCAGCAGCAGCACATCGAAAGCCTCAATGCGGAACTCGAGGCGCGGGTCGCGCAGCGCACCGCGCAATTGGCTGGCGCCAACGCCGACCTGCAGCGCGAAGTCGCGGAACGGCGGCGGGCGGAGCGTGAGCTGAAGCAATTGAATCAGACACTGTCGGCTTCGATGGCGAAGATGGAGAGCCACACCCAGGACATCACCCGGCTCGGCGAGCTGGGCGATCTGCTGCATACCTGCCAAAGTGTGGATGAGGTTTACGAGGTGATGAAGCGCTACGCTCCCGACATGTTCAAGGGGACGCAAGGCGGGCTGTTCATGATTACCCCGTCGCGCAATCTGGTCGATGGCGCGGCGCATTGGGGCCAGTTGCCGATCGAGGACCAGGTGTTCGCGCCGGAAGATTGCTGGGCGCTGCGCCGCGGCAAGGTGAATCTCGTCGCCGCCGGCGAGGGCGGGCTGCGCTGCCGGCACGTCAGCGGCGCCGGGCCGCAGTCGGCATTGTGCATCCCGCTGGCGGCGCAGGGCGAGACCATGGGAATTCTTCACCTGCGCACGCCAGACCATGAGCCTGCGGCGCGCGAGCTGACCGACATGGCGCATCTCGCCGAAGCGGTCGCCGAGCACGTCGGCCTGGCGCTGGCGACGCTGCAATTGCGCGACACGCTGCGCATGCAGTCGATCCGCGATCCGCTGACCGGCCTGTTCAATCGCCGCTTCATGGAAGAGACGATGCAGCGTGAAGAGCGCCGCGCGATGCGCGCGGGAAGTTCGATCGGCGTAATCATGCTCGACATCGATCACTTCAAGTCGCTCAACGACCGGCATGGGCACGCCGCCGGCGACCTGTATCTGCGCGGCCTGGCCGAGGTGCTGACCCATAACATCCGCGAGGGCGACATCCCGTGCCGCTACGGCGGCGAGGAATTCACGGTGATCATGCCGGGAGCGTCGCTGGAAGCCACCGCCGATCGCGCCGAGCGGATACGCGACGCCTTCAGCGCCTGCCGGCTGACGCTGCAGGGCGCCGAGTTGCCGGCGCTGACGCTGTCGGCCGGAGTGGCGGCGTTTCCGCGCCACGGCACGTCATGGGAGCAGGTGCTCAGCCGTGCCGATCAGTCGCTTTACAAGGCCAAGCAAACCGGCCGCAACCGGGTGGTAACGCCCGGATAGCATCGGCGACTGCCGGGCGGGCGGCGGACAAGAGCAAACACAATGGAGGAAATGATGACTGCGACCAGCAGCGCAGACGAAACCAAGGCCGGGCTCATCGAACAGATCGTCGCGCTGGCGCAGGACAAGCTGCCGGCGCAGCAGGCCGCGCCGGCGGTGACTTTCATGCGCCAGTATTACCGCCAGGTCGACGTCGAGGATTTGCAGGAGCGCAGCATCGACGACCTCTACGGCGCCGCGCTGGCGCATTTCCATTTCGCGCGCCATTTCAGCAGCGGCGCGGCAAAGCTGCGCGTCTATAACCCGACGCTCGAGGAGCACGGCTGGCAGTCGAGCCACACGATCATCGAGATCGTCAACGACGACATGCCGTTCCTGGTCGATTCGATCACCATGGAGGTCAATCGCCAGGGCCTCACCTTGCATCTGATCATTCATCCGGTGATGAATCTGCTGCGCGACGCGCAGGGCAATCTGGGCGACGTGCCGGAAGGGGAGGGCGGCAGATACGAATCGATCATGCATGTCGAGGTGGATCGGCGCACCGATGCCAGGACCCTCGAAGCGCTGTCCACGGGACTGCTGCGCATCCTGGGCCACGTGCGCATGGCCGTGGCCGACTGGGAGAAAATGGCCGCCAGGGTGCGCGGCATCGCTGAGAACCTGGGAAGCGTGCCGCCGCCGCTGCCGCACGACGCGATCGCCGAGGGTATGGCGTTCCTGAAATGGCTTGCCAACGGCAACTTCACGCTGCTTGGCGCGCGCGACTACGATCTGATCGACGACGATGGCCCGCAACTGCGCATCGTGCCCGGCTCGGGTCTGGGCGTCATGCGGGATGACGGCGAAGCACGGACTTCGCGCAGCTTCGCGCAACTGCCGCGCGCGCAGCGCGATCTGGCGCGCAAACAGGTGTTGATGATCCTTACCAAGGGCAACGCACGCGCCACGGTGCATCGCCCGGGCTATGTCGACTACGTCGGCGTCAAGCGCTTCGATGCGGCCGGCAAGGTCATCGGCGAGCATCGCATCGTCGGCTTGTACACCTCGACCGCCTATCACGCCAGCCCGGAACAGGTGCCGCTGCTGCGGCGCAAGTTCCGTCACGTGGTGGAAAACTCCGGGCTGATGCCCGGCAGCCACATGGGCAAGGCGCTGATCACGATACTCGAATCGTATCCGCGCGACGAGTTGTTCCAGAGTTCACGCGAGGAGCTGTTCGCGACCGTGATGGGCATCCTGCGTCTGGGCGAGCGCCAGCGCACCCGGTTGTTCGTGCGCCGCGACGAATTCGGACGCTTCCTGTCATGCCTGATCTACGTGCCGCGCGAGCGCTATAACACCGAGTTGCGCGGGCGCATGCAGCAGGTGCTGATGCAGGCGTTCAGAGGTACCGGCTCCGAGTTCACGGTGCAGATCTCCGAATCTGCGCTGGCGCGCATCCTGCTGACCGTGCATACCGCTGCCGGAGGCATTCCCGACTACGACGTGCGCGAAATCGAGAATCGCCTCGCGCAGGCAGTGCGCCGCTGGGAGGACGATCTGTACGATCAGCTGATCGCGCACGCCGGCGAGGAACGCGGCAACGAGCTGATGCTCAGCTACGGGCGCGCATTTCCCGCCGGGTATCGGGAGAATTACTCGGCGCGCGCCGCGGTGCACGACATCGATCTGGCGGAGCGCGCGCAGAGCGACGATCTGCAGATGAGCCTTTACCTGCCACTGGAAGCGCCGCCGGGATCGCTGCGCATCAAGGTATTGCGCGCCGGGCAGCCGGTGCCGCTGTCGCGCAGCCTGCCGATGCTGGAGCACATGGGTGTCAAGGTGCTCGAGGAGCGTCCGTTCGAGATTCGGCGCGTCGCGTCGCCGCCGCTATGGATGCACGACATCGGCATGAGCTACGGCACCGCGGAGGTCGAGATCGAGCCGGTGCGCGAATTGTTCCAGGAGACGTTCCGCCGCGCCTGGCGCGGCGAGATCGAAAACGACGACTTCAACCGTCTGACGCTGGCCGCGCGGTTGTCGTGGCGCGAAATTGCGCTGCTGCGGGCGTATGCCAAGTATCTGCGCCAGGCGGCGTTCACCTTCAGTCTCGCCTACATGGAAGCGACCTTTGCCGGCCATCCGGATATCGCCCGACAACTGGTTGCGCTGTTCCATGCGCGTTTCGATCCCGCCGCCGACGCGGCGCGTGCGGAAAACAGTGCGGCGCTGAAAGGCGCCATCGAGGCCGCTCTCGACGCGGTGCAGAACCTCGACGAGGACCGCATCCTGAGGCAGTTTCTGGCCGTGATACTGGCCACCGTGCGAACCAATTTCTATCAGACCGGCGACGCCCGGCCGAAGCCCTACATCGCGCTCAAATTCGATCCCAGGCTGGTGCCCGGATTGCCCGAGCCGCGGCCGATGTTCGAGATATTCGTCTATTCGCCGCGCGTCGAGGGCGTGCACCTGCGCGGCGGCAGGGTCGCGCGCGGCGGCCTGCGCTGGTCCGACCGGATGGAGGATTTCCGCACCGAAGTGCTCGGTCTGGTCAAGGCACAGATGGTCAAGAACGCGGTCATCGTGCCGGTCGGCTCGAAAGGCGGGTTCGTGGTCAAGCAGCCGCCGCCGGGCGGCGACCGCGAAGCCAATCTGAAGGAGGGCATCGCCTGCTACCAGACGTTCCTGCGCGGCCTGCTGGACCTGACCGACAACATCGTCGGCGGCAAGGTTGTGCCGCCGCCCGACGTGGTGCGGCACGATACCGACGATCCCTACCTGGTGGTCGCGGCCGACAAGGGCACGGCAACGTTCTCCGACTACGCCAACGGGGTGGCGCGCGAATACGGCTTCTGGCTTGACGATGCGTTCGCTTCGGGAGGATCGGCCGGCTACGACCACAAGCAGATGGGAATTACCGCGCGCGGTGCGTGGGAATCGGTGAAGCGGCATTTCCGCGAGCTGGGCAAGAACGTGCAGGAGCAGGATTTCAGCGTCGTCGGCATCGGCGACATGTCCGGCGACGTGTTCGGCAACGGCATGCTTCAGTCGCGCCACATTCGTCTGCTGGCGGCGTTCGATCATCGCCACGTATTTCTCGATCCGAACCCGGAGGCGAGCTACCGCGAGCGGCAACGGCTGTTCGCCTTGCCGCGCTCATCGTGGGCAGATTACGACAGCAAGCTGATCTCCGCCGGCGGCGGCGTGTTCGCGCGCAGCGCCAAGTCGATCACGCTGTCGGCGGAAGTCAGGGCAATGCTCGGCGGCATCGAGGCCGAAGCGATGACGCCGGGCGATTTGATCCATGCGCTGCTCAAGGCGCCGGTCGATCTGATCTACAACGGCGGCATCGGCACCTACGTCAAGGCCGCGACGCAGACCCATGCCGAGGTCGGCGACCGGGCCAACGATGCGATTCGCGTCAACGGCGCGGAGCTGCGCTGTAGCGCGTTTGCCGAGGGTGGTAATCTCGGCTGTACCCAATTGGGCCGTATTGAATTCGCGCTCAAGGGCGGGCGGATCAATACCGATGCGATCGATAATTCGGCCGGGGTCGATACCTCGGATCATGAAGTCAACATCAAGATCCTGCTCAACGGCGTGATCGCCGAAGGCGAATTGACCGAGAAGCAGCGCAACAAGCTGCTCGCGTCGATGACCGACGACGTCGCGGCGCTGGTGCTGCGCGACAACTACTTCCAGACGCAGTCGATTTCGGTGTCGCGCACCCGCGGCACCGCCAATCTCGACGCGCAGGCGCGCTTCATCCGCCGTCTCGAAAAGGCCGGACGTCTCAACCGCGTGATCGAGTATCTGCCATCGGACGAGGACATCGCCGAGCGCAAGCGCGCCGCGCAGGGGCTCACCTCACCGGAGCTTGCCGTACTGCTCGCCTACAGCAAGATGGAACTGTACGACGTGGTGCTGGCGTCGAGCGTGCCGGAGGATCCGTACATCCGCACCGCGCTGTGGCGGTATTTCCCGACGCTGCTGAAGGAGCGCTTCCCGGAACAGATCGGGCGCCACCCGCTGAAACGCGAAATCATTTCCACGCACGTCATCAACAGCATGCTCAATCGCGTCGGCAGCACCTTCGTGCATCGCCTGCAGGAAGAGAGCGGCGCGACCCCGGACGAGATCGTGCGCGCCTACATCGCGACGCGCGAGGTGTTCGGTTTGGTGGAACGCTGGAAGGAAATCGAGGCGCTCGACAACCTCGTGCCGGCGGGCGCGCAGATTGCGATGATCGGCGAATCGGACCGGCTGGTGATGCGCGGCACCTTGTGGTTCCTGCGGCATCGCCGGCACATTGCCGACATCGCGCAGGCGATCGCGCATTTCGGCCCGGGGGTGGCGGCGCTGTCGGACAATCTGCCGCTGCTGCTGTTGCCGGCGGATCATGCGTCGCTGGCGGCGGTTGCCGACGTGTACGCCGCGCAGGGCGTGCCGCAATCACTGGCGCGGCGCATGGCCGGGCTCGATCCGCTGTACGCGGCGCTGGATATCGTCGAAGTCGGCGTGCTCACGCAAAGGCCGGTGGAACTGGTGGCCGCGGTGTACTTCGGCATTGGCGGGAGGCTCGGCGTGCACTGGCTGTCGCAGCAGATCGCGGCGCTGCCGGAAGACACCCACTGGGAGGCGATGTCGCGCGCGGCATTGCGCGACGATCTATCGACGCAGGCGTGGGTGCTGACGGCGGCGATTCTGCAACTGAGTCCGGCGCTCAGCGAGCGCGATCCGCTGATCGCGGCGTGGCAGGCAAAGCAGCAGATGGTGCTGGCGCGCTATCAGCAGGTGATGTCCGAACTGCAGCCGCTGGCGCCGCTCGACCTGGCGATGCTGTCGGTGGTGATGCGCGAGTTGCGCGCGCTGGGAGCCTGACGGGCGAACTGTGCGGGGAGTGTCCGCAGGACCGGATACCATCTCGGAACTGCGGACCACAAGTGCGTCAACGCAAATCAGCGCCCCTTGGCCTTGCGCCAGGCGGCGAAGTCGGCAAGCGTCTGATCCTGCGTCGCCGGGTACAGGCCGATGATGGAACGTCCCTTGAGGACTTCTTCGGTGACGAAGTCCTCGAAGGCGGTCATCTCGACCCCTTCATCGGCGATCTCGTCGGCGAGGTGCGCGGGCAGCACCACCACGCCGTCGCCGTCGCCGACGATCACGTCGCCGGGGAACACCGGTGCGTCGCCGCAGCCGATCGGCACGTTGATATCGATCGCCTGATGTAGCGTCAGGTTGGTCGGCGCCGACGGGCGGTGATGATAGGTCGGCATTTTCAGCCTGGCGATTTCATCCGCATCGCGGAAGCCGCCATCGGTGACCACCCCGGCCGCGCCGCGCACCATCAGCCGCGTCACCAGGATCGACCCCGCCGACGCAGCGCGCGCATCCTTGCGGCTGTCGATCACGAACACCGCGCCCGGCGGGCACTCCTCGGTCGCCTTGCGCTGCGGATGCGCCGGATCGCGGAACACCGACATCGGATTGAGATCCTCGCGTGCCGGCATGTAGCGCAGCGTGAATGCCTCGCCGACCATCGGCCCTGCCGACGGATTGAGCGGCCGCACACCCTGAATGAACTGATTGCGTAAGCCGCGCTTGAACAGGATGCTGGTCAGGGTTGCCGTGCTGATGGTTTTCAACTTCTCGCGGGTCTGCTCGCTCAACTTGCTCATGGTTCCTCCATTGGGTGATTGGGTCAGCGAGCGCTGGCGGATACGCGCACCCGCCGTGTGCCGCAGGTGCGGACCGCTGACGTTACGAGGCCGTTGCTGCCTGTATGATACTGCGCCCGCAGGCAAAATCCGCCTGCCATGCTTGCATCGCAGTGGCGCAGGGTCATGACTCGGCTTCAGTCAGTATTAAGGTATTCCTCGGCTTTAGGTTCACGTTAGGACAAAGGCGGCGAATTATTGTACTAAAATTGCACCGAGCCCGTTTCGCGTGCGTCCGTGCCGAAGGCAGCCGCAGTCGCCAGGCTGGCGTAGTCGTTCCGGCCGCCGTTGGTGTTGATTACTGTATGCAATGGTTCAGCGCGTATCGCGCAAAAGTGCAACAATTGACACGGTCCGTCCTAACCAGCGCAGATGCTGTGAGGGTAAGTTGACGGTCAAAGTTTGCGGCCAAACGCGGAACTGCCGGCCGATATATGCCGCCGCTTCGCAGACACGCCGTGCAGGTTCATCGAGGATTGTGATGCCAGATCGTCAACTCGCGGCGATGATGCGGTGCACGGCAGAATCAGTCACACCAAATCAATAAGGGAGGAATTCGATGACGTGCAAAATCGCAATCCGCGTGATGCTGACTGCCGCAATGCTCGGCTGGTGCGCACACGCACTGCCGCAGGATGCGGCTGCGGCATTCCCGAGCAAATCCATTACCATCGTCATCCCCGCGTCGCCTGGCGGGGCGATCGACATCACCGCGCGCCTGATCGGCCAGAAGCTGTCGGAAGCGTGGGGTAAGCCGGTCGTGATCGACAACAAAGCCGGCGCGACCGGTACGATCGGCACCGACTTTGTCGCCAAGAGCGCGCCGGATGGCCACACGCTGGCGCTGGTTGCGAGCAGCCACGCGATCAACCCGAGCATGTTCAAGAAGCTGCCGTTCGATACGGTCAAGAGCTTCGAACCGGTAGTTCTGACCCACGTCGTGCCGTTGATGCTGGTCGTCACGCCGTCGTTGCCGGCGAAGAACGTGCAGGAGCTGATCGCCTACGTCAAGGCCAACCCCGGTACGCTCAGTTTCGCTTCCAGCGGCGCCGGCGGCGCGCCGCATATGTCCGGCGAATTGTTCAAGAGCATGGCCGGACTGGACATGGTGCACATCCCCTACAAAGGCAGTACTGCGGCGCATTCCGACCTGATGGGTGGCCGCACCTCGCTGATGTTCGACACTGTCGCGGCGATCAGCCCGCATGTGAAAAGCGGCAAGGTGCGCGCTCTTGCGGTGACGACAGCGAAGCGTTCCGCGGCCGCGCCGGATGTACCGACGATGGCCGAAGCCGGCCTGAAGGGTTATGAAACCAGCACCTGGGGAGGAATCCTGGCGCCGGCCGGTACGCCGAAAGAGATCGTTGCGAAGTTGAACGCTGAAATCAACAAGGCGCTCAATGCGCCCGACGTGCGCAGCCGGATGATCGGCGCGGGCATCGAACCGGCGGGCGGTACACCGCAGCAGTTTGCCGGTTTCATTCAGTCGGAAATGACGAAGTGGGCGAAGGTCGCGAAGGACGCTGGCATCCAGCCGGAGTAGCGGATATGACCAGGAAGTCTTGTGGTCGCATGATGCCAACATCTGCGCGTCACCGTGCGTCTCGCAAGAACATTCAAGGGCAACTTCGAGGGCATCGTCGAACCGCAGGACCGCGCGATTGGCTTCTGCAACACATTTGCGTCGCGTAGAATGATGGTGCCGCTGTTCCGCAGGCGCATTGTGTTTACGAGATGACTTCCGCTGATGATTGCCACTGCATTCAGCGGACTACTGGAAAGAGAGATATCGATTCGCCCGTAATTTTAATTTGATCGCAGCGAAACATCGATCGGGTTATGTCGGATAATCCGTCGGAGCTCTGTGCTAAAATCGCGCACGCTTCGGCAGTGTGCATAAGTTCCGTCGGCAAGTCACTTCAAGGAGGAGGGTCTGACCGTGGCTGGTATTCGTAATCCAAAAGACTTTGGCACCGGTATCATGTATGTCGTATTTGGCGGTGCCGCGGTATACATCGCCCAGGACTACGGCATGGGGCAGGCGTCGCGGATGGGGCCGGGCTACTTCCCGATGTCTCTGGGCTTCATACTGCTGGTGTTCGGCGCGGTTGCCCTGATTCGATCCTTCCTCTCCGATGGCGAGCCGATCGGCGCCTTTGCGTGGAAGGCAATCTTCCTGGTGTGCGGCTCGACGGTGCTGTTCGGGCTGTTGCTCAGGCCGGCAGGGCTCATCATCGCGCTGCTTGGGCTGGCTCTGATGAGCGCGGCAGGCAGCAGCAAGTTCCGCTTCGAATGGATCGCCGTCGCGGCACTTGTGGTGCTGGTCGCCTTTTGCAGCCTGGTATTCGTGAAAGGCCTGGGAGTGCCGATGCCTTTGCTCGGCACGTGGTTCGGCGAAGTGGGCGGCTAAGGGAGAACAATAATGGATCTGCTCCATAATCTTTGGCTGGGCCTGCAAACCGCGGGAACCTTCGCGAATCTGTTTTACTGCCTGCTCGGCTGTTTTCTCGGCACTGCGATCGGTGTGCTTCCCGGCCTCGGCCCGGTGGCGACGATTGCGATGCTGCTGCCGATCACCTTCGGCCTGCCGCCGGTGTCGGCGCTGATCATGCTGTCGGGAATCTATTACGGCGCGCAGTACGGCGGCTCGACGACAGCGATTCTGGTCAACCTGCCGGGCGAGTCCTCGTCGGTGATCACCGCGCTGGACGGCTACCAGATGGCGCGCCAGGGCAATGCCGGCAAGGCACTCGCGACCGCGGCGATCGGCTCGTTCTTCGCCGGCACGGTATGCACGCTGCTGATCGCGGTCGCCGCGCCGCCGCTGTCCGAAGTCGCGCTCAAGTTCGGTCCGGCGGAATACTTCTCGCTGATGGTGCTCGGCCTGATCGCGTCGATCGTGCTGGCCAGCGGTTCGCTGCTGCATGCACTCGGCATGATTATCCTCGGCCTGCTGCTCGGCATGGTCGGCACCGACGTAAATTCGGGCATGCAGCGCTACAGTTTCGACGTGCCGGAACTGGCCGACGGTATCAATTTCGTGACC
>WNFL01142027.1_pt2 | contig 12792 bp, 9 predicted proteins | sample 5400361 | NCBI WGS metagenome assembly WNFL01 (sample SAMN13153351, study PRJNA577476) | soil metagenome | isolation source: 40 cm soil on Douglas fir-dominated hillslope | place: USA:California | collected 2013-09-17
CGATCGTCTCAGCAAAAAATGCAATCGCAGTGAGATCCTGACAGTGGCTGTCATGCAAATCACGACTGAAACGCTTCTGCTCCTCCTCCGAGATCGCGACGACATCCTGTTTCAGCCGCTGTAGATCGGTAAGGTCCTGGACCATTAATAATACGCACTGTTCGCCGCCGAAATGGATGGTTTTGGCCGAAGCTAACACATCGGTAACACTGCCATCCGCTCTCCGCACTTGCGCTTCGCGGTTCTGAATCGAGCTCTGCGGTCCGAGGTTTTTGGTGATATCATCTTGCTGACCAGTGATGAGACGCCAGCCGACCTCCGACAACGAGCGACCCACGACTTTGGACTGATCAACACCGCTCAATGTACAGAAAATCGCATTTGCTTTTAGAACCCGTTCTGTTTCCAGGGAAATAATCGCGGTGGCGATTGAATTATTCGCCAGGATCTGAGCGGAAAGATCTTCCGCCCGATGCAAATCCTCCTCTAGCTCCAGTCGTTCCGAAACGTCACGCGCCAGGACCAGAATGGCTGGCTTACCTTGAAAGACAGCGGGTCGAGACATTACGTTGACGGTGACGCTCCTGCCGTCGGCGCGGACAAATTTCTCCTCAATAATCGGCAATTCTGATTCTCCTTGTCGAATACGCTCGATCCGCTCTCGGACTGTCTGATGATAGTCAGGGTGAACGATTTCAAAAAAACCTTTTCCGAGCAGTTCGTTGACGCTTCCCGCACCGAAAAGTTTCACCGCACCTGGATTAGCACTTGCAATCCTGCCGTTTACCTGGACGAGGATTGCGTCGGGAGAAAGTTCGAATAATTCCGCGTAATATTGCCGGTCGCCGGATAGAGCTCTCGGCGCCGATTCTCTTTCCGATTTCGAGATGATCGCCGTTCGACAAATCAAGCCCGATTGGTCAACACCCGGAATGCTTTGTAACTCAACCGGAGCTCCGCTCCGGGTATGGCCGGCTAACATCAGTTCAGTGGAAACTTTCTTCCGGAATTGAATGCATGCAGCTAAATGATCGAGAAAAACCCGGCAATAGGATCGATCGACAAACGCCAAGAACGGCACACTACGGAGTTGGAATTTGTCCCCTTTCAAAAGATTGGCGGCAGCTAAATTGAGCCGGCAAATGCAGCCATTCCGATCGAGCGTGACATGAGCAACCGGCGATAAATTGTATTCCGCAGCGAGCGACGGGTCGAAATGCTCTGACCACAATCTCTCCGTTCTGATTGCTACCCCCTTGGGTTGTAGTCGACGTTGTAGTTCGGCTCTGCCAGTCTCATGCATGGTCACGCCTTTTTGACGACTTTGTCGGGCCTCCATCCAGGCTTATCAGAACCCACTAGATATCGCCAATAGAAATCAAGATAAGGCTATCTTCGGGGTTGTGCCCTTCAAATCGTCGCACATTCAATACAATTCTTTTTTGACCAATTCGCAGGAATTCATGTTCAATCTCAAAATCCTCTACTTTGGATTTCTGAGGTAGTACTTCTTCAAGTAGCGTCCGCATCGCCGGAATGTTCCATTGTCCGTTCCCGATCTCGTAGATGCTGAAACCCTCGGCTTCTCTCGGACTGAGCTGAAATGTCTCATAGAAGAACGAGTTAGCCTTGTCGAGCTTGAGCTTGCTATCGAGCACGAGAACGGCATTGCGCACTGTCTCAACAAAAGCCTCGGCATAGCGGATCATCACTTTGCTCCGTTCGCTCTCCAGTTTGACGGAATTGACATCGAATAAAATCATCACCGCGCCGGTGATCTTGTTATCAGCAGTTTCGTAAGGCCGAATCTGCAAACGATACCAGTGTCCCCGAAGATCCTGTATCTCTATTTCTTTCGTACTGAGCGTTTCCATCACTTCGTAGACCAACTCTTCCAGCTTCGGGATCTCGATATCGCCTCGCAAATCGGTAATCGCTCGACCAACATCAGCGGGAATCAGTTTCAAAGTTCTTTGCGCCACGGGCGTAAAGCGGCGAATGCGCAATTTACGATCTACCATCACGATCGGTATGTTAACGCTCCGCAAAAGATTCGTGAGATCGTCGTTCAATTCGGTCAATTCCAGATTACCGCCCTTGAGCTCCTCATTGAGCGTGATCAGTTCCTCATTGGTGGACTGCAGTTCTTCTTTGGCCGTCTCCAGCTCTTCGTTGGTGCTCTGGAGCTCTTCATTACTGGATTGAATTTCCTCGTTGGCCGAGCGAAGTTCCTCATTGATTGATTCCTGCTCTTCAATGAGGGTTTGAAGATGTTCTTTGGTGGCAGCAAGCTCTTGCTCGAGTTGAGAGACCCGAGCATTTTTTGGTTTTTGCCCGGATTTTTTCGAGTCCGGGGACGGGGCCACCTCAATTGGCATGCGGCTATCTTCGAAAAGCAAAACGAACCAGTGTTCGCGGGTCACCGGTCCCGGCATTGGAACGACCTCTAAATTAAGAAAATTGACTAGCCCGCTGCCGTGAGCCAGTACTCCTTCTTTACGAGCCGCTTGCCCTCGCTTTTTCGCATCGACGAGCAGCGCGCGCAGCGGCATCTCCAGACTCGTTCGTATCATCCGAAAAAGATCAAGACTAGCTTCGCCGGGCTCAGGATCGAGAAAAGGAGCCACGTTGCCACGGAACTGCACGATTCTCATTCCGCTATCCACTACGATGGCTGGCGGGCAGTACTTGGCCATCAGCAGGCGATCTGTCTCCCTCCGGAGATCGGGTTGCATCAAGGCGGTCTGCCCTGTGAAGTCTGCCAAGAGTTGCGCGCTTTTCGGGTCGGGAAGCTCGCCCTCCATCCGAGTTAGAGAAGGGCTCTGGACCGGTCGCTTAGAGAACAGTTTGGTCTTCTGATCCACCGGTTCAAAAAGATCAAGAAAATTGCCCACCGTCTCTGCCCCGCCCAGCAACAGGAATCCTCCCGGCTTCAAAGCATAGTGAAAGAATGGGATCAATTTTTTTTGGGCGGCCGGCTCAAAATAGATCAGCACATTACGGCAACTAATGAGATCCAGCCGTGAAAAAGGCGGATCTCGAAGCACGTTCTGGCGCGCGAAAACACAGAGATCACGAATCTGTTTGTTGACCTGATAGCCGTGTTCAATTTTGGCGAAAAACCGACGCAGCCGCTCTTTAGACACATTAGACTCGACGCTTTGATCAAAGATGCCTTTTCGCGCGATTCCTAGTACCCGATCACTCACATCGGTCGCGAAAATCTGAATCCCGGGCGGTTCCTGCCTGCCATTGAAAAATTCTGTTACGATAACGGCCAAGGAATAAGCCTCTTCACCGGTCGAGCACCCAGGTAGCCAAATCCGAATGGGATCATTCGGTCCCCGGTTTTCCAAAAGCCTGGGAAGGACCAGAGTCTGTAGGACCTCGAATGTCTCCGGCTCGCGGAAAAAGTGGGTTACATTGATCAGCAGCTCATTGTAAAGAGCATCCACTTCGTCGGGATTACGCTCCAAAAAGGTCAAATAATCGTCCAACCTTTCGAGCCGCTGAACCACCATCCGACGCTGGATTCGCCGGCGAACCGTCGTTTTCCGATACTGGCCAAAGTCTACTTCGGTCTTTGATCGCAGAAGGATAAAGATGCGGTTGAGGCTACTTTCGGAAGCCGGACGTCTTTTCACAACTTTGGACGTTGGGCTAAGAGCCAAACGTCCAAGTTCTTCTGCAATCTTCCGCGGACTGGCAACGACATCCACGATACCGGAATCGACCGCGCTTCGGGGCATGCCTTGGTGCTGGGCCGATAGCTCGTCCTGTGCAAAGGTCATTCCTCCGCTCTCTTTGACCGTCTTTAGTCCGGCAGTCCCATCGCTCCCCATACCGGAAAGAATGACCGCAACTCCCTTGTTTCCCTGCTCTCTGGCGAGCGAACGAAAAAAATGATCGATCGGCAAATGGCGCCCACCGGTATCGGTGCGCGGTTCCAGCTTCAATATACCGTCGGATAGAGTCAGGTCCAGACCGGGCGGCATCACATAAAGTCGATCTCGCTGCATCCGCACTCCGTCGGCGGCCACCTCCACGGGCATTTCCGTTATCCGCGAAAGAATTTCGGTGAGTCGGCTTGTCTGCTTCGGCTCGAGATGCTGGACAAAAACAAACGACATGCCGGTATCCCGAGGAAGATGCCGCAGAAGTTCCGAAAAAGCCTCCAGCCCGCCGGCCGATGCCCCGATTCCAACAACCCGAGAAGGGGCGCTTACTTCGGGCATATCAGTTGCGTCCTGGGCATTTACTGTTTCTGGATCGTCACTCATCTTCCGCAGGACATTAAAGGGTGCGGGCGAATCGGAAGGAAGAAGCAAAACTCATTTTTCAACAATTTCACCCCTTCGTCAACGCAGCCGGTCGGATTGAAGCGCTTCACCAAAAATTACTCGTTCTCGAATGTTCGGTCACCAGCGGATCCGGCAAACCGTCGTGGTACGCGCAAACGAACGAAGGGATATGAGGAAACCTTTTGGAATGAGGCCGCCGCCGGAGAAGGCGACTCGACCAAGTTTTGTCGCGAACCCTATTGAGGTTTTTGCTTTTGTTTCCGGGTCTTCCCTTTCTTTGGATGAGGGTTGGCGGGTGGTTTGACCATGCTTTCATCGGCTCGACCGCGCGGATCTTGTCCCTCCTTCACAGGCTGACGACTAGGTCCCGGATAATCTTCAACATCGCTCATAGCAGTGATTTCGCCTGGGATCCCATAGGTGGACGGGTCGGGAGGAATGGCACAGCATAGTGCGTGGGAGGGCGGATACCGCCTCGGCCTACGCCTCGCCCTAACACATTTGGCCAAATAAATCGGCCAATTCGCCGTCAAAATCCTAAGAGAGTCGTTAGCGGCTCTGAACGACCCGGTAAAAAACCGGGGCTACATGAAGGGAAGTTTCTGAACCATGATGGATTACAATCCAAGGCTGGATGCGCTACGGGCACTTTGTGTCTTCGGCGTCATGTGTTTTCATTGGCAGGGTATTTTGCAGTTTGGCTGGATCGGCGTGCAGACCTTTTTCGTGCTTTCGGGCTTTCTGATGACCGGTATCCTGACGCCGGCTAAAGAAAAATATGATGCGAGGAACTTTTTTCTGGTTTTCCAGTGGCGAAGAGCACTGCGGATTTTTCCCGCCTATTTTGGTTATGTGTTTTTCTTGGCCGGCGTGTTTTGGTTGACCCGGCAGCCGTCGTCGTTGCCTCAAGTCATTCCCTTCCTGTCGACATTAACGCTGAATATCGCGCGGCTCCTACCATGGTTTAATAATGACCAGGCCTATACCCATCTCTGGAGTCTTGGCGTGGAGATGCAGTTCTATCTACTCTGGCCCCTGCTCATTTATTTTACGAACCGCGAGCGGTTGCCCATTCTGATTTATTTTTTACTGGCAACCGCGCCCCTCCTTCGGTTCCTCACCGAGTTGCAAACGTCAGCCGTTTACTCGGACCCTGAAGCCATCGGAAATGCGGTCTACAACTCACCCCTTTCTCACCTCGACGCCTTTGCCGCGGGAGCTGCTGTGTCACTAGGAATTCCCGGCTTTCGCTCTGGGTTTGGTCAGAAATTTGCCGTGTTGGCAAGCATCACTGTCCTCGCCGGTCTCGGTCTTACTATAGTCTCCCATGTACAAGGCTCACCGATTCCGTCGGCCTCGTTGGGGTACCCGATTAATCTGCCTAGTTTTTATTCTTCGGTTTGGGGATACAGTTTGATCGACCTCACTTCGGCCTTTCTGATCGGGATGTTAAAGACCAAAGATCTCCCGTTTTTTCGGAACGGGGTTGTTCAACGGCTAGGCCGGATTTCCTACGGTATGTATCTCTTTCATCTTCCTGTCCAAAAGCTATTAAAGCTACCGCTTTCCGGAAAAGCCGAAATCGATGCGGAAAGCATCGCATTCTTTGGGCTGTCTATAATCGGTACAATCCTGCTGGCCCTGGTTTCATACGAATGCTTCGAGGTTCACTTTCTGCGATTGAAGAATCTGTACCAGCCACCGCAGAAACGCGGAATGCGGATTGCGGAATGCGGAACGGGGACGGGGCAGCCGGCGTAACGGTATTGCCGATTGCGATTGTATCGGTCTTTCTTCCGGTAGCGGCGACCGCCCTGCTTTGCCCGGCGGTTTTTGGTTGAACTCAGTCAATCGCTTCGTTCTATCTCCTAGAACCGTCAAACGATTCGCGTTGGCGGGACAGTGGCCGCTACCGGGAAAAGGTCCGCATTATGTACTCGGGAAAGCTTCGAAGATTAAACAGGAGCTAGTATCCGGATAGACTAAAACAGAAGCGGTGGACACGAGCGAACCAGAGGCCCTACCGCTAACGGGAGATTTTCCGCCGCAGATCGCTCACGGCAGCATTGGCGGCATGAAAGCCACACATTCCATGAACCCCGCCTCCGGGAGGCGTCGAAGAGGAACAAAGGTAAACCCCTTTGAGCGGGGTTCGATAAGGTGCGAAACTTAGGACTGGCCGGGCAATCAGTTGCCAGAGATTGTTGGCGCCGCCGGTAATACTTCCTCCAATGAGATTTGGGTTGATTCTTTCAAGCTCGGTCGAAGAGGTGACGTGGCTGGCCAAAACGCGATCTTTGAATTCCGGAGCAAAACGGCCTATTTGCTTCTCAAATGGTTTGGTCATATCCCACGACGAGCCATTCGGTACGTGACCGTAAACCCAGGCGATGTGCCGATTTAACGGAGCCCGAGTGGAATCGGCTGTCGTCGGTTGACTAAGCAGAAGAAACGGATGTTCTGCGTGTCTGCCTCGAGAGACCTGATACTCGGCCTGTGCGATTTCCTGAAAGGTGCCTCCCAGATGAATTGTCCCTGCCTTCTCGCAATCTGGATGTAACCATGGAATGGGACCATCCAATGCGTAATCAATCTTGAAGATGCCAGGTCCGTATTTAAATCGTTCGAGTTTCCGCCGATAATTCGCTGGGAGGAGGCCGCCTAAGATTTGAACTAGCTGCCGCGGGGTAACATCAAACAGGACGACCCGTGATTCCGGCAATTGACGCAGGGTCAAAACCGACACGCCAGTCTCGACTCTGCCGCCAAGCGCCCGAAAATGTTCGGACAAGGCTCGCGCAATTGCTTGAGCTCCGCCGATTGGAATCGGCCAGCCAATAGCATGACCTAGCATTCCTAAAATAAGGGCGAACCCAGCCGAACCGGGATCAGTCAGAGGTAAGAAAGAATGGGCAGCTAAACCGGCCAAGAGCGCTTTCGCCGGCTCTCGGGTAAAGCGGTTGCGGATCAGATCGTCGATGGATGCCAGCGCCAGACTTCCAAATGTCGCCATCTGGAAAGGGTGTCGGGGCAAGTGAATGATCGGTTGGAGAAACTCCTCCATTAAGCTCTGCCAGCGAGAGACAATCGGTTCGAACAGTTTCCGATACGCTTTCGCATCTTTCCCCAAAGCATCCCCGGTTTCGTTGACTGACCGCCGAAGCGTGGCGATCCCGGTTTGATCGATCGGATGCGCCAAAGGTATTTCCGGCTGGCACCAGCCCAAACCATACTTTTCGAGCGGAAGAGATGACAAGAACGGCGAACCCAAAGCCATTGGATGAACCGCTGAACCAACGTCGTGCAGAAAACCGGGCAGGGTCAGTTCCTCCGTTCGGCAGGCGCCACCAATGTCTTTGTGACGTTCCAATACCAGAGTGGAGAAACCGTGTTGCGCAAGTCGGATGGCCGCCGCTAAACCATTTGGTCCGGCGCCTACCACAACCGCATCGTATTCGTAAGCGGCGCTCACAATTTTCTTGTCAACTCGATCTTCCTTTCTCTCCATCTTAGCTGCATGCTCTTGCGGCTCAACCTGTGAACGGTAGGTGTCGGTCTAAACTCGACAAGCAAAGCCTGCGTCGTGGCAGCCCGTGTTATAGTCTTCCAGCACAAATGTTGCTAAGGCGCGCCAAAGGGCGCAGCGACGGCGGCCTGGATCAATTTAGCAGGAGAAGTCCATTTCCTGGTGGGCCGCGAACTATAGTGAAAGAAACCCGCACTATGTTACAATGGACAATTATATTCATTATCGTCGCCGTCATTGCCGAGCTTTTGGGCCTAAGCGGTGTGGCCGGTGAAGCGGCGTGGATCGCCCACGTGCTGTTTGTCATCTTTTTGGTTCTGTTCATTATCTCCCTCATCTTTCGAGGTAGACCTCCGGCCGTATAGTAGAGAAAAGAAGCTAGAATCCAGAATGTAGAATCTGGAGTGCTACTGCGGTTCACCAGCCGTGGCGATGGCGGATTTACAAATGCCAACCACTAGCTCGTGTCCGGCTAAGCAGAACCAGATTCTAGCTTCTGGCTTCCTGATCCTGCGCCATTGGCTTCGCTGTGAAGTAACAATTCGTCGGTTGTTGCCGTTGCCATGGGCAGGCCTGACCCATCCAATGCATCTTCCGGTCGCATTTCTCTGATGTCACTTGTTCGTCGCAGTGGCACAAAGCATCCGTAATAGGCATCTATTTCTTCCTTTTCGACTTCCGCCAATTCGACTTTGGGATCGGAGTGCGGAGCCTTGCTAATGAAATCACGCGGATGCTCCAGCCGAATAAGCCCATTCTCTTCATCAAATCTAATATCTCGCGCTGGCACAACGTGGACGCTTGGATACACCCAACCAATTCGAACGCCGGCAAATTCCACATGATAGGTGCTGGGGTCCAGCCAAATCCAGCGGCCCTCTTTATCGCGAACAAATGATGTAGGACGTTTTCGGCATGGATGCCTCCGAGGCCGGTGCACAAACGCCGGCCTCACTTTCTTCGCCGAAATTCAGACCGTGCAATCTGCTCGAGACTTTCGAGTTAGCAGCCAGTCGTTTCTGGCCTCTCCTGAAGAGTCGCGATATTCAGACAAATGTAGTTCACCACAACTAGAACTCTATTTGTGCCGAACATCCTTAACATTTTCACGGTCCGCCGAATCCGACCGAACCAGTTCGGTCGAATGTTAAATGAGACTTTTGCGTCCGGTGCTGGTTCTATGCCCCCTAATGCTTTAGACAATTTGACCATCGTTGTTGTGGAAGATCATGCGGATTCACGTGACCTCATCGGTGCATTCCTACGGCAGAAAGGCGCTAACGTTATCTCGGCCGCAGATGGATTTGAAGGGCTGGAAGCGGTTAAAACGCATCATCCTGATCTGGTCCTGAGTGACCTGGTGATGCCGAGACGTGACGGGTTTGAGTTGCTGAAGGACATCCGATCTCTCGATTCCAGCAGAGGTGGAAGTGTGCCGGTTATCGCGATGACCGCGTTGCTACGATACCCTGACGGGCAGCCCTCTCGAGACACCGGTTTTGAGACGCACCTCGCAAAACCATTCAGTCCGAAACAGCTTTTGGATGCTATTTTGTACGTAGTGCGGAGATAGCCCGCCACACTTAGCGCTGTAATCTACTTACAGCGAGCTGGCTCCTAGTATCCAGCGTACACCACTTCAGTGAAGATGAACCGGCAGGATTAGGAATCGCGGGCGACGGACGACTGGACAGCTGTTTCGTGACGACGCTAAGCTAGGCGGACCTGATCTCGGATTCGCTTCTGCGTGACATGGTTCACCTGGGCGTGTTGCTTTCGCTCCGCAGTGATTTATTTATAACCGAAGACGGTTGCTCCAGGCGGCAGTGATGAGCAAAACATTCTCACACAGTTTCCAAAACCGAGTGATCGGTCTTTACGGATTTTTGGCTTGCATAAACATCGGAGCCTGGATTTGGGCCATTGTTGCTTTCCACAACAAGCCGCTTTTTCTCGGGACCGCCCTTCTGGCTTATACCTTTGGCCTTCGCCATGCGGTGGACGCTGATCACATTGCAGCGATCGACAATGTAACTCGTAAGTTGATGCAGGAAGGCAAACGATCGGTCTCCGTCGGCTTTTTTTTCGCGCTTGGGCATTCCACGATCGTTGTCCTGGCGTCGTTGATCGTTTACCTGGGCGCTTCGGCAGTCGAGAAACAGATAGAAATCGTTAAAGAGATTGGCGACGTAGTCGGCACGTCGATTTCTGCTTTTTTCCTCATTTCGATAGCCATCATCAACATGGTAATCCTCCGGGGTGTTTGGAACAGCTTTCAACAGGTGCGGAAAGGACGAGGCTACGCCGAGCAAAGCCCTGATATGCTGTTGGCAGGCGGTTTATTGGGCCGCATCTTCCGTCCACTTTTCCGGACGCTCTCTTCTCCCTGGCACATGTATCCGATTGGCTTGCTCTTCAGTCTCGGGTTCGATACGGCAAGTGAAGTCGCTCTCTTGGGAATCTCGGCCGCAGCTGCGGATAAAGGCCTGTCGGTTGAATCGATGGCCGTGTTCCCTGCTCTCTTTGCCGCTGGGATGACTCTGGTTGACACGACCGACGGCATCTTAATGGTAGGGGCGTACGGTTGGGCATTCATCAAACCGATCCGCAAACTCTATTACAACCTTACGATTACTTTTGTGTCAGTAGTGGTCGCGTTGCTCATCGGAGGGATCGAGGCGGTCGCACTTCTCAAAGATCAACTCAACCTTAGTGGCGGAGTATGGGACTTGGTCGGAAATCTAAACAATAATTTTGGCACGTTAGGCTTCGTGATTATTGGCATCTTCGTGCTGAGCTGGGTTGGATCTGTGATAATCTATCGAGTCAAGGGCTTCGATCGGCTCGAATTTCCGGTGGCAGTGAACACTCTCCAGGAATGACATCGGCAACGCAGAAAAGCTGGGCTTTTCTGGGGACTCTGTGGTTTTACCTCCTACCCTGTCGGGTGGGAGACAATTCATCCGAGTGTGGTATTTACGGCCGGAGCTCATCGACCGAAGGTATGGACGGTTGCATTAGCCGGTATTGACCTATTCTTCCGATCGGGTTTGGCGGTCTCTTTCGATTGCAGAAGATCGGCACAAAACGTGCTACTCGGCTGGCGTCGCTTTAAATGAACGTTATCATTCAGAGAATCAGTCATCACTTGGTCGGCCATTGCGACTGTTGCGATAGCTATCGATCTCTCAAATATGAGGACCAAGAGCTAGGATTCTTGTGCGTGAGATGTGCGGAGTACTCCTTCCTGGCCGACATCGAACTAAATCACGGCGGCTACGACCTGTGCCGCCCACAACCAAGAGTGAGGGATTAAAACCAGCAAAGCTTCTCAACGAAGCCCCGGCGACCAGGGCGGTACCGCTCAAACCACTTTGGCTAGCAGATCCGCGGGAGTTGTTCTCCGGAGAGCATGTCGACAACCCGAGTTCCGCCCACTCGCGTTTTCATGGTCACAAATCCGGGGTGATCCTCAGTCACCTCTCCAATGATTGCAGCCTCGGTACCGAGCGGGTGAGCCCGCATCGCGGCGAGTACAGCGCCGGCGGTTTCGGCCGGCACAATCGCCAAGAGCTTCCCTTCGTTGGCGACATAAAGCGGATCCAGCCCAAGAATCTCGCAGGCGCCTTTCACTTCCTCACTGATCGGAATGTGAGCTTCGTCTAGAATGATGCCGACCCGAGCCGTCTGCGCGATCTCGCTCAGGGCGCTAGTAATCCCGCCCCGAGTTGGATCGCGAAACACATGAACGTCCGCAGTCGTAGCCAGAATGGTATCAACCAGATGATTGAGAGGAGCCGTATCGCTCGCGATTTCCGTCTCGAATTCTAGCCCCTCGCGAACGGACATGATCGCCATACCGTGAACCGCGATTTGCCCACTGACGATAATCTTATCTTTAGCACGGGCTCGTCCGGGATGGATGTTGACGCCCTCGGGTACTATGCCGATCCCGGAAGTATTGATGAAAATTTTGTCCGCCTTCCCCCGATCTACCACCTTGGTATCACCGGTCACCAAGGCAACACCAGCTTCGGCAGCTGCCTCGCGCATCGATGAAACGACCTTCCAGAAATCCTCCATCGACGTACCCTCTTCCAAGATAAATCCCGCCGACAGATAAAGTGGACGTGCCCCGCACATCGCGATGTCGTTTACGGTGCCATGCACGGCGAGCTTGCCAATGTCGCCGCCCGGAAAGAAAATCGGATTAACGACGCCGAGTGAGAAGATCGCGCCATCATGAAGCGGTCCGAGCAGTTCGTTACGGAACTGGGGAAGCACTACTTTCTGAAGTAATTCCTGGCTCAACTTCCCACCGCTACCGTGCGCCAAAACGATCTCCTTGTAGTCAGTAATGCAAAGCGGGCAGCTACCCATGAGTGGGCTCCTGAGATTCTCTTCGCTGATCGGTGATCGCTGATTAGTGATTGCTGGTTTCATGAGGTCGTTTCTGCGAATCACTCTTTAGGAAACGTCGAGATGCGCCGATACGGGATCGCGGCCGGGGCGGAGAACGGAGTGTTACCACCCCAGTGTAGCTCTTTGCCAACTCCTTCCGGTCTCCATCATCTAGGGCCCATTATTCGTCTAGCAATCACGTAACATCCTCCGCTCCCAACGCAATATGGACCAAATCCCAGACGACATGTACCGCCGTTGCGTGTACCTCCTGGATCCGGTGAATACTGTATGATGGTACGATGAAACAGTAATCTGCAATTTCCGGAAAACGGCCACCATCCTTACCCGCGAAAGCTACCGTCAACATTTGTTTTTCGCGAGCCGCTTGTAGCGCATAAATCAAATTGGGCGATTTACCACTGGTGCTGAAGACCATGGCCGTGTCGCCTGACAGGCCCAACAACCGAAGTTGATTAACGAAGACCCGGGTGAAGTCAATGTCATTACCGATCGCCGTCATCGTTGCGATGTCGGTCATCAGCGGAATCACGGGAAACGCAG
>WNFL01229182.1_pt1 | contig 12790 bp, 12 predicted proteins | sample 5400361 | NCBI WGS metagenome assembly WNFL01 (sample SAMN13153351, study PRJNA577476) | soil metagenome | isolation source: 40 cm soil on Douglas fir-dominated hillslope | place: USA:California | collected 2013-09-17
TCATCACGACGGCTGGGTGTTCGGCGCGGGCGATCCGATGAGCGGACACATCGCCATGATGGGCGAAGCCAAGGCGATCGGCGCGCTGGCGAGCGCGGGGTGGCGGCCGAAGCGCACGCTGGTTTATCTGAGCTGGGATGCGGAAGAGCCGATGCTGCTGGGCTCGACCGAATGGGCCGAGACGCATGAAGTCGAGCTGAAGCAGAAGGGTCTCGTCTACATCAATTCAGACGGCAATGGGCGCGGCTTCCTCGGCGTGGAAGGGAGCCATTCGCTGCAGCATCTCATCAACAGCGTCGCGGCCGACGTGACCGATCCGGAGACGAACGTTCCCGTGGCCGCGCGGCTGCGCGCGCGCATGCAGGTCGCGGGCACCGCGCCGGGCGCGAACGAAGAAGCGCGCGACCGCGGCAAGATCGCGCTCGATTTAGCGCGCGAGCTTCCGATCGAGGCGCTCGGCTCGGGTTCGGATTATTCGCCCTTCCTCCAGCATCTCGGATTGGCGGCGCTCAATGTCGGCTATGGCGGCGAAGGCCAGGTCGGCGGCGTCTATCATTCCGCCTACGACACGTATGAGTTCTACAGCCGTTTCGGCGATCCCGGTTTCGTCTATGCGAGCGCGCTGGCGAAGACCGTAGGGCGCATCGTTCTGCGCATGGCGGATGCCGATGTGCCGCTCGTGCGTTACGGCGATTTCGCCGACACGGTGTCGCGCTATGTCGATGAAGTGAAGAAGCTTGCCGATACCAAGCGCGAGGCGGCCGACGCGCAAGCCAAGATGCTGACGGCGGGCGCGTACCGGCTTGCCGACGATCCGACCAAGACCAGCGGGGCGCCGACGGCGCTGAAGTCCGTGCCGCATTTCAATTTCGCGCCGCTGGAGAATGCGGTCGATCGCTTGAAGAAAAGCGCCAAGGCCTATGACACGGCGCTGACCGACAACGGAGCGAAGCAATCGGACAAAACCAAGGCCCAACTGTTCGATCTTACGCGCCAGACCGAGGAGACGTTGGCGCCGGACGTCGGCCTGCCCGGCCGCACCTGGTACAAGAATCTGATGTACGCGCCGGGACGCTATACCGGGTACGATCCGAAGACGCTGCCCGGCGTACGCGAGGCCGTCGAAGAAGAGCGTTGGGAAGACGTCGACAAATATGCGGCGATTACCGCATCGGCGCTGACCGCCTATGCGGACAAGCTCGATGCGGGCGTGCGGCTCATGAATCCGCCGCGTACCTCCGCGCAGGCGAAGTGACGGGGTGTCGCTAGTCCAGGTGTTCGGGTTTCATACGCTCGTAAGCGACGCCCATCACCATGCCGAAAATGAGGTTGGTGACGAGCACGCTTCCCGCAAAGACGACGCCGAAGCCGGAACTGCTGTAGAGCGGGATGAACATCAGCATCAGCGCGACCCACAAGAGAAAACCGAAGAGCGCTCCGCGCACCATCTCACCGGCTTCGGTGGCGTCTTCGACATGAGCATCGAGCGAAGCGAAGGCGATCCCCAAAACGGCGCCGACCACGAACAAGAGCACCCAGCCTGTGCCGGCCCACTCCAGGCCCGTAAGACGTCCTAAAATCGCGATCAAATCGATTTGCGGGATGAAGCCGATGACCTGCTTGATAACAGCGAGAACGGCGACCGGTACGGTTGCGATCAGGCCTGCGAGAGCGCCCTTACCGAGATCGTGCAGAAGCTCGCTCTCGCCGCCCGCGACCTCCTCGAGCTCCTCCCGAAAGCTTTCGTCGTCTTTGCTCATGATCGTCTTCCCTCCCCTTAAAGCTGGTTGAGCTTAGCAACATTTACGGCCCGATGCCCATGCCGGAATTGGTGCGGGTGTTCAAGCGACCAGCGCGAGGCGCTTGGAGCGGCCCATGGCAAGAACCAGAGCGGCAGCCAAGGCGAGACCGACGGCAAGCGCCGCCATCGCGGGCGCGTAACTGCCGGTCTGCTGCTTGACCACGCCGAACACCGTCGGACCGAGAAAGCCGCCAAGGCTGCCGATGGCATAGATCATGGCGATGCCGCCGGCGGCTGCCTGGCCGCCCAAGAATGCCGCGGGCAGGCTGAAGAAGGGACCGTAGCAGGCACGAATGCCGATCAGGGCGAAGGTCAGCGCCAGCAGGGCAAGCGCGTAACTGGCCGTGATGCCGGCAACGGCGAAGCCGGCGGCCGCGAGCAGTGCCGGGATCGCCACGTGCCAGATGCGCTCGCCCCTGACATCGCTCGAATAGCTCCAGAAGATCATCAGGGCCATGCTGACGACGTGAGGAGCCGCGACGACGAAACCGGTTTCAAAATTGGAGAAGCCCATTGCCTGGACGATCTGCGGAAGCCAGAGATCGATGCCGTAAGCGGCGAACAGGATGCCCAGCATGACGAGGCCGAGGCCGAGCACGCGCGCATCGATGAGCGCGCGGAAGAGGTCGCGATGCTCGGCGGTATCTTCGGAGCTCAAGCGCGCGGCGATGGTCCGTTTCTCCGCCGCCGTGAGCCATGAGGCGCGCGAGGGATTGTCGGGCAACAGCTTGAGCACGGCGAAGGAGAGGAAAAAGGCGGGCAGGCCTTCGAGCAGGAACAGCCATTGCCAACCTTCGAGGCCCGCCAAGCCGTCCATGCCGAGAATGATCCCGGAAAGCGGTCCGCCGATGATGAACGCGAGCGGGGGCGCGGTCTGCAAGGCGGCGATAAGACGCGCGCGATAGGCCTTAGGAAACCACAGAGTGAGATAGAAGATCAGGCCGGGGAAAATGCCTGCTTCGGCGATGCCCAGGAAAAAACGCAAGACGTAGAAGCTCGCCGGACCCTGCACGAACACGTGCGCTGCCGAGATCAAGCCCCACGCGGCCATGATGCAAAACACCGTGCGTTTCGCGCCGACGCGTTCGAGGATCACCGTGGTCGGGACCTGGAAGAGGAAGAAGCCGATGAAAAACACGCCCGCGCCGAAGCCGTAAACGATCGGCGTGAAGCCGAGATCGCGATTCATGGTGAGCGCGGCGAAGGCGACATTGACGCGGTCGATGAAGCTGACGAGATAGATCAGCGCGATGAACGGCATCAGGCGCCAGGCGCATTTGGCGAAGACGGGATTGTCTTCGTTCATGCGCCAGGTCCGCAATCGCAGGACACATGGAACAGGCGCGCCGCATTGGTCGAGAGGATCGCTTGGCGTTCGGCGGGACTGAGCGGTGTGTTTTCGACGATTTTTACCGGTTCATCATCGCCGATAGGAAAGGGATGATCGGAGCCGAGCACGACTTTGTCGGCGCCGGCCACGTCGCAGAGGAAGCGCAGCGCGCGCGGCTCGAACAGCACGGTATCGAAATAAAGCCGGCGGAATTCGGCGCTCGGTTCGGCGTAATCGCGATGATTTTCGTAATTACGCATGATGCGGCCCAAGGCGAAAGGCAGCGCGCCACCGCCATGCGAGAGCACGAGGTTTACTCCCGGATAACGCGTCAAATGGCCGGAGAACAACAGCCGCGACACCGCGATCGTGGTGTCGGTGAGCCGGCCGACGCCGTTGACGAGATCATATTGCGACAGTCGCTCGTCGCCGCAGACGAACATGGGATGAAGAAACAGTGTCGCGTGGCGCGCGGAGGCGCATTCCCAGAAGGGCTCGAGATCGGCGTCGTCGAGGTTGCCGCCCATGCCCTTGGGCTGCGTGCCGATCATGGCGCCGTGGAAGCCTTGGGCAAGCGCTTCGTCGAGAATCTCGGCGGCAAGCTTGCCGCTCTGCAAAGGAACGCAAGCGAGCGGCGCCAGCTCATTCAGCTCTTCGGCTGCCGCGTGCATATGACGGTTCAAGAAGCGGCACCACTCGGCGCCTTCGTTGGGCGGCAATTCGTAGCCGAAGATGTCGAGCCAGCCGCCGACGACCTGGCAGTCGATCTGCTGCTTCGCGAGCCATTGCCTGCGCAGTGCGACGTCGGACAGCTTGGGCGACACCGGGCGCGTGGGTTCCTGGCCGGCAAAAGCCATGCGCACGGCGTTGCGCTCGCCCAAGATTTGGATCGACGGGAACATGCGCCGGTTGGCGCACAACAGATCGAGCACGCTCGCGGGCACGAAATGCGCATGCGTGTCGATGATCATGCGGGGTTGCCTTCCGCCTTCACGATGAGATCGGCGAGCGCGGGCCCTGTCATCGGCAGAGTTGCGATATTCAATCCAAGCGGCGCCAAGGCATCGTTGACGGCCGAAGCAATCGCGGCCGGCGCGCCGAGATAGCCGGCCTCGCCGGAGCCCTTTTGCCCGAAGGCGGTCAACGGCGACGGCGTGCAATGATCGACGATCTCGATGTCGGGCACTTCACGGCTCGAGGGGATGAGGTAATCCATGAACGAGCCGCTCAGGAGCTGCCCGTTCGCATCATAGGCAAAGCGCTCATAGAGAGCGGCGCCGATGCCGTGCGCGATGCCGCCATAGACCATGCCATGGACGATGTCGGGATTGATCATCGTGCCGCAATCGTGCCCGACGGCGTATTTTCGCAAGGCGACTTCTCCCGTGATGCGATCGATCTCGGCGTAAACGATGTGCGCCTCGAAGGCGTAGCACGGATACATCTGAACGCGTCCATCCGCCGTCGGCAGAGTGCCGCCGGTCGGTACTTCCCATGCATGCGTGACCTGAAGACCGGGTTCGGCGCCGGGAGGCAATTTGTGAAATTTGCGATGGGCGATTTCGACGATCCCGTCCCAGGCGATTCGGCGAGTGGGGTCGTCGCGAGACGCGATGTCGCCGCCGTCGTAGACCAGGGCGTCAGGTGCGACGCCGAGATTGTGCGCGGCGATGGCGATCATTTGGGCTTTGAGCTTCTTGGCGGCACCGGCCGCGGCGCCGCCGAGCATGATGGCCATGCGGCTGCCGACCGGGCTGTTGGAAGGGACCGCGGTCAGGGAATCGGAGTGCACCACGCGGACGGTATCGGGATCGCGTTCGAGAATCTCGCCGATTACGGTCGCAACCAGCGTCTCGTGACCTTGGCCGGACGACGACGTGCCCATGGCAGCGACGATCGTGCCGTTCAAATCGATCTTGGTGCTGCAGCCTTCCATCCAGGTCGTGGTTTCGTTTTTCGGATTGAACAGCGGCTCGAAGGAGGCATTGCCGCCGCTCGGTTCGAGACAGCAGGATATGCCGATGCCGGCGAGCTTGCCCGCCTCGCGCGTTGCGTCGCGCCGGCGCAGCAGCGCGCCGTAACCGATGCGCGCCAGCGCCTTATCGAGCACGGTGTGGTAGTCGCCGCTGTCATAGGTGCTGCCGGAGGGAATCGTGTAGGGAAATTCTTCGCGGCGAATGAGATTGCGGCGCCGGACTTCAATGCGATCGAGCTTGAGCGCATTCGCGACGCGATCGACCGCAGTCTCGAGCGCAAAATTGGTCGGCGACTGGCCGAAGCCGCGCACCGCCTCCTCAGGCGTCTTGTTGGTGGTGACGCTGATCGCTTCATATTCTACGCTGCCGATGCGATAGGGCCCGACGATGGCACCGACCGGCTTGCCGAGCTGGAACGGCGCGCGGCCGGCATGGGCGCCAACATCGTCGAGCGCCCGGATGCGCAGCGAACGGATGATGCCGTTGCGGTCGAAGGCGACGGCCATGTCGAAGATGCGGTCCGGGCCCTGCGCGTCGCCGCCGCGCATGTTCTCGAGCCGGTCCTCGATGAAGCGGATGGGCACCCCGAGCTTGCGCGCGAGATGGCCGACCAGCACGCCGTGCTTCAGCCCGCGCTTGACGCCGAAGCTACCGCCGACATCGACGTCGAAATTCACCCGCACGGCGTTTCCGGGGAGGCGCAGCGCGCGTGCGAGCTGATCGGGATATTTCGGCATTTGGACCGAGGCCCAGACGTCGAGCAGCTGGGTCGCCGGATTCCACGCCGCCAGCGCGCCGAAGGTTTCGAGCGGCACCGTCGAGCTGCGATTCCAGCGCGCGCGAAAGGCAAGCGTGTGCTCGGCGGCGCGGAAGTCGGCGTCTACCGAACCCCAGACGAATTTGCGGCGGAAGAGAACATTGCTGCCGTGGTCGGGATGGACGATCGGCGCGCCCGCGTCGAGCGCGGCCTCGGGATCCATGATCGGAGTCAGCGGCTCGTATTCAACGTCGACCAATTCGGCGGCGTCTTCGGCGACAGCGCGCGATTCCGCGACGATGGCGACGACCCATTCGCCGACGTGACGGACGAGTCCGACGGCGAGCGGATAACGTCGCACCTTGGGAATATCGAGACCGCTCATCAGAGGCTCGGTCGCGCGGACAAATTCTTCGCCCGTGGTCACGGCCTTGACGCCGGGTAGTGCCAGAGCCGCAGCTGTGTCGATGGAGACGATGCGCGCGAAAGCGTGCGGACTCGCGACCAAGGCGACGTGCAGCATGCCCGGCAAGGCGCCATCGGCGGCGAAATTTCCGGCGCCGGCGATGAAGCGGCGGTCTTCCTTGGTGCGCCGTTTTTTCGCGATGTAACGGAACTCACTCGGCGCCGGCATATTTGCCTCCGGCTTCGTTGGACTGCCGCATGCGCATCGAGGCGAGTTTGATCGCGTCGACGATCGGCTTGTAGCCGGTGCAGCGGCAAAGATTGCCGCCGATAGCGTCGCGGATTTGTTCCTCCGTCGGCGAGAGATTCTGCGCGAGCAACGCGCGTGCGGCAATCAGCATGCCCGGCGTGCAGAAGCCGCATTGCAGCCCGTGGGTTTCCCAAAAAGAGTCTTGCAGGATGCTGAGCGTTTCGGGGTCGGGCGCCAGGCCTTCGACGGTGACGATGTCGGCATCCGCAGCCTGCACCGCGAAGATCAGGCAGGAGCGCACCGGCTTGCCGTTCAGGAGGATAGAGCAGGCGCCGCAGACCCCATGCTCGCAGCCGGTGTGGGTTCCGGTAAGGCGCAGATGATCGCGCAGAAAGTCGACCAGCGTGACGCGGGCTTCGACTTGCGCCGCGTGCCGGCGTCCGTTGACGGTCAGCGTGATCTCATGGCGCGACATCGGTCAGACCTTCGCTGCTTCGCTGCGCGCTTCGGTGACGGCGCGCTGGAGCAGCGCTCCCGCGACCCGGCGGCGATAATCGGACGACGCGTGAATATCGGATTGCGGCTGGATCGACTCTTGAAGCACAGCCGTTGCACGCGATAGATCGGCTGCGTCGAGACGCGTGCCGACCAAACAATCGGCGGCGGCATGGGCGCGAACGGGCGCTCCGCCGAGACCTCCGATGACGATCGCGATGCGACGGCAGATTCCGTCATCGGCGAACAGGGCCTGGACGGCGACCGCCAGAAGCGCGAAATCGCCACCCCTGATGCTGACTTCCTGAAATCCCGTGCCGACGCGCCCCCGCTCGCGCCAGAGCGGAAAGCGCACTTCCGTCAGGCATTCCTCGGGGGCAAGAGCCGTCGTCATCGCGCGCTGAAAGAACGTCGCGGAGGGAATGATTCGTTCCGACGCCACACTGCGCGCGACGATGTCGCAATCCAGCGCGAGCGCCGCCATGCAGATTTCCGCTGCCGGGTCGGCATTGGCGAGGCTTCCGCCGATAGTGCCACGATTGCGCGTCTGAGTATGGCCGACGAAAGACAGCGCCTTGGCAAGCAGCGGAATGTTCTCGCGGATGGTTTCACTCGCGAGCGCGTCGGCCTGGGTGGTGCAGGCCTTCACGGCGACGACGCCGCCGCGCATGGCGATACCGCGCAATTCCGCAATGCGATTGATGTCGACGAGCAATTGGGGCCGCGCCAGCCGCAGCGCAAGAAGCGGAACGAGGGTTTGCCCTCCGGCGATGACCCTGCCCTCGCCGTTCGCGCCGGCCAGCAGGCGGCAAGCCTCGTCAATGGAGGCGGCACAGGAATAATCGAAATTCGCCGCCTTCATATTCGAGAGCAGCCGCGGCGGCCGACCCCTCTGTCCTTCATGATTTCCTCCAACTCATTAGGTTTTGGGCCTGACCAGCGGCGTGTGCTGGACGATGCGTCCGAATCCGAGAACGATGACGCAAGCGCCCAAGAGTCCGAGTGCCAGAAGGGCCATGCTCAAAGCGTAGCCGCCGGTCGCTTCCTTGATGTAACCGATGAGGTACGAGCCCAACGCGCCGCCAAGGCCGGTGCCGAAGCTGTTGATCAGCGCGATGCCGCCGGCCGCCGCCGAGCCGCGCAAGAACGCGGACGGCAAACTCCAGAACGGACCGATCACGGCGTCGAGGCCGATCACGACGAGAGCCAGCGCAAACAGCACGATCATGTCGGATTGCGTGAGGCTTGCCACCACGAAACCGAACGCGGCCAACAGCGTCGGCCAGACGACGTGCCAAATGCGTTCGGCCTTCTTGTCGCTCAAATGTCCCCAGAGGATCATCGCGCCCATCGCGACGGCGTAAGGCAGAGCCACGACGAAGCCGTTCGCGAAATTGGAAACGCCCATGTCTTGCACGATTTGCGGCAGCCAGAGGCGAATGCCGTAACCGCCGGCGCCGATCGCCAAATAGGCGAGGCCTAACGCGTAGAGACGCGGATCGCTAAGCGCGGGCAAGAATTTCATCTCGTCGACGGAGGCATCTTGGGCAAGTCGCTGCGCGATGAGGTTTTTCTCCGCACTTGTCAGCCAGGAGGCGTCGGCCGGACCGTCAGGCACCAGTTTGAGCACGACGAAGCCGAGCAGACATGCCGGCAAACCCTCGAGCAGGAACAGCCATTGCCAGCCATGGAGTCCGCCCAATCCGTCCATGGTTAGAAGAAAGCTTGCGATTGGGCCGCCAATGATGAAGGCGAGCGGGCTCGCCGCCATGAAGCTCGCGATCTGCCGCGCGCGGCGGTTTTGCGGAAACCAAAAGGTGAGATAGAGCACGATGGCGGGGAAGAGGCCGGCCTCGGCCACGCCCAGAAGAAAGCGCAGGACATAGAAACTGGTAGGCCCTCGGACGAACGCGCAGCCCGCCGAGATCAATCCCCATACCGCGAGAATCGAAAATATCCAGCGCCGCGCGCCGATGCGCACGAGAACCAGATTGGCGGGCACCTGGAAAAGCGAATAGCCGATGAAGAAGATGCCCGCACCCAAGCCGAAGACGGCGGGCGAGAATCCCAAATCGCGGTTCATGGTAAGCGCGGCGAACCCGACATTGAGCCGGTCGATGATGCTGACGAGATAGAGCAGGCCCATGAAGGGGATCAGAAGGCGCTCGCACTTGGCCAAGACGCGATCAGAGTCTGTCATTCACTTTTGCCGTGGGGCATCGGCGCCTGACTAGCACATTTCAGGGCGCAGCCCTGGTGCTATGATGGGCGCGAGACGGCGAGAAGCGGGAGGCCGGGATGGGAAGAATTATCATCGTCATCGTGGCGGCGATCGGCGTTTGCGGCTGCGCCGCCGACCGAGAGCTGCTGCGGCAAGAAGCGATCAATCAGTGCCAGGCTGTCGGAATCACCGAAAAGGATCCGCAATTCGCGACATGTTTGCAGGCCATGACTCTGACGCAGCGGGAGGATGAGTTGAAGTGGGCCTAACGCAACGCGCGTTACTTGACGCCGTCGGACCGCGAGACCCGCCACCAGGACATCCAGGTCTATTAGACTAGAGGATCGGTTTACGCCTTAACGCACCAGGATCGGGCCGTAGGTTCGCCCGTTCGACTTGGTGATGCTCAGGAAAAAACCGCCGGAGCCGCCGCGCCTGGGATGGTAGGAGACGGTGATTTTTTCCCCGGGCGCGGCGCTGACGCGGTTGAAGCCGGCATTCGCCAAGCGCCCGATGCTGCCGCCTTCGAACATCCGATCTCTCGTGGTTCCGTCCGGACCCATGACCACAAGAGTGAGCTTCACGTGCGGATTGGTCCAATCGTAGTCCTTCACCACTCCTTCGACGGTGCGCGAGGTGGATCTGTCATAGGCTGCAAGAGAGTGATGCGCCGATGCCGGCGGGGCGAGGAAGACCGCGCACAAAGCGATGCCCGGCGCCGTTATCGCGTCAGCGCATCGCGCCATAGGTTTTGCCGTCGGCGGTTCTGACGCCCAGGAAGAATCCGCCGTTGGTGCGGTCGCGCTTCGGATTGTACGAGACGATGAGCTTTTGACCGAGAACGATGGCGTCCTGCACGAAGCCCCTGCCGACGAGACGTCCGATGCTGCCGCCCTCGAAATTCCAGCGCTTGGTCGTGCCGTCGGCGTCCATGACGACAAGGACAAGCTTCGCGTGCGGGTTAGTCCATTCGAATTCCCGCACGGTTCCCTCGATCGTCTTTGAAACCGTGCGATCGTAAGCCGCGAGCGAGTGATGTGCGAAGGCCGGGATGGAACCAAGGCACATTGCGCACAAAACGAAGCTGGTTCGCCGGATCATTCTCATTCGCATTTCTCGCCGCTCCACGCCCATGCCATCAAAACCCGTCTATGGTGCTGTCCTTGAAATTCGGATCCCGCTTCAACTTGAAGGTTTTGCCGTTCGCCGCATTGGTCACCGCGGCGAACAGTCCGCCGGGTTTGCCGTCACGTCGGGGACCATATGTCACCACAACCTTGTCGCCTGGAACCACGCTGTTGCGCGATAGGCCAGCGGCAGCCAGGCGCGCCAGACTCGCGCCTTCGAAATTCCACTCGGTAACGGTGCCATCGGGCTCGATAACCGCGACGACGAGGCGGCTGTGGGGATTGGTCCATTCGAACGTTTTGACGATGCCGGCAATCGCGCGCGGACTCGTCGTGATGTAGCTGCCGAGCGAATGATGCGCCGACGCCGGTATGGCGCCGAGGCACAGCAAGCCCAAGGCAATTGCGGTCGAGAATTTCATCCCCTGCCCCTCAGACGGCATATTGCGATTTTAGCCAAATTTCCGCGGCGCTGGAAACACGAGAAAAACGCAACGCCTACAAATACCACTCGTATTCTTCGGCGGAGATCAGCTTCTTGAAGCGCGAAAGCTCGGCGGTTTTGGTCTCGCGATAGAGGCTGACCGCTTCGGTGCCGAAATAGCTGGAGAGAACGGGCGCGTTCTCCAGCCGCTTCAGGGCGTTTTCCAGCGAGAAGGGAAGCTCGCGGTCGGGCTCGCGCGAGACGTTGCCGATGGCGGGCGGACCGGGATCGATCTTATTCACGAGGCCGTGATGCGCGCCGGCGAGCACCGCGGCGAGCACGAGATAGGGATTGGCGTCGGCGCCGGCGCAGAGACCGGCCGAGCGGTTGTTGACGCCCCAGCGGCGATTGACGGGCGCGAACATGTCGGGCGCGAAGCGGCGGTACGAATTTAAATTGGGAGCGAAAAACGCCATGCTCTCGGCCATCAGCGCGGCCATGCCGCCGGCGGCGAAGCGAAGGAGCTCGCTGCCCTCCTCCGTGCCGTTGTCGAAGATGTTGCGGCCAGTGCGATCAATGAGACTCATATGCACGTGCTGGCCCGAGCCCGAACGGTCGGGATAGGGCTTGGCCATGAAGGTCGCATCGTAATGTTCGCTTGCGGCGGCGGCTTTGACGATCTGGCGCAGGAAGATCGCGTGATCGGATGCGGCGAGCGGGCTCGCCTGATGGCGCAGATTGGCTTCGAATTGGCCCGGCGCGTATTCCTTGCTGGTTGCGCTCATCGGCACGCGCTGCAGCGCGGCCCCTTCGTTGAGCGCGGTCAAGAATCCCTGATAGGCGCCGAGCTCTTCCAAACCGTAAACCGAAGGCGTGCTCTCGCGCATGCCGGTGCGTGGCGAGATCGGAGGCAGCGGACGGCCGTGCTCGCCGCGCTTCTCGTCGATGAGATAAAATTCGAGCTCATGGGCGACGACGGGTGTGAGCTGCAATTCGTCGAAGCGTTTGGCGACGCGCTCCAGGATCGCGCGCGGATCGTAGGAGAGCGCCGCACCATGTCGATCGCGGAGAGACGTCAAGACTTGCGCGCGCGGCGGCTCGGCGCCCCAGATCTCCATCACCGTGCCGGGGATGGGCCAAGCCGTGCCGTCGGGATCGCCATCGGTGTAACCACGCCCTGACGGGTTCATCATTTCGCCGCGCACATCCATCAGATGCAGCGAGAGCGGAATCTGCATGCCCGATTCGAACAGCTTCGGCGCGTCCGCGGCCGCGATGCGCTTGCCGCGCAGATTGCCGCAGATGTCGGCGATCGCCGCATCGACGAACTCGATCGCCGGATTAGCGGCCAGAACGGACTCCAGCTCCGCGCGCGCCACGGCGTGCGGCTGGGATTGTCCTGGGGGACGTGTCTGTCTGTTCATGGCATCGGCGCTTTCCCCCCACCCGATCCGCCCCCGGGTCCGCGCAAAGCGCGGCCCGAGGGTAAACTCAGCGGACCATGACAATTTTTTGGGTTTGATGATCCCAGCCAAACGGAAACGGCTCTAAGGAGCGTCGCGCCGCTCGTCACGCATGGTGTTGCTTACGATAAAGGCCTGATGGCTCCCCCGCCACCCGGACCGCGCTGCGCGCGGCCGGAGGGTGACGCGCTTACGCGAAGCACCGGGGGATGCCGTGGTTACTCCGTAAGCGGCTCGATATGGACAATCTTGCTCGACTGCTGGCCTTCGCTCCACATGCTGGAGAGCCCGTTGGGATTCTTCTGCACATCGACATGGCGCGTATTGATGGAAGTCGGCAGGAGATATGAGCTCCATTCGCCGGTCTCCACATTGAGCCGCTGAACGAGATCCGTGCTCATATCGGCGCCCCACGCATATTTCGCGTCGTCGAACTGAACATCGTAGGCGCCGCCATAAGGCACCGGCACATCCCACACCGAGATATTGCGGCTCTTGGCGTCGTACCTCGCGTAGCGATTGGCATGGAATTGCGAGAACC
>WNFL01107842.1_pt1 | contig 12789 bp, 17 predicted proteins | sample 5400361 | NCBI WGS metagenome assembly WNFL01 (sample SAMN13153351, study PRJNA577476) | soil metagenome | isolation source: 40 cm soil on Douglas fir-dominated hillslope | place: USA:California | collected 2013-09-17
GGACTTTCAATCGAAATAATATTTGAACAGTCTTCAAAATAAACTGATCCAAACCCCGATGGGATGATGAGATGCAACTTGATTATTATTGGGACTTTACCTGTTGGGTGGGTGCTGTTGGTGCTGGGTCACAAGGTGAGGGAACAACACTGGCACCAGCTTGTCCGCCCGCCAGTCTGCCAGTCAGCTGTTGCGGCGTTTCCTGTTAACTTAGGCAATTCGCCAAGTCAAACCCAGCCAGCCACTTCCGTAATCGCATATCGCCTGCTTGCAAACACCGCGAACGCCGAAATGTTCACCGGCATCGTAAGCGTCTCCCTGGCACGTCACCCTCACCCTCCACTACTCTAACACTCTCCCGTTCGACCAGATCGAGCACCTCGGCATCGTATCTACAATCTCTGAGCTGGACACTACACAGAGCGGCGGTGGTGGCTGGTCCCTCACCATCTCCGACGCCGCACCCATCCTCACCGACTGCCACATTGGCGACTCTATAGCAGTCAACGGATGCTGCCTAACCGTGACCGAGTTTGACGCCAACTCATTCAAAGTCGGTCTCGCACCAGAGACCCTGAGCCGAACAAACCTCGGTATGTCCCCACCCACCTCATGGGAGGGCAATTTTTCCAAAAAAATAAAAAATACATTTCCTTTCTCTTTCACTCCGTTGTCTGATGCGATCTCCACCATCCAGGCGATCTGAAAATAGGTTCAAAAGTCACCCTGGAACGTGCCCTCGCAGCGCACACACGTTTTGGAGGCCATTTTGTCCAAGGACATATCGACACTACCGTCACAATCACCTCGAGGGAACCAGATGGCAACTCCCTCCGTATCCTCTTCAAATCACCTGAGCCCGCAGCAACCCTGCATCCCGCGCACCCCGCGCTGAACCCGAACCAGCCCCCGAATATCCCGGTCATGCCGTATATTATTCCCAAGGGCTTTATTGCTCTCGACGGCGCCAGCCTCACCGTCACCAGCGTCGACGACAAGGATCGCACATTTGGTGTCATGTTGATCGCGCACACACAGAGCAAAATTGAGCTTGGGAATAAACGGATTGGAGACCGTGTCAACGTCGAGGTTGACATGATTGGCAAATACGTCGAGAAGGGTGTGCTCGCGGCACTTGGTGGTGCCGAGGACAGTCCGCTTAGAACGATGGTCGAAGGTGTTGTCGAGGGTGTACTGAACAGACATGGCCTGCTAAAGCGGGGAATTTGAAATCTTACTCAAACACTTTCCCTTCTTCTGAAAGATCCGGTTTGAGAGTGCTTAGTAAGGCATTTGATATTCGGTCATAGAGCCGAAGTGGATGGTAAGGCAGATTTCATAGGTAAAGCAGATATCATAATATCAAAGTATCTAAATAGCTCCTCGCTGAACCAAATCGAAGAATATTCTACAGCTGTACTTTCGTCAGAAACCACCATAGTAAGTCCTTCAGATTCGAATCTGTCCTCTTTGCCTACTCATCAGCCACATTCTCAAGCGGCGCAGCGGCGGCCTCCTCAGCCACCTGCGCGTTCGAAGCAGCACCGATGGACAGGTCCCCTCCATTCACACCATTCTGTTCAGCGTGACCAGTACCATTTCCAACCGCACCCTCACCCTCACCCTCACCTTCTGCCATGCCCTCGGGCGTCCAACCAGGTGGCATCATAGGCATTGGCACAACATGCATCCCTCCCTTCCCATCAGGTACCATCAGATGTATGACCTGTCCGGGCTGTAGCGGTACTGAAGGGAACTGCATCCCTGGCGGGATCTGCAACAGCTGGGGAAACTGCATACCATGAGGAAGCTGGGGTGACATCCCCGGCGGTAGCTGAATTCCACCCGGAGGGTTGAACGAGATTCCTGGTGGGAGCTGCATGCCACCAGGCGGCGGAGGGAACACGCCGGGCCCGAACATCCCTGTCGCAGGGAAAGGGAGCATTCCCGGAGCCGCGCCGCGTGAATTAGAAGCAAATTTATCACCTGAGGCTTGTGATGCCGTGACTGCTGCTTTTTTATGAGCTCTGGACCGAGCTGCCGCGCCGCGCACTGGTTTTTTCCGCTTCTTCGCCCTTCCAGTATAATCTTCATCTTGGTCATTATCATCTATGAGATCCTCTTCGTGTTCGTCCTCGTCCTCGTCCACCGCTCTTATTGGTTGCGCCTCCGGTTCAGTCACCTTCTCCATTGCCCATCGGAGTGGTGTCAGCCGTCTCTCGTTTTTTCCGTATATGGGCACAGGAGCAGGAGTTGGAGTGGCTGGACTGGCCGTCGTCGAGTTTGACCTTGACCTCGTCGTAATTGTGGGTGGAATGGAGGCCAAGCTTGCCGCAGACACTGGCGTCGTAGGGGTTGGAGGCGCAGCAGAACCAGCACCGGTAGGTGTAGCGGGCATACTGGAAACTCCAGTCATACCCGACATGCTCATCCAAGGGATCATCACTGGGACTCCTTGGGGCATACCCGTCACTCCGGCCTTCGAGCTGCCTTCCACCATGGCAGGGACAGGAAAGAAAGGAAACTGAGTAGGGAGCTTTTGTGTGTCTTCTGGTTGCTGAGCAGCGTGAGCGGCGAGGTTTTTATGCATATGGGCGATCATGCTCGCTGCAACCTCGTCACTTGGCCAGTCATCGTGAGTACGCATATGTTGCATCATATTGTCTGTTCTGCTGAAAGATCGCGGGCAGCCGGGAAACGGACATTGATGCGGCTTCTCGTTTGTGTGGATGGAGCGAATATGACGCTTGAGATGCTCACCGCGAGCGAATTGTCTGGAGAGGATGTATCAGTAACAACAGGAGGGAAGAGAGAAACAAAGGGCTGACTTTCCGCAATCTGCAACATGACATTTGTATTTCCGATCGTCCTTACCACCATGAGACGAGCTGGCATCTGGAACACGCCGACCACGACTTTTCTTCGTGAGTTCTGGAACTGGTATTGGGGGAGGTTTGCGTGATTTGAGGCCGGGAAGGAAGATCATAGGCATAGGCAATTTGGGGAATCCCATCGCGCTTGCAGAGTAGGCGTGCTGGGCATAAATAGGCAAGTCGGACTTACTCTTGATCCTGTTCTGCTTATAGATAGGCCTCCTTCCCCTCAGTCCGCTCGGCTGACCATGGCGTGCTGCCGACTCTAGGGTCTCCTCCTCCTCTACATCTTCGTCGCGCTCATCTTCACCAGAGTCGTCACTATCATCTAAGCGCCTCACTACTCCAATATACTCGTCCTCGTCCTCCGACTCAAGGTCTTCACGCTGTTGCTTCTTCCGCTTGGTTATTTTGGGGGCAGCGGCTTGAGCAGCCTTTCTTTGTGGCCGCCCAGAGGCATTGAGGGGAGTGGGTGGTCGAGGTTCGGGCATGCGGTTGTATTCTGGGGTGGGCGCACGCTTCCCCGGTGCTCCCATGACGTTCGCGTTCTCTGCACCCTGTTTATATTTGCGATTTGCAGTTTGTTCTTTTTGCATAGCAGAATAGTCGAGCATTTCCTCGTCCTCGTCGCCTTCTGCGTCAACATCAGGATCTGCGTCTTCATCTCCACCAGTTGGCGCGAACTCATCGACTGGGGCGTCTAAAAACGAATGTATGGTTAGTTGTACTACATCTAACTCATTAACCGGGTTAAAGGAGCCTCGTACCATGCGGCGGAACACCAGGAAGCGCCCCGCTGCTAGGCGCCTGCATTTGCTCTAGGGGTGTCTCCTATTCCAAATACCGGTTATGAGGAAAGGTATAAGACACGGGTGTGTTTTATCCAGCGTTTGAGGGTAAGATGACGAACCAATGTCATGAGCCGTGGAGAGCGTTCCGAAAATCAAGGTTGAGGGGTTGTTGTGAGTTTGCAGAGGATTTTGATTGCTCTAGAGGGTCCTCTGTGCTGTTGTGTGCTTCTCTCACGCACAAGGCCAAGGGTGGGAAAGCGTTGGCGTTCGAGAAGCGATGCGATAAAGGAGCTCAGGGGTCACCTTCCTTGCCACCCCCATCGCAGCTCGCAGCTCGGAATATCACCTTGAAAACGGTAGTCTTTGGAAACAGCATACACCAAATTTGAAAGCATGCCACATCCTTTCAAACGGTTTTATGTCAACCCCGCCCGACTCCTCCCGTCGAAGGAAGGCCCTCGTTATTTCTGTGGCAACCAACAAATTCTTACCACTTCCAACCCTTTTGACCACCAAGCAGGCAGGCTTTGTTCTAGAAGCCATACGGCATGTTTTAGGGGTGCCCGCAGTACTTATGGTCTTATATAAAGATGTCCTGGCCACGAAATACATCTCTTAAATCACCGTCTTTATGCCATATTGGCCGAATTCCTACAGAATTTAGTCTTACCACCCCCGACGCTCGTTTGCTCATGCTCACCAAACACCAACTACTAGTATGAGAGTATCTAGTTCAAATTTTGGTCCATTGCGGGGAAATTCATCGTCACTTTCCCTCTGTCCAAAGTTGCACCTTCCTTCGGGGAAGATACGACCCCCTTACGGTAGAGGCGCCCAAACCCGCAGGGAACGTTACGGATTCCAATTGGGTCGATACTCCAGTCCATATAAAGGCCGTTGCCTGGCGAGGGGAGGAATCTGTCAGTTCGCAAGTGTCATGTATTTTGACAAAGTGCATCCTAGTGAGCGATTCAAACCTCTATGCATATAAGACGAAATCACCGATCGTGATCAGTGGGTGTTTCTCATGTCCCGAATCTTTCCTGTGATCCGTAATTGTTCCGATAAAGGGGAGAGTGTTGAATGTTAGCTCATAGCAATGCAATCATCAAGCTTTTGTTCTTCATGGCTCGCGGGTCCTGTTATCGTAATTGTAGTGATGCTAAAGTGTTCTATGTGACATTATTTTTGGCCTGGCAGACACCGAGGATTCGCACCGTCGTTTGAGGGTGACAGGACCGTCAATATCGTATGCAAGAAAAACAGCTGAACGATGCTTACAGAAGGGTTCCACCACACGCGAAGGAGAAAAGCCTTCATTCTGGCAGAGCTGACCGAAGAAATGCGTTGATCGAAACAGAGAGGGCGGTAATTAGAAGGAATAGCTTGGTCTGGGACCTATAACGCCACCACACAGCTCTGTTGGGTTCTCTCAAGGAATTAGCGAACGGGGCGGAGACAAATCTCCAATATCGGACAGACCTACTAGTTTTAAACTTGCCAGCCTGACTATTCACAGCAGTGCTATGAGCTAAATGTCCTATATTGGTTTAAAAGCAGGTTCTCGCTTGAGTGTGGGACATTTCGATATTCGATTCAGCTCCGACTAGATAGTTGGGTGACAGGGCTACTGGTGTCCAGATCTCCAATAGTCCTGGCTGAGATCTGTGCCCATAGCTCGAGAGTCGGCGAAGATGGAAGAACTTTCGGAATTCCATGTGGATTTGGCTTTATACACTCCAAGTAAAGTCTTACGCACAATTTCTGCAGGATGAGATTAACGAGCCTCCAGCATTCCTCTTCAAAGAAGCTCAGGACGAAGAGCCTGTGCTGGTAACACCGATTGGTGGTCGTCATTAGGATGCGGCTCAGAAGCTGAATCTGATTGTATACATGTCCAAAAACTGATTTGAATAACTGTTCAACACCCGTGTGACCTATAATAACCCAGGGTCCACAACCACTGTACACGTCCGCTTTGTGGCCGAGAGTTGAGAGAATTTCAATTAAATGGGCATCGAGAATCATCAAGACTAGTGTGACGATTGCCTCCGTTGCCGTTGAACTTGGATCTTCAGTGTAAACGAACAGGGGCTCGACGCTCAGGAAATTTGGCCCAGTAGTGTGTCTCCGGGACAACTATCACCGAATGTGGTTTGGGGGAGTGTCCTCAGGGGAGGGAGGTCCTCAGTTCCAGAGTATGTCCCGTACTTAACAACCCCCGGTTGGATATCTATCAAGAAGTTTAGACAAAGGTGGAGTTTGTATTCGTTACGGCGTACATTGATTTTCTATACGCCCCCCGTTTCTTGCCACTCCGATTTGGTCATGCCCGCGTTCAGACTATCGAGTCTTTCCAACCCCTCGGCTCTCAGTGCAAATGCCTTTTCAATTTCAAAGCTCGCAATATACAGTTCCCTTTCATTGACACAACAAGACCCGATCGTGTCTCTCTGGCCTGGTCTAAATGCCGTCGGGTCGAATAGCTAATCACCTTTTTAATTAGACAGAGCGACAACTGTTGAGCATGATAGCTTCGCTTTGAGGCATATGGGGGCCGTCACGAATCCAGTGCAGCACTCGTGGTGGGTTCGAGGACCACTAGTAGTATACATTTCGTCAGGACCCCTCAAGGTCTTCACAGGTACTCTAGAGCTCCTACATAGATTTTGGAAATACGCAAGAGTGCTGTCAGTCGTGTTTTATCCATCCCTCCAATATAATCTCTAGCATGTCTTGTTATTGCGGCTGTGTCATGGCTTACAAGCACGATTGGCAAAGGTAAAGGTACAGTAGCGCGTAATGAGATCGAAAGTCTAGACTAGTTGGGAAGGTTGCTAAGAATGGGACATTTGGTTTATGAAAGAGTTACGCGTTCTCAAACATGAATGGCAAGAGAGATGCGTCGCTTCAGTAGTGAGTACGGTTAAAATCTATGGCCTCCACATCGTGGGTTCGTATCATCATGGTTCAACAGACTCTACGGGCATCACCCCGACTGTGGTTCCTTCTTACTGTTGTTTTGGCCTTCCGACTTGAGAACAGATGACACAGGGGCGACAGGGATCATGCTTGGAGATGAAGGCGTGGTATGCTCCGGAGTGATGGGGCCACTGCCGTGGGTTTCGGAAGTTTCGCTGTGGTCGAGTGACGGGGTCCTCTCAGCGTTGAGGTCCTGCTTTCCTTTTCCTTTCTCGGCGGCAAGTTCCTGCGAAGGGACTTCCTGCCGGGTACCATCAGGGGCAATTTGGCAGTATCTGTCGAGAGTCAAAGTTAATGTTACTTAGTTGTTATCTGGTAGAAAAGGACATACGAAAGCAAATCATTCCAATAGCTAGTGGGCTCGAACTCGTAGTTGTGGCTCCCGCCAAAGACAACGTCGAGTTGTTCATCAGCGACAAGCTCCTTCATATCTGGGTTGAACTTCATTCTATAAATATGGTCAACCCCTGAGACATGGGAGGGACACGTCAAGACGAACTTTTCGCGCGTGGCTGGATCGAGGAAGGGCCTGATTCCGCGATAGAAAAACTCCAGAATAAATGGCAGATTGACTACAATTGCTCGCCCCAACCGTTCGGGGTAATGCGATTGCAAAATGTGCAAGACCTTTCCAGCAGTTCCGATAGACGGGTTGGTACGGAGTGTTGTCTCCTTGTAGTTGACTACAATGACCAGCGAATCCTGTCCATGTGGTCGATCTTCCGAAGTGGGGTTGGGTGGATGGGGATTTAGCGGGTTGGGAGGGGTCGGCATTAGATCGATCGCACGTTCAAGGCAGAATATCAGATGTCTAATTTGGCGTTCCGAGGGGTTTGTATTCTCGCGACCTGGGTTCTACATTTCGCCAGAAGTTAGACTCCTGAAGGGAAAATATTGTGACGCAAGGACCGACCATGGTGAGGATGGGACGGCCATCCTTGTCAAATCCGCTTATCACACTGTTGGTGTTGTTAGATAATCGTACCGCGGAGACAGAGCGCTGTGCTTACATCTTGCCGGTCTCACTTTCTATTCTAACGTCTTCAGGTGGTATTATGTCTGGCTTGTACTCGCGTCTCCACTGTAACGTGTAAAGCAGCCTCTTCTTTCCGTCCTCGAGCTTCCATTTTGCGGCCCGCATGTACCGTTCCGCGCACCCAGGGTCTGCAAGCCACCGAGTTTCCGACGGGTAATATGGGTCAGAGGATGGAAGGCGCTGTGTTTCGGCATACTACATGGTATATATACATATCAGTCGTCTGAACTGTGTTCCGCTGGGGATAGAATTGTCGACGATGGCTGAGTAAGACAAAGTGCACACCTTTCGCAGTTCGTCGATTTTCGTTTGCTCCTCTGAGGTATATGTCCGCTGGGGGATAGTGGTGCTAAGGGAGGGAGAAAGAATAATCTTGGTCGTGTCCGAGGTGGATTCAACTGTGCTCGACATGGTGATTAGCGTTGGGTGTACTCGTCAGTCCTCGAAACTGTCTGTGGGCCGGAGTCCGAAAGACACTCGAGAATTATGGGAAATTGAGGAAGCGTCGTTGGCCGAGGGGCACGGCAAAGGTGAGAAATTTAAGCAGAGCTGCAAGGTAGATTTATGAGGGACTGCGTCATAGAGGAAGAGCATTAAAAATGGCGTACTGGGGACGCGGCACGGACACGGAGGTGCAGACAGAGCCCAAGTTTCGACCGAAGGCAGGCCGTGGAAGGCCGCAGCTGCTTCGGCATGGTGCGTCAGCACCTATTGACGCTACGGTGGCACGGAAGGCGCTTTCTATTGGCCGCGGTTTGAACGTTCGCCACGGCGAAAGTGCGTGTACTCCCACGACTCCGCTATTGTCGAACCTTTGATTACATCTGAGGTGAGCACGGTTCGTCGATTGAGCCGATCTGCCTTTTTTGGGTTCCCGGGCCAATTCAAAGCGACCAAATCAACACTTGGTGTTCGCAGATTTCTGTGTACGAGTCGCAAGTGCCGCCATGGAACCAGGTTTGAGTGTACAGCTCTATGAAGGGTCTAGGGCGGTGGGACTGGGATGGGATGTGTGCCAACATGCATCCGTTATTTGTTCTTCATTTACTCCACTTCATGCGACTCAATCGTGTCTAAAGATAATTTGAGAATCGGAGGAAGGAGGACCCATGCAACTCCAAAACACATTCCACTTCGATCGCCGTCTATCCGAGGCGCATTAGCAGGGGCCATGGATCGACATGGCAGCTCCTACCATTCACGCTCACTGCTGTGACTAGCTTGCCCGGATGAACGACCTGAAGCGAGGACGATTGTAAGTGTGACGGCGTACTTCCGCACCACTGTGAACAAATGATATGGCTAAGAGAAAGTGCCTCCAGACTCCTGTTCCAATATGACAGTACTGCATGTGACTCACCGGTGGGACCTTGAGTGTGCTCTTAGCTCGAGGCGGACATATCCTTCAGTGTTCCGTCGGCTATTTCGAGTTGGGACAGAATTACATGGCCCGTGTGTCGAGAGTGGATGTGAAGGAATGCCCATACCTAACACCCTAAGTTCATTTCAGCGTCTCTCCGACTGTGGGGAGTGTTCCCCTGAAGAGTGGATAGATTTTCGATACTCCATGGAAAATGAGAGCCTTGTACGTTCGTGGACGCTACAGAATACGCTATCCAGGCGTGGATGAGGATGTCAGTTATTAATTTGTTCTCGATGGATAGACTTTTGGCACTCAAAAGTATGGCCTCTTTTGGTGCTGTACAGCGTTAAAATAAACGAGAGCTCAACGGATTAGGTTAGGCTCGCAATAGGCTCGCAACGAATCACGCCAACCCAACCTCATCAGCACCGCAGTTACCCGTGCTGATCTCTGCTGATACTATGAACCGTGTATTACCAAGGAACCTATGAACGACCCCATGCTGATCCTAAACCGGGTAATCTCGACACTCTTCCCCTTTTGCCGACGGTACGCCGGACATACGTACTGCCTAGTTGCCTAGTTGCTGAGATATCATCACGAGCTAGGATTTGAACCGAAATCGGTGGTACCACGCGCAAGAAGTGCGCTATCAGAGCCCCGTCGGTGGCGAAAATCCGGCTCCGGGTAACGGCGAACCGGCAAAAGTTTCAGCACCTCCCATGTGGTATCGGTTTTCACCCTTCGAATATCAAGTTGGAAGAGGTGACTATACAGCATGCAGCGCTGGGATTCCCCATTACTGTTCTCAAATTCTGGGATCATATGGAGTAAATTATAAGCGGTGAGGTCGCTTAGGACATATTTGCCTCCCAACCTTTCTACCCAAAAAGGATGTGAAGTATTGGGCTTGTCAATCAAGTCAATCAACACAAAATGCTAAAATGCTCACACCGACCACTCATTGCAGTAGTAACAAACCGAGGTCCCCGATTCCGCTTTGTTCACATTATCTCAGGCCTAAATGGAAATGCCCTTCGCTCAGCCCACTGAGCCCTCCTCTGCACATGGCACGGCTTCATTGCTTATATTTTGTCTTCTAACTGGCATCTCAGTACCAACTGCTCAAAGCCAAATCAAAAGCTCGCAATGCCCAATGGCCCGATGCTTACGGCCCGATGTTTTCCTTGCAGCCCCGGCGGTAGCGCGTGGATTTGGTGTCGGCCATTCATCAACCAGCTGGAATGCTTCTTCCACTCTACAGCCTCCTCTCAGTACGCCACGCCCATGAAGGTTGGTTCCATCTCTGACTCTCATTACAGTATATTAATGCCTGGTAAATTGCCTACATATCGATGACTGGTGCTTAACAACCACATCTTTATTTATTGAGTGCAATTACAATCCAGTGCAATTGCAATGGCGGGGTGACGGTCAGGTAGGCATTGTCGAGCGGTGACGGTCAGACGTCTCCTCATGGTGCAGGTAGCGGTATTCGGTTTATCCAATCGCACTGGAATCGATGGTACCTTTCATAAGGTACCACTCTATAAGGACCAAGGGCTGACTACCGGCGCTAGTATCCTTCAAGGCTGTCAGGAGCAGTCCGGGTAGCTGTACGTATCCTCAGTGATAGGTGCACATGTCCCACCGGCCATGTAGATGAATGTAACGTACACTGCCGGTACGGCCCATTGGCGTGCGCGCGCGTAGATGACCTAAAGCCGTTGAACAGACATTCGTCTGCTTATACTCACCGGTGGCTGGGTTTGCTTTTACGGCCGATCTGCAATGCAGAGCTGCATTACCGACCTCGACGTTGTCGCATAGAAAGACGGTCGTTGACAAGATGGATACTGTAGATCCAGAGGTCCAGCAAATCGCATATGTCCTCCCCGGGGGATCGGCATGGGGAGGGCGGAGCCACGTTCCCACCCTCGCTCAATAGAGAAGCAACCACAAAGGCCCAGGACCTGGTCACGCGCACCTGGACAACAAGAGGCGCGAACACGTATTCGGGGGCTCACACTGAACTTTGCTCTTTGGAATCACACGTATCTTCCGCACAGGAGGAATAACACACCATACAACGCGTTTCATTAATATTGTCGTTGGGACCGTTGGGACCGCCCAAGAAACAAAACATAGCCAATAGCGGGGTAAATGAGCGTGGGTGTTTTGTAGACGGGGTAAGTGTGTTGGGGCGGACGGACAGGGGAGCAAGAGCAATTAATGCCGAGGCAACAGGCGCTTGGTTGGAGGCTGTAGTTTTTCGGGAGTATTTCAACTGTATTCTTTGATGGCTAGGGTTAATCATCCAGTGCTGTCTCCTCACTCATGTGACCCAGAGTCCAAATTACGTGCGCTAGGGTCGCCAATCGGATGCCAAGAGGGAGATAGGCTCGAGATAGCGGGCCCGAAGCTTGGGTTAAATTTTTGTATGTTGAATTGTTTGCAAAAGGGCAGGGATAAAGGGCAGGGATTGAGATGGCAGATGAGATGACGGCGCTAGTGCTGCTCCCATGCCAGGCTCAATCGAGTCTAAACCGGTCAGAGTGAGACGATCGGGTCTGGGTGTGTGGCGCGCGTACATTATGGACCCACCGGGATGACCGTCACCAGAGCCTTAGCTTCTCTTCTGAGAGCGGAATTACAGCGATTTCATTTTTGTTGCTTCGTTGGTTGGGCACTTGGGCCACGTTGTTGCCGTTAGAGGGCACGGCGTTGCCGATAGGGCGATAAGGACCGTGAGAGAAGGCCGGAATGCTCTAGGTTACCCTTTTGAGCACAGGAGACGGAGACCAGGACGGCATGCGTGGGTCGCGAGCGAATAATGAGTTGGCCTCGTTGTAATCGAATGTCAGTCGGACGCCAGAGTGCAATAGCCGATGAGTTGACAGCTCTCGCTCTCGCTCTTGCTCTTGCTCTTGAAGGATGAGAGGGATGGGATGGCTTGAGTGACGGAACGCGGAGGGCGGAACGGTGTGGGGGTCTTCGGTGCGCGTCGTAACGTGAAGGTAAGAGTGAAGCAGATTGAACAGTTGACTTTACTGGACGCGAGATGCGAGTAGAGGGACTGGACTCGAGTCAGGAAGTCACGAATGACTGAATGAATCGAGTAGCACGTTTGCTGTCTATCTGGAATCTGGTTGACCGTCTATCTAACCTGATCTGTTCTGTTGTCTATCTGGTGGTCCGTCTCGCTGTCTAACTATCCGCCTGACTGCCTGAACTGCCTGTCTGACTGTCTGATTGTAGGCAGACGTCATGGGCAATGTGAATGTGAATTACGACCGTTGCACAAAAGTCGCGGCGAAAGTCCCGAGCCGCGGAGGGGTTCTTGGGGGTGGTGCGGGTGCGGTGCGGTGCGATGCGAAGCGAGTCTGGCGTCGGCGGCCTTGATTTTAGGGACCAACTCGACCACTCGTACTCGACTCGACTCGACTCCGACGACTCGACGGCGGAGCGCGATCGAAAGATGGCTAGCTAGACAGACATCCGAGGTATCCAATAAACATATCCAAGATATCCAATATTGAGAGGCTACTGAGACGTTCTGAGCGTGGGTACAAAGTGTGGGTACTTACTCCTTTGGACTCAACCCATCGCCATCCCTTCCCTCTTGGCCCCCTCACCCCTCGCGAGCCCTGCCACAACACCAGCAGCAGGACTCACAGCAGCAATAGCACTGGCAGCACTGGCAGCACCCTCAGCACTTGCAGCACCAGCACCACGCACCAGCAC
>WNFL01362288.1_pt1 | contig 12786 bp, 10 predicted proteins | sample 5400361 | NCBI WGS metagenome assembly WNFL01 (sample SAMN13153351, study PRJNA577476) | soil metagenome | isolation source: 40 cm soil on Douglas fir-dominated hillslope | place: USA:California | collected 2013-09-17
CCCGGTTTTGTGAACCATTGCAGGACTGCTGACCGGCTAACCGCGCGGCGTGCCATGTCGGGATCGCGCGGAGTGCGGGTGTAAAGTGGAAAAGCCAGGTTTCGCCAAGCCTCAAGCGAAGCCTCATCATGGCCTTGAAGCTCCAGGAAGCGGCGTCGTGCCAGGGCGCCGACTTCCGGACCTCCAAAACGTTCGAACAACGCCACGCGCCGGTCTCGATGCGTACCTCCGGCGGCTTCGGTGCTGATCAGCACCAGCTTGGAGGGATGAGCGGGATGGCGCGTGGCGTAAGCCAGTGCGACCATTCCGCCGAAGGACGCGCCCAGGATGATCGGGCTGGCGATGTCCAGAACGTCGCAGAACGCACGCACGTCATCGCCCCATTGCGCCAGGTTCCAGCTTTCCTCGGGACCATCCTCGCTGCGACCGTTGCCTCGGTGATCGAGATAAACGATCTGGGCGACGTCGGCCAAAGCCGAGTATGCCGGCTTGTAGATCGAGTGGTCGAAGCCGGGCCCGCCATGAAGGAGGAGCAATGTCGGCTTTTCCCGCATGGCAGGACCATGCGGGACCAGTTTGGCGCCCTCGACGTCGAAGAACAGCCGCACCCCGTTGACGCTTACGTGCATGGCCAAACTCCCTGTGAGCAGGTGGCGATCGAGGTGGCTGGTCTAGCCGCTTGATTGTTTCGGAGGGGAGACTAGACCATACGGCGCGAAATGAGCGCCGATCTGGGACGCCAGTCACATTTTTGGCGTACTCCCTCTCTCAATGTGCTCCGCTTTCGATGTCACGCGGTTCGTCGTCAGGCCAAAATGTCATCCAGATTTCATAGAGTTATGCGCGCAGCGGCCATCTCCGCGATGCTGGCGTTATCCTCGCAGGCATCGGCGCAATCCGATGACGCCGACCCGGAAATGCGAATTCAGCAGCTCGAGAATCAGTTGCGCCAACTCACCGGCCAGAATGAGGAGCTGCAATACCGCAACCGGCAGCTCGAGGATCGCCTGAGGTCGCTTCAGGGCGGCGCGCCGGGCGCCGCTGTCGGTCAGCCTGCGGTGGTCCAGCCCAACATCGCCGCGGCTCCTCCGATGCAGCCGAGTCCGGCCTATCGGCAGCCACCGGCCCAGCCGGGTTATGACCAGCAGGTTGCGGCACCGGCGCCGATCGTCCAGGAATCGCAGGGAGCGCCACAGGGAATTCCGCCGGCGCAGGGCCGGCGCCGTGGCGATGCCTTCGATCCCGGCCAGTCTCCGAATGCCCCGGGCGCTCCGCAATCGCTCGGCGGCGGTCAGCTGCCGATTCCGGCGCAAGCGCCGATCGGCGCTCCGGGCGGACGCGGCGCGGGCGAGCCGCTCGATCTGGCCAATACCGCTCCGCGTAATCCGGCGGGAGCCTTGCCGCCGCCGCGCAATACCAACGCGACCGGCGCGCTTACCACGTTGCCGCCATCGGCAACGCCGAAGGACGAGTTCGATCTCGGCATCGGCTATATGCAGCGCAAGGACTATGCGCTGGCCGAAGAGACCATGCGCAACTTCGCGCAAAAATATCCCAGCGATCCCCTGACCGCGGATTCGCAATACTGGCTGGGCGAGAGTTTTTTCCAGCGCCAGCTCTATCGTGACGCCGCGGAATCCTTCCTCGCGGTGACCACCAAATTCGATAAATCGGCGAAGGCGCCGGACGCATTACTGCGGCTCGGACAATCGCTGGCGGCCCTGAAGGAGAAGGAGGCCGCCTGTGCGGCGCTCGGCGAGGTGACGCGGAAATATCCCCGAGCCTCGAGCGGCGTCAAACAGGCCGTCGACCGTGAGCAAAAGCGGGTTAAGTGCTAAAGTCGAGCTGATCGAGCCGAAGTGGCGCATGGCAGTGCGTCATAAGATCTGTCATGGCTGGGCCCGACCCGGCCATCCATCGGATTGAAACGAAGATTGATGGATACGCGGGTCAAGCCCGCGTATGACGTTGTGCTTGGATCAATTCTGCGCATCAACAGGCTTCGGCATCAGCCGGCGACGCCATGCCCGACGACGACCATTCTCCAATTTCGGCTCAGGATGCGAAACGTCTGTTCGCGGACTGGAAGGCCGCGCCTGCGATCGTTCTCGCCGTTTCCGGCGGGCCCGATTCGATCGCGTTGATGTGGCTTGCAGCCCGCTGGCGCCGCACTTTGGCGCGCGGTCCGCGCCTCATCGCCGTCACCGTCGATCATGGCTTGCGCGCTGAGGCCGCGGGCGAGGCGCGTGACGTCAAGCGCCTGGCGCGCATGCTTGATCTGCCGCATCGCACGATGCGCTGGACCGGCGCCAAGCCGGGAAGCGGATTGCCGGCCGCTGCGCGCAGCGCGCGATATCGCCTGCTGGCACAGGCGGCGTTGGCCAGCGGCGCCACGCATATCCTCACCGCACATACCCGTGACGATCAAGCCGAGACGCTGCTGATGCGGATGTTGCGCGGCAGCGGCATCGCTGGTCTTGCCGCGATGGCGCGACAGTCCGAGCGAGACGGCGTCCTCCTGGCGCGCCCGTTTCTGCATGTTTCGAAATCGCAGCTGGTCGCGACCCTCAAAAAGGCAAAGGTCAGCTTCACCGACGACCCGACCAACCGCGACACGAATTTTACCAGGCCCCGGATTCGCGCGATCATGCCGGTTCTCGCCGCCGAGGGCGGCGATGCCCGTAATCTGGCGCGGCTGGCGTCGCGGCTCGCCCGGGCCAACGCGGCGGTGGAAGTCCTGGCCGATGGCGCCGAGCGCTACCTCGCGCTGAGGAACCGCGACGCCGCGCGTTCGGGGCTCGGCGCCAAAGCTTTCGACGCCAAGATCTTCGATGCCAAGATCTTCGATGCCAAGATCTTCGATGCAAAGGCTTTTGCCGCAATGCCGGAGGAGATCCGCCTTCGGCTGCTAAAGCGCGCGATCGATCGGGTCGGTCATGAGGGGCCGGCAGAACTCGGCAAGGTCGAAGCCTTGCTGGCGGCGCTGGACCGGGCGGTTGCGCAAAAGGGCGGACGCCGGCCAAAGATCAATCAGGCAAGGCTGAAACAGACCCTCGCCGGCGCGCTGGTCAGCCTGACCAACGGCCGGATCCGCGTTGAGCCCGCACCGCACCGCCGCAGAAGGGATTGAGTCCCCATCATGGTCTTATTCCATCGTGGCGTCTTAACCACCTCGCAAAACACCCATTTCAGCTCCATTATTTGACCGGGAATCGCTCCAATATGCGCTAAATAGTCCTATGTGGTTCCCTTGGCAGCGAGCGGGGCGACACCTAGATTATATGGCAGTCGACCGGGGGCTTCCCTCGTGCCTACCAAGGACACTACCCAAGGACATAAGGCCGCGATCCGCGCGACCACGAAGGAAGATCGATGAACGCCAATCTGCGGAATTTCGCCCTCTGGGTCATTATTGTGTTGCTGTTGTTGGCACTGTTCACGCTTTTCCAGAATCCTGGTCAGCGCGCATCCTCGCAGGACATCTCGTTCTCCCAGCTTCTGACGGAAGTCGATCAGAATCACGTTCGCGACGTCGTCATTCAGGGACCGGAAATTCACGGTACCTTCACCAACGGTTCCAGCTTCCAGACCTATGCGCCGAACGACCCGACGCTGGTCTCGCGCCTGTATAACGGCAAGGTCTCGATCACCGCGAAACCGCCCGGCGACAACGTGCCGTGGTTCGTATCGCTCCTGGTCTCATGGCTGCCGTTCATCGCGCTGATCGGGGTGTGGATCTTCCTGTCGCGGCAGATGCAGGGCGGCGCCGGCAAGGCGATGGGTTTTGGGAAGTCGCGGGCCAAGATGCTCACGGAGGCCCACGGCCGCGTGACGTTCGAGGACGTCGCCGGCGTCGACGAGGCCAAGCAGGACCTGCAGGAGATCGTCGAATTCCTGCGCGATCCCGGCAAGTATCAACGGCTCGGCGGACGGATTCCGCGCGGCGTGCTCTTGGTCGGCCCTCCCGGCACCGGCAAGACGCTGATCGCGCGCGCGGTCGCGGGCGAAGCCAACGTTCCCTTCTTCACGATTTCGGGTTCGGACTTCGTCGAGATGTTCGTCGGCGTCGGCGCCTCTCGTGTCAGGGATATGTTCGAACAGGCCAAGAAGAATGCACCCTGCATCATCTTCATCGACGAAATCGACGCGGTCGGCCGCCATCGCGGCGCGGGCCTCGGCGGCGGCAATGACGAGCGCGAGCAGACGCTGAACCAGTTGCTGGTCGAGATGGACGGCTTTGAGGCCAATGAAGGCGTGATCCTGATCGCGGCGACCAACCGGCCCGACGTACTCGATCCGGCGCTGCTGCGCCCCGGCCGGTTCGACCGCCAGGTGGTGGTGCCGAATCCGGACGTCGTCGGCCGCGAACAGATCCTCAAGGTTCACGTCCGCAAGGTGCCGTTGGCGCCCGATATCAACCTCAAGACGATCGCCCGCGGCACGCCTGGATTTTCCGGCGCCGACCTGATGAACCTTGTCAACGAGGCGGCGCTGACCGCGGCGCGGCGCAACAAGCGCATGGTGACGCAGTCCGAGTTCGAAGAGGCCAAGGACAAGGTGATGATGGGCGCCGAGCGCAAGTCGCTGGTCATGACCGAGGAAGAGAAGATGCTGACCGCCTATCACGAAGGTGGCCACGCCATTGTCGGCCTCAACGTGATTGCGACCGATCCGATCCACAAGGCGACGATCATTCCGCGCGGCCGCGCGCTAGGCATGGTGATGCAGCTGCCTGAGCGCGACAAGCTGTCGATGTCGCTCGAGCAGATGACCTCGCGGCTTGCCATCATGATGGGCGGTCGCGTCGCGGAAGAGCTGGTGTTCGGCCGCGAAAAGGTGACCTCCGGCGCCTCGTCCGACATCGAGCAGGCGACCCGGCTGGCGCGGATGATGGTGACGCGCTGGGGCCTCTCCGAAGCGCTCGGCACCGTGTCCTACGGCGAAAACCAGGATGAGGTTTTCCTCGGGATGTCGGTGTCGCGCACGCAGAATGCTTCCGAGGCGACGGTCCAGAAGATCGATACCGAGATCCGGCGTTTTGTCGAAGAGGGCTACAACGAAGCGACGCGGATTCTCACCGAAAAGCGCGCCGACCTGGAAGCCTTGGCAAAAGGCCTGCTTGAATTCGAAACGCTGACCGGCGACGAAATTCAGGATCTGCTCAAGGGCAAGAAGCCGAACCGCGAATCGGTGCTGGAGCCGACAGCTCCGCGCACCTCGGCGGTGCCGCCGGCCGGCAAGCCGCGCCCGCGGCCCGATCCGGACGCCGGCCTGGAGCCGCAGCCGCAGGCGTGACGCCCGCCGCATGTCGGGCTACTCCGGCAAACCTCTCGTGCAAAAGCTCGGCATCAAGCCGGGCTTTTGTATTTTTGCGGCGGGGCTGCCTTTCGCCTATCGCGACCTTGTTGGCGAACTGCCCGCGCAAGTAACGATCGTGACCCGGCTGACGGGTAGCGTCGATATGATCCATCTGTTTGCAACCCAGGCGGCAGCGCTTGGCGACAAGCTTCGCATCTCACGTGACGCGATCAAGCCTGATGGTATGGTTGGGGTGTCGTGGCCCAAGAAATCTTCGGGCGTCCCGACCGACTTGACGGATCATGTGGTTCGAGAAACGGCACTTCCGCTCGGGCTGGTCGATATCAAGGTCTGTGCGATCGATGAGGTGTGGTCCGCCTTGAAATTCGTGATCCCAAGGGATCAGCGGATCAAAGGAGATCAGCGGATCAAACGCTCGAAATAGTCTTGCCGCTTCCCGGATTTATTCTGGCTGGGGGTCCGGAAATTCGACGATTTCTCGATTTGCGGAAGTGGGAGCTCGGCATGCACGTCATTGAATGCGATGTCCCGTCCAACAGCGTGCTAAGCCGGGAGATGATCGGAAACGCATACTTTCACGATTCCTACCGCGCGCCGCTGGCGCGTCCGGAACTCGGAATCGTCGACATTTTCTTTGCTCTGTTCGGACATACCCCGCTCTGGATGAAGCTTCTGTTGATCGTCCGCAATGCGGCGGCCAAGCTTGCCGGTTTGGAGGCTCCAACGGTCGCCGAAATCATGAGGCCCAAGATCAGAGAGTCGTACAGCGTTGGCGACAAGATCGGCCCTTGGCCGATTTTCTTCATTGGCGACAATGAAATTGTCGCGGGCCGTAACAACAAGCATATGGACTTCAGGCTGTCAGTGCTGAGGGCGATGGACGGCGATGCGATGAGCGTCGTCGTCTCCACGATCTGTACGGTGCATAACGCTTTTGGGAAAATCTATCTGTTCTTCATCGTTCCCTTCCATCGGATCGGCGTTCAGTTGTTGATGTCGAGTGCTGTTGTGGCGAAGCGACTATAATCCTCCGACGTTTTCGACGGCCGTTTTTGGGTCTGTTTCGTAATGATTATGGTTGGCGTCCTTTCCGGCGTCATGGCATGTTCCCTTCCGACAAGAGCCGGATCAACCGCGCCCGTCGTGACTTGCACTGTTTGAGCGCGTCAAAAATTAAGGGGGAGGGACCGATGCGTTCTGCCAGAAGATTTGCTGCGCTGAGCGCGGTCGCGTGGCTGGCATTGCTACCCGATGCGATGGCCGCCGACATGCGCGGTGTCACACCAACCGAAATCAAGATCGGCCAGACCATGCCTTACAGCGGGCCGGTGTCGGCGTTCGGCGCGCTCGGCAAGGGCGAGGTCGGCTATTTCAAAATGCTCAATGAGCGCGGCGGCATCAACGGCCGCAAGATCAACCTGATTTCGCTTGATGATAGCTACGCGCCGCCGAAAACCGTGGAGCAGACAAGGCGGCTGGTGGAGAGCGACGAGGTCGCGCTGATCTTTTCCTCGATCGGCACCGCCCACAACACGGCGATCGCCAAATATCTGCAGAGCAAGAACGTCCCGCAATTGTTCGTCGGCTCCGGCGCGTCGAAATTCGCCGACATTGCGCAATACCCGCAAGCGACGTTGGGCGTGCAGGCGCCGTTCCGTTATGAGGCGCGGCTCTACGCGCGCTATGCGCTGGCGAAAAATCCGAATGCCAAATTCGCCGTCATTTCGCAGAACGACGATTTCGGTCGCGATTATCTTGCAGGCCTCAAGGATGTGCTCGGCGAGAAATACAATTCCCTCGTCACTGGTGCTACTTACGAAATCCAGGATCCGACCATCGACTCGCAGATCGTCAAGCTGAAAGCCTCCGGTGCCGACGTTTTCGTGATCGCGGCGACGCCGAAATTCGCCGCCCAATCGATCCGCAAGGCCTTCGAGATCGGCTGGAAGCCGACGACATTTTTGTCCGGCGTCGCGGTCTGGGTGTCCACCGTGATGGAGCCCGCGGGGCTCGAAGCCGGCGTCGGCATTCTCTCCACCGCCTATGTCAAGGACCCCGACGATCCTGCGTGGAAGGACGATGCCGGCGTCAAGGGCTGGCGGGAATTCATGATCAAATACGTTCCCGACGCCGATCTGCACGACACCAACTACGTCAATTCCTATAACAGCGCGATGGCGCTCGAGGCGGTCCTGAAAGCCTGTGGCGACGATCTCTCGACCGGGAATATTTTAAAGCAAGCCTACGCCATCAAGGACCTGGAGCTGCCGATGCTGCTGCCGGGTATCAAGATCAATACCTCACCGACCGATCACGTTCCGGTCGAGCAGATGCAGTTCATGCGCTTCAACGGCAAAACGTGGGAGCGTTTTGGCGAGCTGCAGACGGGGAATTAAATTTTTAGTCCCGTCATTCCGGGGCGCGCGTCTTCGCGCGAACCCGGAATCTCGAGATTCCGGAGTTCGCGTCTTCGATGCGCCCCGGAATGACGGAAGATATCAGACCAGTTTGCCGACGGTCTCAACACCAGGCAGCCCCCCTTGGCGCGGGACTTGCTTCGAAGAAGAAGTCAGCCAGTTCCGATTGCCAAGCGCAGGAGCCGCCGATGTCAGGCCATTCGAACGCGCCGCCCGCTGTTGCCATCGCGGGCGCGGATCCCAGGCTCTATAACGCCGATCTTGCGCCGGTCGCGCCCCCGGGGCGCAGCTGGGGCGTCTTGAGCATCTTCGCGATGTGGATGTCGGACGTGCATTCGGTCGGCGGCTATACATTCGCGGCCAGCCTGTTCTTCCTGGGGTTGACCGGATGGGAAGTACTGCTGGCGATGGTGGTCGGCATTACCGCCGTCTACTTCCTGATGAATCTGATCGGACGCCCGTCGTTGAAATACGGCACGCCATTCCCGGTGGTGGCGCGGATGTCATTCGGCGTGATGGGGGCCAACATCGCCGCCGCCTTGCGCGGCATCGTCGGCATCGTGTGGTACGGCGTGCAAACCTATTTTGCGTCGAAAGCCGTGCAGGCGCTGGTGCTCGCATTTTATCCCGGCGCCGAAGCGCTCACCCACTCCAGTCTTCTCGGCCTGTCCGCGCTCGGCTGGTTCTCCTTCCTGTTCATGTGGCTGTTTCAGCTGCTGATTTTTTTGAACGGCATGGAGACGATCCGCAAGTTTATCGATTTCTGCGGGCCAGTCGTCTACATCGTGATGTTCGCGCTGGCGATATGGATCCTGACGCAGACCGGCACGTCGAGCCTCTCGTTGCAGCTCAGTCCGCGGGCCGAAGGTTCCGCGGTCGGTCACATGGCGAATGCGGCGATGCTAATCATCGCCTATTTCGCGGCATTGTTGCTCAATTTCGGCGACTTCTCCCGCGCCGGTAATTTCCTCGGGCTGCCGGTCAATTTCATTGTGTTCGCCATCATCACGGTGATCGTGACAGCGGGAACCGTAAAAGTGTTCGGCGAGGCGATCATGGACCCCGTCGCCATCGTCGAGCGCATCGGCAATCCCTGGGTGGTGGCACTCGGCTCCATTACCTTCATCGTCGCCACCATGGGCATCAACATCGTCGCCAACTTTGTCTCGCCGGCCTACGACATTTCCAACTTGTATCCGGAGAAAATCGACTTCCGCCTCGGCGGGCTGATCACCTCGATCCTGTCGGTGATGGTGTGTCCGTGGATTTTCGTCTCTAGCCCGCAGGCCATCACCATTTTCGTCAGCATCTTCGGCGCGGCACTCGGCCCGATGTTCGGCATCATGGTGGCCGACTACTATCTGGTGAAGCGGCAGCAAGTCGTCCTGGAAGACCTCTACACCATGTCGCCAAACGGCTCGCTGCATTTCGAGGGTGGCTGGAACCGCAGGGCGCTGATCGCGCTTGCGGTCGCGGGCTTCGTTTCGATCTCCCTGTCGCTGTTGGGCGCCTACGGCGTCATTCCAAGCATTGGAGATTGGGGATGGCTGATCGGCGCCGCGCTGGGCGCTGTGCTGTACACGACGCTGATGCGCCGCGAAGCCCCGTCGTTGTCGCGGCCCGGTGGCGCGGTGGCGTGACCGCACCGGGAGGAATCGGAAATTGACCTTCGTCATTCCTCGCGCAAGCGCGTAGCGCCTGTCGCTGAGGGCGCGCGTCTTCGCGCGAACCCGGAATCTCGAGATTCAGGGTTCGCATCTTCGATGCGCCCCGGAATGACGAGGATCGTCGCGAAAATCCTGCCAGCACGGTCCCAAAGCTTAAGATTTCCTCAACGCTATCCGTCCTATTGATGGAACAAGCGCGCCTCGCCAAGACGTGACGGCGCGCATAAGGATTTTGGATGGCCTCGCTTGTATCCAAGCCGACGATCGCCCCGGGATACAGCACTATTCCCGCGCCGCTGTTGAACGTGTGCTTTGTGCTATTCGTCATCAATGCCGTGTTTTTCCCGACTGCGTTCTTTGCCCATTGGTGGATATTCGACGATAAGGGCCTGGGCATCCCGACCGATTTCGTCAACGTCTGGTCGGCCGGCAAACTGGTACTCGATGGCCATCCTGCCCTGGCCTATGATTGGGATATTCAAAAACACGTTCAGGTCGCGGTGCTCGGCCAGAGCTATGAGGGCAACTTCGCCTGGCACTATCCGCCGCCATTTTTGTTCATCGCAAGCCTGCTGGCGCATTTTCCTTACTCCGTCGCCTTTATCGGATGGGCCGCGGCAAGCCTCGTGCCCTATCTCGCCGTCATGCGCGCGATCATCGGACGGCCGTTCGGCTTGTTGCTGGCGGCGGCATTTCCGGTGGTGCTCACCAACACGCTGGTCGGGCAGAACGGTTTCCTCACGGCGTCGCTGATCGGCGCCACGCTTTATCTGATGCCAATGCGCCCGGTGCTCGCAGGCATCTGCCTCGGGCTGCTCGGCTACAAACCGCAATACGGACTGCTGTTTCCGCTGGTGCTGATCGCGGCCTCGCAGTGGACGGTGTTCTTCACGGCAGCCGTTGTGGCGGTCGCGATGGCATTGGCATCGTGGCTCGCCTTCGGCACCGAGAGCTGGCAGGCGTTCTTTCACTGGATGCCGATGTTTTCGCAAGCCTTCCTTACCGAGGGCCGCGCGCCCTGGGGCAAGATGCAAAGCATCTTCGCGCTGGTTCGGTATTTTGGCGGCACCGAGCAACTGGCGTGGGTGCTTCAGTGGATCATGAGCGGCACGGTCGCGGTGCTGCTGGCGCTGATGTGGCGCAGCCGCGTCAGCTATCCATTGAAGGCCGCAGGCCTTGCGACCGGCACGTTGCTGATCACTCCCTATCTGTTTCTCTATGACTTGATGGTGCTGGCTATTCCGGTAGCATTCCTGGTTCGGATCGGATTGAGCCGGGGTTTCCAGACTTGCGAATTGCCGGCGCTCGGGCTGGCCGCGGCACTGCTGATGTTCTATCCGCTGGTGGGGGCGCCGACCGGCTTTGCGGCAACGCTGATCGTGTCGGGCTTGATCGTCCGCCGCGCCGGTCCCTGGTGGCGGGGCGAGCGGTCGCCGTCGCTGATGGCCGCCGCCGGCGCGTAGCCCTTATCCCTCCCAAATCAGTCCCGAAGCGGCCGGCCGCCAACTTCAAATGGCTTACTATTCCCGCTGGGAATGCCCGGTCTGAATTGTCAGATTGCGCCGCGATGCACCTTGCCAGCCAGTCTGAATAGGTGTTCAGTTCTTTGAAGCGAATTGCGAAAAATTCGCCCAAAATACTGAAGGCATGCGTGTTCTTGACCGTCTCTCAATCGGTATCGGAACGCGCCTTGGGACGAGAAACGCGCCATGGTTTACCGGCGGACCCATCAGGTGGTGAAGCGCCTCGCGGCGCGGCGCAGCGCTATTCTGGCGGCGGCGCGGGATGCCGCCGCCGACGGAGGCATGGCCGCGGTGCAAATCGCGCCGGTCGCGATCCGCGCCAACGTCGCCGCCGGCACCGTTTATCGCTACTTCCCCTCCAAGGCGGATCTGATTTCCGAACTGATCGCCGAGGTCTCGCGCGATGAACTGGCCGCGATCCGCCGCGCGGCGGACGCGGCACCCGGGCCATCATCGGCGCTGGCGGCGGCCGTCACTACCGTCGCCGTGCACGTACTGTCGCAGCGCAAGCTCGCATGGGGCATCCTGGCTGAGCCGGTCGATGTCGACGTCACCGCCTCGCGGCTGGCGAGCCGCCGCGAGATTGCCGGCGAGATCGCAGCCAGGATCGAGGCCGCGGTGCGCGCCGGCCATCTGCCCGCGCAAGATACGTCGGTCGCCGCCACCGCGCTGCTCGGCGCGCTGCATGAATCCCTGGTCGGGCCATTGGCGCCGGACCATACCGACGACCCGGCCAAACTGCGCGACGCCGTCCAAACCGTGACGCTATTGGCGCTGCGCGCCGTCGGCGTGATGGACGCCCGCGCCCGCGGGCTAGTCGTGCAGGCGGTGCTGCCGGCGAAAGCGCTGGTCGGGGCGTAAGGTCACGTCATTGTTAGAAGCCGATACCGCCGGCGGCTGGATACATTCCGCCGCATTGGCGACTTAAGAAATGCCATTCATCCAACTCACCCATGGAGCAGCGCATGACCACGACATTCGGATCGGCCAAATGGCAGGGCGGTATCAAGGACGGCAAGGGCGCTATCTCAACCAAGAGCGGCGCGTTGAAGGATTACCCTTACGGCTTCGCCAGCCGCTTCGAGGGCAAGCCGGGCTCGAACCCGGAAGAGCTGATCGGGGCGGCGCATGCAGCCTGTTTCACCATGGCGCTGTCATTGATCCTCGGCGAAGCAAAACTCACCGCCGAGCAGATGGAGACCAAGGCCGACGTCACGCTGGAAAAACAGGGCGAAGGCTTTGCCATCACCTCGGTGCATCTCGCTTTGACGGCAAAGATACCGGGTGCGGACAAGGCGAAGTTTGAAGAGTTGGCGGGCATGGCAAAAGCCGGATGCCCGGTGTCGAAGTTGCTGAATACCAGGATCACGCTGGATGCGACATTGCTCTGAAGCTTCGGCAACGGAAGCGCGACTTGTCCCTCCCCCTTGTGGGGAGGGACTGCGCGCAGCGCCGGGGTGGGGGTAGCGCACTGAGTGCGCGAGAAATGTCGCTTGCTGAGGCAGCCCCCAACCGACCGGCCTTCGGCCGGCCACCCTCCCGCCAGGGGAAGGGATCAAAAAGAGATGCCGTACGCTTCACATGGGTGGTGGGTATCTCAGCGCACCCAGAATGCTTTCCATCACGCCTGCGAGATTGGTATCGATGTCCGAATTCCAGAATCGAAGGACTCGAAATCCCCGTGACTGCAGAAAGGCATCACGAGTCTGATCCGAGCGCACGCCGTCAATTCCGTGCTGACCATCGTCGGCTTCGATAATGAGTTGGGATCGGAACGAAACGAAGTCGACGATGTAACGGCCGACGGGTGCCTGTCGTCGGGAATGAAAACCGAAAGTTTTCAATTCACGCAACTTCACC
>WNFL01343618.1_pt1 | contig 12785 bp, 11 predicted proteins | sample 5400361 | NCBI WGS metagenome assembly WNFL01 (sample SAMN13153351, study PRJNA577476) | soil metagenome | isolation source: 40 cm soil on Douglas fir-dominated hillslope | place: USA:California | collected 2013-09-17
TCCGGTCCAAGGGAGAGCCTGCCTTGAGCTTGCCCTGAGCCTGTCGAAGGGGAATCTGCTCCTCGTCCAAACCACACCGCCACCCACCACCCGTCACGGTAGAGCGGCGCTTTAGCGCCGCGTTAAGTTCCGAAGGATGAGGGCTTTAGCCCCCGAGGTAACGATCAAAGCCTCGTATCAGGGCATGTCCTCAGGAGCCTGTCCTGAGCGGCAGTCGAAGGATGCCGCAACCGCCTCCCAAACCCGCGCTTCAGGCGCTGCCAGCAAAGTTCAAGAGCAAGGCTGAGCTACCCGACCTTTTTTCCGTGCCTTCTTTTGAGTGGGGTACTTTCAGGTGTGAGGGGTGGAGAGGTTGACTGTGCTTCCGTGTGGAATCAACGTCCTTACCCGGATGGCCAAGAATTCTGTGCAATTATGGGAACAGATGCCGTCGTCTTACAGCGTTAGCGAATACCTCACGGACCTGCGCGCCATCCGCGCCACCGGTTCCGCGACCGCCGAGACATCTTTCTATCCTCCCCTGGACCGGCTCTTCAACGCCGCCGGTAAGGACCTCAAGCCACAGGTTCTTTTCTCGACGCAGCTCCGAAACCAAGGGGCCGGTATGCCCGACGGGGGGTTCTTTCCAAAGCCCAGCCGGCAGCGTCGCAGCGCCGAACCGCCCATCCTCCAGAATCCCGAACGCGGCGTGGTCGAAATCAAGCCCGCGGACTACAACCTCGATACACTCACCAACGAACCGCAGACCCTTAAATACCTTCGACAATACCGTCTAGTTCTCATCACCAATCTTCGGGAGTTCCGGCTCCTTCAGCTAACGCCGACAGATACCGTACAGACCCTCGAACGCTACGTACTTGCAGCCACGCCAACCGCGCTCTGGTCCGCTCCGCTCACATCCTTCGAGCGCCACGGCGATCTCTTGCCGGACTTTCTCAAGCGGGTGATGCTCTATCGCGCCCCGCTCGCCCAGCCAAAAGATGTAGCCTGGCTCCTTGCCTCCTACGCCCGCGAAGCCCGCGCCCGGGCGGAAGATCATCCCCTTGGCAGCTTCGGAACCGTCAAGGCCGCTCTCCAGGGGTCGCTCGGCATCGAGTTCGAGGGCGAGAGAGGCGAACATTTTTTTCGTTCTACGCTGGTCCAGACTCTCTTTTATGGGATCTTCTCGGCGTGGATTTTGTGGCGCCGTACGCCCGAGTTTCGCGCTAACCCCCGTTTCGATTGGCGCCTCTCCGCGCACTACCTCCGAGTCCCCGTCCTCCGCAAACTCTTTGGCGAAGTAGCAGAACCAGGAGCGCTGAACTCCCTCCAGCTCCAGGAGATTCTCAATCTCGCGGGCGAAGCCCTCAACCGAGTGCAGCCTGCCTTTTTTGAAACGTTCCGGGAAGACGAGTCGATTGCCTACTTCTACGAGCCTTTCCTGGAGGCTTTCGATCCCGATCTGCGCAAGGAGCTTGGTGTCTGGTACACGCCCAAAGAAATTGTGCAGTACATGGTCGAACGCGTCGATCATCTTCTCCGCACGGAACTCGACCAGCCCTTGGGTCTCGCCAGCCCTGCCGTTCGCATTCTGGACCCGTGCTGCGGCACCGGAGCCTACCTCACCGCCGTTCTGGATCGCATTCACCGAACGCTGCTGGAAAATGCGGGGGACGACACAGCGCTGGTGCCGGATAATCTTCGCGCCATTGCTCTCACCCGCGTTTTCGGGTTCGAGATCATGCCCGCGCCGTTCGTCATCGCGCACCTGCAGATGGCTACGCTGCTGGAGAAAGCGGGCGCTCCCCTCACTGAGAATCACCGCGCTGGCGTCTTTCTCACCAACGCCCTGACCGGCTGGGTTCCCGAAGCGCACCCGCAATCAGAAATCTTCGAAGAGTTCCGGAAAGAACGCGAAGACTCCGAACAAATCAAGCAACAAGGCCCCATCCTCGTCATCCTTGGAAACCCGCCTTACAATGGCTATGCCGGTATTGCAAAGATCGAAGAGGAACGCGACCTCACAAACGAATACCGCACACCTATCCAGGGCCTCCCCATACCACAAGGCCATGGTCTCAACGATCTATACATTCGATTCTTCCGTATTGCAGAACGCCGCATCGCAGCGAATGTTGGCGGCAAGGGCATCGTCTCCTTCATCTCCAACTACTCGTGGCTAGACGGCCTTTCCCATCCCACCATGCGCTACCGCTACCTCCAGACCTTCCAACACATCTTCATCGACAACCTCAACGGCGATAAATACCGCACCGGCAAAACCACGCCAGAAGGCCTGCCAGATCCCAGCGCCTTCTCTACACCTCAAAACCGAGAGGGGATTCAAGTAGGCACCGCGATCACTACGCTGGTTCGCAATACTGCCCAACTCCATGCAATGGTCGATGTCCGCGATCTCTGGGGCATTAGCAAACTCGATCAACTCGAACGTGAAAGCTGCGCCGAAGCTCAATCCACATATGCGCGACTAACACTGATCCCAGCCCTCGGTAACCCCTTCGCCCACCGCACCCACTCTGCCGCCTACACCTCGTGGCCCCGTTTGCCGGAGATCTTCCCAGTCTCCTTCCCGGGCATCAAAACCAGCCGCGACCCTCTTGTTGTAGACATTGACCGTGAGCGCCTCGCGCTACGTATGGAAGAGTATTTCGATAGAAACAAGACCGATGCGGAGATTGCGGACGCTACACCATGCGCAATGCGAAGTACTGGGCGCTTCGATGCCGTTTTAACTCGTCGCTCTCTTGAAGAGGTGGGGTTTAGGCCCTGGCAAATAGTACGGCATGCATATAGGCCTTTTGATGTGAGGTGGCTTTATTGGGAACCTACAACAAAGCTGCTTGATGAAAAACGAGAAGCTTTTGTTCGGCTTAGGGCGCCGAATGACTTAGCGGTCGTGCTGCCACGCCAAAATCGAGTGACAGTCGATGGTCCACTTGTATCATTCTGCTTAATCGACCTGAACATGGCCGATGGTGGTGCTACAGCATTTCCGGCAAACCTTATTTCAGACGATCCTCTGACCGGCCCGGAAGTCTATTGGAACGGTCCGCACGCGCTGGTTTCTTTCCTCCATCAACGTGAGTCGTCGATGCTAGGTTTCTTGTTACACACCGTAGCAACACTGCACGCTCCTGCTTACCTCAGGGAAAACCGGGACGCCTTGCTCCGCGACTGGCCCCGCATTCCCGTGCCAGCGATCGCCGATCTCCTCTCCCACTCTACTGCCCTTGGCCGCCGACTCGCCAATCTCCTCGACGCCGAGTCCCCCACCAATCTCACCGCTGAATGGTCCTTCTTGGCAGCTCTGAAACTCCCCCACAGTTCAGGTCTGGGAGACTCCCTCAAGGTCACGGCCGGTTGGGGATACCGAGGACAAGGCAGTACCGTCATGCCCGGTCAGGGTCTATCTCCTGAACGCCCCTGGGATACAGGCGAGAGTGCAAAAATCGCCGCGCTAGCGGCCACGCAATCCCTAACTCTCGAGGACGCGCTTGGCCTATTTGGGGAAACGTGCGTTGATGTGCATCTCAACAGCGAGTCCTTCTGGTCAGCGGTCCCTATTAATGTCTGGAATTACACGCTGGGGGGATACCAAGTTCTAAAGAAGTGGCTGAGCTACCGCGAGTTCGACCTTCTTGAGCGACCCCTGCACTCGGAAGAGTCCGCCTATTTTGCTCAAGTGGTGCGGCGGATCGCGGCAATTCTACTTCTCGGACCCGAACTCGATGCCAGCTACCGGGCTTTGGTCCCCACCGCAACTGGACTGCCGGGTGCCCCAGCCCACCGGGGAGCGGGCTAGCGCCGCCGCCTGCGATTCATCCACCCCAACTTTCCCTTCCCATTCCGGAACTCGCCTCCCGCAAATTCCCACTTAGCCGTTGACTTAAGACTTCACAGACCGCACCATATCTATAAGGAGGATTCACAGGCGCAACTCGATCTTGCAGAGCTATCTCCCTTGTTTTCAAGATTTTACCTGTAACTCCTTTTAACTCAAAGATTTTGCCCCCATAAACCGCGTATCTCATTGATTCCAAAAGATCAGGGGGGAGGGGAGGGAGGGGGGGTACTCTTCACGTTGTTACGAAGCGTAGCGGGTTGTAGCGCTCAGAAAAGGAACTGGAAAACGTCAGGCCCTACCACATCCCACCCAGCTTCGTCAGCGCCTCTTCCAACTCCGGATGCCGGTTCAAGATGCCAAGCCTGTCCCGCAAGGTCTTCAACTGCTGATGCGCGCCGACGACATGCTGGGCCGCATCCGCGACATTCGGCGCGCCGGCTGAAGAGCTGATGTCCGCAGAACTGGCGTCCGTGTTCGGTTTTTCCATGTTGGAGCCTCCGCAGTCAGTCCCATTCTACGCCGCGAAGCGCGGCCTGGACGGCAGCTACCCTTCGGGGAACTCACCAGTGTGCGAGGCTAGGGAAAGCTTCACGCTTCCGGCAGGAACTCGTACTCGTTGATAACGGCGGCAACTTCCATGCGCCCGCTGGGGATGCCCCTGTCGACGCGGACGACGCGGCCCTTGCAGTGCACGTGGATGCTATCCGTGGCCGTGATTTCAGGGGGCAGGACCAAGGTAAATTCGATGTCGGTGCCGTTGGCGGGGGCGGAGTCAAAATAGAAACAGATGCCGCGGGCGCTGACGTCGCGGCTTTCGGACTCGACGCCGGTCTTGGGGCCATCCGGATAGGTGACGGTGAGCGGCAGGCGCAGGGCAAATCGTCGGCTGGAGCGGCGTTCGGGTTGTGGCTCGGCCATCCAGGACCTCCCGTGAAGATGTGTAAATATCGCTTGGCGAAGCGTTGCTGTCAAGTCAGTAACGAGACGCAATTTGCCGACAAGCGGTCTAAAGTTCGAGAAAATTTCGAATGAGTTGCTTGCCGCTGGTGGTAAGAACGCTTTCGGGGTGAAACTGCACGCCTTCCACCGGATGTTTACGGTGGCGCAGACCCATGATGACTCGGGGATCTTTCGCGCTGGGCGGCGCAGTAAAGGCGCTGACTTCGAGCTCTGCAGGCAAGCCTTCTTCGGCGACAATGAGCGAGTGGTAGCGGGTGGCGGTCATGGGCGAGGGTACGCCCTGGAAGATGGTGCGGCCGTCGTGCTCGACTTCGCTGGTTTTGCCGTGCATCAGGGTGCGGGCGCGGACGACGTTGCCGCCAAAGGCTTCGCCGATGGCTTGGTGGCCGAGGCAGACGCCGAGAATAGGGGCTCGGCCTGTCATCCGGCGGATGAGTTCAATGCTGATGCCAGCTTCGCGGGGAGTACACGGACCGGGAGAGATGAGAATTCGCTCGGGACGCATGGCTTCGACTTCCGCAACCGTGACCCGATCGTTACGGCGGACTTCGACTTGCTCGCCCAGCTCACCCAGATACTGCACCAGGTTGTAGGTAAACGAGTCGTAGTTGTCGAGGACGAAGATCATCACGCATCTCCCCGGCGGGCTTTTTCGACCGCGCGAAGCAAAGCCTGCGACTTATTGACCGACTCCTCGTATTCTTTCTGCGGATCAGAATCGGCTACAATCCCAGCCCCGGCCTGAACATACGCCCGTTTGTTCTTCAGCAGCATCGTCCGAATCGCGATGCAGGAATCAAGGTTCCCCGCGAAGTCCGCATACAGAATCGATCCGCCATAAACGCCCCGCCGAAGCGGCTCCAGTTCCTCAATGATTTGCATGGCGCGGACTTTGGGAGCGCCGCTGAGCGTTCCGGCTGGAAAACATGCGGCGAATGCATCGAGGGCGTCGAGACCTTCGCGCAGCTTACCCTCAATATTTGAGACAAGGTGCATAACGTGTGAGTAGCGCTCGACGTGCATGAGGTCGCTGACGCGGACGGAGCCGTATTCGCTGACTCGGCCGATGTCGTTGCGGCCGAGATCGACAAGCATGACGTGTTCGGCACGTTCCTTCTCGTCAGAGCTCATGGCGTGAGCTAGGCGCTGGTCTTCGCCTTCGTCGCGGCCGCGAGGGTGGGTTCCGGCGATGGGGCGATATTCCAGCTTGCGCCCCGTGACGCGGACCAACATTTCAGGCGACGAACCGAGGATATGCAGATCTCCCGTCTTCAGGAAATACATGTATGGGGACGGGTTCACCGTGCGCAGCGCGCGATAGAGGTCGAAGGGCGGGACCTGGGGCTCGAAATCGACGCGTCGGGAAAGGACGACCTGGAAGATGTCCCCGGCGGCGATGTATTCCTTGGCTTTGTTTACGGCGTTCTGGAATTCGGCGGGGGTGGTGGTGGCATGAATTTTCAGCTTCGCCGCCTTGCCATGCCGCTTCGGAACCCAGGGCACGCCGCGCGGACCGGCGGCGAGTTTGCGTTCGATCTTCGCGATATCCGCGACAGCGCGGTCGTAGGCTTTACGGGGGCTTTCGGCACGAACATCGGCGGCGGCGAGGATATGGATTTGGTGGCGAACGTGATCGAAGGCCAGAAGGCGATCGAAAAACATGAGGACGCAGTCCGGAAGGTCAAGGTCGTCCTTGGCGCGACCGCCAATTCTTTCCAGCTGGCGAACGACGTCATACGAGAAGAACCCAACGGCGCCTGAAGTAAATGGTGGCAGGTCTGGGACGGGAGCAGCGCGATGGTCACGGAGGAGGGTTTTGACGGTTTCGAAAACACCGCCGGTGCGAGTTTCTGTGTGACGACCCGTCTGTACGCGAATTTCAGGGCCTCGGGCGGTCAGTTTCCGATGCGGACGCACCCCCAGAAATGTATAGCGCCCAATTTTCTCGCCGCCCTCCACCGATTCCAGGAGAAAGGCTTCGGGCTCGTCGGCGGCAATCGCGAGGAAGGCGGAAACGGGCGTGAGCATGTCCGCGCGTACGACTTTGGACACCGGAACCAGGGTGTAGTCGCGGGCCAAGCGGGAGAATTCCTTGAAGTCGGGCGTTAACATAAGAGCGTGCCGCGGTGGATTTGTCATTATAGATGGCCGCGGGAATAGATGGCCGTGGGAGCCACGGCAGGGAAACACCGCCGGGCCTGGCCGCCCGGGAGGCGCCCTCGCGAGAAAGGGTGAGCGTACCCAGGCGATGGCGGCAGTCGAGACGGGCACCCGGGTTACCAAAGGAACCCTCGAGTTTATTGACCTTCCTCATACGCCATTAGAAGATGAGAAGACTCTAGCCCGGGGGCATCATGCTGGTTCGATTCTGGGGTGTGCGCGGATCGACGCCCACACCGCAGGCGGAAAATTTGCGGTATGGGGGAAACACGTCGTGCGTGGAAGTGCGCGCCGGCGGCAGCCGCTATATTTTCGATTGCGGAACAGGGCTCCGGGCTCTGGGGCAGGAACTGGTGCAGGAAGCGGCGGGGCAGCCGGTGCAGGCGCATGTTTTTGTTTCGCATTTCCATTGGGATCACATTCAGGGGATTCCGTTTTTTGCGCCGCTGTACGAGAACCCGGGCTACAGTTTTGCCTTCCACGCCTCGGCGCGCAATCACAGTTTAGAGCGCGTGATGGAGCAGCAGATGTCAGCCCCGTACTTTCCGGTGGGCGTGAACGAGATGAAGGCGCGGCGGGAGTTCTTCGCGATCGACGAAGGACGCGTCCGGATCGACGACAACGTCACCGTGGAAACGAAGTGGCTGAACCATCCGCAAGGATGCCTGGGCTACCGGATTGAGAGTTCGGAAGGCGTGGTGGTTTACGCTACCGACAACGAGCCTGGGAATGCGGTTTTCGATAAGAACGTGCGCCACCTGGCTGCCGGCGCCGACATTCTGATCTACGACGCGCAATATCTTCCCGAAGAGTATGCGGCGAAAAAACACGGTTGGGGACACAGCCATTGGCGCGAGGCGGTGAACGTGGTGATGGAAAGCGGGGCGAAGGAACTGGTGCTGTTTCACCATGATCCGGACCATACTGACGTTTGCATCGACAATGTGGTCAAGGAAGCCCGGAATTACTATCCCGGCGTGCGAGCGGCGGCGGAGGGAATGGAGATGGCTGTCTCACCGCACCGTTTCAGACGGGCAACTAATTCTTAGGCGGCGCGCCTGAGTGCTTGCGGTTCCGTATATATAATTGGCGGTTATGTGGACCTGTCACGTTTTTCCTCGGATAGCCGCTATGCTCACCGCGACATTCTTGCTTGCGCAATCCGCCGCTCCACGTTCCTCCGCTCAATCCGCCCCGCCTTCCATTGATACAAAGTCATCCGCCACTCCCCATATCGTCTCGCGGACGAATCTTGTGCTCATTCCGACGGTGGTTACTGACAAGAGTGGCGCGCACATCACCGGCTTAACCAAAGACGACTTCTATGTCCACGAGAACGGAGCGGCGCAGAAGATTTCCGTCTTCGAGGAGATTAAAACGCAACCGGGTGTGATCCGCCGTGTGGACCCGAACGATACCGGGTTCACCAACGCGGTGACGCCCGAAGCCCGAACGCAGCGCTTGACCATGATCGTGCTGGATACATTGAATACCCGTTTCGAAGATCAGGTGCGGGCCCGGCAGGAAATTCTGAAATTCGTCGATGAAACGTTACAGCCGGATGAGCCGGTGGCGCTGATGACGATTGGGTCGAGCGGACTGAACGTGATCAACGACTTCACGACGGACCCTAAGGTCCTGGCTGCGGCTGTGAAGAAAGTACGAGGCCATCTTTCCACTTCCGAGAAGAGCGAAACGAGAGAGCCGACCTTGAGTTCGCCCTGGAAAACCAGAGGCAACTCGGTCGCGCACCGATGAGCCAGGGCCGGATTGCAGACGAGTTGTATGGCTTTGAAGGCGGCGTATTCGACCGTTTCGAGCAGCAGGAACAGGGGACCGGAGTGGAACTTACGCTGCGGGCTCTGCGGCAGATAGCGGAATCGTTTGCGGGAGTACCGGGACGGAAGTCGTTGATTTGGGCGACGGGAGGATTGCCGTTTATCGCGGATGATCCGAGTTCTTTTAGCTTTCGGAACGGAGATTTTCTGCCGCTTTACGAATCCACCTGGAATGCTCTCAACGAATCGCAGATTTCCGTATACCCGCTGGATATGGGCGGTCTGTTCAATTCCGGGTTCGTGTCGCCAAGATTCCGCAGGGCTACCAGATCCCGCCGGGCGGTCGATTCTGTTTCTAATCTGGAGACATTGGCGAAGATGACCGGGGGGAAGCTCTGCGAATACAAGATGAACCTGAGCGGCTGTTACAACGACACGCAGAAAGACGCGAATCACTATTACCTGATTGGCTATTACACGGACTTAACGAAAGGCAAGACGGGATGGCGGAAACTGGAAGTGGTGGTGCCTCGCCCGCAGGTCCAGGTGCGGGCGCGTTCGGGTTATTATGTCCGGGCCAAGGAGCCCGACCCGAAGAAGTCCGAACGGGAGGACATGAATACTGCCATCACCTCGCCCACCGACTTTACGGCGGTGCCGATGCTGGTGCGCTGGACGGGCCGAGCGGCGGACGGCGCGAAGGTGCGGCTGAATTTCCAATTCAATGTGGCCGGACCTTGGGTCACGATTGACGAGAGTAACGACAATCTGATTAGTCTGGCGTTCGCAGCGTTTGCCAAAACGGCGAATGGGGGCATTGCCGGAGACTTCGTAAAGGAACTTGAGGGCAAGCTCCCCGCAGCGACGGTGGAGAAGGTTCTCGCGCATGGCGTGGTGTATGACGGCGTGATTTCGGTACCACCTGGGAAGTTCACCGTGCGGTTCATCGTGCGCGACAACTTGAGCGGGCGACTGGGAACCGTGAGCGTGCCTGTGGATACGGAGCCTCCGGCTTCCAAGTAAGGCATCAAGTTCCCGACAGCACGCCGTTATACTTCGGTGATATGGTGAACCTCCGAACCGCGCGGTTCCAGCCGGCAAGCGACCGGTCTGTGCTGGTTTCCTTCGGCGAGCGGATTGGCCTGGAGAGCCATCGCCAGGTCGCGAAGCTGCTGCGTCTTCTTGAATTAGAACCGATTGCCGATGTGCGCAATCTTCATCCCGCCTATTGCTCTTTGCTGATCACGTTTGATGCGCTGAAGTGGACGCATAGCGAATTGGAATCCGTAGTGCACAGATATCTTGAACGCATGGAGGATTTACCGCTTCCGGAGCCGAGGCTGATGGAAATCCCCGTCTGCTATGGCGGCGAGTATGGGCCTGATTTAAATGACGTGTCCAATTTGCATGGAATTACACCCGCGCGGGTCATTGAGTTGCATGCTGCAACGGAGTACCTCGTGTACTTTCTGGGATTCGTACCGGGCTTCGCGTATCTCGGCGAGTTGCCGGAGGGGCTAGTGACACCGCGTTTGGCTGTGCCACGGCGGAACGTGCCGCCGGGGAGTGTGGGGATTGCGGGGAGGCAGACTGGGGTATATCCGTTGCCGACGCCCGGCGGATGGAGGTTGATTGGGCGCACGCCCGTGGCTATGTTCCGGCCCGAGCGGGAAGGGATGAGTTTACTGGCGGTCGGAGATCGCGTGCGATTTATGCCCATCCCCAGTGAGCAGTTCGAAGCGCTGAAAAAAACGCAGGATACGGCATGAGCGGGATTCAGGTAGTCGCGCCAGGACTGCTGACGACGGTGCAGGACTTGGGCCGGGAAGGATTTGGGCCAATGGGCGTCTCCGCTTCTGGAGCAGCGGATGCGATTGCCTTGCGGCTGGGGAACCGTTTGCTGGGAAACGCCGAGGAGGCGGCAGGGCTGGAGATGACGCTGCTGGGCGGTGCTTTTCTATTTCCCGAAGGTGGCGTGATCGCGCTGACCGGGTCTGATTTCGGTCCAACGCTGGAGGGTGCTCCGGTGGAGATGTGGTCGTCAGTGAAGGTCGAGTCTGGACAGACACTGCGTATTGGCTCCACGCGGTCCGGGGCGCGATGTTATCTGTGCGTGCAGGGTGGCATCTGCGTGGAAGATTTCCTGGGCAGCGCGTCGACACATCTTTTGAGCGGGCTTGGAGGGCTTGAGGGCCGGGCTTTGCGGAAGGGCGACGTGTTGCGGTGCGGACCGGCGACAACACCTTTCACAAAGCGCAGATTGGCGCCGCAAGCGTTGCAGCACCTCGCGCCTCGCAAAGCTCTGCGCGTCACAGATGGCCCGCAGAGCGACTGGTTTCCCGAGTCGTCGCAAGCCTCCTTCTATACGAGCGCGTATCGTGTGGCCGAAGAATCGAATCGCATGGGGCTTCGCCTGGAGGGCTCGCCGCTTACCAACGCTTCCGGTGGCCGGATGATTACCGAGGGCGTTGCGCTGGGCGCTATTCAGGTGCCGGAGTCCGGCCAGCCGATTGTTCTTTTTGTGGAGCAGCAGACCACGGGAGGTTACCCCAAGATCGCGAACGTGATTGCGGCCGATTTACCTTCGGTCGGCCAGCTACGGCCGCGCGACGAAGTGCGATTCGAACGAGTGGAGATGGAGGCTGCGCGGGGTTTGTTCCTTGCGCAGGAGGCGCTTTTGGCATCGGAGGATTTGATTCTGGAATGAAATCCATCGACCTGAATTGCGATATGGGCGAGATGCCGGAAGCGATTACCACCGGGACACAGGAATCGCTGATGCCGTTTCTGACTTCGGTCAACATCGCGTGCGGGGGGCATGCGGGCGATGAGCGGACGATGGCGGCTACCATCGAGCAAGCGCTCCGTTGGAATTTGGCGATTGGGGCTCACCCTGGGTATCCGGATCGCGCCAACTTCGGGCGGATCGAACTGGACATGCTTCCCGAAGCAGTGGCTGAGTCGGTATTCCAGCAAGTGCAAGCCCTGGGCGAAATCGCGGGACGGCTCGGCGTTCGGCTGGCTCACGTCAAGCCGCACGGCGCGCTCTACAACCGGGCGGTACACCATCGCGAGCTTGCGGCAGCGATTGCCGCGGGAGTGGCGCGATGGAGTAGGGATGTGGCGCTGGTGGGGCTGGCTGGATCGGCGATGCTCGATGTGTTCCGAAAAGCCGGCTTCGCGGTCGCTGCTGAGGCCTTTGCCGACAGGCGCTATGAGCCGGACGGAACTCTGCGCTCGCGCAAGTTTGCGGACGCGCTGATTCGCGATCCGGCCGAGGCCAGCCGGCAGGCGCTACGGATTACCGAACAAGGAACTGTGATTGCCAGCGACGGTTCCGAAATCGCGGTGGCTGCACAGACGATCTGCATTCACTGCGATACGCCGGGCGCAGCGGCCATTGCCAGTGCCGTCTCCAAAACGCTGCGGCTGGCGGGCGTTGTCGCTCGCCCGATGGCAATGTAGCTTTCGCGGTTTTCTTCCGGAAGCTGCCCTCTTCCGTAGCTTGCCGGGTAACTAGCCGGGCTCTACGCAAAGGGCGCTGGGGTCAGCAAGGACTGCGACCAGGCCAAAATCCTTCTTGATGCAACCACGAGACAAGCGAAATCTCACACGGAATTTCTGCGCATGGAAATGATCCGGGCTGATTTACGCACTTCCGGCTGCGAGTAGGCTTAAATCCCGACTGACCTGGAACCGTTTGCTGCTTCTGCGTGTGGCGTCTACCCCCCACCCCTCCCCCTCCCGCGATCTTTTGGAATCAACGAGATACGTGGCGAAGAGGTCAAGATCTTTGAGTCTAAAGGACTTACACGGAAAATCCGGAAAACAAAGGAGATAGGTCTACCAGATCCATTTCCGGTACAGCCCTTCATAGATATGGTGTGGCCAATGGGTTCTTAAGTCAACCACTAATTTGGAAATTTCGGGAAGAGGGTTCCGAAATGAGAAGGAAGACTCTGTCCAGCTGTGGGACTGCCCCACCCGCCAAGGACGGAGAGTCTAAACTTGCAAAATGGTCCTTCGTCCCTAGCGGGGATACC
>WNFL01021855.1_pt2 | contig 12783 bp, 13 predicted proteins | sample 5400361 | NCBI WGS metagenome assembly WNFL01 (sample SAMN13153351, study PRJNA577476) | soil metagenome | isolation source: 40 cm soil on Douglas fir-dominated hillslope | place: USA:California | collected 2013-09-17
TCGCGAAAATCCGCTGAGACATAGGCCAGCCTTATCCGGTCATGGCGATATTTTTCCCCGCGCCACAGCGGCGGCAACACTTTGGGCACAAGCGCCTGGATCGCGTCCATGGCGCACTGAAGCTGCAGTTGCTTGTCGTCACTGTAGCCCAGAAAGGTGAGCGGCGGCGCCACCGCGGCGATTTCGTCGGGCGATGTCTGCGCCACCCGTGCCCAATCGCATAGATTCAGCGCCACCATGGTGCGATTGGCGCGAGCGGGCACGTAATCGGAGGCCAACACCAGCGCCCGGTCATAGCTGTCCATCGCGTCCCGATAGCGCTCCAGTCCCGCCAGCACCACGCCGCGATTGTGGAATATGGCGGCGGTGTCCGGCCGCAGCGCCAAGGCGCCATCGAGAGCGGCGAGCGCGCCTTCGAACCGTTGCTGCTGGGAAAGGATGACGCCGCGATTGTACAAGGCCTCGAAATTGTCGGATTGAATGGCCAGCACACGGTCATAGGCCGCCAGCGCTTCATCGAAGCGCTGTGCTGCCATCAAGGCATGGGCGTGGTGGCCGCGCGCGGTGACATCCGCCGGATTTTGCTTCACCGCCTTGTTCAGCAGGACGATGGCTTCGTCATAACGCCCCTGCTGCGCCTTGAGGAAACCCAGCATATGCAAGGCCGGGAAGCTGCCAGCATCGGCGCGCAGCATCTGCCGGTACGCTTTTTCCGCCTGCGCCAGATTGCCGGTGCGGTGGGCCGCTACGCCCTGTTCGAACAGAAGACGCAACTCCATCCCTAGACGCTAGCCCTTAAAGGTCCTTCAGCAGCCAGCGTATCGAACGCTTCTGCAACTCGACATATTGCGGGTTCCACATGGCATGGATGGTGTGGCCGACGGCAGTGAACACCACGCGGCCCTTGCCGAAATCATAGGCCCAGCCGGCGGGAGACTTGGTGCCGCGCCCTTCATAGGTCAGCCCGTCGAGATTTTCCGATTCCAGGATCACAAATCGCGGATCCTTGTCGTAATCGACATAATGCTGTTCGTCATTGACGATGAAGGGCTTCATGCCGGCGGTGATGGGATGAGCATTCGCGGTGGCATGGACCTGGAACGGGCGCAGCGGCGGATGGCCGAAATAGGCGCCGCCCATGACCTCGCGGTAATTCTTTGACGACAGCGAGATATGGCTGGAATTGTGCAGCGGATAGAAGCCGCCGCCGGCTTCGACGAAATTCTTGACCGCCAGTCCCTGGGCCTCGGTCATCCATGTCACCGACTTGGCGGGTGGAAAATCGATGGCATTTTCCCTGAATAGCCGCCCGGCCAGATCATGCCGTCGCGCAGGATGAGCAGCAATTGGTAGGGTTTGAGCAGGGCCGCCGACAGGCTGGCGTAATCCATAGTGTAATCGATGGCGATATCCAGCTCATGAAATACCTTGTCCAGGCTGACGCGGATATAGTCGGGATTGTGATAGCGATCGCCGATCAATGCCAAAGCGCGCGGCTTGCCCGCAGCCCATGCCGGCATCGCGCCCGTAGCGGCCAGGCCACCCATCACCATCCGGCGTGAAATTTCCATTTGGGGCAGTTTCATCGCACGCTCCCTTTGTTGTTTTTGTCAGCTACAGACGGGTTCCCAGCCAATATAGTTGTATATAGAGTACAAGCCGGGGCGGACGACAACGCCAAAAAACACAAAAGGACAGGGCAGGATGTTCACCACCGGGGCGCGCCGTTTGGCCGCCTTCGCAGCCGCGATTTTGACAAGTCTGGCCCTGGCCGGCTGCGACGGCAAGCCCGAAGGCACCTACAGCCATTCGGGCGGTGTGGTGGATGGCTGGGCGGTCTGGGGTCATGGCGGGATGGGGCAGCGCCACAGCGCCAATACCCAGATCACGCCCGGGAATGTGAAGGACCTGAAGGTCGCCTGGATCTATCGCACCGGTGACCTTTCCAAACCAGGCGAGAAGGCGCTCCTGGCTTTCGAGGCGACGCCTATCCTGGCCAACAACACGCTGTATCTATGCTCGCCGCGCAACCGCATTGCCGCGCTGGATCCGACCACGGGCAGGCAAAAATGGATGCGCGATCTCAAGCCCGAGACCAGCGGCGCCACTGTCATCACCTGCCGTGGCGTTTCTTATTGGAAGGATAGCCAGGCGACGGGCTTTTGTTCGCAGCGCATCTTTGCCGCCACGATCGACGGCAAGATGTGGGCGCTGGATGCCGACACCGGCAAGCCTTGCGAAACTTTTGGCGCCGGCGGACGGGTGAACCTGCACGACAATCTGGGATTCATCGAAAAACCTGGCCTTTACGGCGTGTCATCGGCGCCCACCATCGTCGACGACAAGGTGATCACCGGCTCCAAGATTATCGACTTCCACAATGTCGATATGCCGGGCGGCGTGGTGCGGGCGCTGGACGCCCGTTCCGGCAAGGTGGTGTGGGCCTTTACGGCCGCGCCACCGGATCTGCCACACTCTGACAATAAAGAAGGTGACGGAAAGACCTATCCCCGCAGCGCGCCCAATGTCTGGGCGCCGATGTCGGTGGACGCCCGGCGCAAGCTGATCTTCCTGCCCACCGGTACGCCGCAGGTGGATGCGGTGATCGGCGAGGGCAACTGGGATTATTACGGCAGCGCGGTGGTGGCGCTGAACACCGATACCGGCCGGCCGGTCTGGCACTACCAGTTCGTGCACAAGGATATCTGGGACTATGACACACCGTCCCAGCCGCTGCTGTTCGACTATAAGGCGCCGGATGGCAAGGTGATCCCGGCGCTCGCCCAGGCCACCAAGATGGGCTACATCTTCGTCCTCAACCGCGAAACCGGTGCGCCGGTTTTCCCGGTGAAGGAAACTCCTGTCTCCACCGGTGGATTGCAAAAAGGCCTGTCGCCCACCCAGCCGATCCCCGTCTTGCCCGAACATGAGATTCAGATCACCAAGGTGAAGGATTCCGATATTTTCGGTTTCGCGCTGGTCGACAAATGGGATTGCCTGCGCCGCTTCCGCAAGCTCAAGAATGAGGGCATCTTCACGCCCTATTACGCCGAATCGTCGGTCGACTATCCCAACAGTCTTGGCGGCATGGACTGGGGCGGGCTGGCCTTCGATCCCGGCCGCAATTTGCTGGTGGTCAACTCCTCCAACTTGCTGGCCGCGCATCATCTGGCGCCGCACAAAGGCTCTGACGGCTATTCGCCGTTGATCGGAACTTCCTATCGCCAGGTCTATGACGACATGATGTCCATCTTCGGCGCACCCTGTAACGCGCCGCCCTGGGGCCGCCTTACCGGCATCAACATCACCAGCGGCAAGAAAGTGTGGGAGGTGCCGCTGGGCACCAGCCGCGACGAGGCGCCTTGGCCATTATGGTTCCATCTGGGCGTGCCCAACCAGGGCGGCGCCATCACCACGGCGTCAGGCCTGACCTTTATCGCCGCCACCACCGATCGCTATTTCCGCGCCTTCGAGACCGCGACCGGCAAGGAATTGTGGCGGGTGTCGCTGCCGGCGGCGGGGCAGTCCATGCCCATGACCTACCGGTTGGACTCAAACGGCAAGCAGTATGTGGTGCTGTCGGCGGGCGGGCATTCCGCGCTTCAGAACAAGCAGGGCGATTATGTCATCGCCTATGCATTGCCGTAGGAGGCGATAATGGAAAATCTGGAACAGGACATTCCCGAAACGCTTCTTTCCCCCGGCGCGCCCACCACGCTGCGCGCCCATGTCGTCAAGGTGTTGAGCGCCGACATTCTCTCCGGCAAGTACAGGCCCGGAGACCGGCTGAACGAAAGCCAGATCGCGCGTGAACTGAAGATGAGCCGCATTCCGGTGCGCGAAGCCCTGTCGCAGCTCCAGGAACAGGGGCTGGTGCAGAATCGCGAACGGCGCGGCATGTTCGTCACCAATATCGGCCCGGAGGAAGTGCTGCAGATATCGTCGCTGCGCATCATTCTGGAGACGGAGGCGCTGCGGCTGGCACAGGCGCGCATGACGCCTGAGATTCTGGCCGTGCTCGACAATCTTGTCAGCCGGATGGACAATTGGAACGGCACCCTGCTTGAGGCTGCCGCCCTGGATCTGGAATTCCACCGCACGCTGTGGAAGGCCGCGGGCAATCCCTATCTCGAGCGGGCATTGAATGCGCTGATGGTACCGCTGTTTGCGCACAAGACGCTGGAACATGTCACCAGGGATGTGCGCCGCTGGCGGATGAGCCATCACCACATCCTGCTGGATGCGGTGGCGGGCCGTTCCGGTGACGATCCCCAGGCCGTGCTGCTGACCCATATGCGCATGGCCTATACCGAGCCGGAGCGCTATTCGACCTTGGCCAGGAAACTCTCTTAGTCGGTTTCAATGCAAGCGCTGCCACTGCATCTGGTGGCTAGCCCACTTGGTCAAGTTTTTTTGCAGTTGCGAGATTGCGAAATTGTATGCGGCGCGCTGCCGCTGGCAAAAAAGCAGCGCCGCACCTAAGGTATACTGTCTGCAGAGATGGGGCTGTCGTACCTCCACCTGGGGCAAGGATCACCGGAGGAAACGCATAGCCATGACCATCAAAACCATTCTGCTATCCGGCGCTCTGGCGCTGGCCTGTGTTTCGCCATTTGCCGGCGAGAGCATGGCGCAGACCGCCAAGGATTATGCCCGCTATTCGGGGTGGCCCGCACCGCGCGCCCAGGGCCAGAATGTCAACGGCATGCACATTTTCCTGTTCGGCGGCCTCAAGAGCCACGGTCCCGGCGCGCATGACTATCCTTACTGGCTGGACACCTGGAGCAAGCTGCTGACAGCCCATGGCGCGGTGGTGGACGGCGCCTTTTCCTTCCCCAGCCAGGAACAGCTCGACAAGTCGGATGTGGTGATCATTTACAAGGGTGATGCCGGCTACATGACGCCCGAACAGCGCGCCCGGTTGCAGGCCTATGTGAAGCGCGGCGTTCCACGATTCACTGTGCGGTCCTGATCCCGCCGACATGGCGACCCTGGTGGGCGCCGGCAAAAAGCATGGCGAGGTCAATTACACCTGGACCGCGACCCTGGATTATAATGTGGTGGACAAGGACAACCCCATTGCGCAGGGCATGCCGGCAGAGATCTATGACGAAGCTTTTTACAAGCTGAATTTCGCGCCGGAAGTTCATCCCATTCTCACCGTCACCATGCCGGACACGCCTGCGGCGCGGCGCGGTGGCGGCGTGGGTCAGACCATCCCGCAAATGTGGACCTATGAACACACGCTGCCCGGCGGCCAACCCGCCCGCGCCTTTGTCTGGATGCAGGGCCATATGGTGGACAGTTTGCAGGACCCCGCCATCCAGAAGGTGCTGATGCGCGGCATCGCCTGGGCCGGCAAGAAGCCTACCACCGAGCTGACGGACTATGTGCCGCCGCCGCCGCGCCAGGCGCGCGCCGAACAATAGGCGAAGTAAAGCTAGTGTCCCGATTCCGAAATTCGCATGATCTCTATATCCAGCTCAGGGCGAATTTCGGAATCGAAGGACACTAGCAACTTATTGATTCCTGGTGTCGTTTCGGTTTCGAAGTTCGCATAGGGCCTGATATCGATGAGTGTGCGAACTTCGAAACCACGACACCAGGGGCATCGCTTTCCAGGCGATGCCTGCATTCATCTTCCAGTCAGGTAATGACGGATATAAGGGGCGTGCAATGAAAGCACTGTTGAAGGGCGAGCCGCTCTTCAAGAGCCGGTCCAGTGGACCGGCGAAAGCGGCGAGCGCTGTGAGCGCGGCACTGGGCTTGCTCGCGACAGCGGCCATGGCGGCGGGCGCCGATTGGCAAACCAGCGGTCATGATCTGGGTGGCCAGCGCTATTCGCCGCTGACCCAGATCAACAAGGATAATGTCGCCAGTCTTCAGATCGCCTGGACCTATCACATGACCCCGGTTGGCTATACCGGCCGCCCGCGGCTGGTGGAAGCCGTTCCGATCGTGGTGGGCAACGTCATGTATGTCTCTTCCAGCTATGGCGAGATCATCGCGCTCAACGCCACCACGGGCGCCGAGTTGTGGAAATACAAGCTGCCCGACACGGACATCCCCACGGCGCGGGGCGTGGCTTACTGGAAGGGCGCGAAGGGCTACCCCGCCACGATCGTGTTCGGCAGCCGTTTGGGCCGGCTTTATGCCGTCAATGCCAAGACGGGCGCACCGGTGGAGGGCTTTGGCGAACATGGCATCCTCAATCTCAAAACGCCGGAGGTGATGGGCCCTTACCCGGACTTGCCCTATGGCCAGCCGGCGGTGCCGATGATCTACAAGAATCTCATCATCACCGGCGCCGGCACGCCGGACGCCGCCCCCAATGTGGGTCCGGCCGGCGACACCCGCGCATGGGACGCGCGTACCGGCAAGCTGGTCTCTACGACAGCTGGGGCGGCGACAGCGCCCGTAATCGCTCCGGCACCAATGTCTGGGGCTATTTTACCGTGGATGAGAAGCGCGGCATCCTCTACATGCCGCTGGGCGCGCCCAACAATGACCGCGTCGGCGTGGACCGGCCGGGCAACAATCTGTTCAGCTCGTCGCTGGTGGCGGTGGACGCCAACACCGGAAAATATCTCTGGCACTTTCAAGTCACCCATCACGACATCTGGGACAATGACACCCAGGATCCGCCGGTGCTGATGGATGTGCGCAAGGACGGCAAGACCATTCCCGCGGTGCTGACCGTCAACAAGAACGCGCTGGCTTTCATCCTGGACCGCGTCACCGGCAAACCGATCTTCGGCGTCGAGGAACGTCCCGTGCCGCAAAGCAAGGTGCCGGGCGAGCAGACTTCTCCGACCCAGCCCTTCCCGGTGAAGCCCGAGCAGCTTTCGCAAGGCGCCCTGTCGCGCGACAATCTCTACAAGGGCGAGCCGGAGCATCAGGCCTATTGCGAGAAGCTGGTGGACGACAAGCATATGGTGCTGGGCTCGACCTACCTGCCGCCGGGCCACAACGAAATCACTGTTGCGCCGCCCGGCACCCAGGGTGGGGTGAATTTCTATGGCGGCAGCTATGATCCCAAGCTGCGCCTATTCGTCGCCAATGTGAACAACCTGTTCCAGCCCATGCATGTGGTGAAAAAGCCGGATGGCGGCTTCGTCAATGACTACGGCGTGCTCCGCTTCTGGGACCCCGACAAGAAACTGCCTTGCGGTCCCACGCCCTGGGGCCAGTTGGTGGCTGTGAACGTGGATACCGGCGATGTGGTTTATCGCAAGACCCTGGGCGTCACCGAAAGCTTCCCGGCCGGCCTGCAGGACACCGGCCGGCCGGGCCTGGGCGGCACCATCCTGACGGCCAGCGGACTGACCTTTGTCGGCGCCACCGATGATTTCCGGTTCCGGGCCTTCGCCACGGCGACAGGTGACAAATTGTGGGAAGTGAAGTTAAAAGCCTCCGTCACCGCCACCCCGGCTACCTATCAAGGTTCCGATGGGCGGCAATTTGTTGCAGCCATGAATACCGGCGGTTCCCAGACGGGGTCCGTTGTCACCAATGATGAAGTTATCGCATTTGCGTTACCCAAGAAGTAAACGGGACTGGTTGGGGCAGGAAAGAGAGACGATCGTGCGTGTGTTTGCAGTAGCTGTTTTGTTTGGCCTGGTGAGCGGCCCGGTTCTGGCCGATGATTACAAGGCGCTGCCGGAAGGACCCGGCCGCGACGTAACGGTCCGGGTCTGTGCCCAATGCCATTCGCCGGAAATCGCCGCGCATCAGAATCTGGACACCCAGGGCTGGAAGGACCTGGTCAACCAGATGGCCAATAACGGCGCCAACGCCACCGACGCCGAATTCGACACCATCGCCAAATATCTGGCGGCCAGTTTCCCCGCGAAATAGGCCCATAAAATACTGTCGCAACGGCGTCCGCCGCGCTAAAACGCGGCGGAACTTTTTGCCGGTCACTTTTCGCCAATCGCTTTCGCCAATCGCTTTCGTCAGACCAAGGAACACGAAAAATGAAATTGCTGCGCTACGGCCCCAAGGGTCAGGAAAAGCCCGGCCTGCTGGATCAGGACGGCCAAATTCGCGACCTGTCGGGAATCGTGAAGGACATTGACGGCAGTGTGCTGGCGGACCTTGCCGCCGTGCGGGCCGCCAAGGTGGAGAGCCTGCCGGTAGTCGGCTCATTCAAGGACGGGGGCGTGCGCATCGCCGAACCGGTGGCCAGGGTCGGGAAATTTCTCTGCATAGGCCTGAACTATTCCGACCATGCCGCCGAATCCGGCATGCCCGAGCCCAGCGAACCCATCATCTTCATGAAGGCCACTTCGGCCATCATCGGCCCCAATGACGATGTCTATCTGCCGCCGACCGCCAAGAAGGGCGACTGGGAAGTCGAGCTGGGCATCGTGATCGGCAAGGAAACGCGTTATGTCTCCAAGGAAAAGGCGCTGGAGCATGTCGCGGGCGCCTGTGTGGTCAACGACCTGTCGGAGCGCGAATATCAGCTGGAGCGGCTGGGCACCTGGGACAAGGGCAAGGGCTGCGACACCTTCGGCCCGTTCGGTCCCTATCTGGTGACCCTGGACGAAGTGGGCGACCTCAACAATCTCGGCCTGTGGCTGGATATAAACGGCAAGCGCATGCAGACCGGCTCCACCGCGAGCTTGATTTTCGATGTGCCGACCCTGGTCAGCTATGTCAGCCAGTTCATGAGCCTGCAACCGGGCGATGTGATCTCGACCGGCACGCCGCCTGGTGTCGGCCTGGGCATGAAGCCGCCGGTGTTCCTGAAAGAGGGCGATGTCATCGAGCTGGGCATCGACAAGCTGGGCAGCCAGAAGCAGAGCGTGAAGCGGACGAAAATCTAACCTGTCCCCCTCGACCGTCATGGCCCGCTTTATGCAGGCCATCCATAGGGTAAGAGGGCTATGGATGGCCCGGACAAGCCGGGCCATGACGAATGGGAAAACAAAAAGGCGCCCGAACGGGCGCCTTTTTTAGTCCTACCCAACTCTCCATGGCCGGGCATCGCTACGCTGCCGCTAGCGACCCCGGGCCATCCATTTTTTAGTGGCGCTTCGCGCACTGGATGGGCGGCTCAGGGCCGCTCATGGAGAATTTCATCAGTGATTATCGCGCGGAATGCCCATGGTCTCGTCGATCTTCTGATACTTGACCGCGTTTTCCAGCACCATGCCGGTGCCCATCTGCCCGACATGGGCGCGCTGGATTTCCTGCCAGGGGGTCTGCGAGGCGGGATAGGCGTAACCGCCGCGTGCTTCCAGATCTTTGCGCCGCTTGGCGATCTCCGCGTCGGAGATCAGCATGTTGGCCGTACCCTTGTTGAGGTCCACCCGCACCCGGTCGCCGGTCTGCAGCAGCGCCAGCCCGCCACCCGCGGCCGCTTCCGGTGACGCATTCAAAATCGAGGGCGAACCCGAAGTGCCGGATTGGCGGCCGTCGCCGACGCAGGGCAGGGCATTGATGCCCGCTTTCAGCAGTGCGGTGGGCGGATGCATGTTCACCACTTCGGCCGCGCCGGGATACCCGATCGGGCCCGCGCCGCGCATGATCAGCAGCGTGTTCGCGTCGATGTTCAGCGACGGGTCGTCCAGGCGCTTGTGGTAATCCTCCGGTCCGTCGAACACCACGACCTTGCCCTCAAAGGCTTCGGGGTCTTTCGGGTTGGACAAATAGCGGTCGCGGAACTCCTTGCTGATGACGCTGGTCTTCATGATGGCGCTGTCAAACAGGTTGCCGGACAGCACGATGAATCCGGCTTCCGCCTTCATCGGTTTGTCGAAGGGCCAGATCACTTCGGGCAGCAACACCTTCTTGCCGCGGCAATTCTCCCCCATGGTCTTGCCGTTGGCGGTCAGTGCATTTTCCTTGATCAGGCCTTTTTCCATCAAGACGTTCACAACCGCGGGCACGCCGCCTGCATGATGGAAATCCTCGCCCAGATATTCGCCGGCAGGCTGCAGATTGACCAGCAAGGGCACCTTGTGGCCCACCGTCTGCCATTCCTGCAGCGGTACGTCCACGCCGATATGCCGGGCGATGGCGGTGATATGGATGGGCGCGTTGGTCGAGCCGCCGATGGCGGAATTGACCACGATGGCGTTGTGAAAAGCTTCCTTGGTCAGGATCTGCGACGGGCGCAGGTCTTCATGCACCATCTCGACGATACGCTTGCCGGTCAGATAGGCCATCTGGGCGCGCTCGCGGTAAGGCGCAGGGATGGAGGCCGAGCCCGGCAGTTGCATGCCCAGCGCCTCAGCCAGGCTGTTCATGGTGCTGGCGGTGCCCATGGTGTTGCAATAGCCCACCGACGGGGCGCTCGACGCCACCAACTCCATGAAGCCGCGATAATCCAGTTCGCCCCGCGCCATCATTTCGCGCGCCTTCCACACGATGGTGCCCGAACCGGTGCGCTCGCCGTCATGCCAGCCGTTCAGCATGGGGCCGACCGAAAACGCGATCGACGGAATATTCACCGTCGCCGCCGCCATCAGGCAGGCGGGCGTGGTCTTGTCACAGCCGATGGTCAGCACCACGCCGTCCAGCGGATAACCATAGATCAGGTCCACCAGTCCGAGATAGGCGAGGTTGCGGTCCAGGCCCGCGGTGGGTCGCTTGCCGGTTTCCTGGATGGGATGAACCGGAAATTCCATGGCGATGCCGCCCGCCTCGCGGATGCCCTCGCGGATGCGCTCCGCCAGGGTGATGTGATGGCGGTTGCAGGGCGACAGGTCGCTGCCGGTCTGGGCGATGCCGATGATCGGCTTGCCCGACTGAAGCTCTTCGCGCGTCAGCCCGTAATTGAGATAGCGTTCCAGATACAGCGCGGTCATGTCGGGATTGTCGGGATTGTCGAACCAGGCGCGGCTGCGCAGTTTCTTGGACTTGTTGTCGGAGGATTTGGACATGGGAATTTCCTAAAAAAAAGATCAGCAGGCGAACAGCGTCATGCCGCCATCGACCCGCAGTACCTGGCCGTTGACGAAGCTGGACTGGTCGCTGGCCAAAAAGGCGACCGCATTGGCGATTTCCGCCGGCTTGGCGTAACGCTCCAGCGAAACACCGTCCATCTTGCTGAGATCGGTTTCGCGCGTGGCAAGAAAACGCGCCGTTGTGGTGGGGCCGGGACTGACGGCATTCACCCTGACGCCATGGGGACGCATCTCAAGCGCAAGGCAGCGCGTGTAGTGCAGGATCGCCGCCTTGGCGCAGCCATAGACCACTTCCGGTGACACGCCGACATGGCCGTTGAGCGAGCCGAAATTGATCACGGCGCCGCGCTGGCGCTGTATCATGCCCGGCACCACGGCACGGCACATCAGCATGGTGCCGATGAAATTGCGGTTCAGCACCGCCATCGTGTCTTCCAGGGAAATGTTGAGCGCGTCGTTGGGATTCGGCTTGCCGCCCTTGGCCGCGATATCGCCCCCGGCGCAATTGACCAGGATGGAAATCGGCCCCAGCGAGGTTTCGATCTTCTTCACCATGGCGGCGATCTCGTCTTCCCTGGTGATGTCGCCGGTCACTGAAACAACCTTCGCGCCACTACGGCTGGACAGTTCTGCGGCCAGCGCCGTCAAGCTGGGGCTCTCGCCGAACGCAGCCGGCGCTTCTTCGTTGATGTCATGCAGCGCCACCGCGGCACCGCCCTGCAGCAACGTCTCCGCGATCATGCGGCCCAGGCCGCGGCCTGAGCCGGTCACTAGCGCCACCGCGCCCTGGAAGTTGAATGATTGCGGAAGCTGGCTCAAAAAGACACTCCGTTGCAGGTCGGGAAGGGCGGGGCAACGTAAACCCCGTGGCGAAAAACCCTTGTTTTTTCTCAGTTAATCTAGCATCTCCGCACGTGCAAGCACACCGGATGCATTGACTTCCCGTGGTCCAAATTTAGTATACAAGTCGCGAGCCGATGTGAAGCCTTTAGGGCTGCAATCCGGCTTCCCATGCCCCAATAACGGGACAGGAAACAGGGGCGGGATGTCTCAATGAAACCGACGCATGCGCGCTATTGGGTGGTGGTTTTCGCGCTTGCCCTGGCCATGATCATGTACATCCAGCGCGTGGCGATCAGCCAGGCGATCGTGCCGATCTCGGCCGACCTTCATCTGAACAAGGCCCAGACCGGTCTGGTGTTGGGCGCTTTCGGCCTTTCCTATGCTTTGTTCGAAATTCCCATGGGCCTGCTGGGTGACAAGCTGGGCGTGCGCTGGGTATTGAGCCAGCTGGTTTTGCTGTGGTCGTTGTTCACCGCCCTTACCGGTGCGGCATGGAATCTGGTCTCGCTGTGGGCGATCCGCTTTCTATTCGGCGCAGGCGAGGCAGGCTGTTTTGCCGGTGGGCGAGCGCGTCAAGGCGCAGGCGGTGATGTGGGCTTTCGGCCGTTGGGGTGGGGCGCTGGCGCCGCCGGTGGCGGTGTTCGTGATCTATCATCTGGGATGGCGGCTGGGTTTTGTAGCGCTGGCGGTGCTGGGTGTTGCTTGGGTGGTGTTCTTCTTCCCCTGGTTTCGCGACGATCCGGCCGAACACAAATCGGTCAACAAGGCCGAACTGGTAATGCTGGAGGATTCGCGCTCCCTGGTGCTGCACGATCACGGCATGCCCTGGTACCGGCTCCTGCTGCAGCGGGATATTGCCTTTCTCGGGCTGCAGTATTTCGGCTTTTCCTACACCTGGTATTTCTATGTCACCTGGTTGCCGACCTGGCTGCAGCAGGCCCGTGGCCTCAGCCCGCTGGAGGCGGCGGGCTATGCCACCCTGCCGCTGGCGGCTGGCGGTTTTGGGTCCATCATTTCCGGTTTT